>OIZE01000132.1_pt1 | contig 75834 bp, 70 predicted proteins | sample 1588421 | NCBI WGS metagenome assembly OIZE01 (sample SAMN03283251) | human gut metagenome | biome: human-associated habitat; material: feces | host: Homo sapiens | place: USA | collected 2013 | reverse complement strand
GGCTTCTGCTTGTCGGCCCGGCAGGAACCGGTAAGTCACAGATCGCCTATGCGGTAGCACGTATTTTAAAACTGCCGTGGGCTACACTTGATATGAGTTCCATCAACGATCCGGAGCAGCTTACGGGAAGCTCCCGTATTTATGCAAATGCAAAGCCGGGTATTATTATGGAAGCATTCTCCATCGCGGGAGAATCCAATCTGGTATTTATTATCAACGAGCTGGACAAGGCAGCTTCCGGCAAAGGAAACGGCAATCCGGCAGATGTCCTGCTGACTCTGCTTGATAATCTCGGGTTTACCGATAACTACATTGAATGTATGATTCCGACAGTTGGTGTATATCCGATCGCAACCGCAAATAATAAAGAAGATATCAGTGCTCCGCTGATGTCCCGTTTTGCAGTGATCGATATCCCGGATTATACATTTGAGGAAAAGAAAGTGATCTTCAGCAGATTTGCACTGCCAAAGGTTCTGAAACGTATCGGTCTCCTGGAAAATGAATGCATTATTACGGATGATGGTCTGGATCAGGTGATCATGCAGTTCTCCGACACAACGGGTGTCCGGGATCTGGAGCAGGCAGCAGAGCATATCGCAGCCAATGCGCTTTACCAGATCGAGGTCGATCACAAAAAACAGGTGACTTTCGATGCGCAGGCGGTAAAAGAGCTGTTTGCATAGGAGAGTAAAGTTAATATCATTCTAAATAAAGTAATATCGTTGTAAAAAGGGCGGCAAAACTTGATACAAAATGACATGTTTTGTATATTTTCCGCCTTTTTTTGATGCTTTTTTTTCGAAATGGGTTGCGAAAACTGTGGCAACATATTATTATTAAAAAGCTGATTTTATAAAATTTTTATAATTAGGTGAAAGTAATTATTCTATATGGAGTGGATAAAACAACATGGATTACACGAGAGAAATCGCGATAGAACGGCTTTTGAAGAGCTACCGATCCAGTTACAACATTCATCCGGACGAAGATGACCGGAACCCGATCACAGCGCGCTGTGATTTTTTTGAGCATTCAGGGCAATATGTCATTTCCAAAAAGGCAGAGCTTTGGACTGCTGATACAGAAGAATTCTTATATTTTCTGAATATCCCGCATCTCACACTTGAGCTGTATCAGAAGTGGAGAGATTATGTACATGAAGATGGCATGAACCGTCTGCATGTCGGGCCGGGACATATGGCATCTTATATCACACCTGTATTCATCTGCGATACTTGTGACGAAGATGCGAGGAAGGCACTGAAAAAGTGTCATATATCAAAAAGTTTTCATTTTTCACTGCATGGCTGGATGGATCACCATACTGCACTTGTAGAGCTGTCAACAGGACAGATTGATGCGAACAGGGGCGGCCGCCACACAGCGAAATTCATGAAAAAGGTACTATATTCGTAAATATGGAAGGGAGAACGAGTAAATGAATTCATTAGTACTTCTTCTCATCTGTGTTGCCATTCTTGTAATCGGCTACATCTTCTACGGCGGATGGCTTTGCAAGCAGTGGGGCGTTGGTGAGAGCAAAACTGAGACACCGGCTCATACAATGGAAGACGGTGTGGACTATGTTCCGGCAAAAGCACCGGTTCTGATGGGACATCATTTTTCATCAATCGCAGGTGCAGGCCCTATCACAGGACCGATCGGCGCAGCAATCTTTGGTTGGCTGCCTGTAACTCTTTGGATTCTCATCGGAGGTATCTTCTTCGGTGGTGTGCATGACTTTGGCGCACTTTTTGCATCTGTCCGCAATAAAGGCCAGTCAATTGGAGAGATCATCTCCACTAACATGAGCAAGCGTGCAAAACAGCTGTTCATTATTTTCTCATACCTGACACTGATCCTTGTTGTAGCTGCTTTTGCTTCAATCGTAGCATCAACATTCGGTGCTGTATATGATGAAAGTGGTGCACTTGATCTGGCGAAATCCGCTACACCTGCATCAGTTGCTATGATCTCTGTATTATTCATCCTGATCGCTGTCGTATTCGGTTTCTTTGTATACCGTAAAAACGTGCCAATGGGCGTTGCTTCTATCGTTGGTGTACTTGCAATCGTTCTGATCATGGCAGTTGGTATGAATTTCCATCCGATCTATCTGTCAACAAAGACATGGATGTGGATCGTAGGTCTTTACATTGCAATCGCATCTGTAACACCTGTATGGATCCTTCTGCAGCCACGTGACTACTTAAGCTCATTCCTGCTTTATGCAATGCTTGCAGTTGCGGTATTCGCTGTTGTTGTGGCACATCCTACATTTGATGCAAGTTTCCCGGCAGTAACAGGTTTCGCAGTAGACAACGGAAACGGTGTCCAGTATCTGTTCCCTGTACTGTTCACAACAGTTGCATGTGGTGCTATCTCCGGTTTCCATTCACTGGTTTCCTCAGGTACAACATCTAAACAGCTTGATAAAGAAAAAGATGCAAAGCCGATCGCTTACGGCGGAATGCTCCTTGAGTGTGTACTTGCTGTATTAACTCTTTGTGCAATCGGGTATGCTTACAAGTGGAATCAGGCAAATCCTGACAGCGCACTTGTTGGTGCAACAGCTATCTTCGGTGGTGGTATCGCTCACATGGTTGACGATGTTATCCCGGGCAGCTACACAGTACTGAACTCTCTGCTCGTACTTACATATTCAGCATTCTGTCTGACATCTCTGGATACAGCAACACGTCTTGCACGTTTCATGTTCCAGGAATTCTGGCTTGAGCCTGGTCAGACACCAAAGGATATTAAGGAAGGCTGGAAGAAGGTTATGGTTAACCCATACTTCGCAACAATCTTAACAGTTGTACTTGGTATCTTACTTGGTATGACAGGATATGCTAAGATCTGGGGCCTGTTTGGTGCAGCGAACCAGTTACTTGCAGGTATCGGTCTGTTAGCAGTTGCTACATGGCTTGGTAATGCAGGAAAGAACAACAAGATGTTCTTAATCCCTATGGCATTCATGATCGTTGTTACGATCTGCTCACTTGCTCTGACAGTAAAGAACCAGATTGGTATCATTGCTGCAGGCAGCGCTGACTGGGGTCCATATGCACAGGTTATCCTTGGTGCATTATTGATCATTCTGGCAATCATCCTTGTAATCGAGGGTGTCCAGACACTGAAGAACCAGAAAGCAAAAAAAGTTGACGCATAATATGTGATCTGATAAGGGTTATTATTTTAAAATGAGATGAGGCATCCGTCCGGATGCCTCATTTTTCTTTTATCAAACGAATGATACCTATAATTAAATTTATGTATGGTTTTCTGCTGCAGCCGCGAAAACTAAAACAGACTGCCGGCAATATGTACCAGATAAGCTGCAAGCCAGGCGATTACACACTGACCGGCAACGACCACTGCAGCCCACTTACCGCCAAGCTCACGTTTGATCGATGCAACCGCTGCAACACAAGGTGTGTAAAGCAGGCAGAAAGCAAGAAGGGCTGCTGCTGAAAGTGGCGTCAGAACTGCCTGCAGGGAGGCGGTTGAGCCAAATAATATGGACAGCGTGGCAACAACACTTTCCTTTGCCATGAAGCCTGTGATCAGGGCTGTGGAAATACGCCAGTCACCGAATCCAAGCGGTGTAAAGACCGGTGCGATCAATCCTGCTACGGCGGCGAGAATACTGTTCTGGGAATCTGTCACAAGATTCAGGTGCAGATCAAAGGTCTGTAAAAACCAGATGACGATCGTAGCAAGGAAAATAACGGTAAAGGCTCTTTGCAGAAAGTCTTTTGCTTTTTCCCACAAAAGCTGACTGACATTTTTAGCACCGGGAAGCCTGTAGTTTGGCAGTTCCATAACAAACGGAACGGCTTCTCCGTGAAACAGAGTAGAACGCAGAAGAAGTGCCATCAAAATACCGATGGCAATACCGCCAAAGTAAAGTGCGATCATAACAAGTGCACCATGTCCCGGGAAAAAAGCTGCAGCAAAAAAACTGTAGATCGGCAGCTTGGCGGAGCAGCTCATAAACGGTGTCAGAAGGATCGTCATTTTACGGTCCCGTTCGGACGGCAGGGTACGGCTTGCCATAACACCCGGAACCGTACAGCCGAAGCCGACCAGCATAGGAACAATGCTGCGGCCGGAAAGTCCAATCTTACGGAGCAGTTTATCCATAACAAAAGCGACTCTTGCCATGTAACCGCTGTCTTCCAGAAGAGACAGGAAGAAAAAGAGTGTGACGATGATCGGTAAAAAGCTGAGCACACTCCCGACTCCGTTGAAAATGCCGTCAATGAGCAGTGAGTGGAGCACAGGGTTGATATGTGCTGCTGTAAGGAGCTGATCCGTCAGATGTGTCAGCGAATCAATCCCAAGCTGCAAAAGATTGGAAAGCGCCGAACCGATCACATTAAAGGTCAGGAAAAATACAAGTCCCATAATGGCGATAAAACACGGAATGGCGGTAAACCGTCCTGTCAGCACTTTATCCATTTTCACACTGCGCATATGTTCACGGCTCTCATGTGGTTTGACGACCGTTTCTTTACAGATCTTTTCAATAAAGGTAAAACGCATATCCGCAATGGCAGCAGCACGGTCAAGGCCGCGCTCCGTTTCCATCTGGACAATGATATGTTCCAGTGTTTCCTTCTCATTTTCATCCAGCTGCAGCTGTTCCAGTATCAGATGATCACCTTCCGCCAGCTTTGCTGCAGCGAAACGGACCGGAATACCTGCAGATTCCGCATGATCTTCGATCAGGTGCATAATACCGTGCAGACAACGGTGTACAGCACCGCCGTGATCTTTTGCATCACAGAAATCCTGTCTGCCCGGACGTTCCTGATATTTTGTGACATGCATGGCATGTGCGACCAGCTCGCTGATGCCTTCATTTTTGGCGGCGGAGATAGGAATGACGGGAATACCAAGCATTTCTTCCATCTGGTTGACTAAAATAGAGCCACCGTTGACACGCACCTCGTCCATCATATTCAGTGCAAGTACCATGGGAATATCAAGCTCCATAAGCTGCATGGTCAGATACAGATTTCGTTCAATATTGGTAGCATCTACAATATTAATGATGCCTTTCGGTTTTTCATTTAAAACAAAGTTACGTGTTACGATCTCTTCATTGGAATAAGGAGACATGGAATAAATACCGGGCAGATCCGTTACAAGTGTATTTTTCTGTCCACGGATCGCACCGTCTTTCCGGTCTACCGTAACGCCCGGGAAATTACCGACATGCTGGTTGGAGCCGGTCAGCTGGTTAAATAAAGTTGTTTTACCGCAGTTCTGATTCCCTGCAAGCGCAAAGGTCAGAACGGTGCCTTCCGGCAAAGGGTTTTCTTCCTCTTTATTGTGGTACCGGCCGCCTTCTCCGAGGCCGGGATGATCGATAAGCTTTGATGTCTGCTTTGGCGGAAGCGTTTTCTTTTCATATATATTTTCAATTGTGATCTTTTCGGCATCTGCCAGTCTGAGTGTGAGCTCGTAGCTGTGGATACGCACCTCAACCGGATCGCCCATAGGGGCATATTTCACCATGGTGATCTCTGCTTTTGGAATGATACCCATATCCAGAAAATGCTGGCGCAGGGCACCTTCACCGCCAACGCTAACAATGGTTGCGGTTTTTCCGATCGGAAGTTCTTTTAATGTCATGTTGGTCTCCATTCCGCCGTCTTTCGGTTGACGGCACAAATAGTAATGAAAGTTCTATTTTTGCACTGTCCTCTGTAATCCGACAGTGCGTGTTATTGATAAAAAATCTCAGTAGTAGTATAGACATAAATCAAAGAAGCGGTCAATGCCTCGATTTGATTTTTTGGAAAAAGAAACTGAACAAAACGGCAAAGTATGTTATAATTCCGTAGGAGAAAATCTTAGAAAGTATGCAGGAGCATGACATGCAGACAGAAAACGGACAGAAGAAAAACAAATACGAAATAGATATGACTAACGGAACATTGATGGATAAGCTGATCTCATTTTCGCTTCCGCTGATGTTGTCAGGCATTTTACAGCTGATGTTTAATGCGGTAGACATTATCGTGGTTGGCAGATTTACAGGGAGCAGTGCACTGGCAGCGGTCGGTTCGACCACTGCACTCATTAATGTATTTACCAATCTCTTTATCGGGATATCATTAGGTGCCAATGTGCTGGCTGCCAGATTTTATGCAGCGGGCAGAGAAAAAGAAATGTCAGAGACAGTGCACACAGCCATCGCTCTTGCGCTTGTCAGTGGGCTTATCATGGCAGTGGTGGGTGTTGTATTTGCAAAAGGAGCACTTATCTTAATGGATACCCCTGCAGATGTTATCGGACAGTCTGCTTTGTATATGCGCATTTATTTTGTAGGAATGCCATTTTTTATGCTGTATAACTACGGTGCAGCTATTTTGCGTGCGGTGGGAGATACAAAGCGGCCGCTTATTTTTCTGATCGTATCTGGTGTGATCAATGCATTGCTGAATCTGTTCCTTGTTATCGTGTGTGATATGGGTGTTGCAGGTGTTGCCATTGCAACTGTGATCTCCCAGATGATCTCCTGTATTCTGGTATTGCGCTGCCTGTATCAGACACAGGGAAGCTATCAGCTTCGGTTTTCAAAGCTGGCAATCAAAGGGGAGTATGTCGGACAGATCTTTCAGGTAGGTGTTCCTGCAGGTATCCAGAGTACGGTCATCAATTTTTCAAATGTGCTGCTGCAGTCGTCCGTTAACTCCTTCGGCTCTATAGCTATGGCGGGGTATACTGCCGCTAACAATATTTTTGGCTTTTTGTATGTCTCAGTCAATTCCATCACGCAGGCGTGTATGAGTTTTACCAGCCAGAATTATGGTGCAGGCAGGAAAAAACGTATGGATCGGGTTTTGCTGGAATGTATGCTGCTATCGGTTGTATCTGCGCTCATCTTAGGTAGCAGTGCCTACCTGTTCGGACCTGAAATTTTGCAGATCTATACAACAGATCCGGCGGTCATAGCCTGTGGTATGGAAATCATGTTATATACAACTGTGACTTATTTTCTGTGTGGTCTGATGGATCTGTTCCCGGGAGCACTTCGCGGTATGGGACATTCGGCAGTTCCGATGATCCTTTCCGTGATCGGAACGGTTGGTACGAGAATTGTCTGGATCTATGGGATCTTTCCGCAGCACAGATCATTAAAGATCCTGTTTATTTCTTATCCGGCCTCATGGATCATTACGATCGTCATGCAGGTGGTCTGTTACTATTTTGTAAGACGCAGTGTTTATACAAAAATGCCGGATGAGATGCAAAGCATCTAAAAGACCGGAAGGGATGTCTGATGGCGGTAAAAGGGAGCTTACCGGGTAGAATGACAGAATAAAGCACAACAAGAGGATAGAAAAAATAGAAGGTCGGGCATTGCCCGGCCTTTTATAGATTAGTTACAAAATATCGAGAAATGTAAATTGTTTTATGTATGGGGCGTGCTATATACTATTACGAGCAGGATAAACGAAGCGGAAATACCATGCAGATGAACCATACGAGTAAGTTATAACAAAACAGGATGAGGAAAACTATGATTGCAGTGATCAGAGGAACCGGTTCTTATATTCCGCCGCGGGTGGTGGAAAATGAGGAACTAAAAAATTACATAGAAACAAATGATACATGGATCCGGGAACGGACAGGGATAGAAAGGCGTCATGTTGTGACGGATGATACGGTCGCTTCTATGGCTGTAGAAGCCGGAAAAGCAGCATTGGAAAATGCCGGAATACAGGCAGAATCGCTGGAACTGATCATCGTATCCACAACAAGTCCCACGCAGATGATCCCATGCAATGCCTGTCTGGTGCAAAAGGAGCTTGGTGCGGTAAAGGCGGCGTGCTTTGACCTGAATGCTGCCTGCAGTGGATTTATCACAGCTTACCAGACAGCCTGCGCCTATATAGAAAGCGGATTCTATCAGAAAATCCTTGTGATCGGCAGTGAAGCTCTTTCCTGTATTACAGACTGGACGGACCGCAGTACCTGTATTTTATTCGGAGACGGAGCAGGTGCGGTGGTGCTGACGGCGGAAGCAGGCGAAAAACAGGTATCTGTCTGTGGTGCAGATGGCAGGATGGGAGATGCATTGACACTATACAGCGGGTATTCTTCAAATCCGTTTGGCACGCAGGAGCCGATGCAGAGAGCAGCAGCGGATGACAACGGAAAAAATGCATGTGTCAGAATGGACGGACAGGCGATTTTCCGGTTTGCCGTCCGTAAGGTGCCACAGCTCATAGAGGAGCTGCTACAGAAAAACAGCTTACAGAAGGAAGATATCAAATATTATATTCTGCATCAGGCAAATGAGCGCATTGTGGAAGCTGTTGCAAAAAGAACAGGACAGCCAATCGAAAAATTCCCGATGAATGTACAGGAGTATGGAAATACTTCTTCTGCTTCTGTTCCGATTTTATTGGACGAGCTTTGTCGGGATGGCAGAGTAAAAGCCGGAGACAGGCTGGTGATCGCCGGATTCGGAGGCGGGCTGACCTGGGCAGCCAGTGTTGTGACATGGCGGTAGGAAGATGGAAAAGGAGAATAAAATGCAGACAGAAATAAATAACTTATTGGAAATAGAATATCCGATCATACAGGGCGGTATGGCATGGGTAGCAGAGCATCATCTGGCAGCAGCTGTATCAGAAGCCGGCGGATTTGGGCTGATCGGTGCAGCAAATGCACCGGCTGACTGGGTCAGAGAGCAGATCCGGAAAACAAAGGAATTAACGGATCGCCCGTTTGGCGTAAATGTCATGTTAATGAGTCCCTATGCGGACGATGTTGCCCGGGTGATCGCGGAGGAAGGTGTAAAGGCTGTTACAACAGGAGCCGGCAATCCGGAAAAATATATGGAACTGTGGAAAGAACGGAATATCAAAGTGATTCCGGTTGTGGCATCGGTTGCACTGGCAAAACGTATGGAGCGTTGCGGGGCAGACGCAGTTGTGGCAGAGGGATGCGAATCCGGCGGACATATCGGAGAAAGTACAACAATGACATTAGTACCACAGGTTGTTGACGCGGTTGACATCCCGGTGATCGCCGCCGGAGGGATCGGTGATGGCAGAGGAATTGCAGCAGCATTTATGCTGGGGGCAAAGGGCGTACAGATGGGTACACGGTTTGTGGTCACAAATGAATGTCAGGTACATCCGGCTTATAAGGAACGCATCATCCGGGCAAAGGATATTGATACAAGAGTTACAGGAAGAAGTACGGGCCACCCGATCCGGGCACTGCGGAATGATATGACAAAAGCCTATTTGCAAAAGGAACAGGAGGGAGCCTCTACAGAAGAGCTGGAGCTTCTGGCATCCGGTGCACTCAGAAGAGCCGTGCAGGAAGGCGATATTCATAATGGCAGTCTGATGTCCGGTCAGATCGCAGGTCTTATCAAGGAAGAAGTTAGCTGTAAACAACTAATTGATACGCTGGTAAGCCAGACAAAAGAAGCATTAAACAGGAGCAGGATGTATGAGTAAAATTGCATTTATCTATCCCGGACAGGGGGCACAGAAATGTGGCATGGGACGGGATTTTTATGAAAACAGTGAGCAGGCAGAAAGATACTTTGATGATGTCTGTGGGCAGCTTGATTTTGATCTGAAAAAAATCTGTTTTACAGAAAATGAAGAGATCAATCAGACGGAGTTTACACAGCCGGCGATGGTTGCAGTCTGTCTGATGATCACACAGGAACTGCTTATGCGGGGGATCAGACCGGAAATGACTGCAGGACTCAGTCTTGGAGAATACGCGGCAATCGCTACAGCCGGGGCATTTTCCATGGAGGATGCAGTACTTCTTGTCAGAGAGCGCGGAAAGCTGATGCAGTACACCGTACCGGCGGGAATCGGCGGTATGAGTGCAGTGCTGGGCATGGAAGCAGAAAAGATAGAAGCCGTGCTGCAGGACATTCCGGGAGCTATGATCGCAAATTACAACTGTCCGGGACAGATTGTTATCACAGGTGAGCTTACGGCACTTGAAAAGGCAGGTGCTGCATTGAAAGAAGCCGGTGCAAAGAGGGTATTGCCATTGAAAGTGAGTGGCCCGTTCCATTCTTCCCTGATGGAGCCGGCAGCTTCAAAGTTGAAACAGGAGCTTTTAAAAGTAACAATATCCGATCTGCAGATCCCTTACATTTCCAATGTGACAGCGCAGAAGGTAACGGATAAGCAGGAGATTGCCGGACTGCTTTGTGAGGGAATCCATTCTTCCGTGCACTGGGAGCAGAGTGTGAGATATATGATAAGGCAGGGAGTTGATACTTTTGTAGAGATCGGTCCGGGAAGAACACTGGCCGGTTTCATGAAGAAGATAGATCCGGCAGTAACTGTGAAAAATGTCGCCGTCTGGGAAGATGTGGAGAAAGTGGTAAATGAATTATGTTAACTGGAAAAGTGGCACTGGTAACAGGTGCATCCAGAGGAATCGGGTGTGCAATTGCTAAGAAGCTGGCAAGCATGGGAGCGCTTGTGATCGTGAATTATAATGGCTCAAAGGAAGCAGCGGAGACTGTTGCAGGGGAAATTTGTAAAGAAGGCGGCAGTGCTGTAACCTATGGCTGTGATGTGTCGGATGAAGCGGCCGCGACAGCTATGATCGCAGCAATTACAAAAGACTACGGCGGAATAGACATTCTTGTCAATAATGCAGGGATCACAAGGGATAACCTGATGCTCCGTATGACAGATGCGGAATTTGATGCGGTGCTTGCAACTAACCTGAAAGGTGCATTTCATACAATGCGTGCTGCAGCAAAGACAATGCTGAAAAAGCGCTATGGCAGGATTATCAACATTGCGTCTGTATCGGGAATTACCGGAAATGCAGGACAGGCAAATTATGCTGCTGCGAAGGCAGGGATGATCGGTATGACAAAATCTGCCGCGAGAGAACTCGCCGGCCGTGGAATTACAGTAAATGCAGTTGCACCGGGATTCATTGAAACCGATATGACAAGGAAGCTTCCCGAAGAAATCAGGGAAGGTGCATGTAAGCAGATCCCGCTTGGGCGGTTCGGACAGCCTGAGGATGTGGCAAAGGCAGTGGCATTTCTGGCTGCGGAAGGATCGTATCTGACAGGACAGGTGCTTGCTGTTGACGGTGGCATGGTAATGTAGAATGGAGACAGAGAATGAAAAGAAGAGTTGTTATTACAGGAATGGGGGCAGTTACCCCGACCGGAAACAATGTGGATACATTTTGGAATAACTGTAAGGAAGGAAAAGTCGGCATTGACCGGATCACAAAGTTTGATACATCGGATTTTAAGGTAAAGCTTGCAGCAGAGGTAAAGGATTTCAGAGCTGCTGATCATATGGATCCGAAGGCGGCAAGGCGTATGGAGCCTTTTGCACAGTATGCTGTGGCGGCTTCGGGAGAAGCGATGGAGGATGCAGGGATCAATATGGAAGCGGAAGACCCTTACCGCGTGGGAGTGATCATTGGCTCCGGTATCGGAAGTCTGGAGACAGTGGAGGCTACTTACGATAAAGTGCTGGAACATAAGGTAAACAGGGTAAATCCGCTGACGATTCCTAAGATGATCTCTAACATGGCTGCAGGTAATGTTTCCATTCAGTTCGGACTTAAGGGAAAGTGTGAAAATGTCGTAACAGCCTGTGCAACGGGCACAAATTGTATCGGTGATGCCATGCGCACGATCCAGTACGGAGAAGCGGATATCATGCTGGCCGGTGGAACAGAAAGCTGTATCTGCCCTACGGGGGTTGCAGGTTTTCAGCAGCTGACAGCACTTTCGACGGAAACAGACAGGATGCGGGCTTCTATTCCTTTTGACAAGGACAGAAACGGTTTTGTCATGGGAGAAGGGGCAGGTATTTTGGTACTGGAAGAGCTTTCCCACGCACAAAAGCGCGGCGCACATATTTATGCAGAGCTTGTGGGATATGGAGCAACAGCGGATGCATATCATATTACATCTCCGTGTGAGGATGGAAGCGGTGCGGCAAAGGCAATGGAGATCGCCATGCGGGAAGCAGGCATAGAGCCGGCGCAGATTGACTATATCAATGCACACGGTACAAGTACACATCATAATGATCTGTTTGAAACAAGAGCGATCCGGCTTGCATTTGGTGCACACGCAGAAAATGTGCAGATCAATTCAACAAAATCCATGATCGGACATCTTCTTGGGGCAGCAGGCGGCGTGGAAGCTATTGTCTGTGTGAAGTCTATCCAGGATGGATTTGTGCACCGGACAGCAGGTACAAAAGAAACAGATCCGGAATGTGATCTGCATTATACGATCGGCGGACCTGTGGAGAAAAAGATCACTTATGCAATGAGCGATTCTCTGGGATTTGGCGGGCATAACGCGGTGCTTGTTTTTAAAGCATTTGATGCCTGACGATTATGGAAGGACGGCATAGAGTGATCATAGATCAGAAAAGGTGAAAGGCAAAGCTATGGAATTTGAAAATATGATAAAGCTGATCCAGACAGTGTCGGCATCGGAACTGGACAGCTTCTGTTATGAAGAAAACGGTATCAGGATAAAATGCGGAAAAAAATCGGGAAAAACGGTTATGGTACATGACTCCGCAGAAAACAGTGCGTATTGTGGTGGCATGAATGCAGGCGGAGATGTCCAGAGTAAAGATTGTACAGACATTGCCTCACCACTGGTAGGCGTGTTTTATGAAGCACCGGCTGAAGGAGAAGACCCATTTGTGCAGGTCGGAGATCGCGTAAAAAAAGGACAGGTGCTTGGTATTATTGAAGCAATGAAGCTGATGAATGAAATTGAAAGTGATGCTGATGGCATTGTCCGGGAAATCAGGGTACACAATACGGACACAGTGGAATACGGACAGATATTATTTGTGATCGAAAAAGAAACGATAGGAGAGGCAGCATCATGAAATCTTTGCATATCAATGAAATAAAAGAGATCCTGCCACACAGACACCCATTTCTTCTGCTGGATAGAATTGAGGACTATGAACCGGGACAATATGCGATCGGGTACAAATGTGTGACTTACAGGGAAGATTTTTTTGCGGGGCATTTTCCGCAGGAACCGGTTATGCCGGGTGTACTCATCATAGAAGCCCTGGCACAGACAGGAGCCGTCGCTATTTTATCACAGCCTGAAAATAAAGGGAAGATCGCCTTCTTCGGCGGAATTGAGAAATGCAGATTCCGTGGAAAAGTAGTACCGGGAGATATGCTCAGGCTGGAAACAAAGATTATAAAACAAAAGGGACCGGTTGGTATCGGAGAAGCAACAGCGAGTGTTGACGGAAAAGTAGTTGCCAGCGGACAACTGACATTTATGATAGGGTAAATAAAAATGATAAGAAAGTTACTTGTGGCAAATCGCGGAGAGATCGCCGTGCGGATCATCAGAGCCTGTCGCGAAATGGGAATCGAGACGGTGGCAATTTATTCGGAGGCAGACAGGGAAGCGTTACATGCAAAGCTGGCAGATGAGGCTGTATGTATCGGACCTGCTGCACTTTCTGAAAGCTATTTATCGATGGAGAGGATCATCAGTGCAACTATTGTGACCGGTGCACAGGCAATTCATCCGGGATTTGGGTTTTTATCGGAAAATGCAAAGTTTGCAGCATTGTGTGAAAAGTGCAATATTATTTTTGTCGGTCCTAAGGCAGAAACGATTGAAAGGCTGGGGAATAAACAGCTTGCACGGGAAACGATGCAGAAAGCGGGAGTTCCGGTTATACCGGGCAGCGACAGAGCGGTTTTTGATTACCGGGACGGACTGCAGGAAGCGGAAAAAATCGGTTATCCCATTATGATCAAGGCAGCACTCGGAGGCGGTGGAAAGGGAATGCGTCTTTCCGGATCCAAAGAGGATTTTGAAAAGAATTTCCGGATCGCACAGGCAGAAGCAAAACAGTGTTTCGGTGATGATGCCATGTATCTGGAACATTATATCAAAGGTCCACGCCATGTGGAATTTCAGATTCTGGCAGATTCCCACGGTAATGTGGTACATCTTGGGGAACGGGATTGTTCTATCCAGAGAAAACACCAGAAGCTGATCGAGGAAGCGCCGTGCAGCGTATTATCATCCAGACAGCGGATGGAGATGGGACAGACAGCGGTACGTGCGGCAAAGGCAGCAGGATATATAAATGCAGGCACGATAGAGTTTCTGTTAGAGCCTTCCGGTAATTTTTATTTTATGGAAATGAATACAAGAATACAGGTAGAACATCCGATCACGGAGTGGATCACAGGAATTGATCTGATCAAAGAGCAGATCAGAATAGCTGCGGGGGAAAAACTGACTTTTTCCCAAAAAGATATCAGAATTAACGGACATGCGATCGAAGTGCGGATCAATGCGGAAAAACCGGAAGAAGATTTCAGACCGTGCCCCGGAACGATCACAGGTTTACATCTGCCCGGTGGAAAAGGAATCAGAATCGATTCCGCAATATACAGCGGATATAAGATCCCACCATTTTATGATTCCATGATCGCAAAGATCAGCGTCTGGGCAAAAACAAGAGAAGAAGCAATCCGGAAAGCGCAGAGTGCTTTAGGTGAAGTCATCATAGAAGGCGTTGATACTAATGTGGATTATCAATACGGCATTTTGGAAGAACCTGACTATCGGGACGGAAATGTGGATATCAACTATATAGAAAACCATTTTTGAATTTGGAGAGAAGCGTTGACCGATGAATTTAGATCATGTATTTAAAAAAACAACAAAGGGATTATATCATACAGGCATAAATCCGTCTGTTCCGGATGATCTGCTTTGTAAGTGTAAAAAATGCGGTGGTATCGTGCTGATAGACGACGTCAGAAGCGGCGGATATATCTGCCCGAAATGTGGCGGTTATTTCAGAATGAGCGCATATGAACGTATTAAAAGAGTTGCGGATGAAGGTACCTTTCTGGAATGGGACAGAAATCTTGTCGGAACGGATCCGCTGCAGTTTGAGGGGTATGAAGCAAAGCTCGCAGCGACAAGGCTGCGAACGCACATGAAAGAGGCAGTTATCACAGGTCGCTGCAGGATCGGTGGCAGACAGACAGTTCTTTGTGTTATGGATGGCAGATTCTTTATGGCAAGCATGGGAGAAGCTGTCGGAGAAAAAATTACAAGAGCGGTAGAACGTGCCACGAAGTTAAAATTACCTGTTATTATATTTGCATGCTCAGGCGGCGCAAGAATGCAGGAGGGGATACTATCCCTGATGCAGATGGCAAAAACGAGTGCTGCCATTAAAAGACACAGTGAGGCAGGACTGCTCTACATAAGTGTGCTGACGGATCCGACAACAGGCGGCGTAATGGCAAGCTTTGCGATGCTTGGGGACATCATACTGGCTGAGCCCGGAGCACTTGCCGGATTTGCCGGACAGCGTGTGATCGAGCAGACGATCCATCAGAAGCTGCCAAAAGGATTCCAGCGAGCGGAGTTTCTACAGGAACACGGGTTTGTGGACAGGATTGTAAAAAGAGAAGAAATGAGGCAGGTGCTTTCTGATCTTCTGATGCTGCACCATGCAGGAGAAGAAAACGTATCGGAGAATATTTCCGGATTACAGGATAAAATCAATAAGTTAGCGTGTGACAACTTGGATGAAGGCAGGAGAGAACAGCTTCAGTCGGGGAAAGCAGGGGCAGATCAGAAAAAAGAACCGTCATGTAATGCAAAGAAACTGACATGTGAAAAAACTGCCTGGGATCGTGTCCGGCTTGCAAGAGAGCAGGGGCGCAGTATCAGCTCGGATTATATCAGAGAGTTATTTCCGCTTTTTTATGAATTACATGGAGACAGGGCGGGAACGGATGATCCGGCTGTCATTGCGGGAATTGCCATGTTTGAAAATATGCCTGTGACAATCATAGCACAGGAAAAGGGGAAAAATACGAAAGAACAGGTTGCACATAATTTCGGCATGTGCCAGCCGGGTGGTTATCGTAAGGTAAAAAGATTACTGGCAGAGGCGGAAAAATTTAAGAGACCGGTGATCTGCTTTGTGGACACACCGGGGGCTTACTGCGGTATTGAAGCGGAAGAACAGGGACAGGGAGAGGCAATTGCGACATCCATTTCGGATATGTCAGCACTTTCTGTACCGGTTTTATCCATTATCATCGGAGAAGGAGGAAGCGGCGGCGCACTTGCACTTGCAACAGCCAATGAGGTCTGGATGCTGGAAAATGCAATGTATTCCATTCTTTCACCGGAAGGGTTTGCCAGTATTTTATGGAAAGACAGCCACAGAGCAAAAGAAGCGGCTGCATGTATGAAACTGACGGCAGAGGATCTGCTTGGGCTTGGAGTCATTGAAAAAGTATTTGCGGAAGAAGAGAAACTGCCTGAAGGGCTGCCCAAACTGACGGCAGAGCTTTCCAAAGAAATAGGCTTCTTTTTGCAAAAGTATGAAGGAATAAATCCTGAACAGGTAAAAGAAATGCGGTATGAACGGTTTCGGAAAATAGGAAATTTACAGCTGTAAATATACGAGAAAGCGAGATATAATAGGTGCAGGAGAAAATACTTTAAAGGAAGAATACTACATGGCAGATCTGTTTACAAAAGAATATAATACGCGTACAAGGTTTACCCGCATGTGTATCGGGGAAGCCTTGTTTGTGTTGCTGGATCAGAAGGAATACGGGCAGATCCGTATTTCAGATATTGTAAAGCGTGCAGGCGTTTCCAGAATGACATTTTATCATTATTACGATACAAAAGAGGAGGCCGTTCAGGACTATTTCCATGAAATTGTAAAAGAATATGTCTGGGAAGTGGAGAGAAGTAAAGGAAAACTGGGGCATTTTCATGACAGAAGCAGCATTATGTATGCACTCAGCTTTTTTGATCAATACGCTGATTTCATTTTGAAAATTGTGCATGCGGGGCTGTATTCCATTGTAATAGATGCAATGAACACTTATCTGATCGAGAAGATCAGGCCGGTTTATCATATCCCGGATTATGAATTATATTTTTACGGCGGTGCACTTTTAAATGTGTTCATTCAGTGGGAAGAGAGCGGCAAGAAAGAAACCGCTGCACAAATCGCACAGACAATTTCCGCAGGAATCCGGACACACACACATTCATAATTGAAAGGATGACGAGATATGATAATGGAAGATTTGATCGTTAAGATGACAGAGTTTAATGCCGGTGATCCAAAGAGGATCCAGCATTTTCTGAAAGTATATGAATTTGCACATGTGATAGGTATCAGGGAAGGACTGGATCCGGAGACATTACATATTCTGGAAATGGCAGCTATCTTGCACGATATCGGAATCCGTCCTTCGGAAGAGAAATATGGTAGATGCGACGGAAAGCTGCAGGAGCAGGAAGGCCCTGCCTACGCAAAGGAAATACTTGCTCAGTTCCCGGAGGTGACTGCGGCTGAGGTTGACAGAATCTGCTACCTGATCGCACATCACCATACATATGAGAATGTGGACGGACTGGATTACAGAATTTTACTGGAAGCGGATTTCCTCGTAAATGCGCTGGAGGATAATTTGCCAAAGGAAGCAATCAGAAAATGCAGGGAGAATGTATTCGAAACAGAGACAGGGGTATATCTGCTGAATACGATGTTTGGGGTGTGATTAGAAGCGATGCAATCCGGCTAAAGTATATTTATTTATATAAATCAAAAGCATACAAACGAAATGATACAGCAACGATAGAGGTAGATACACTGGAATTTTCAAGGCTTGTATTAGATGGAAGAAATATTAGCTTTGAAGAACTGCCTTGTAAAGACCAGCAATTATCTTTTGAAATTTTACATCGTAAGCTGAAAGAAAATATTCAGATTGAAACTTTCAATCTGGATACATTAAAGACATTAAACCTGTATAACAGTGTAAATGGGTTTAATAATGCAGCAGGACTTTTGGCAGATAAAAATCATTTTTCGGGAATTGATATTGTTAAGTTCGGTGAGAATATCAGTATTATTCAAAAAAGAGTGACCTTTGAAAATGTATCAGTTTTAGAGGTGTATGAAAGAGCACTTATTGTGTTTAGAGACTATTACCAATATGAAATAATACAGGGCGCTGACAGAAAGATGATGGAGAAAATATCGGAAGCAGCTTTCAGAGTAGCAATTTATAAATCCTTAAGTAAGACGATGCTGAAACCAATAAGTGAAATTGCACCATATGTCCCATTTGGTAAATCAAAAACAACGCAGTTGTTGAAATCTATGGAAGAAAAAGGTGTGATTGCAGTTGAAGGAAAAGGTAGAGGAACAAAATATATAATTAAGTGAGGGTATATAACTATGATAAAAGTACTTTTCATCTGCCACGGCACTCCAGTTTTATGATAATGCATACCTTCGCAGACTGGGGCAACACAGGGCAGAATATGGCGGAAAACCTTGGAATTACTACGGTTTCGACTACTAAGGCTCATGGCGGATAAGCCAGAATAGTGGGAGAAATTGGAAATATTCCTTAGTAGTAACATACTACTAAGCGATGGCAGATGTACAAGAGTTTGAACAGATAAAGCCACAATGTACCCGAAATTTCAGTCTTGCGAAGAGACTGAAAGCAACAGAAGATTTGAATTTGATGGAGGAACGATTATGAATAAAAAGAAAAAAATAACCATATTGGTATGTACTCTTTTTATGGTGTTTAGTTTAGGGGCTTGTGGAAAAACAAAAGAAGATGCAGCTGTTGTAACACAGCAGGAAAGCAGCCTACAGATTGAAAGTATGGATGAGGAGACGACATCAGAAGAATCCACCACTTTTAATAACGGTAAAGAAGATGATATAGAGCTAAAAGATACAATTGAAATAGATTTCACCTATGATTACACAGAAGATATCAAAGCGGATGTTGCCTATGTGGTATCAAATTCATCCTCTCTTCAGGAGGAATTAAAGAATATCGATACAATTACCCAAAAATACACCTTGCTGGCAGAGTCTGCGCAGACTCAAGGAGAGATGAATGTGGCATCTCAATGGCTTTATATGATTTGGGATACGGAACTGAATAATCTTTGGAGCAGATTCAGTAGCTTGGCAAATCAGGATACTAAAGAAATGGTTCTTGAAGAACAGAGAAACTGGATTGCTATGAAAGAAGAAGTAACATTAATGAGCCTTGGTTCTCAGGAGGAAAATGGCAGTATGTATCCTATGCTTGTAAATTCCCTTTGGGAAGAAAAAACCAAGAACAGGGCTTATTTCATTGCAAATGAGCTGGCACAGATTGAGGGAGAATCTTTTGCCATGCCGGAAGCATCTACAAAGTACGGTTTGTTTGTCGATAACCAGGGAACCGATGCCGTGTACAGTTCACTAATCACTCAACAAAGCTGGGAGGGAGAAGATGAGGCAATCATTTCTGTCTATAGGCTGGGTGAAATAGAAGGAAGTTTTATTGATAATGGAAATGGAAACCTTGATTTCACATCGGATGACGGCAGCATTAAGGGAACTATCCAAATCAACGGATGGAATGGAGCAACTTTTGAAGTCACGGAAACAATAGGAGCAGTTCCATTCTCTGTAGGGGAGAAATTTGAGTTTCCTTTCGCATTTTAGTCTAAAAGATGGTGATTTAAAATTATGCGAAAGTAGCAGAGCTTCACAAGTTTTGGCAACTTCGTTGCTGTTCTCTTTGGGGAAATAATTAAATATTGTTGATATAAACAGACTGAGTAGAGAAATTTACTTGGTCTTTTTTGTAGAAAAGAAAGGAAAGATATGAATGAAAGCAACTAGACATAATGGAAGATCAGGTAAGCATTGAAAGAATGTCACAAAGCCTTTATTTTTAAAAACAAATTTTGTTGGAGCGGATCCGGAAAAAATTAAAATGGTTACCAGCGTGTTTAGGCGTACAATCGCCTGAAACCGGATGGAGAGATAGAAAAAAGTCGAATGGGTGTAAGTTTACGTTGACAATTAAAACAACATGGTGTATATATGTGTATATACACATACACAGACGGAACAAAACTTTGCACGAATGAATATACGAGGTAAAGGCATGGAACAGACAATGATCAAAACCGAGAACGTATCCAAGAGATTCGGTTCATTTGCATTACAGGACATCCATTTTGAACTTCCGGCAGGTTATATCTGCGGACTGATCGGGGAGAATGGTGTGGGGAAAACCACACTGTTAAACATTCTGGCGGGACTTTATGAGTACGATGGAACGATTTCTATACAGGAGAAGGAGTACCGTACAAATCAGATGGAATTACAGCAGGATATTGGATTTGTGTTTCATGAGGAATGGTTCGATGACTGGGATTCTCTGATCGCAAACAGCAGACATTATGGAAAATATTATAAAAATTATGATGAGACACTGTTAAAGGAATATCTTAAGAGATTCCGGTTGGATGGAAAGAAAAAATATAAGAAACTGTCCAAGGGAGAAAAGCTGAAGTTTGCATTTGCTTTTGCGCTGGCGCATCATCCGAAACTGTTGCTGCTCGATGAGCCGGGGGCGAATTTTGATCAGACCTTCCGTGAAGAATTCCATCATATTTTAAGAGAATTTACCGCGGACGGAACGAAGAGTGTGATCCTCTCGACACATATTACTTCGGATGTGGACCGGTTTGCAGACTATCTGCTGTTGCTTAAGAAAGGCAGACAACTGTTGTATGGAGATATCGAGTCGGTCCGTGATGCATACCGGATGGTGGCAGGCGAGCGTCATGCGTTGAGGGCTTTTGGCGGGCGGCTGGTCTATATGGAGGAGACACCGGTGGGCTGCAGTGCTCTGGTCAAACATGATCACGCGGAGTATGACCGGGCACTTAAGGTGTGGGAGCCGGACACGGAGGAACTGATGTATTATCTGGCGAAAGGAGCGGAGCATGGAAGAGGCAATCAAATATAAGAATGTGATCAGAGAATATTTTCTGGAATATAAGAACCGTGATCAGGTATTGCGAAGTATCTTTTATGTGATCCTGTTTGGCGCATCGTTTTTGCCTTTTGTATTTGGCAGCGCAAAGGAAGGGCTTGGGTATATATGGCTCATATTTCCGATGGCGCTTGCGCTGTTTGCAGCAATCACACATACGAGTGCCCTGCCGACGATGCTGTATCTCGTTCCCGGATCGAAAAAGCTGCGCGAGGAATATATCCGGAGAATGTTAAAGGTTAAGATTGGCCTGCCGCTTGCGTTGTGTGCGGTAATCGATATCATCCTGCTGATCGTGCAGCCGATGATGATAAAAGGCGTGATCCTGCAGCTGGTAACGGTGTTCTTTATGTCCTATTGTGTGGGAATTACAAACGACGGACTGGTCTGGCGGAATAATGCGTCGCGGGCAGCTTATGGGCAGGTAAGTTATTTTAACGGACCGATCACGGTATTCAGTGTGATCGCAAGCTGCGTGATGATTGGCATCTGTTCTTCGGAGATTACGAATGTGGAATTTTGGGTTGCGCTTGTTATTTATCTCATCATTTACGCACCTCTTTCTTATGCGCTTCACAAGCGTTGGGGTGGAATCAGAGAGAAACTCGCCGTCTATGAACTTGCAACGAAGGAGGAGACATGGGACTGGTAATCGTCATTGAACCGCATGGAACGTATGCCATCTACGAGCAGATCGTCAATCAGATCAAGAATCAGATCATATCCGGTGAACTGCAGCCGGACGAGGCGCTGCCGTCCATTCGGGGACTGGCAGCGGATATCGGCGTCAGCGTGATCACGACGAAGCACGCGTATGAGGAACTGGAGCGGGAGGGACTGATCCGTTCCGTTTCCAATAAAGGATTTTATGTGTGCAAATACAACACGGATTATCTGCACGAAAAGCAGCTGATGGAATTGGAAAAACGCCTGCAGGAGTGGATTACGCTTGCAAAACAGGCGGGACTTGGAACTGAGGATATTCGTGAGATGCTGGAGGGATTGCTGTAAGATGGAAGATATTATTTTTTCTGCGAAGCAGGTACAGGGGAAGAAAGCGTTATTCGGCAAAGGCAGGTTCGCTTTGCAAAATGTGGATTTTGAACTTCCAAGTGGATATATTATGGGAATCATCGGGGAAAACGGTGCCGGAAAGACGACATTCTTCCGCTATATTATGGAGGAAAAGAAGCATTATCGCGGCAGCTTTTATCTGGACGGAACCGATATCGCGGAAGATCATGCGTGGTCGATGAACCGGATCGGATTTGTCTCTGAGGAGCGGTTGTTTTTGCGGCAGAAGAGTGCAAGAGAGAATGCAAGGATGCTGGGCAGCTTCTATGATACCTTTGATATGGATGAGTTTGCTGCGCTGATGGAGCAGATGGATCTTACCACGGCACGGACCGTGGAGAAGATGTCGCGCGGTGAGAATATGAAGTTTCAGCTTGCATTTGCACTCGCACACAAACCGAGGCTTCTTCTTTTAGATGAGCCGACTGCGGGGATGGATCCGATCTTCCGCAAGGAATTTTACAGGTTGCTCCGGCAGCAGTTGGAAGTGCTGGACTGTTCCGTGATCATGTCGTCGCACTTAGAGGATGACATCCGGAAAGAATTTGATTATATCGGACAGTTTGAGCATGGGGAATTTACTTCGTTTTATGAGAATGCATAAGGCGTTGTGGCAGTGAAGGTTATGCGGTGAGACGGCAATGGTTGAGTGAAGTGCAGAAAAATGTGCTTGAATCGAAACACATGGGTATTATGTGTAAAAGACAGGAGTGTCGAGGATGACGATAGAGGATAAGAAGCAACAGGAAAATTTGAAGAATTTTGACCGGAATTTAAAGGAGAGCACGGATCAGCTGGCATGGTTTTTATACTGGATGTTTGCAGCTGTTGTGCTAGTGTTAGGGATGACGCTGATTTTTGATGGAATATTTTATCGGGATGCGTGGATGATACTGTGCTATGTGTGGATGGTCGTTTTTATGGATAACTATGTATTGGCACCGTATCAATGGAGCAATGAAGCCTTCAGCCGGAGGATGCAAAAATCGGATGCGGTTTCAAAAATACTTCGGTTTGTTCCGGTTTCGCGAAAAAACTACATCCGTGTGAGGATGCAGTATCTTTGGAAGTTTGTGTGGAAATTTGGCGCATTTGCCATGCTGATCGTGATCGGAAGCATGAGCTTTACGCAAAAAATTTCTTTTGTGAGGGTGATGGAAGGTGTTCTTTTATTTTGGGCCGGACCGATGCTCATTGGGTATATTGAGTTGAAGGAATCACTTTTTTGCAGATAATGCCTAAAAGAACAAAGTGCCTGACACAATAAACATCATATAATATGCTGAATTCCCTCACAGATCCTGCGGGCAACCACCGGATTGTTCATGGTATACAGGTGAATTCCGTCGGTATCGTTTGCCAGCAGATCAATGATCTGGCTTAACGCATACGACATACCCGCATCAAATAAAGCTGCCTTGTTATCTTCAAATTTATGAATGATCTTCTGGAAACGCTCCGGGAAAGAAGCTCCGCACATCGTAATCATTCGCTTGATCTGCGCGGCATTGATGACCGGCATGATGCCAGGAACAATTGGCACATTGATATCCGCAATCCTGCAGTCCTCCACAAAACGGTAAAACTGTGTGTTGTCAAAAAACAACTGGGAAAGCAGCACTTCTGCTCCGGCATTTACCTTTTCCTTCAGGTGGCGGATCTCTTCAATCTTATTGGCAGATTCCGGATGACATTCCGGGTAGCAGGCACCTAAAAAGCAGAAATCCCCCTTCGGTTTCAGATAGGAAATGAGGTCGGATGCATGCTTAAAATCATCTTTTTCGGTAAGATCCGGATTTCGGTCTCCGCGCAGTGCCAGCACATTCTGGATGCCTTCTGCGGTAAGGATTCTGGCAAATTCATCAATTTCTGCCCGGTTGTAATGCAGGCAGGTCAGGTGCACAACCGGCTCCACATGGTAGTTCTGCTTAATCTTTTTGGCAAGTTCAATCGTGCGGTTACAGTTTAAGCTGCCGCCCGCACCAAACGTCACGCTGATAAAATCCGGCTGCAGTTCGCACAGCACATCAAGTGTCGCATCAATATTTTTCAGTTCACTGTTCTTTTTCGGAGGAAATATCTCAAAAGATAAGCTTTTTTTATGATTACATGCGTCAGAAATTTTCATTTTAATACCGTCTTTCGTTCAAAATTATTGTAATTATCCTGATTATAGCAGAAAAAAATAAAACGGTACAATACATAAATGATGCATTTCTCCATAGATTCAGGTTATAGCAGGAAAAATCAGCGATACGATTGGAATCAGCACGGCGCGGGTAACAGTTCTTTTAAGAAAAATGGAGTCCAAAGATCTGATTGGAAAAGAAAAAAGAACACATAGTTTTACAGATAATGAACATAATAAAATTGCAACATAAAAATGCAACAATTCTTATAAAAATGTTGCATTTTTATTTATATCTTTTATATCGGATAGCCTTTCTGGAACTTAACCCCTAAAATAAAAAATTTCAAATTTTTGATTACAGATCTATTTTCAAATAGACAGAATCCTTTTCATCCTGCTCAATTCCAAGATAGCGTTTGGTGACATCATAGGAAGAGTGATTGAACAAACCCATAAGCAGTGCAGGCTGTGCCCCCTGTTTCCATGCGTGGTAGCCAAACGTTTTCCGCATGGAGTGACAGCTGACCATGCGGCTGTTTGTAGTTTGGGTTGCGGCTTCTTTTACAATGCGGTATGCCTGCGAACGGTTGATGGGATGCTGCCGGTCGGTGTTTTTGCAAAACAGATAATCACTTTCCTGTGGAAAACAGGCATCCATATACCATCGTAGGGCATTCTTGGCATTTTTGTTGAGTGCAATGTAATTTTGTTTTCCGGTTTTCTGTTCCAATATAAGCAGATGTTCACGGAAACGCTGCGTGTAAAAATCATAGACATCGGACCATTGCAGCTGTAAAAGGTCACTGATGCGCAATGCTGTATTAAGACCGAGGATAATCAGGGCATAGTTGCGGGGGTGTGGTTTGACCGTCTGGTAGTATGTGCTGAATTTTTGCAATTCCTTGCGATTTCGAATCGGTTGTGTGGTTCCCATTTTGTAACTCCTTTCATGGAAGTCGGATTCTTGAGTGGCAGTACAGAAATGCATCGTAACCCGTGATTATGCCAGCGTCAAGATGCAATATTCTTATAAGGAGAGTTGCATCTTCTTGGATGAAGGAAGAAAAACACGGAGGTTCTTATGCTGAAACTGAGTTTGAAACCGGGCGAATACATCACATTGGGAGATAACATTAAAATTATTTTCTCCGGAGGCTCTGCCAACAACATACATCTGCTGGTGGATGCACCGCGCGAAATAAATGTTGCCAGAAACAGTGCGGGCAAAGACAAAAAGCCATCGCCTTATTATAAAGAAAAAGGAATTTCAAAAACAGCACAGCGTGAGATTGCAGAAATCCTCATGCGCGAAAAGCGCAACCAGTCGCATGTCAGCGGGGAGGAGACCGTGACATACAAAAAACGGTAATAAGCAAGGCGATCCTGGGGGCTTTGCATATTATAAATTTCAAATCAATTTGTGGTTCGCGTGGCAGGATGCCGGGAACCACATCACATTCCGTCGGAACGGATTCCGCGGAACACACACATGGAGGTAAAATTTTATGAGTATGGTAGTACAACACAACATGCAGGCAGCCAATGCCAACAGAATGTTAGGAGTTACAACAAGCGCACAGTCTAAGTCAACCGAGAAGTTATCTTCCGGTTACAAGATCAACCGTGCCGCAGATGACGCAGCAGGACTTTCCATTTCCGAGAAGATGAGAAAGCAGATCCGTGGACTGGATAAGGCTTCTTCCAATGCACAGGACGGTGTATCTGCAGTGCAGACAGCAGAAGGTGCACTGACAGAAGTGCATTCTATGTTACAGCGTATGAATGAGCTGGCAACACAGGCTGCGAATGGAACCAACAGTGATACAGACCGTAGCTCTATTCAGGACGAGATTGATCAGCTTACTACAGAGATTGACCGTGTATCTGAGACAACCAAGTTCAATGAGACTTATCTGTTAAAGGGTAATGTGGATGGAACTTCTTCAGATGTAAAGGTTGCAGCACATGATGCCGGTCTTGCTGGAAAACTTACAGATAAGGGAAATGGTACAACGGTATTTAATCTTGATAAGGAACTTGCTAATGGCGATAAGGTAACAATCGCTGGTAAGCAGTATACAATTGGAACAACTGGTAAAGGTTCTGTTGCTGATCCAAGTACTTTGAATACAAAAACAGATGGATATGCGAAAAAGGATGCAGGGGTATTTGCAGCTGCTACAACATTAGCAGCTGGAGACAGTATTACAACAGATGGAAATACATATACTTTGACAGATAAGTTATCAGTGGATAGTCTTTCTTTAGCAGCAGGTGATACATATAAAATTGGAGAGACTGCGTATACGGTTGCAGCTGACGGAACGGCTGGTGATAAAGATGAATCCCTTGCTGCGATTAAAGCGGCTCTGGCAGAGGGAAAGCAGGTTACGGGTACATCCGTAAAGGTTTCTCCGATAAAAGCTGATGGTACATTAGGTACTGCAGCTGCAGTTACAAATGTTAATATTGTATCTTCTCTTGAAAAGGGTGAGATTAGTGTAAATGCTCTTGAGGATACAAAAATTGCTACAGTTTTAGGCGCAATAAACGGTGCTACAACAGCTGTAAAAGCTGGAGATAGTGTTACAAAAGCTGGAGTAACAACAATTGCTACTGAAGCAACACCAACAGCTGCAAAAGAAGTTTATAAAGATATTCAGGGATTAAATGCTGGAAATAAGGTTAGAATTGGTACTGGCGCAGATGCAAAAACATATACAATTGTAGCTGATGATGCAGATGAGAATACATCTACTTATAAGGCAACAAAAGATACCATTCTTTCTAAAATCAAGGATGGTGACGTTGTTAATTATGGAGCAAACGATGCAGCATTGACAGCAGCAAATGCAAAAACCGTCATTGGTGATATCGGCTCTACAGGTACTGACGGAGATGTAATCACTGCAAAGCAGGCATATGCAAAGATGGCTGATGAGTTACAGAAAGCTTCCAGCATTGGAACAGATACCGCTGCAAAGGTTACAAATGACGGAAAAGGTAAGTTCACAATTCAGCAGGGAACGGTATCTGTTAAAGATAGCCTTTCATTCAGCTTACATGTTGGTGCTGATGCTGATATGACAAACAAGATCACAGTTGACGTAGAATCTATGAGTGCAGCAGGACTCGGAATCAAGGGCTTAAATGTCAATGATGATAATGGTACAGCTGCAACCTATGCAATTGATTCTATTGCAGATGCAATCTCTAAAGTTTCGGCTCAGAGATCTGCACTTGGTGCAGTTCAGAACCGCTTAGAGCACACCATTGATAACCTGGATAACGTATCCGAGAATACATCTTCTGCTGAGTCTCGTATCCGTGATACAGATATGGCAAAAGAGATGGTTAACTACAGCAAGAACAACATTCTTGCACAGGCTGGACAGTCTATGCTTGCACAGGCAAATCAGTCTAACCAGGGTGTACTTTCTCTGTTACAGTAATTTTTGTAAAATTTATAATTGCTACAGAAAAGGAGTCGGGCAACCGGCTCCTTTTTGTAATGTTTTATAATGAACGAAAGTCTGTTGAAGAACAAAAGTAGGACTTAATTGTCGTGATTTTGTATTGCGACTGATGAAAAAGGGGTGATTTTTTCGTTTGGGGACATATAGAAAATGTTTGCTCTGTTATGTCCCACTCTTTTGGCACAGTGGGACATATAGAAACATTCCTTTGCATTATGTCCCTTATGTCTGCGGCAATGGGACATATAGCGTTTTTTCTGGTATATATGTCCCGGTAAACAAAAGAAAAGGGACATAGGTGAGTAAGTTTTCATGTATATGTCCCAGCGAGCAAAAGAAGAGGGACATAGCCGATAAGTTTCCGTGCATATGTCCCTGCAAGCAAAAGAAGAGGGACATAGCCAATAAGTTTTTATACATATGTCCCGAAAGAGAGAAGAAAAAAATTCAGTCAGCAGATTTTCACACATATGCCAATATCCAGAAGGCAATGTGCATAAAAAATCCCGCCACAGCGGGAGGAGAAATTTTTCTGTGGCGGATCTATAAGAGAAATCGCTTTCGCGAATTGTTTTTAGTCGGAACTGACAGCACCCCAACACCGTTTGTTAAAATACAACAGCTCCTTTTGTTTTGATGGTTTTATATTACCAGTGCATTATGAACAGGTTGTGACGACATGCTAAAGAGTTTATGAAAATTCGAAACAACTTATAAACTTCTGCTTTCCTAAAGGGAATAAATGCGATTTTACAAAAGTTTTACCCAAAGGAATTTCAAAATCGTGTAGAATAGAAACAGCAGTTTTTGTAGAAAAAGTACATACAGGGGAAATGAGAAAATGTAGTAATTCTACAAATAGTATGTTTGAAGAACAGGAAGCAAAATCTTATACGGAGGAGGCAGGGGTATTGGCAAATCATGATATTTCAGGAGGGGACACAGGCATGCAGAAACGCGAATCCATAGATTATAAGATAAGAGGCACCTATGCATCGCTGCGCAAGTCGGAAAAAAAGGTTGCCGATTATGTGCTGGCAAATGAGATAGAGTGCAGTAAGATTTCCCTGGAAAAACTTGCAAAGCGCAGTGGCGTCAGTCAGCCAACGGTCATGCGTTTTGTAAAGGCAATGGGGTTTGACGGCTTTAAGGAATTCCGTTACCAGATCATAGAGGACCTGTCGGAGCGCAATCACCGGGAAAAAGAAACCTATGCCATGTACGGCTATCCCATCCGTCCGGAGGATGACCTGAAGCTGATCCCGGCAAAAGTGGTGGCTTCCACGGTAAAGATCATGGAAAATATGTTAAAAAGCATCTCCGGGGAAGAGTTTGAAAAAACGATACATATGCTGGCGAATGCAAGAAAGATCGTGCTTTGCGGAGTGGAGAATTCTTCCGCCGCGGCAAAAGATCTGATGACAAAGCTGCTGTATCTCGGATATGACTGCCGGTTCGATGAGGACTACTATATCCAGCATATATCCGCTGCCGCACTTACCGAAAAAGATGTGATGGTGGGAATTTCCTATTCCGGGCAGTCGAAGGATACGGTAGATATCATGAAGGCGGCGAAAAAGGCAGGCGCGCAGACGATCTGCATTACAAATTTCAGGGAATCGCGTATCGGTAAATGGAGTGACGTGGTACTGTGCAGTTCCCAGAAACAGTGGATGTACGGGGACTGCATTTTTTCCCGCAGTCCGCAGATCGTGATCAACGACATGATTTACATGGGACTTATGACAAATGCCTACGAAAAAGGCACAAAACAACTGGACAAAAACAGCAGAATTATCCGCGACCGGGCATATGAGCAATGAGGCAGAGGAATAGAGATTGCAGAGAAATATAGAAGATGTGACTTGTAGTTTTCCTACAAAAAGTCGCATCTTTTTTTGATGTCTGAATTTACAATCCCGTTACAAAAGTATTACGGCGATTTGATTGTATTTGCCCATGTATCCTCCTATACTTGACCATGTCCGAAGCGACAGCGGATGCAAAAATGCAGTATTCTTAGAAAAACGTCAGAGATTACGTCTCGTGGCTGCACAATTAAAACAGGGAAAAAGGAGCGAATATATATGCTGAAATTAGAACATATCAAAAAGTCATACGACGGTGTGACCATATTAAATGACATCAATTTAGAGATCGCCGATGGCGAGATTGTTTCCATCTTAGGCCCGTCCGGATGTGGAAAAACAACATTATTAAATCTGATCCTCGGGATGACCGGCGCAGACAGCGGAAAGATCATTTTTAATGAGGAAGACATCACCGATGTACCGATGGAAAAGAGAGGATTTAACATCGTATTTCAGGATTACGCATTGTTTCCAAACTTAAATGTGTACAAAAACATCCGGTACGGACTGAAAAACAAACCGGGCATTTCCACAGAAAAAGAAGTCGATGATCTGATCGAACTTCTGGGATTGCGGGAGCACTTAAACAAAAGAATCGACCAGCTTTCCGGCGGACAGAAACAGCGTGTGGCGCTGGCAAGAACGATGGTGATGAAGCCAAAGATCCTGCTTCTTGATGAGCCGCTCAGTGCATTAGACGGCGTGATCAAGGAATCCATTAAGGAAAAGATCAGGACGATCGCAAAGGAATTTCATCTGACAACAATCATCGTAACCCATGATCCGGAAGAAGCGCTGACACTTTCCGATCATGTCATGATCATCAACGAGGGAACGATTTCCCAGTACGGAAAACCGGAAGATATCGTAAAGACACCGGAAAATGATTTCGTAAAGAAATTCATCCTGCAGCAGCTTATGATCAAACGTAACAACATTTATACCTTATTTTCCGTTGCATGAGGAGTAGATTGTGAAGACAAAGAATAAAGAAATCAAAGGAATTTTTCTCGCAGTAGTGGTTCTGTTTTGCGTGTTTTTGATCTATCCGGTGGTGCGGCTGCTGCTCAAATCGTTTGTCGGAACCGACGGCGCGACACTTGCTTTTTATAAAGAAGTGCTGACGGAGAGAGGTTTTTTGCGGGCGCTGGGAAACAGTTTTAAGGTTGCCGGGGCAAGCGCTTTCATCACAACGGTCATGGCATTTTTCCTGTCCTATACCATCCATTATACAAACGCGCCGGCAATCGTAAAAAAACTGATCCGCGGGGTGGCAACCCTTCCGATGCTGCTCCCGACACTGACCTATGGATTTGCAATCATTTATTCGTTTGGAAAACAGGGACTGCTGACGCGGCTGTTCGGGCACCAGTTGTTTGAAATCTACGGATTTAACGGATTGCTGCTCGGCTATGTGATCTACACTCTGCCGGTTTCTTTCATGCTGATCCACAATACGATGGGATACATCGACAAAAAATATATGGTTGTCTCACGGCTGATGGGCGATGGGGCATTGCAGACTTTTTACATAACGGTATTTCAGCCGCTGCTCGGGACTCTTGCGGCAGCATTTATCCAGTCCTTTTTCCTCTGCTTTACGGATTTTGGAATCCCGGCTTCGGTAGGCGGAAAATATGAGGTGATCGCAAGTGTACTGTATACACAGATGCTCGGAAGTGTGCCGGATTTCAGCAAGGGAAGTGTGGTTGCGATGATGATGCTCATTCCATCCATCGTCAGTATTCTGTTCCTGAATTATCTGGAAAAATACAACATCCGATACAATAAAATTTCCCCGATGGAACTGAAAAAGAACCATATAAGGGATACAGTTTTCGGCGGTTTGAGTCTTGCTTTATGTGTGATGGTGCTCTCGATTTTTGCAGTCATCTTTCTCATTCCGTTTGTATCGGACTGGCCGTACCAGTTGTCATTTTCATTCGATCATGTGAAAGCGGTACTGTTCGATGAAGGGCTGTCTTCGGTATATAAAAATTCGCTGTTTGTCGCGTTTCTGACTGCATGTGCGGGAACGCTTGTCTCCTACGGGGCAGCGATCGTGACGGCGCGCAGTACGGTCAGCGCAAAAATCAAGCGTGTGATTGAATACATTGCATTGGTGACCAACACCATTCCGGGTATGGTGCTTGGACTTGCATTTTTGTTTGCCTTTTCCGGAACCAGTTTACAGAGCACATTTTTCATTCTGATTCTCTGTAATGTGATTCATTTTTTCTCGACGCCGTATCTGATGATGAAGAGCTCGCTTGAAAAAATGAATGCGTCGTGGGAGACCACCGCCATGCTCATGGGTGATCACTGGATACAGACGATCATCCGTGTGGTGACACCAAACGCATTTTCTACCATTATCGAAGTGTTCAGTTACTATTTTATCAATGCCATGGTGACGGTTTCCGCGGTCATTTTTATCGCAGGGGCGCGCACCATGGTCATTACGACAAAGATCAAGGAACTGCAGTATTACAATAAATTTAACGAAGTATTTGTACTTTCCCTGCTCATGCTGGCAACCAATCTGGTGGTCAAGGCAGTGTTTGGGCTTTTGGCAAATAGAAAAAAAGTAAATAACAGGCAAAAGGAGAAAAAGAACATGAACAAAAAAGGAATCAGGCGTGCAGCCTGTGCCGGTTTAGCCGGAGTGTTAGGTCTGTCTGCAGTATTATTCAGCGGATGCGGAAACGGCACAAAAAGCGCGGACAAACAGGTCGTTATCTATTCCAACGCCGATGATGAGGCAGTGGATGCCATGAAGCAGGCACTCGACGACAACGGCTACAAAGGACAGTATATTTTCCAGACCTTTGGAACTTCCGAGCTTGGCGGAAAGCTGCTCGCGGAAGGCAAAAATATTGAGGCAGATCTGATCACGATGAGCACTTTTTATGTGGAGAGTGCGCAGGAGCAGAACCAGATGTTTCAGGATCTGACATTTGCGACAGATACCCTCGAGGAGTACCCGTCCTACTGCACACCGATCACAGCGCAGGAGGGAACCATCATCGTAAATACCGAGCTGATGAAGGAAAATAAGCTGGATATGCCGACGTCTTTAAAAGATCTGGCAAAGCCGGAGTATGAAGGTCAGATCGCAGTAACCGATATCGCATCTTCTTCCACCGCATGGCTTCTCATTCAGGGGCTGGTTTCCGAGTACGGAGAGGATGGCGCAAAAGATGTGCTCAAAGATATCTATAAAAATGCGGGCGATCATATCGAGGAATCCGGTTCCGGCCCACTGAAACTTGTCCGTGCCGGAGAGGTAGCGATCGGTTTTGGTCTGCGCCAGCAGGCAGTTGCCGACAAAGTCAGCGGACTTCCGATTGATTATGTCGATCCGGCAGAAGGAAACTTTACACTGACCGAGTCTGCGGCTGTCGTTGACAAGGGGGATAAGAGTAACCCGAAAGCCATGGAAATGGCAGAGTGTATCATCAAAAACGGCAGGGCAAAACTGCTCGAAAATTATCCGATTCCGCTGTATAATGGTGAGACTGTGGATGATGCAGAAAAGTCCGGAAACCCAAAGAAGTTTTCCGAAAAGCTTACCGTGGATCTGCTTAAAAAACATCAGGCACTGTCTGAGGAATGTAAGTAATGTCCTAAGGAGGGATCCACGTAAGTGGGAGGATGCCTTAGGACCTGCGCAGATGCCGCGACGAAGTCGCATAGGGATGCATCTGCAACATAATTAGAAGGAGAAAGATTAAAATGAAATACTATAAATTATTAACACCTGGCCCATTAACCACAACCGATACCGTAAAAAAGGAAATGCTGTTTGACCACTGCACCTGGGATGACGATTACAAAAAAATCACGCAGGAGATCCGCGAAAAGCTGTTGAAACTCGCCCATGTATCGGAGGATGAATACACCGTCGTTTTGATGCAGGGAAGCGGTACTTTTGGTGTGGAATCCGTACTGACCAGCGTGATCGGAAAAGACGATAAGCTTCTGATCTGTGCCAACGGTGCATATGGGGAACGGATGGAGGATATTGTAAACCACGCCGATATTCCATACATCATTTATCTCGAAGATTACGACAAGATTCCGGATGCGCACCGTGTAGCACAGATCCTCGAGGATCACCCGGAGATCACCCATGTTTCCATGGTACACAGCGAGACCACTTCCGGAATTTTGAATGATATCAAGGCAGTCAGCCGTGTAGCAAAAGAACATGGCTGCACCATGATCGTAGATGCCATGAGCAGCTTCGGTGGTGTAGACATTCCCGTGGGAGACTGGGGCATTGATTTTCTGATCAGCAGCGCAAACAAATGCATTCAGGGTGTTCCGGGATTTTCCTTTATTATTGCCAATAAGCAAAAACTGATCGAGTCCAAAGGCAAAGCCAGAAGCCTTTCTTTGGATCTGTACGATCAGTGGGAGACCATGAACAAAGACGGAAAATGGCGTTTTACTTCCCCGACACATGTCGTACTTGCATTCGCACAGGCGCTTCGTGAGATGGAAGAAGAGGGTGGCATCACAGCGAGAAACAAGCGCTATACGGATAACAATCATCTGCTGATCGAGAAAATGAAAGAGCTTGGCATCCGTCCATATATTGACGCTGAGCATCAGGGACCGATCATTACGACTTTTTATTATCCGGAGCATCATAACTTCTCTTTCGCAGAAATGTACAATTATATCAAGGATCGCGGTTATGCGATCTATCCGGGAAAAGTCACCGAGGCAGATACGTTCCGTATCGGAAATATCGGGGAAATTTATGAAGAGGATATTTTGAAACTTGTGGATATTTTGAAGGAATTTCTTGCAAGCTGTGAATAATCATAGAAAGGAATTGAAAAATGAACAATAAATTTGAAGCAGTCATTTTTGACTGGGCAGGAACAACTGTTGACTATGGATGTTTTGCACCGGTGCAGGCATTTGTGGAAGTATTTAAGCATTTTGGCATCGAACCGACTATGGAAGAAGTAAGAAAACCGATGGGCATGTTAAAGCGTGATCACATCAAGGCAATGCTTTCCATGGAACGGATCGCAGGTCTCTGGCGCGAAAAATACGGTGCAGACTGGACCGAAAAAGATGTCGATTCGTTGTATGATTTATTTGAGGAAAAACTGCTTGGTATTCTGGATCAGTTTGCAGAAGTAAAACCTTATGTATTGGAAACCATGGAAGAACTGCGCAAGCGTGGCATCGCAATCGGTTCCACAACCGGATACACCGATAAAATGATGGCAATCGTTGTGCCAAAGGCAAAAGAAAACGGTTATGTACCGGATGCATGGTTTTCCCCGGATGCCGTGGGGCATGTGGGCAGACCGTTTCCGTATATGATCTTTCAGAATATGCAAGCCCTTCACATCCAGTCCGTGTCTTCGGTTATGAAAGTCGGCGATACCATTTCCGATATCAAAGAGGGCAAAAATGCCGGGGTCTACACCGTCGGTGTCGTTGAGGGAAGTTCTGAAATGGGACTGACACAGGCAGAGTATGAGGCTTTGCCGGACGAAGAAAAAGAGGCAAAAGTAAAAGCGGTTATGCAGAAATTTGTCGATGCCGGGGCAGATGAGGTGATCCGGAATATGGGAGAACTGGTGGGATTGTTATAAGTAAAAAGCACTTGGCAAATTTGTTGTCAAGTGCTTTTTAGCCAATGGTATAAATTTTTTAACACGATTCCTGGGCAGCAGGCGATTTTTCAAGAGTTTCCTCGATATATCGATTCATGGACATCTGATGTGTGGTTGCATATACAAAGACTTTTCTGTGTAAATCCGGAGATATCCGAACATTAAAACTTCCCTTAAAAGCGGTTTCTGGTTTTCTCCCCTGCTGTTTGCATAATTCCAGATAATCATCTACGGCTTCATGGAAATCGTTTATTAAATCTGTTGCGTTGTCTCCTTCATAAGAGATCAATGAACGAATTCCCAAAACTTTTCCATAAAAAATTGCATCATCTTCTGAAAACTCAACACTTCCGATATATCCTTTATATTGAATGGTATTGTTCATATTAATCCCTCCTGTTCTAAAACATCAATAAGTTGTTTGATCTGATAAATTTTTAGTTCATTATTAGGATGTGGTTTATGCAACAAAATATTTCCATGCTCATTGCTTTCGAATACAACTCGGGATCCGCTGGTTTTTCCCTTATTGGATCTTATGTATTCCAAATATCCGAGCAAAGTTTCCGCTTCTTGAAACGTAAAATCTTTTGGTTTGGATTTTAGTCGTTGAATGAGTTTTTCTTTTTGTCCCATATTGTATCCTCCTGTTAATTATATTATACTTTAAAATTTTTATATTGCAACTATTTTTAGTTGCAATGCTTTTGGTTGGAGAATAACAAAAATCTCTTTACAAACCGCAGAAGATATGCTAGATTTTTATACAAGCTGATTGTCCCGTTTGTTTCTGCAACCGGAAATGGGGGCATATGTTACACACAAAAAAGAACTTCTTAAAGTCAGCACTGGCTGTCTTCTGCATGGTTTCCATGCTTTTATTCTCCAGTTACAACGGACTCACAACAGTATATGCTGCCAGCGGATACGAATACGTTCTGCTGACAAAATACACGAAGACCATGAAAATTGGAGACGAGTATTATCTGACTGCGATTACTTCTACCGGAAAGAAACCAAAGTTTTCTTCGAGTGATTCCACAGTCGCGTCCGTGAACACTTATGGAAAGATCACGGCGAAAAAGGCCGGTACTGCTACGATCACTGCAAAAATTGCCAATGGGGAGGCAAGCTGCAGGGTTACAGTTGAAAAAACGGTCATTACATTAAGTCAGAAATCCATATCCTTGGAGAACGGATATACGGCCCGGCTGAAAGCCGAGACATCAACCGGGCATCCGGTCACGTACAAATCCGCCCGCTCGAGCATCGCCTCGGTGGATGAAAACGGCGTGATCACAGCGAAAAAACCGGGTGAAACTACCATCACGGTCATGGCAGATAAAACCTCCCAGACCTGTAAAGTGACGGTAAAGCAGCCAACGGTCCGGCTGGACCGGACATCCGCATCCCTTTACCGGAAGGGGACGCTCCGGTTATCCGTTTCTTCCACATCTAAAAGTATTCCCAGGTGGAAAACAAATAAAAAAAGCGTAGCCACGGTGGACAATGAGGGCAGAGTTACCGCTGTAAAAAACGGAACAGCCATCATCACGGTCACAGTCGACGGTGTCAGCAAAACCTGTGAGGTCACGGTAAAGAAGCCAAAGATTACCGTCGGACAGGAACAGATTTCGTTAACGGCCGGCGAAACATGTCAGCCGAAGGTAACGGTATCCTCCGGCAACAAACCGGAGTACTACAGTTCAAACACAAATGTTGCCACGGTAAATGAAACCGGCATGATCACCGCCATCGGCAAGGGACGTGCATATATTTATGCGAAAGAAGATGGCACGAAGGTACGCATGACAGTAACTGTCAAAGAAAAATAAAACTACAGGAAGCAGAACAAAATTATGGTCTGTATGACAGACAGTCTGCGGATCATAACCAAAGGGACAATCAGCGAAAGATATTGATGATGCATATATACAATGATATAATTGAACATAGACAATATTCTGTCTATACTTCGAAGAATAGCCTTACAACATATGGTATTGTAGATCTTATGGAAAAGCTTTCCCAAAAGCTGCCATGGTTATATCTTTGTATGAAGGAGGAAAAATGAATTCGGTGGAAAATTATGCCATACGCTACTTAGAACCCAAGGATGTGAAGGATCTGGACCAGTATAATGCGCTGTTGCGCTATACCTTTCAGGTAACGGAGGATGAACTGACGGCAACCGGATGGAAAGATGAAGAGATCAAACAGTCGAAGTTCCCGGTACTGGAGCGTGCGGATGTGCTGGGATGTTTTGATGGGGATACCCTGATTTCCCAGTTTGCCGTGTATCCATTGAAAATGAATATATACGGGGAGGTATTTCCCGTTGGATTTGTTACGAGTGTTTGTACATATCCGGAATATACCGGGCAGGGCATTATGAAAAAACTGATGTATCAGAGTCTGGAACATATGAAACAGCAGGGAAGACCGTTTGCCCTCCTGTATCCTTATTCCATACCGCTGTATCATCATCTGGGCTGGGAGATCATATCCAATAAAATTTCTTTCAATATCAAGGATCGGCAGATTCCGACGAAAGTAAAAGCACCCGGGTATGTACGGCGTGTGGACTGGGACAATACCGATTTTCATGAGCTGCATTCGCATTTTGCATCAATCACACACGGCTGCCTGTTCCGGAATGCACTGGCGTGGGAGGAATACTGGCGCTGGGATGAGGACGATACGAATGTGGCAGTTTACTATAACACCAAGGACAAGCCATGCGGATTTATGGTCTATCTGATCAAAAACGATATCATGCATATCAAGGAAATGATCTACTTAAACCGCGAGGCAAAAAAGGGGCTGTGGGAGTATATCCACGCGCATGATTCCATGATCGATGCGGTGCATGGCTATACCTATTTCAGTGAACCGATTGCGTTTGAGATGGATGATGGGGATATCAAGGAAACGATCCGGCCGTATGCCATGGGACGGATTATTGATATCGAGAGCTTTTTACAGGATTATCCATGTGATCCGGATGGCGGAACACTGTATATCGAACTTGAAATTGAGGATCACCTGCTTTTGTGGAACAATCGCAGTTTTCGGCTCTGTTTTTCCGATGGAACATGTATGCTGACCGATGAACCGGCAGAGTATAAGTTAAAAATGGAGATAGGTACGCTGACTACCCTTTTACTGGGATACAAGACGGCTGAGCGTCTGTATGCCCTTGAACGCATTGAAGGGAAGCAGGAAGCGGTAGACCGTCTGGATGATGTACTGTTTCATAAAATTCCATATATTTCCGATTACATCTAAAAAATTCAGCATGGTATGTTATAATGGAAAGTGGAAATTACCGGGACACCGTTGTGCAGATACCGGTACTGGATGATTTTCGGAATACATAAGGGGACTACTTATAAAAACAACAGAAAAAATGAGTTTGGGAGGCAAAGGATTATGAAATCAGTACGGACAAAGCTTATAGCATCTATTTTGATCTGTTCTCTTTTTACATCGGTTCTGATCGGGGTGATTGCAATTTCAAATTCTGTGCGGACAGCCGGAAAAGATGCAATGACCATGATGCAGCTTACCGGGCAGAAGAAGACCGAAGAGATCAATTCCACAATTCAGAAGATTGAGCAGTCGGTTGATACGCTTAGTGAAGTTGCGATGAGCAATTTTGATTACGATTCTTTTCGACAAAGCAAGGATTATGCGGATACATACACCGAGACTGTACAGCAGGCGGTGCTTGATTTCGCAAACCATACGAACGGAGCAGTGACGGTATATCTGCGGTATAACCCGAATTACTCCAATCCAACGTCCGGTATCTTTGCACAGCGTCAGTCACTTGACAGTGATCTGCAGTGTCTGACACCGACGGATTTTTCCATGTATGATGAAAGCGATGTGGAGCATGTCGGCTGGTATTATCTTCCGGTGCAGGCAAAGGAAGCTATCTGGATGTCTCCATATATGAATGAAAATGTCAATATTTACATGATTTCATACGTTGTACCATTGTTTGCGGAAGACGGAACATCTATCGGTGTTGTCGGTATGGATATTGATTTTTCACAGATTACTGATCTGGTGGATGAGACAACCGTATATCAGTCCGGCTATGCATTCCTGATGGATGCTTCCGGTTCCATCATGCATCACAAAAATGTGGATGAGGGTACAGTCATTACCGATCTGGACAGCTCCTTGAAAAAGGGTGCAGATTTTCTGGCAGAGGATGGAAATCAGGGGAAAACCTTAGAGTATACTTACAAAAATGTAGACAAGAAGCTGGCCTTTTATAATCTGGACAATGGCATGAAGCTGGTGCTTACGGCACCGGTGTCGGAGATTTATTCCGAGGCATACGGACTTGCAAAGATGATTATTCTTGCAATGATTGTTGCATTTATTCTCTCGGCAGTGATTGGTATTGTTATGGGTACCGGCTTAACAAAGCCAATCCGTCAGCTGACTTCTGTGATTGAGCAGACCGCTGCATTGGATTTCCGCCCGACAGAGGCTGGAGCAAAGCTGCGGAAGCAGAAGGATGAAATCGGGGATATGGCAACAAAGATCCACGATATGCGAAAGAAGCTCCGGGCGATGATGGAAAACCTGCAGCAGACGCAGCAGGTTTTGGAAACAAATACCGGAAATTTAAACCAGCTTATGAAACAGAACAGCGCTTATGCGGAGGACAATTCGGCGGCTACGCAGGAACTGGCGGCAGGGATGGAAGAGACCAGTGCAAATGCGGCGCACATTGTGGAAAACGTTGGAATTATGAGAGAAAGTTCCGACAATATCCAGCGGCTTGCAGAGGATGGAGAGAAAAATTCCGGACAGATTCAGGAGCGTGCCGGAGAGATGGAGCGGATCAGTACGGAGTCCCGCCACAAGACAGACCAGATGTATGCGGTCATGAAACAGAAGACGGATGCCGCTGTGGAGCAGGCGAAATCCGTACAGAAGATCAATGCGCTGACAGACAACATCAAACAGATTTCTTCCCAGACAAACCTTCTGGCATTAAATGCCAATATTGAGGCAGCCAGGGCTGGTGAAGCGGGCAGGGGATTTGCGGTTGTTGCTTCCGAAATCGGAGATCTGGCAACGCAGACACTGGATACCGTTTCCACAATTGACGAGATTGTAGGAGAGGTCAACAGTTCGGTTTCCAATATGACCGAATGCCTCACAACGATTATGGAATTTCTGGAACAGACCGTTCTTGGGGATTATGAGCATTTCGCACAGGTGGGGGAGCAGTATCATGCCGATGCGGACACATTCCAGCAGATCATGCAGCAGACAAAAGAAGCAGTGGATGCATTAGAGCAGCACATTGGAGAGATCTCTTCTACCGTATCAGAGATCAACTCCATGGTGGAACAGTCCACAGATGGAATCAGCGGTATTGCCGAGAAATCCGGCAGTACGCAGAACCTTGTAACCGAGGGTTACGACAAGCTGCAGGAGTGCACACAGTCCGTCAATGTGATCCGGGATTTTGTCGCGCAGTTCCATTTGGATTGAAAAAGGAAATTTTACATCGGAAACGAGGAAAATTATAATGAAGAAAACATTAAAACCGGAAACCACAAAACCACAATATGTTGTGACAACAGACATTACTTATGCGCAGGTTGATTCCTGGTTCGGTCATTGCCGGAGAGATCTCAAATTGGATCTCATCTATCCGGAGGACGGGGAAGGAAAGACATATCCATGTATTGTATGGATTTGCGGTGGCGCATGGCAGCGCATGGACAAAGCAGCGCATCTGGCATATCTGGGCACACTGGCACAGGAAGAGTTTGTTGTTGCCAGCGTAGAGTACCGGACATCCAACGAGGGAACGCATCCGATGCAGCTGTGTGATATCAAGGCAGCAATCCGATATCTTCGTGCATATGCAAAAAGATATCGGATTAACAGTGAAAAATTTGGTGTGATGGGAGAATCTGCAGGAGGATATCTGACATGTATGGCAGCACTGGATCAGGATAAAAAACTGGATACAGGTGAGTATCTGGAGTATTCCAGTCAGGTACAGGCGGCCTGTCCGTGGTATCCGCCGACCGATGCGTCCCATTTTCCATATGATGATGTGGAAAAGGCAGCCATGTCTTCAGAGTCGCTGCTGATGGGATTTAATGTTATGACACATCCGCAGGAAGCTTATGAGAATTCCCCGGTTTCCAAAGTGACACCGGATGCGCCGCCATTCCTGCTGATTCATGGAACCAAAGACAGTACCGTGCCTTTTTCGCAGAGTGAGGAATTGTATGATGCGTTAGAAGCAGCCGGCTGTGATGTGACATTGCTTGCGCTTGATGGTGCAGAGCATGCGGACCTGATGTTTTTCCAGGATGAAGTATGGCAACAGATCATTGCATTTTTTAAACGGACATTATGACACAGCAGTTGAAGGACATATACAGAAAAATTTTCTGATTATGTCCTTCTTTTTTATATAGCTGGGACATGACAAATGACTTTTTCCCCTATATGTCCTTATGTTTGTTCGAAGCAGAACCTTATTAACAATTCTAAGTATGAAATACAATTCCAGTTGCGAAAATACAATAGGTATTGTATAGTAAAAATGTTGAATGGCAAATCCATAGCATATCGCTAAAATTTTCCATAACGAATCAAATTGAATACATTGCATAACCGCTTTTCTTTTCGTATAATGTAAGGAGGACAGTAATTGAATTACAAAAGAACAAAAAGCTGGTTAAAGTTTGTACGCAGGTTCCGGTTTCATAACAGGAAGTATAAGGACCGCTTATTTCAGAGAGTGTTTCAGGATAAGGAGGATCTGCTTGAACTGTATAACGCGATCAACGGAACAGATCATCAGAATCCGGAGGAACTTGAGATTACGACGTTGGAAGATGTGATATTTATGTCCATGAAAAATGATAAATCGTTTATGATTTCATCGACCATGAACTTGTACGAGCATCAGTCAACTGTAAACCCGAATATGCCGGTCCGCGGGCTGCTTTATTTTGCGCAGTTGTATGATGAATACATCAAACTGCATGATCTGAATATGTATGGTCATAAACTGGTAAAGCTGCCGATGCCGCAGTATATTGTATTTTACAATGGTACAGAGAAAATTCCGGATGATTATACGCTTCTGTTGTCGGATGCTTTTGAGAGTGATCCGTCTGCAAAAGATATGGAACCGGCGCTAGAATGCAAAGCCCGGATACTTAATGTAAACAGTGGACACAATGCCGAACTGATGAATAAGTGCAGACGGCTGATGCATTATTCTTTGTTTATTGCAAGGATACGGCAGAACATTGACAGGGGAATGCCGATTGAGCAGGCAATTGATGAATCCATATCATATTGTATCCGGCATGACATTTTAAAGGATGTTTTGCTCAAGAATCGAAGCGAGGTGCGCCATATGCTGTTAACAGAATTTGATGAAAAGAAATTTGCAAAGTCCATATGGAAAGAGGGGCATGAATCAGGTTATACCGAAGGCCGCGAATCAATTCTGGAAATTCTGGATGCGATCAACAGGGGAAATGATACCGTAGAAAAACTCACTGCATTGGGCTACGATGCAAAAACGGCACAAGAAGTATTGGAGAAGAAATAAATCGAAACAACAATGGTTATGCAGTGCATAAGGAAAATTTCAAAACGGGGGTATTCCATTCAAAAATGGCATTAGTTAGAGCGACCTAACCAATGCCATTTTTTATTTTAATAGCATAAAGCATTAAAATCATCATTAAGTGATGGATTATGTAAAATTTAAATTATATCTTCCGGGTTTACATTTTACCTGCACAATGTAATTTTTATTGTATTTCAAACAATGTAAATTTATGGATTCTCCAAGTTTAATAGTTGTATCCTTTAAAACAATTCTTTGGTTTCTTCTTTTATGAGATACGTGTCCTCAAGATTCCTCTGCTTGTTTACTGCTTCAAAAGATTCTAAATGTTCGATTCCGACTGTGGTTTTATGTTTCTCTTTTTTCAGATAATCAAAATATAAGTGTTTTGCAATCTGACATAACCAGACCGAAATTTTACAGTTTCCGTTATAACGGTGCGCTGATTTGTATGCCTGATAAAAGGTCTCCTGTGTCAGGTCTTCTGCCAGATCAAAATTGCCGCATAAGGAAATTAAAAAATGTTTTACAGTATTTGCATACTCCATGTACATCGTTTCAAGTGGAGTATTCTTTTGCATTTTCCTGTTTCACCTCCTCGTATTGCGCAATCTATATATAAATAGAATTTTTGTTTGTTTTGTTACACTTTCATTATAAATTATTTTTTGAAAATGTGCCAGAAACAGATATTGACACATGAAAGCAAATTGATTATAATCGTGTCAAAAACAAAAGTGGCACGGGAGGCATATGACAATTACATCATTGAAAAGTGCATTGCAGCGAATTGCGCAACTGGAACAGGAAAACGAACAGCTTCGGGCGGAACTCGAAGTATATAAAAATCGCAATACCGGCGGGAGGAAAAAGCATGACGAAGCATGGATGACTTCTTACCGGGATTTTGCTGTAAAATATGAGAGTGGGATGACAATTATGGAAATCGTTGCAGAAGGGGAGATCAGCCGCAGGACAGCGTACCGGTATAAGGCCTATTACGATGAGCTGCAGAAAAATAATAGATATAAAAAAAGAAACGAGCAAGTCCTGTCAGGCATAAACCCTACCCGGTGAAAACCCATTTCTTAATATAAAAAGAATAACCCCATTTCATTTTACAGTCAAGTAATTTTTAAATTTTACTGTATACAGATGGTTCCTGTTCACCTAGCACCTAAACAGAAAAGATCATCTGGATAGCAGCAAAAAACACAACAAGGAGAACCAATTGAATTTACTCGAAACATTAAAACACTATTTTGGATACGACAGCCTGCGGCCGGGACAGAAGGAACTGATGGACGGAATCCTGCAGGGAAAGGATGTCCTTGGCATTATGCCGACAGGCGCGGGGAAATCCCTGTGTTATCAAGTTCCGGCGCTGATGCTTGAGGGAATTACGCTTGTGGTTTCCCCACTGATTTCGCTCATGTCAGATCAGGTCAAGGCATTGAATCAGGCAGGTGTGCATGCAGCCTACATCAACAGTTCCCTGACGGAAAACCAGATACACGCGGCACTTGCCTATGCAGCGCAGGGAAAATACAAAATTATCTATGTGGCACCGGAGCGGCTCAACACTGCGCGCTTTCTCGACTTTGCATATTATGCCGACATTTCCATGGTGACAGTGGATGAGGCACACTGTATTTCCCAGTGGGGACAGGATTTTCGGCCGAGCTATCTTGAAATTACGGATTTTTTAGCAAAACTGCCAGACCGTCCAATTGTCAGTGCATTTACCGCGACCGCCACAGAGCGCGTCAAGCAGGATATCACCGCAAGTTTGCATTTGCAGAATCCAGTGACAGTCGTGACAGGATTTGACCGTCCGAATCTGTTCTTCCGTGTGGTCAACCGCAAGGGCGGAAAAGAGACGGACAACAGTATCTTAAATTATGTGAAAAGGCATGAGGATGAGAGTGGAATCATCTATTGTGCCACGAAAAAGAATGTGGACAGTGTGTATGCCCTTTTGCTGCAATATGGCATTGCGGCGGGGCGCTATCATGCAGGTCTGTCTTTAGAGGAACGGAAAAAGAATCAGGATGATTTTACTTATGACAGAATCCGTGTGATGGTTGCAACCAATGCATTTGGCATGGGAATCGACAAATCCAATGTGCGCTATGTGCTTCATTACAATATGCCGCAGAGTCTGGAATATTATTATCAGGAAGCTGGACGCGCCGGGCGTGACGGGGAAGAAGCGGAGTGCGTGTTATTTTTCTCAAAACAGGATATCATGATAAACAAACGCCTGTTGCAGTACAAATCCACATCCGGGCAGGCATCAGATGATCCCGCGCTGCGGGCAAATGAGCAGAGGAAACTCAATGAGATGATCCGTTACTGCGAGACCGATGAGTGTCTGCGCCAGTTTATCCTGTCCTATTTCGGGGACAACAGTCCGTGTACCTGCGAAAAATGCAGCAATTGTGTGGTCGTGGAAGATGAGGCGGAAGAAACTTATATCCAGATCGGAAAAGAGAAGAAAAAGGCATTGCAGCTTGCTGATCTGACACCGGAAGGGCAGGAACTGTTTGAGCAGCTTCGCAAATGCCGGACGGAACTTGCCGTGGAAAAAGGTGTGCCACCGTATATTATCTGTTCCGATAAGACATTAAAAGATATGTGTGCCAAATGTCCTGTGGATTCCACCGCGATGGCAGCCGTGTACGGAATGGGTGCACAGAAAATCGAAAGTTACGGTGCGCGTTTTACGCAGGTTATCACAGCATTTTTGAACGAGCATGGTGGAGATACCGCCACAGCGGAGGCATTTTCCGGCATGACAGTAGACACCACGACAGCAGCCCCAGCAAGAAAAAAGAAGCTGCCGTTTTATATCGCTCCGGAAAAACTTGATGAGGTGGAACTGACCGACACCTGTATGCTTTCAGAACTGACAAACCGGATCAATGCGCTCTGCGAAGAGAACGATCGAAAGAAACTGACCGCTTCATTTATCAATCAGCTGCTTGTGGAAAAAGGATATCTTGAGGAAACCGTGCAGGGAGAAGAAAAGATAAAGCGTGTGACGGAAAAGGGAAAAGCCGTAGGAATCCGGGAAGAGGAGAGACAGGCAAAATACGGAAGAAATTATTATGCATTGATTCACACTCGGGAGAGCCAGCAGATGATTTTGGAGGAACTGGGGAAATATTTGTTACAGTTTACGCCAGCAGTATAATTGTCCCCTGCTTTGTGTTATACTAAAACAAAACGATAAAGGACAGGACTATTCTATGAAAAAAACAGGAATCATGACAGACAGCCACAGTGGCATCTTAGAAAACGAAGCATCTAAGCTGGGGATTGCCGTACTGCCAATGCCTTTTTATATTGATGAAAAATTATATCGTGAAGGGGTGGATATTTCCAGAGAGGAATTTTATGAAATGCTTCGTAAAGGTGCGGATGTGGCAACATCCCAGCCGTCACCGGAGAGTGTGATGCATATGTGGTCAGCCATGCTGCAGGAATATGAAGAACTTGTCTATATTCCGATCAGCAGTGGTCTGAGCGGTTCCTGCATGACGGCACAGGCAATGGCACAGGAGGAGCCGTATGCCGGAAGAGTATTTGTTGTAGATAATGGACGCGTGTCTACGCCGATGCACCGTTCGGTTCTCGATGCCGTGGAGCTTGCAGAGAAAGGATACCGTGCACAGAAAATTAAAGACATTCTCGAAAAAAACAGACAGCATATGGTCATTTATGTGGGACTCAGCACGCTGACATATCTGAAAAAGGGTGGACGGATCAGTTCAGTTGCTGCGGTGGCAGCAGATGTGCTGAAGATTAAGCCGGTTATGAAATTTGGTGTGGGAAAGTTAGATGTCTATCAGAAGTGCCGTGGAATGAAAAATGCGAGAAAAGCAATGATAGACGCAATGAAAAAAGAATTTGAGACGAATTTTAAGGAGGCTTATGAAGCAGGAAAATTATATCTTATGGCTGCATCAAGTTCTACCGCAGAAGTAACGGAAGAGTGGATACGGCAGATCAAAGAAAGCTTTCCGGGTATGGATGTCATGTGCGATAATCTGTCGCTGGGGCTGTCCTGTCATATTGGACCGGACGGGCTGGGAATTGCCTGCTGTAACAAAGCAGAATAGTATTTTAGAAATTTATCCGTGCAGTACCACAGTAAAAACAACGCCCCGATCCCGTGGAAAACTTTCAGGCAGCAGAGAACAGTCACAGGGATCGTGTACCAGAATCTTTCCGTGATGTGCACGAACGATTTCCTGTGCTGTGCATAAGCCCAGACCAAAGTGATTGTGGTCAGTATGTGCATGGTCTGTGCGATAAAAGCGCTCAAAAATATGCGCTTTTTCTTCCTCCGGAATGGAAGATCCGTCGTCTGCCACAGCAAAGATGGTGTGGTGCGTGGACTGAGACAAAAGCAGCAGGATTTTTCCCCCCTGTGGGGTATAAGACAGTGCATTGTCCATAAGAATGGACAGAACCTGTGTGATGCGCTCCATATCCAGTGCGCAGTCACGGTAAGCCGCATCCCCAAGGGAAAACTGCAGGGAAATCCCCTTAGAAGCAGCCAGGTTTTCATACTTTTCATAGACACAAAGCAGCAGATCATCAGGGGAGGCATCGTTGATCTGTAAGGAAATTCCGCGGGCATCAGCGTTTGCAAGCAGCAGCATATCCGCAATCAGATGCTGCATGCGGAGTCCTTCCTGCCGGATCAGAGAGAGAAAATGATGCCGTTCCGTGGAAGATTCCGATTTTTCTACCGTTTCCAGTCCGGACAGCATTACGGTAAGGGGGGAACGGAGTTCATGAGAGGCAGCGGCAACAAATTGCTGCTGTTTTTTTTGTGAAATTTCCAGTGGCTGTACCATGCGTCCGGTAAAGAACCAAAAGAACAGAATCAGCAAAAGAAAGGTTATCAGATCGGCTGCAAATACTCCTATGGTCATATGCGCAATCTGGCCTGTCTGATGGGAAGTGTCGTAGAGAATCACAAAACGGATCTGTCCGTTTCCGCGCAGCAGATATCCGACAGAGGCATAGTAAGTTTCTCTTGCAGAAGAACGATAGGTCAGTTCTGTATGCGCAATCGTCTGTCCGTCTTTCCCGGTAAAGATATCTGTACCGCATTTTTTCAGCACAGCGTTGCGCAGATCCTCCCAGTGGCTGTCCTGCAGACGGTCATAGTAGAGAGACTCCTGATTATCGTACAGGTAAATGGTGAAATGATGCTGTTCCTGCATTTGTTTTAACCACTGATGGGAGATATAATCCTGGCTCTGCAGACTGGCAATCACAGAAACCAGTTCTTTCTGAAAGGCGGTATATCCCGTCTGGACAATTGCCTTTCGCGCAAAAAGCAGACACACTACGCTGAGTGCCAGAAGAATTGCCCCTGTGATAACCGTGCAGAAAAAAGTCAGTTGCCGGTGTAATTTTTGAAACATCTTTTCCTCCCATGTGTTATTTGATACAGTAACCAATTCCCCGCACCGTTTCTATGGTTGCGTGGCTTCCCACCTGTTGTAAGCGTTTGCGCACAAAATGGATGTAGGTATCGAGATTGCTTTCTTCTACCGGGGCATCCGCACCCCATACGCGGGAAAGAAGCACCAGGCGTTGCAGGATCATCGAGGGGTTCTGCAAAAAAATCTCCAGAAGACGTCCTTCCCGCCCGGAAAGCTGTATCCCTCCTTTAGGCCCGGTCAGTTCCCGCAGCCGGCTGTCGTATGTAATATCTGCATAAGAAAACCGGTTGTTGTCATCGTATACATGATTGCGTCTGCCGATGGAGCGGATGCGCGCAGAAAGTTCTTCATACGCAAACGGTTTTACAAGGTAATCGTCTGCACCGCAGTCGAGTCCTTCCACACGGTCATACAGCTCTCCAAGGGCTGTGATCATAATGACAGGAGTGGAAATGCCTTTGTTTCGGGCTTTTTGCAGAACAAGAAGTCCGTTCATGGTGGGCAGCATGCGATCCAGGAGAATCAGGTCATAGGCATCCTGCAGAATCAGATCCAGCCCGTCGCGTCCATCCATGCAGATATCTACTTCATGGTGTTCTTTTTCCAATTGAAAGCGCAGCATTTCACATAAATTTTTGTCATCTTCTATCAGCAGAATTTTCATTTGATTTCCTCGTTGTTATTCTTGTAATTGTCCTTAGTATAGCAGATTTATCTTAAAGAAATCTTTAAATGTACCGGAAAATTAAAGATTCCCTTAAAGAAAATTTTAAGAAAGCTCTGCTACACTTAAAGACAGAAAGGAGATTGTAGAGAAATGAAGATCAAAAAGAAAATTTCCCTGTTACTGATGGTATGTGTCACAGTGGTAGGGCTACTGGCAGGCTGCGGTTCCCATGGCACCGGTAATCAGAAAAATACAGAGGATGCCGCGTCCGCACAGGGCGGCAAAGGACGTTTTGTGGAAAGCGAAGTAAGCCTGCCGGACAATCTGCAGGTTATCAACGCTGTTGGAAAAAGTAAAGAAGGAGAGCTTACACTGATTGGCTATGATAACGACAACGGGAAACTGTTTCTTGCGCATTCGAAAGATCAGGGAAAGACATGGTCGCAGAAAGAACTTGAAAAAACAGATTGCTATGTGGCTGCCGTGAATGGAGAGGATGGGTCGGCAGCAATGTTTGGGTATAATAAAAAATCCGGAATGAAACGGGTGTCAGCAGACGGAAAAGTAACAAAAGTAAATTTGCAGCTTCCCGAATATCAGGCCACTGGAAAAGAAAGTGATGATACGGAGAATTTTGTTACTTCAGCAGTGTATGCCGACAATAAACTGTTCGTGACTGACTTAAACTGGGTGGTCTATGAGGTGAATCCACAGACCGGAGAGATGCGCAAAGCATTTTCCGATATTTCCGAGAAAGTTAATCATCTGATTCCGGCAGGAACAAAGCTTGCGCTTATGATGGACAAAGGGATCCAGTTTGCGGATGCCAAGAGCGGGGCACTTGCGGAGCGTATGCAAAACGATGACGTGCTGCAGCAGGCAATGGGTAAATTCCGCGATTCAGATAATTCGGACAGCAATAATATTGCCATGACAATGGGGGATTCCGGAGATGAACTGTATTATATAGACAACGATGGACTTTTTTACCATAAAATTGGGGGAAGCACCACGGAACAGCTGATAAACGGAGAACTTACAAGTTTAGGAGACAGGAATGTGACACTTCAGGCACTGTATAAATTCGATGATAAAAACTATATGGTTTTTGTCAATGACTCACAGGGCGCGCGGCATTGTTATCGTTACACATATGATGCGGACGTTTCTGCGGTGCCGCAAAATCAGATTACCGTATATGCGCTGGAGGATTCCAATGCATTGCAGCAGCTGATCACAGCATATCAGAAAGACCATCCGGATGTGATGGTTAAAAAGACCATCGGTATGTCGGGAGAGGATGGTGTCACTGCGGAGGATGCTATCAAAACATTAAATACGGAAGTGCTTGCAGGGAAAGGTCCGGACGTATTGATACTTGACGGGCTTCCGGCAGACAGTTATGTACAAAAGGGGGTACTTGCCGATATTGGCAGTTATGTAAAAGCAGCGAATGAAAAAGAAGGGCTTTTTACCAATATTACAGATGTTTATACAAAGAAAGGAAAAATCAATCAGGTTCCGGTGCGTTTTTACTGTACCGTTGTGGAGGGAGCACAGGATCTGACCGATGCCGGGGTGAATTTAAAGCAGCTGGAGAACTATGCCGGTTCTTTGAATTCTGAAAAAGAAAAGGTATTCGGAAACTGGGGACCGCAGACTACACTTGGGATGCTTTATGATGTGGACAGTGCCTCATGGAAAACAAAAACGGGTGTGAACCAGGAGAAGATCAGACAGTTTCTGAAAACCGCAAAAGCGTTGTATGATGCCGATGGTTATGCGGAAAAAGACCGGATTACCGATGAAATTGCAAACGGTTTCGCAGAGGGGAGTCTGCTGGGTATGTGCACAGGTGCAGCAATGTCCCGACTGATGGGAGGGGGACAGATTGCGATCGGATCACTGACAAGTGTAAATGATGTGCAGCAGCTTTATGGAATAGAAAGCAGTTACAAAGGCTCATTTACCCTGTTTGATGCCGGAGAGCATAAATCGTTTGTTCCGTTTTTAAGCCTTGGGCTGGCACAGAAAAGTGCAGATAATAAAAATGCACAGGCATTTATTAACACAGCCCTCTCTGCAAAAGGACAAAACCAGATGACGGAAGGCTTTTCCATCAATCGCACAGCGCTGGATACAGAGTGCAAAAACAGTCAGGAAAGCCAGATGGGAAGCAGTTCATCGGACGGTAGTTATGAGATCAATTATGAAGTAAAGAAAATATCTGAAAAACAGCAGGAAGACCTGACAAAAATGTTGGAAAGTCTTGATACACCGACGTGGAACGACCGTGTGGTGCGGGATCTGGTGCTGAGTGAAGGACAAAAGTATCTGCAGGGGAAGCAGTCACTGGAAGATACGCTTTCCGCCATTATGAAGAAAGTGCAGTTGTATGAGGCGGAGTAAGTGGACGGGATTGTCGTTTTTACTTCCCGGGTTCTATGGAGTGGCGGTTTTTTCTCTCCTGCCGTTTATGGATGTGATCCGCCGCTCCTTTGTGCAGGCGGTCAGTGGCAGATTCTGCGGACTCGAAAACTACCGCATTGTGTTACATAACCGTGCATTTTTGCTTGCCGTGAAAAATACGCTGCGGTTTCTTCTGGTATGTCTGCCGCTGTTACTGGGGATTTCCTTAGTGCTTGCCTTTCTGCTGCATGCATGGCAGATGGCATTTCATCAAAAGCAGCGTCTGCTCAAAGCTGCGTATCTGGTGCCTATGGCAATTCCGGCGGCATCGCTTGTGCTGCTCTGGAAACTGATGTTTGACAAACATGGTTTTGTCAACGGTATCCTGCATTTGTGCGGAATCCATGCGGTTGACTGGATGAACACCGGCGCTGCGTTTTTTGTGCTGGTGTTCAGCTATATCTGGAAAAATCTGGGTTATACAATGGTTCTCTGGCTTGCAGGACTTTCCTCGATATCCCCGGATCTGTATGAGGCGGCAGAGATGGATGGTGCAGGAAGAATGACGCAGTTTTTTAAGATTACGCTGCCACTGATCCGACCGCTGATTTTTACCATTGTGGTTCTTTCGTTTCTGAACTCTTTTAAGGTGTTCCGGGAAGCCTATCTTGTGGCCGGAAATTATCCGCAGGAAGATATGTATCTCCTGCAGCATCTGTTTAATAACTGGTTTACGGATCTGTCTGTGGATAAAATGGCGGCGGGAAGCGTACTTCTTGCACTGGTTATTGCAGTATTTGTTCTGTTGCTTCAGAAATTGTGGGAGAGAGATGAATGAAAAAAGCTGTAGTCATTACGATTCTTGTTTTATTTGGAGCCCTTACCGCGGCACCGCTTGTCTTTCTCGTTTGCGGAAGTCTGATGGGAAGCGGGGAACTGGCGGAATATCTTGCGCCGGTTCTGGAAAGTACAAAGGGATATGCGCGCTGGAGACTGTTTCCATTGTATCCGACGCTGCGAAATCTGGTGGAGCTTTGTTTCGATTCTCCGGAATTTTTTCAGATGTTCTGGAATACGATGAAGATTACGGCGGGAATACTTGCCGGACAGCTGGTATTTGGACTGCCATCGGCATGGGGGCTGGCACGTTATCCGATTCCCGGGAAACGTTTTTTTTACCTGTTATATATTCTGCTTATGATGTTACCGTTTCAGGTGACGATGCTCTCGCAATATCTGGTGCTCAATCGGTTGCATCTGATGGATACGACATGGGCAGTCATTGTGCCGGGGGTGTTTTCTACTTTTTCGGTATTTCTTATGTACCGCTTTTTCTGTGGAATACCGGAAGAACTGCTGGAAGCAGCAAGGATCGACGGTGCCGGGGAATGGAAGATTTTTTTGGCAATAGGGGTGCCGCTTGGCTCCTCCGGAATTTTCTCAGCACTGGTGCTGCAGTTTCTGGAGTGTTTCAGTATGATGGAGCAGCCACTGGTGTTTCTGCAGACCAAAAAACTGTGGCCGCTTTCGCTGTATCTGCCGGAGATCAAAGAGGGACAGACGGGGTTTGCACTGTGTTGTTCCCTGGTGGCACTGCTTCCAGCACTTTGCGTATTTGGCATGGGGCAGCAGTACCTGGAACTAGGCATTACAGCAGCGGCAGTAAAAGAATAGAATGGGTGATTACGAAATAGAAAATGCAAAGGAGGAAATACATGGGAAAACCCACAAAAATATTTATCGTGTTGCTGGGAATCATGCTTTTGTTTACAGTGATTTCCCGTTCGGCAGCATCTTTTACCGTTGCGCAGGTGCGCATTGAGCAGCCACAGGCGCGTAAGATTGAGCATAAAGTGACCGGGGACGGTACGGTAAAAAAACTGCTGGATCAGGCAGTGTATGCCCCGGCGGATATTCTGGTGGCAAAAGTGAATGTACGTAAAGGACAAAACGTAAAAAAGGGACAGACGCTTGCAGTGCTTGACATGGACAGCTTGAAAGATAAAATCCGGACGTTTTCTGATGACATTGAAATATTGCAGCTGCAAAATGACGCGCTGCTCTCTGCCGAGGCAAAGAAAAACAGTGACCGGAACCAGGCGGTTGCCCGTGCCAAAGAGGATTACAGGGATACGGTCAGAAACAATGCGGATGCCGTCAGGGACGCAAAGAAAGATGTAAAAGATACGAAAACCAGATTGCGCAGGGAGCAGGCGCAGGCATATGAAAAAAAGCTGGAAGAATTACAGACAGCGGTCAAAGAGGCAAAAAAGACATATGATGATGCTATAGAACAGCAGAAAACCGAAGAGCAGCAGGCGAGACGTGCCGTAGAGGATGCTGCCAAAACTCCGGTCAGCGATTATTCCGACACCATCACACAGATAGAGATCAACCAGAAACAGCGTAAAATGGATGCCGCGCAAAAAAAACTGGATGCCCTCACAAAGCAAAAAGACGGGATACAAAGATCCATGGATCGTCTGAATGCACAGAAAGCACAATTAGAAAAAGCGTTTGCGCAGGAGAAAGACGAAGCACAGAAGCAGAATTTAAAAACAGGGATCGCGTCACTGGAAAGCCAGATTTCTGCGCTGACGGCACAGAGGGATTCCTGTACTGATCAGTGGGAAAATCAGTGTGATACGGTGCTGGATTTAAAAGATGAGCTGGCAACCGAAAAACTCCGGCAGCAGGCAAAGAAAAACGAAGCATCCAGTCAGGAAGCAGACCGCAGACAGACACTTGCCCGTGCGCAGGAGGACTATGAAAATGTTGTGGGCAAAAATGAAAGGCTTGTCAGCGAGGCCAAACAGAAATGGAAGGAATCCAAATGCACCTTGCAGGCATTTGTACATGGGGAAGACGAAGAACCACAGGACACTTCTGCGGCAGAGAATGCGAAAAAAGCGGTAAAGACTGCACAAAAACAGCAGAAACAGCAGGATAAGGAAGCAAAACGTGCACTTGCGGATGCTGCGGAAATAGAAGCAAAAGACAATAGTGCAGAAATCAATGCGGTCACAATTACGCAAAAACAACAGCAGCTTGCAACATTGCAGAAAGTGAAAGCGTCCAGAGGAAAAGTAAAGGCACAGATGAGCGGTGTTGTAAGCAGTGTACAGCTTACAGTGGGAGAAAAAACAACGGACACGGCGGCCTTTCTGCTGGCAGATACTTCCGGTGGACTGCGTTTTACCACACAGGTCAGCAGGGAAGATGCCGTATATGTGGACTCCGGTGATACGGTTGCATTAAAAGCAGGGGATCGGACATGGGAGGACATGACGGTTCTTTCTACGGAAACGGAAGAAGACCATACTGTAAAAGTTACGGTGTATGTGCCGAAAAAAACAATTTCCCTGGGGGCAAATGCAAGTATGGAGTTGTGTAAAACTTCGGAAGAATATTCTGTCACGCTGCCAATCACCGCCATACACAGCGAAAAAGACAAATATTTTGTATACACGATGGAAAAAGCGGATACGGTGCTTGGAGGAGCGTATGTGGCAAAGAAAACAAATGTGACAATTGCTGAGAAAAATGGAGAGTATGCAGCAATGAAAGATGGCGATCTGTCATCGGGAGATGCTGTGATTGTGGATTCCGATGCGATCCTTTCGGCAGGAGAAAACGTTCGCCTGCAGGAATCATGAGGCGTCTGATTGCGTTGTTTCTGGTGGGAGGATGCCTGTTTACAGCGGTTCTTTTTGCCATGGGAGCGGCGCGTGCAGAAAAGTGTGCAGATGCTGTGTGGCAGAATCCGGTTCTTTATCTGGAGAAACCGATTTCTGCGGAGGACGCACAGAACATCGCAGAAAGCGCAGTATTTACGGCATGGGGGGAAACTGCTGATCAGACAGTGACGGATCCGGATTTCGGAAAAAGCGTGCAGACAAACGTGGTGTGGCTGTATGGTTCCTCCGAATGGATATTGCCGGCATCTGCGGTGCTGCCGGCAGATGACGGGAAAGGATGTCTGATCGGAAAAAATACAGCGTGGAAATTGTTTGGAAGTACCCGTGTAACCGGACTGCAGATCTGTGTGGATCATCAGACGCGTACCATTCGTGGGGTTGTGCAGCAGCCGGGAAACGGTGTGTATCTGCAGGGGAAAGATCAGAAAAAGAAAGTGTTTTGCCGTCTGACGCTGGCAAGTGATAAAATGAAGGAAGCACAAAATTTTCTGTTGCAATATGGTCTGACAGGACATGTGCTGCGTATGGATTATTTACGCAGCTGGCAGACGCTGTCAGAACTGGTTCCGGGCAGGTGGTCAGATTTTTCCGGGTGGAAAGAAAATGTTCAGACGAGAAAACAACAGTTGCGCCAGATTGCAAAAATGCGCAAAACAGGAATTGAATATTATTACGAGACACAGTGCAGGAGATATAAAGCTGACCGGTGTGGGACATTTGTCTGTCTGGCGGGAAGTATTTTTGTAGGATATCAATATACCCACCGCAAAAAGCGATGGGTATCGTAATCGGTTTATTTGCCTCGTGATGCAAAAAAGTCATCAATTGCCGCGTGCAGTTTCTGAGGATTCATGCTCTTTAATAAATAACCATCTGGTTTTAAAGACATGACATTTTTTACGGTTTCTGCATCATTTTTTCCAGTCAGGAATATGATTGGAATATGGTGAAATTCCGGATCTTCCCGGAGCATCTGCATGATCTGGCTGCCGTCAACGATCGGCATGGCATAATCCAACAGAATCAGATCCGGGGTGTTTAAGGTCAGGTATTTGATCGCCATTGCACCGGAGTTTGCCAGTACAACCTGATAGGTGTCTTCAAGCAGTGCCTTGATTTTGCGCAGGATAATACCGGAATCATCCACAGCCAGAATCGTGTGTTTTTTCAGCTGATAGAAATCGTTCATCTGTGTGCAAATATTATCGACCATATCGCCCACCGTAATCGGGCGGGTGAACACATCCATGACCATCTGCTGTGGGAGGGTCTCCCACAGCAGTTCCAGTTCATCTATGTTTCCCATGATAAATACCGGAGTCTTGTTTTTTATCGCCTGGTCAACCATTACTTTTACGCTGACCGCTTTTTTTAAAAGCTCCGGGCTTGTGCAGATCAGGTAACCACTTGGTTTTTCCGAGATGACAATGCTGCTGGCTTCTGCTATCGTTACAATTTTTACTTTGACATTTTGTTTTTCAAAAGCACCTTCTAATGATTGTGCGAGATAACTTTGTTCCTCCATCAGGATGAGAAATGGGCTTTTTATTTCGTGCATAATGTCTCTCCTTCTATTGTAATAAATTGACCATTGTATCAGTTAATTTCATAATTTCTTCCATTTCCACATCTGCAACGCAGACACGCAGCTGTTCCATCAGGTCTTTGAGCTTATCCGGTGTCTGAAACGTCTCCATGGTTTCCATGGCATGATCCACGCCATCCATGTCAAACTGTTCTACACACTGATGCATCTGCTCAAGAACGGTAATCCAGTCATCAGAAGAAACTTCCTTTTTGCTGCTTTCGTTATCCTCCACATAAGGACGCAGGAGGGACTTAAGACTTCGGTACATGGCAAGCATCGGTCCTGTTTTTTCTTCAAGTGCAGCAAGATTTTGTGCATTTCCATACATTTCCAGTTCCTTTGCAGCTTCGGACAGACCGGGGGCACCGATCAGCAATGCGGAACTTTTTAATGCGTGGACTTCAATCGTATAATCCTTTATTAATTGTTCCTTTAGACATTGTTCAATTTTTTTGGATTTGCTGTCGATGGTGTTGTAAAAAATCTGTATGATCTGTTTTAATGCTTCCTCCGATCCGCAGTAGGGCAGACCGTTTTCGAAGCGGAATCCCGCAGGATTTTCCGCGGAACTGCCGGTGGAAGTATCCGTTATGGAATCAGGAGTGTCCGTTTCAGCTGACAGAATCTTTTCGGCTTCTTCCCGGGTAAGTTCATGGATCATATCTTTAGGAAGCCATTTGCGCAGCTGGTTACAGATCATCTGGAAATCAATCGGTTTTGCAACAAATCCGTTCATGCCTGCATTTGCAAACTCCTTTTGTGCGTTTACCATAGCATTTGCAGTCAGGGCAATGACCGGCAGGTTCTGGTATTGTGGTTCCGGAAGTGCCCGGATTGCTTTGGTAGCTTCAATGCCGTCCATTACAGGCATCATGTGATCCATCAGTACCAGATCATAATGCCGTTCCTGTACCATAGCGACAGCATCTTTTCCATTTTCTGCGGTATCAATCTGAAGCTGCAGAGGTTTTAGAAGCTCCTGGGCAACGAGCAGGTTCAGGGAATTATCATCTACCAAGAGAATGTGGGCATCCTCTGCGGTAAACAGGCTTTCTGCTTCTTTGCTGACAACACTGTTGTGCCGCTGCTCGTAGTTGATTTCTGAAATTGGTGTCGAGTCCATAATCGTCTGGTCAATACAGAAATAAAATTTACTTCCCTTTCCGTATTCACTTTCTACACCAATAGTCCCTCCCATCATATTGACGAAATTCTTCGAAATTGTCAAGCCCAAACCGGTTCCCTGAATACGGCGGTTCTTTTTTAAATCCACACGCTGGAAGGAATCGAATAATATTTCCTGATCTTCTTTGCGGATTCCGATACCGGTATCTTCCACTTCATAATAAAGGGAAACTTTATCATAATCTTTTTTATGGACATGGACGGAAAAACGGACATGTCCATGCTCGGTATATTTGATGGCATTGCTGACCAGATTTGTAATTACCTGCCGGATGCGTCCGGCATCCCCATATAAAAGGCATGGTATGGTCTGGTCAATTTCATAAATCAGCTCCAGAGGGTATTTGCTGATCTGGTTTTCCATTGTCAGCTTCAGGTCATGGAACAGGGAGAGCGTATCATAAGGCTCTAAAACCAGCTGCATTTTTCCAGATTCAATCTTGGAAAAGTCCAGTACATCGTTGATGATTGAAAGCAGTGCCTGTCCGGAACTCTGGATGTTTAGCAGGAATTCCTGTTCCCTTGGGGAATGCCGGGAACGCAGCATGACTTCCGTGATTCCGACAATGGAATTCATAGGGGTACGGATCTCATGGGATATATTGGATACAAACGCGGATTTTGCCTGTGTGGCAGCTTCTGCCTGTGTGACGAGTTCTTTCATGCGGTGGTTCTGTTCCAGAATTTTTGTGACATCTACCAGTGTCAGCATATATCCCTGTGGGGTGTTGCAGCTTTGCAATTCCGTTTCCTCGACCTGATAGTGGTGATCCAGCCAGTCAAAATATCCCTCCGAACCCCGGAGAATATCGTAGATTTCGCTGTCTTTCTGACGGTGGATGGCTTTTTTCTTCATAGAAGAAACCAGTGTTTCTGCCATAGGGTTCAAAAAGAGAAATCTTCCGTCCAGATCCGTGACGACAACAGCTTCATTTAAATTCTGGATGATCAGGTTTTTTGCGCTTTTTACCGGGTCGATCATTTTGTATTTGACGACGGCAATACACATAAACACGCAGGCGAAAAACATTCCGAGCGGTGTCGGGTCGTCCCATTTTAAAATGCCAAGAAGGCGCAGGGAGAGAAGGATCGCAGGGGAAAGCATGGAAAACAGCAGGATGATATGCAGATTCAAGCGATCTGGCATATCCTTTTTGGAAAGATACGAGGAAACAATCACACATACACTGCCTATAATTTCCATAACCTGAAAAGCCATAAATATATAATACATAGGAGCCGGGGCAATTTCGAGAGTATACCCACGTATATTCGCCTGTGACGGGTTAAGCCAGTAATCCTTATAATACCAGTGGTGAAGGTCAACGGTTGCAATCAGGATATAGAAAGCACAGTTGATAAACAACAGGGCATGGATAAACCATTTTGGAATTTTAATGTTCTGCCAGCGGAGAATAAACATCAGTGCGCAGTAATTGGCAAAAGATTTTCCGAGATATTCGAGTTTTCCTATGGTAAGAAGCGTTTGTCTGGAACCACCCACAATATAAATGCTTTTTGCTACCAGTGTGACAAGGCAGCATGCGATTGTCAGAAGAAGTTCACTTTTATAGGTGGCGTCCTCTTTCTGGGAAACAATCACCAGCAGGGCAAATGTTATAAAAACACCAAACAGGTGCAGGGAAAGCCATCCTGTCGCAAATATCATAATGGGGGTCTCCTTTATCTGAAAGTAAGGTAATACAATAGAACTAATTTTATTATAGATTTTCAGGGGAGATTGTCAACGCAATTTAAAGATAATACTTGACGTACCGTTTGGGTTCATATACTGTAAAATTAAAATATTGGGGTTCTTACGAAAGAGGGAAAATTATGCAATACGATAAGCTGCAGTTGGGATGTCTGCTGATTGTACTTTATGTGGCTTTTATTTATGTAAGGGAAAGATATGCATATAAAATAAAGAAAAAAGAGCCGGTGTTTGCGTGGCTTCTGGTTATGGGAATACTGGAAATCACTTTGGATGGTATTACCGCATACACCGTTAACCATCTGGACAGTGTGCCGGCTGTGGTGAATATGGTGTTACATATGTGTTTCCTGTGCAGTCTGGATATTATGATGTTTCTCATGTTTTTGTATCTTCTGGATATTACAAGAGGAATTCCAAAAAATAGGAAAAAAAGGATATTGCTGATGGCTCCATTGGTGATCAATCTTGCCATTGTTATTATTTTTATGCCGCAGCTTTCCTATCTGCACGGGAATATTACGAACTATTCCATGGGAATTTCTGCATATACCTGTTTTATCATGGTGGCGGTATATATTCTTGCTGCGATTGTTATTTTATTTACAAGCTGGCATCAGCTTGGACATAAACTGATTACGGTATCAACCTATGTATTTGCATCAATTGTTGTGACCTGTTATCAGATGTTTCATCCACAGGCACTGATTTCATGTATTGTGCCGACACTGGTAATTGTGGGAACTTATCTGAATATGGAAAATCCCGTGTTTACAAAGCTGCAGGATTACAGTAATGAGATGGTCATGGGATTTGCGACGCTTGTGGAAAACCGTGATGACAATACGGGCGGTCATATCAAGCGGACCACCGCGTATGTGCGTATGCTGGAAGAAGAACTCCGCACACGTGGATTGTACAAAAAGCAGCTTACGGGGATTATATTAAAAATCTTGTCATGGCTGCACCTATGCATGATGTCGGGAAGATCGCCATACCAGATGCTATCCTGCAGAAACCGGGAAAACTCACCAGTGAAGAATTTGATATTATGAAAACCCATGCGGCGCGGGGCGGAAAAATCATCCGGGAAACATTTGGACATCTGGGGGATGATGAATACGAAAAAATGGCGTATGAAGTGGCCAGACATCATCATGAAAAGTGGAACGGAAGAGGCTATCCGGATGGACTTTCGCAGAAGGAAATTCCATTATCCGCGAGAATTATGGCGGTAGCGGATGTGTTTGATGCGGTATCGGCAAAGAGGTGTTACCGGGATGCGCTTCCGCTGGAAGAGTGTTTCCGTATTATAGAAAACGGAAGCGGACAGGATTTTGATCCGGTGATTGCAGGGTGTTTCTTGACATGAAAGAAAAAATCAGAGAGGTGTACAGAACGAATGAAGACCGTAATCATTAATGGGCAGAACCACAAGGGTTCCACCTATCATATCGGAAAACTGCTGGCAGACAAAATCGGTGGGGAAGTGACAGAATTTTTTCTTCCGCGGGATTTCTCCGACTACTGTATCGGCTGTGCGCAGTGTTTCAGTGTGGCAGCAGATAAGTGTCCGCATTTTGAAAAACAACAGCCCATTTTAAAGGCAATGGATGAGGCGGATCTGATCATCCTGACCAGCCCGGTCTATGTGTATCATGTGACCGCTCCGATGAAAAATTTCCTGGATCATCAGGGGCACCGCTGGATGGTACACCGCCCGAGACCGGAGATGTTCCACAAGCAGGCGGTGTGTATTTCCACCGCCGCCGGAGCAGGTATGAAAAGCACCAACAAAGATATGCAGGACAGTCTGTTTTTCTGGGGCGTGCCAAAAGTTTATAAAATCGGAATTGCCGTGCGTTCCGTAAACTGGGATACCGTTTCCCCGAAGATCCGGCAGAAAATTGATCAGGCAGTAGACAAAACTGCCGCAAAGATCTTAAAAAACAACGGTAAAGTGAAACCGGGAATCAAAACAAAAGGATTCTTTTCAGTGATGCGCATGCTGCAGAGCAAAGGCGGTCTTTCAAAGCCGGATGCCGAGTACTGGAAAGCGATGGGCTGGACGGGCAATAAACGGCCGTGGAAGTAATGGAGAAATAAAAAATTATGCATTTTGTACAGGCAAAAGGAATTTTATCGAAAAATAACGGTATGAACATTTACCGTGGTTGTTCGCACGGCTGTATCTACTGTGACAGCAGAAGCAAATGTTACGGATTTACTCACGCATTTGAGGATATCGAGGTAAAGGAAAATGCACCGGAACTTCTGGAAAAAGCGCTTCGCTCCAAACGGCAGAAATGCATGATTGGAACAGGTGCAATGTGTGATTCCTATCTTCATATCGAAGAAACGCTTGGCCTGACGCGAAAGTGTCTGGAACTGATTGACAGATATGAATATGGTGTTGCAATTCAGACGAAATCCAACCGTATACTGCGGGACCTGGATTTACTACAGTCGATCAATGAAAAAGCAAAGGCAGTTGTCCAGATGACGCTGACCACTTATGATGAAGAGCTATGCAAAAAGATCGAGCCAAATGTATCGACAACAAGACAGCGCTTTGAAGTGTTGATGGAATGTAAAAAAAGAGGAATTCCTACGCTTGTATGGATGACACCGATTTTACCGTTTATCAATGATACTGCGGAAAATATCCGGGGGTTACTGGAATATTGTCTGCAGGCAGAAGTAAAGGGAATCATGTTTTGGGGAATGGGAGTGACGCTGCGGGATGGAGACCGGGAGTATTTTTATCATGCATTGGATCAGAAGTTTCCAGGACTCAGACAAAAATATATACACACATATGGGAATGCATATGAACTGCCAAGTCCACATACAGAGGAATTGACACAGATGATATGGAATACATGCCGGGAACACGGGATAATGTGTATGCCAGAAAAGTGTTTTTCATATCTGCATCAGTATCCGGAAAAATATGTGCAGCAGTCGTTGTTTATGAGTTAAAATAACTTTATTAAGAGTGGGAGAGGTTATGATCGAAGGAAAAAACATATCAAAAGATTTTGTATCCCGGAAGATTTTTTTGCTTTTGGCAATCGCTGTCATACTGATTCTGTTGGGAATTCATTTTTGGATAAAATCGTCTTCGGACATTTCTGTGAAGGATGCAGAAAAACAGATAGAAGAGAATCTGAGGGCGGCAGGAGTTTCAGAATATGAAAAAATAGATTTGCAGGCATATGAAAAACAGGCGGGAGTGGATCTCTCGAAGTATGTTTCCTATCGCTTTTTTTATACCAGCGATGATTTAAAGATTGAGGCGTTTCTCAGCACTCCGATAGATTTGCTTGGGAAAAAGAAGTCACCGTGTCTGATTTATAATCACGGAGGCAACCGGTCATATGGGGCATTAAAAAATGTGGAAACGACATATTATGCCTATCAGTTTCATACGATCTGTGTGGCATCCAATTATCGTGGCTGTGGAAAAAGTGAGGGAACCGATGCTTTTGGCGGGGATGATGTGCACGATGTGATTCATCTCCTGGATTTGTGCGAAAAACTGGATTCTGTTGATACAAAGAATATTAATATGCTTGGAGTTTCCCGTGGGGGAATGATGACCTATGAAACATTGCGCGAAGACCGGCGCATCCACAAAGCGGTTGTTGTTGCCGGAGTTGCGGATTGTACCATGAACTACGAAGAACGCGAAGACATGAGATCGCTGCTTACGGAGCTGATCGGGGGGACACCGGAACAATTGCCGGAGGAATACAGCAGGCGTTCCGCGGTTGAATGGGCAGATGAGATTAATACACCGCTTTTGATTTTCCATACGACAGGAGATGATAAGGTCTCGATCAAACAGGCGGATAAGCTGGTAAAACAGTTAAAGAAATATCAGAAAGATTATGAGTATGTAACGTTTGAATCCAATATTCATGGGGATCTGCGAAAAACGGATGTGGAAAAAATCCGGAAATCCTTTGAAACCGGGACTTAATAAAATTTTTAGAAATTTTATTAGCACTCATACTTGACGAGTGCTAATAACGTGCTATAATAGGGGCATAAACAAAGAACAAAACGTTTACAGGAGGAAATGACTTATGTACGATTTATTTGATACATTTTTTAACCCATGGTATGACGATAGTGAATATAACAAGAAAGCCCCGAAGCAGCAGGCATCGCAAAACACACAGAATCTGATGAAGACAGATATCAGAGAACTGGCAGACGGATATGAGCTGCAGATGGAACTGCCTGGTTATAAGAAAGAAGAAGTGCAGGCAGCATTGCACAAAGGCTATCTGACGATCAGTGCAGCCAAGAGTGCAGAAGAGACCGTGGAAGGTAAGTATCTGCGCCGCGAGCGTTATACCGGAAGCTGCCAGAGATCATTCTATGTGGGCGAGTATCTCCGTCAGGAAGATATCCGGGCAAGTTTCCAGAACGGTATTCTTACCCTGTTTGTTCCAAAGGAAGATAAGACAAAGACGGAAGAAAAGAAATATATTACCATTGCGTAATCCTTTATAAATATCCCCTGATTTTTGAGCCGTTGCAGGTATTTTTCCTGCGGCGGCTTTTTTCGCGTCACAATTCTTTTTTCCGAAGAAACAAAACTTTATATACAGGTATAGAGGCAAGTGGCAATGATTGATGTTGCTTAATGATGAAAAAGGCAATATAATAAATGGATTGAGATGAAATGACACAGGAAAAAAGAGAGAATTTTATGTTTACAAACGATACGATTTTTTATAAAAAACTCTGGAGTCTTATGCTTCCGATGATGCTGCAGAACCTGATGCTGGCACTGGTTGCCGTGGCAGATGCGTTTATGCTCGGAGGGATGGACCAGAATTACATGTCGGCAGTTTCGCTTGCTACGCAGATTCAGTTTATCCAGAATATGCTTCTTTCTGCTGCAACCGGAGGACTGGCGATTCTCGGGGCACAGTACTGGGGCAGGGGAAATATCAAAACACTGGATGATATTTTCTGTATGGCACTGCGGCTTTGTGGTCTGGTGTCGATTGCATTTTTCATTGCCTGTATCTGTTTTCCACAGTATCTGATGCTGTTTTTTACGGATGAACCGGTATTGATCGGTTATGGCGTGCAGTATCTGCGGATTGCCGGATTTTCTTATCTGCTTACAGGAATTTCCCAATGCTATCTGGTGGTTATGAAAATCAGCGAGCACGCATTGACAACGGCACTGATCAGTTCTGCTACGGTAGGGATCAATATTGCACTGAATGCCATTCTGATCTACGGAAAACTGGGTATTACCCCGATGGGTGTCCGGGGTGCAGCAACAGCGACATTAAGCGCAAGGATGATAGAACTGGCCTGTTGTATCCTGATTTCCAGCCGTCCGGGCTACATTCGTCCGTATCTGACCCGTCTGTTTCAAAGAAACCGGGAACTGGCAAGGGATTTCCGGAAATGCGCAATGCCGATTCTCGGTGCGTCCCTGTTCTGGGGAGTCGGATTTACTTCGTATTCTTCTTTTATGGGACATCTGGGAGTAGACGCGGCCGCTGCCAATTCTGTGGCGGCGGTTGTCCGTGATATCATCTGCTGCCTGAGTGCCGGAATTTCCGGTGCGGCGGGGATTATGGTCGGAAATGAGCTTGGTGCCGGCAACCTGAAACGGGGAAAATTATATGGTACGCGGATGATGAAGATTTCCTTTGTGTGCGGAGTTGCCATGATGGTTCTCATGGGAATTTCGGCACCGTTTATTTTGCATTTTGTCAAACTGACACCGCAGGCAGCCGTATATTTGAAGGGAATGTTTGTTGTGCTCTGCGTCTATATGATTGGCCGCTCCGTCAACGAAATTACCATCAATGGCGTGTTTGGTTCCGGCGGTGATACAATGTTTGATGTGTACAGCCTTGCCGTAACAATGTGGGGAATCGCGATTCCACTTGCTGCGCTTGGAACTTACCGGTTCCACTGGCCGGTGATTGTCGTATACGCGTGTACCTGTATTGATGAGGTTGGAAAAATTCCGTGGACGCTCTATCATTTTCGGAAATATAAGTGGGTGAAGGATCTGACGCATACGGGGATGGAGCAGAAAGAACAGAAATAGTAAAATGTTGACAGGCATATTTATCAAGGTTAAACTTTATATAAAGAGATTTTGAGGGGATTGAAATGAATGATTATGCAATTTTGAAAAATGATGGCGAATATACAATATTTGAATTTCAAAATAATGTAATTCGGTTTGTGACATCTTCACGTTTGGAAAAATATACAAAAGTTATTGAATGGGATCAGGGATATCTTGTGGTTATGGCAAAGTATAAAAATTTAAATGAGGTAGAGGAATACATTGATCTCGTACCAATACTTGAAAAATTATATTATGATGTAGAAGAATTTTTAAGACCAATTAAGGGGGTAAAGATTGATTATGCAGCTTAATGTTAAGGATATTGCAGATAAAGCAGATATGATAATTAATGGCTATGCATTTACAAAAGAGGGAGAATATATTCGTGTTTTGAATCTTAATTGTTTGAATCACGCTGCAGTTATATATAAAGATAAAGTAGTCGAAACAAATATGGATGACATCGAAAAACAGATTGTTATAGATTATTACGAAAACAATAAGCAGTTTATGGAGGAATAAAATGCCAAAGTATTATGAATTTAAAGTATGTGGATACTATTTATATTATACTGCAAGTTGTGTGATTGAGGCAATGCATGTACATGCAAGTGACAGAAAACTGACGGAATCAGGATCTGCTAAGTTTTTTGTGATGAGTAACGGTGAGACAACGGTGGAGAAACAGGGCCAGTTAAATGATCGTGAAGTTAGAAAAATAAGAGAATTTATAAAACAGCATTATAAAGAAATGTATTTAAAATGGCAGGAACTGGCGGACACAGGATATTATGGTGAATAAGAAATGGTGAAAGATAAAAGGAAAAAGCAAGGATTAAGCAACACATCGTTCCTGTCGAAAACGAAAACAGTTTTACGACAGGTAACAACGACACATAAAAAAGATTTATAAAACATCAGCTGGTCGTATCCCTGCGGATCAGTACCGGTGTAATCTGTTTATGGATCGGTTTCGAAAGAGAAACCGGTCTTCTTTTAATATTTTTGAACTGTCCACAAATAAAGATGGCGGTGAAATGTTGAAGCATCTGGATCTGGGCGACCAGTCACCGGTAGAGGTACGTGAGGCGCAGTCCGTCAACGGTCCGCTTGCAGTTCTCAATGAGTATTATGATATGTATGTCACACAGCCGGCGGATGCCAAATGGCGTCTGGACAATATGCATGAAACATATCTGAAGGATATGAAAAGCAAGTATGTATATCAGAATGTGTTTATGAGTATTGACGATACCAATAAAGTATCCCAGTATGATACCGATATTAAAAAATATGCGGAGCAGAAAAAAGCAGACTGGATTTTAAATGGCGGAATCGACAAAGAGTGGGATTCCTATTTAAAGAAAATGGAGAAATACGGGCTTTCCGATTATCTGGCAATCAAACAGAAATATTTCGATCAGTATCAGGAGTCATTGAAAGAAGAAAAATAAACAGGAGAATTTGTATGAGTGAGATGTTAAAAAAAGCAAGAGCATATGAGGCAGAAAAAGCAGCACAGACCGATAAAAATACCAGACCGTTGTTTCATATCTCGGCACCTGCCGGATGGATCAATGATCCGAACGGTTTTTCCGTTTACGATGGAAAAATCCATCTGTTCTACCAGTATTATCCATATGCAAGGGAGTGGGGACCGATGCACTGGGGGCACAGTGTGACAACGGATATGATAAGCTGGGAACAGCTTCCGGCAGCACTTGCACCGGATCAGGACTATGACCGGATCGGATGTTTTTCCGGAAGTGCTATTGAAGCGGATAACAAACATGTGCTGGTCTATACCGGTGTCACAAAGATTACACTGCCGGACGGCAGGGAAGAGGAACGACAGAACCAGTGCATCGCATTCGGGGATGGCAGGGATTATGTAAAGTATGAAAACAACCCGGTTGTGACTGGGGAGATGCTGCCGGAAAACTGCAGCCGGATTGATTTCCGTGACCCGAAAATCTGGAAGGAAGAGGACACCTATTATCTGATTGTCGGAAGCAAGGATAACAGGCAGATCGGACAGGTCGTGCTCTGTTCCAGCAAAGATTTAAAAGAATGGAAATTTGAGACCGTTCTTGCGGCAAACAGTACCGGAAAAGTCGGAACGATGTGGGAATGTCCGGACTTTTTCCCACTGGGAGATAAACATGTACTGATCTGTTCCCCACAGAATATGAAAGCGGAAAAATACGAATTCCACAATGGAAATAATTCTGTTTATTTTCTTGGAAATTATGATAAAAATTCGCATATATTTGAAAAAGAAGAACCGCATACGATTGACTACGGACTGGACTTTTATGCACCTCAGACCACACTTCTCCCGGATGGGCGGCGTGTGATGATTGCATGGATGAAGTCATGGGATGCCTGTGTGGTGCCGGATACGCAGGACTGGCAGGGCATGATGACTCTTCCGCGGGAGCTGGAAGTAAAAGACGGACAGATCTGGCAGCAGCCGGTGCGGGAGATTGCGCAGTATCATAAGAATCCGTGCCATTATGAGCATGCAGAGATTGATGGTGAGACAGCACTTTCCGGCATTTGCGGACGGACGATGGATCTGACTGTTACAATGGATGAACAGGATTTTAACGTTTTTTCCATACAGCTTGCCGCAGATGAGGAATACGAGACCGCTTTTACTTATCATAAGGGAACAGGAATATTGGAGATTGACCGCACATACTGTGGTGTGACAAAAGATGTGGTCTGCGTGCGCGAAATTAAAATTGCAGATCCAAAAGGACTTAAAAAAATGCGGTTTATTCTGGACCGTCAGTCCATTGAGCTTTTTATCAATGACGGGCAGCAGGTGGCAACAACAGCGGTCTGTACCCCTTTGGAGGCAGAGGGAATCCGGTTTTTCAGCGATAAAAAGATGTATATTACGGTCGAAAAGTATGATATTGTATTATAAAAAGTAACAGGAGGAAGAGAACATGGACGTAGTGGCTTTGGGGGAACTGCTCATTGATTTTACCGAAAACGGAGTCAGCGGGCAGGGCAATCCGTTGTTTGAGGCAAATCCGGGAGGCGCACCGTGCAATGTGCTGGCAATGCTGTCGCGCTTAGGACACAGGACGGCTTTTATCGGAAAAGTAGGAAACGATTTTTTCGGAAAGCAGCTGGAAGATGCGATCACGGAAGTCGGGATTGATGCAGCCGGACTTTTAAAGGATGACAAGGTGCACACGACGCTGGCACTGGTACATACGTATCCGGATGGAGACCGGGATTTTTCCTTTTACCGTAATCCTGGTGCGGACATGATGCTGACGGAAGAAGAACTGCCGGAGGAAATAATCCGCGGAGCAAAAATCTTTCATTTTGGAACGTTGTCCATGACGCATCCAGGTGTCCGCGCAGCAACGAAAAAAGCGATCGCGGTCGCAAAAGAAGCAGGCGCGCTCATTTCCTTTGATCCGAATATCCGCAAACCGCTCTGGGACTCCATGGAAGATGCCAGGGAACAGGTGTTATATGGTCTGGGACAGTGTGATATTTTAAAAATATCGGATAATGAAATCCAGTGGCTGACGGGTAAAGAAGATTATACGGATGGAGTCCGCTGGATACGGGAACGCTATCCGGTTCCGCTCATACTGGTTTCCATGGGAAAAGAGGGAAGCCGGGCGTATTATAAAGACAGAATTGTGGAGGCAAAGCCGTTTCTTCAGCCAAATACGATTGAGACGACCGGTGCGGGAGATACGTTCTGTGCGTGTGTTCTGCATTATGTGCTGGAGCATGGACTGGAGGGGCTTGAAGAGAAAAATTTGAAAGAGATGCTTCGTTTTGCCAATGCGGCGGCTTCTCTGATCACGACGCGCAAAGGCGCGCTCCGCGTGATGCCGGAGAAAGAAGAAATTGAAAAAATGCTATAAGAAATGGGATGGGAGGGCAGTGCCCTCCCGTTTCTTACAAAGAAAATGGTTCTATCTTACATGTATGAATCCTGCTTTTGGTATCGTAATTGATTCCGACCAGTAAAAGGTTTCCATGATACTCTTTCAGGCTTTCACAATATTGTTTTTGTTTAATTTGCGTGATTGCGCCCTGTGCACTATGATCCCATTTTAATTCGATAACAAGTGCTGGTTTATCCGGAAACTTCTTCCGTGGAAGAAATACCATATCCGCAAATCCCTTACCGCCGGCAAATTCCCTGTGTATCGTATAGAAATTGCGTGCGGCATAGAGTGCCAGTGAAACCGTATAACTTAACGCATTTTCATCATTATACTGGATATGTGATGTCTCAAAATGCGCCTGCTGAATCCCAAGTGCTACCTGTTCTGGTCTTCCCTGCCAGATTGCCTGCAGGGTGTCTGCTGAATTTTTCAGGGCTTTAGAGATTTCGCCCCAGTCGGATACGGAAACACTGTTAACGTATTCTTCACGCACTTCATTGTTTGGTATTTTTACGGTTTTGTTTTCGTAGTCATAGCTAAGATAGCCCAGATGGATTAAAAGAGTCAACACATCATCTTCGGTGCGAAAGGTTGTCATATCATTGGTAAAACTTCCGGTATTGACAGGAACGGATTCCCCGGCTATCATACTGAGAACATCATCTTTTAATCCTTCAAAATTCATATCGATATAAATCTGCAGGGCTTCAAATGTTTCTGTTTGGTTCCAGTAATTTCCAATTTTCCCAAAACGCATGCAGCTTACAACAGACCTCGGATTATAGATGGATGGTATTTTTTCAAAAGAGTATCCATTATACCATGCTTTTATTTCATCCAGATCCATATGATAATCTGTACAAAGGGCAGCGACTTCCAGTTCGGTAAAGCCGACATAGGATGCAAGAGGTCCCGGATTTATCATGGAAAATTCATCAAACATATTTAAAGCGGAATGGGTTCCGTATTTTTTGATCGGAAGAATTCCTGTCATATAAGCGAGTGCAATACAGGACTTATCTTTTAGCATATCCCTCAAAAAATCCAGATAGATTTCCTGGGCTTCTTTATCCTGTTTGTATTCCCGGAAAATACAGTCCCATTCATCAATGATTACGACAAAAGGACAGTTAGTTTCCTGATATACATCCTGCATGGATTCAATAAGATCTGTATCATCAAAATAATCAACATTCGGGTATTCCCGTTTTAAATCCCGCAGTACCAGCCGTTTCATGCGATCAAGCAGTTCATAGATGTTTTTCGTCCGGCTTAAAAATTCCTGCATATTTAAAAACAGGGTGTTGTATTTATTACGATAGGTGTCAAAATCCAGATTCCGGGCAATTTTATATGGGGAAAAGAGTTCTTTTGCATCACAGCCACGGCTGTAGTAGGCAGCAATCATGCTGGCGGTTATTGATTTCCCAAAACGGCGGGGACGGCTGATACATATATATTTCTGCAGAGTCTGTAAGACAGAATTTGTATAGGTCAATAATTCTGTCTTATCCACGTAGATATCAGAATGTGTAATTTCGTAAAATTTTTTTCCATCCTGGTTTAAATAATTTCCCATGCAGTACCCTCCTCTAATTACACGTTTGCCCGTGTAAATGTATCATATCACAGGAATGCCTGCAGACTCAACTATTTCCGCAGAAACAGCACACTTACATACTATTATGCGATTAAATATACAAAAATAACAGGATTATGTAAATTATAATCTGATATTCTCTTGGAAAATCTGGAAAATACCAGTATAATTTTCTTAAATGAAGATCGGAGAAGGAAATCATGATTAATCGGGAAGACATGCTCGAACTGACACGGCGCATGACTCCGGCGCGGTCACACATTGACCGGATCGCCGGTGCATATTATGATGCAGAAGGATATATAGATGGTACATTCAACACGCATTTTTTAAAACTTTCCACAGCAGAAAAAACGAAAAATCTGGAACTGGCGAAGGCAGTTTTACAGGCAGAGACCAACGAACAGCTGAAGGATTACCGGATTCCGGAAACCGGGAGAAAGCCGGGAAGTATCTGGCAGCTTCTGGATGGAATCAAAGAGTCCGGGCTGCAGAACGATGCGTTTTTGGATCTGCTTTATGAAATGATCGGGGAACGTGTTGCACCGGGAAAAGAAAGTTATTGTTTTTTGTTTCATGGAATGTATGATGTTCCAGTGAAAGGAACCGATAAGGAATGGCAGGAAGGTTCCGAGGAAGTATACAATTATCTTCTGTGTGCCGTGGGACCGCTTGAGGGAGAATATGAGCCGGGACTGCCAGAAGCAGGATTTTTATATCCGGCATTCCGGCAGAGAAGTACGGCATGTAATTATATAAATCTGTATGAAACAGCTGCTTATCAGAACCTGTGGAATCTGTTATGGAAATAGAAACTACATACGGAAACATTTTTGAAGTTCTTTATATTCACCGAGAACAAGCAATGTGGTACCAGACTGGAATACGGTATTTGGAGAAATTGCCATATTAATTTTGTCGTCTTCCCGGATGGCAACAATATTGATTCCGAATTTTTTCCGGATATCCAGTTGACCGATTGTTTTGGAAATCCAGTTTTCCGGAACTTCCACTTCAAAAATTGCATGTGCCTCATCCACCTGAATATAATCGCGTATGTGATCGGCAGTATACCGGATAGCAGCCCACTCTGCAATCTGTTTTTCCGGATAAACAACTTCGTCTGCACCGTTTCGCAGAAGAAATTTTTTCTGTACATCCCGTTCTGCACGCGATACAACCGTTTTTGCACCGAGTTCTTTGAGCAGGGAAGTAGTTTCAAGGGAATTCTGGAAATTTCCACCTATCGTTACCATACACACATCAAAATTACCAATGCCAAGGGATTTTAAGAAATCGGCATTGGTACTGTCACCGATCTGAGCATTGGTGACAAACGGAAGAACCTCATTGACACGTTCTTCGTTGTTGTCGACTGCCATCACTTCGTGACCAAGATTGTTCAGCTGTATGGCAACATGTCTTCCAAATCTTCCTAATCCAATTAATAATATATTTTTCATGGTATTTTCAACTCCTTTTTAACCAACTGTTATCTTTTCGAGCGGCAGTTTTACTCCGTTTTGTTTTACGGAAATTGCCGCATAAATTAAGGTAAGCCCACCGACTCTGCCGAAAAACATCAGAAGGATCAGAATCAGCTGGGACGGGATGCCGAGAGTTGGTGTAATTCCAAGTGTAAGTCCGACGGTTCCGACAGCGGATGCCGTTTCAAACAGGCAGTCCAGAAGCGGAAGGTGTTCGATGGAACTGATGGCAATCCCTCCAATAAAGAAAAAAATGATATATAAAGCAACGATGGTGGCCGCATTTTTAATGGCATGACTGTCAAGCCGCCGACCGAAAATTTCAATGTCCTCTTTCTGGCGGAACGTGGCAACCATATTTAAAATAAGGACTGCAAAAGTTGTTGTTTTCATGCCGCCGGCAGTAGAGCCGGGAGATCCTCCGATCAGCATCAGCATAATCATAACAGATTTTGATGTCGGTGTCATTGCTGTAAGATCTGCGGTATTAAAACCGGCAGTTCTTGTTGTTACAGACTGAAACGTGGAGGCCAGCAGTCTGGTGCCGGTTGATGAACCCGTAAAATCCACAACAAAAAAGAATACGGCCGGAATTATAATAAGTAAAGCCGATGTCCAGAGAATGACTTTGCTCTGTACGCGATAACGTCTGATATGCCATTTATGGCTGCAGATATCGTCCCACGTCAGAAAGCCGATGCCACCAATTATGATCAAAAGCATGATTACGAGGTTGATCAGTGGGTTGGCGATGTATCTGCTCAGAGATACAAACGGCTGGCTGGAAGTTCCCAGAAGGTCAAAACCGGCATTGCAAAATGCAGATACAGAGTGAAAGGCTGCCATCCAGATGCCTTTGATGCCATAATCACGGAAGAAAACCGGAAGCATGGCAGTCATGCCGAGCAATTCAATAAATAATGTACCCTGTACGCTGAATTTGGTCAGGCGGACAATACCGCCGATTTTCGGTGCAGAAATTGCATCCTGCATTGTACTGCGCTGCATGAGCGAAATTTTCCGTCCGGATAAAATGGCAAAGGAAACAGCAACGGTGATGACACCCAGCCCGCCGGTCTGGATCAGCAGCAAAATAACTGCCTGTCCAAAAGAAGACCAGTAACTGCCGGTGTCCTGTACAACAAGCCCTGTGACACATACCGCTGAAACAGAGGTGAATAGTGCCTCATGAAAAGGAGTCTGTGTTCTGGAAACCGAAGAGACCGGAAGCATCAGCAGCAGTGCGCCGACAAAAATGACAGCGGCAAAGCCCAGTACAATTAATTTAAAGGAGGAAAGTCTTTTCTTCCTGTGAACCACTTTTGACATATGTTTAGATTTCTCCTGTATTTATTCTACGTATTATAACATCATCTACATAATAACGCATTTGTGAGGATATACGAATTTACAGTAAAATTTTTGTAAACTATTATGCGTTTGTATCAAAATGCGAAAACAATGGTGGGATTTGTAAGAATTGCAGTTGTAAATATATAATAACGGGGATCAGAATTTGTATGGAAGATGTGGGAAAAAGAATGGTATCAGAAACTCAAAAGGATACATGTTGATTATTTACAGGACAGAGAGAAAGTTTATTACCTTGTTGTGAAAAATTATATAAACTTATATAGGGTGTAGGAAGTTGTATGAGCAATGCATTTTTTAAAACTTTCCACAGAAGAAAAAACGAAAAATCTGGAACTGGCGAAGGCAGTTTTACAGGCAGAGACCAACAAATAGCTGAAGGATTACCGGATTCCGGCAGAGAAGTACGGCATGCGAATATATAAATCTGTACGAAAAAATTAAAATATGGGACATATGTGGGAAAAAGTTATGAAAAGATCCTGCGAGAAACAGGGGAGTGGACATATGTAAAAAATTTGATGAAAAAGTCCCTTGAGAGACTGAAAACGGGATGTATACACCAAAAATAAGACAAAAAGTCCCGTAGTGATTTCTAAATGGGACATAATTGCAAAGAAAGTTGCTATATATCCTGAAAAGATAAATTGCCGGGATATCTATGTAAAGAAAAATTTTATATGTCCCAACAGAAGGGAGGTGCGGGATATATGAATTTACTTTTTTCCGATATATCCCATTGTTAAAAAAATATAAAAATTTACTTTACATGAGAATGAAGTTGTGTTTTAATAACGTCATATTAATGCACAGAAAGGAGAGGTTTTTATAACAATTTATCATCAGATTCTTTCGGAGAAGAGAAGGCTTACGAAAGAATTACAACAAATCAGTGAAGAACTATTGCATCTTCCTGATGGAAAAATTATTTGTGTTCACAATGGAAACCGGGTGAAATGGTTTCACAGTGACGGTCACACACAGACGTATATTCCAAAGAAACACAGAGAATATGCACAGCAGTTGGCATACAAAAGATTCTTATTGGAAAAACAGACAGAGTGTAAAAAAGAACTGTATGCATTAGAACTTTATCAACGACATGCAGTTGGTGAAAATAAAAAGTCGGACAGGTTTCTTTCAGAAGATCCGGCGTATCAGGAATTGCTCTGTCCATTCTATCAGATGGTTACGCAGGAAGAACTTATATGGAGTGATACTTCCTATCCTAAAAATCCCAATTATCCCGAACAATTGAAGTATAAAAGCTGTAAAAATGAATATGTACGATCCAAGTCAGAAGCATTGATTGCAATGAATTTGTATATGGAAAAAATTGCATACCGTTATGAGTGTGAATTAAAAATCGGGAAGGCAGTGTTTTATCCGGATTTTACAATTCTTCATCCGCTGACAGGAAAAGAAATTTACTGGGAACATTTTGGGAAGATGGACTTGCCTGAATATGCAAAGAATGCCGCGGATAAGTTACATATGTATGCGAGAAATGGGATATATCCGGGAGATCGGCTGATTACAACATATGAGACTATGGAGCAGCCGCTGGATACTGCAATTGTGCAAAAGTTAATTACTTATCATTTTAAATAATTCTGAAAGGCAGGAAAATGAGAGTATTTTGCTCTGGAAATTTATATACAGGGTATGTTGATAAACAAATAAGTATCATCTGATAAAGATTTTGTGGCGGTATTAAAAGGTGGGACATATGCAAAAAAAAGGCGAGGAAACCTCCCACAGAAATCCGAAAGCAGGACATATGCAAAAAAAGGCGAGGAAACCTCCCACAGAAATCCGAAAGCAGGACATATGCAAAAA
>OIZE01000131.1_pt1 | contig 76152 bp, 72 predicted proteins | sample 1588421 | NCBI WGS metagenome assembly OIZE01 (sample SAMN03283251) | human gut metagenome | biome: human-associated habitat; material: feces | host: Homo sapiens | place: USA | collected 2013 | reverse complement strand
TATGGAGGAATTTATGTTGGCTCTCGGTGAGGACGATTTGGTAGAGCAGATTAAACAGTGCTTTCAAACCGATACGCCGCTTCCCGTTGCCTTGCACGACGCCGCTATGCAGCTTTACCGTCAGTACCTTGTGGTCGGCGGTATGCCGGAATGTGTGATGCAGTTTGCACAGACAAAGGATTATATCCTTGTCCGCCACACGCAGGATACGATACTTGCAAGCTATCTCAACGATATGAGCAAGTATAACAACTTGAATGAAATCAAGAAAACCAGACTTGCCTACGACAATATAACCGTTCAGCTTTCAAAGAAGAATACCCGTTTCCAATATAAGCTGATTAAGAAAGGCGGACGGGCTTCCGAATTTGAAAACGCAATCGAATGGCTTTGCCTGTCTGGTATCGTGTCACAGGTCTACAAGGTGGAGCAAATCAAAAAGCCGCTTGAAAACTACCGTGATATTGATGCGTTCAAGATTTATGTGTCCGACTTAGGGTTACTTTGTGCCAAAAAGGATTTAGCCGCCAATGACATTCTCTATATGGTCGAGGAAATCAACGACTTCAAGGGCGGTATGGCGGAGAACTATGTCAATGTGCAGCTCTCCATTAACGGCTACCACACCTATTATTGGGAGTCCGAGCGCGGGGCTGAAATTGATTTTATCATTCAGCGTAACGGGCAGCTCATTCCTCTTGAGGTCAAGTCTGCCGACAACACCAAAGCCAAGAGCTTAAAGGTCTATATGGACACTTACAAGCCCGCTTATGCAATCAAGCTCTCTGCCAAAAACTTCGGCTTTGAGGACAACAAAAAAATCGTTCCTCTCTATGCCGCGTTTTGTATCTGAGAGGTTATTTGCGAAAGGTTGTACGACATGAAAACAATCGGACGGCTTGGAAGAAATGCTCCTGCGAGGATCCACCTCGCAGGAGCACTCTTTTGCTTCGGGTGACGGGAGAGCAGTGTGCGGCAGCGTGCCGCCGAAGCCTCAGGCGAGGCACAGCAGGCGCGGAACTGCCCGTGTGCGAAACTATACCCAACTCTGCGGCGTGGCACAGCGGGGCTCTGAGGGGGCTTTGCGAGGGAGTCTCTCGCTGTCTCGATTTTTTTTGCAAAATCCGCAAACCCGCCGTTTCGTGCAAATATCGACATATTTAACTTGCCTTTTCGTGCAGGCCTGTGCTAAACTATGGAAAACAGCACGACTTTGAAAGGCAGGAGGAATCGGTATGCTGAAGCGGAAGATTTATGACGACCTCGTTGCGTGGAAGCAGCGAAGCGGCGGAACGACAGCACTGCTGATTGACGGAGCAAGGCGCGTTGGCAAGAGTTTCATTGCCAAGGAGTTCGCAGAAAACGAGTATAAAAGCCACATCATTATTGATTTCGGGAATGTCCCGAAGGATGTATTGGATATCTTTGAAAATGACAGCACCGACCTCGATATGTTTTTCGCCAAGCTGTCCGTTTTCTTCGGGGTCCAACTCTATAACAGGGAGTCCCTCATCGTGTTTGATGAGGTGCAACAGTTCCCCCGCGCACGGCAGCTCATCAAATACCTTGTGGCGGATGGTCGCTACGATTATCTGGAAACAGGCTCTCTCATCCGGCTCAAGAAGAACGTCAAGAACATTATCATCCCATCGGAGGAGGAACATCTGGAGATGTTCCCCTTGGACTTTGAAGAATTTCTGTGGGCACTGGATGATGAGGTCACCGTTCCGTTTATCCGGCGGGCATTCGAGGCGCAAAAACCCTTGGGTCAGGCGGTGCATCGAAAGGTTATGAATAGCTTCCGGCAGTATCTGCTGGTAGGTGGGATGCCCCAGTCCGTCCTTGCCTACCTGAACGGGAAGGACTTTGCCGCTTCCGATATGGCGAAGCGAAACATTCTGCGGCTCTACCGCGACGATGTCGCCAAGTTCGCAGCGGGATACGAGGATAAGGTCTATGCTGTTTTCGACGGTATCCCCGGTCAGCTATCCAAAAAGGAAAAGAAATATCGGCTGAGTTCGCTGGGTGAAAATGCACGTTTCCGTTCCTATGAGGATTCCTTTATCTGGCTGAACGAAGCGATGGTGGTCAATACCTGCTTCAACGCCACCGACCCCAATGTAGGGCTTGCCCTCAGTGCCGACCACGCCACGCAGAAATGCTATATGGCGGACACGGGATTGCTGGTGACACAGACATTCATGGACAAGGGCTATACGGACAACGAGCTGTATAAAGCCATCCTTTTTGACAAGCTGGACGTAAATGAGGGTATGATTTTGGAAAACATGGTAGCGCAGATGCTCCGATGCCGCGGACACAAGCTCTACTTCTACTCCCGCTGCGATAAGGAGCATCGGGAAAACCATATGGAGGTCGATTTCCTGATTGCCGAGGGCAAAAAAATAGCCCCCATCGAAGTGAAGTCCGGCAGCTACCGCAGCCACGCATCATTGGACAAATTCCGCGCAAAGTTCTCCTCGAAAATCGGTGAGAGCTACATCCTTTACACTAAGGATGTTATGCACTCCGATAACATCCTTCATCTGCCCATCTACATGGCAATGTTTCTGTAACCATATGCAGCCGACTGCCATCTTTGCGAGGGGTGATCCGCAACGCGGATCACCCCTCGCCTTCAGCAGCGGCCAGCAGGAAATCTATCTCTTCACCGAGAGCCGCGCGATAAAAGGCCATTTGATGCGGAAAGCAGAAAACAGTGATGGGCTTTCCCACCCGCATCAGTGCCGCATTTTCCTTCAGCACGTGAATCGTTATCAGCGGCCCTATCGTGATGTAGTTGCCGGTAACCGGGTCTATCAGCGGGCATACCGTAGATATTCTCGTTGCCGCGTTCCCCGGAATCGTACCCTTCTCCGTGTTCTTCGCATAGCCTGCCTCGCTTATGCTTTCGCTGCACGCTGCCTTTAATTTGTGGTAGCCCCAGTTTTGGATATATTCCAAATCTCTCATCCCCTCCCGGCTCATCGGCACGACATAGCGCATACCCCGCGGCACCACCTTGCCGGGTTCCATGGCAAGTGTCCTGCTCAAATCGCGGGGCTTGCGAACCAGCAGAATACAATCGTGCCCCATATCCTTTGCGGTATGCATCCCTCTGAGGACAAAGTCGTCAAACAGTGCTCGCTCCTTGTTCACCACGCTCGTGCCCCATGACAGTCCCCCCTGCGGCACGACGTATACGGCTGCCGGCATACCGCCGTGCACAACAAACCCCACATACCGGGCAAAGCGTGCAGCCATGCCGTTACCCAGAATGTCCCTCTTTATCTCCAGTACATTGTAGAAGCTGCGGTCATTGCGAGCATCCAGCGGCGGTAAAATCTCCGCAAGGCAGCTTGCTAACGAGGGCTTTCCCTCTTTCATGTTTTCGTCGAATACAAGAGGGCGGGTCTCGTAGCCTGCCGCGATAAAAAAGCAATTGGCTCCACTTAAATCCAGCCGCCTGTCCAACGGAATTCGCCGCGTGCAGCTGCCGCCTTTCAAATTGACCTGCCCAACGATTTCTTTCGGCACGCTTGCCAGCCACGGAAAGAGTGATGCGCCATGCGTAAGCAGAAACAAAAGCCCTGCATTTGTGAGGCCGCAGACATGGCGCATCCGCGGGCGGTTTCTTCCGTCGATCCGCACCGTCGCCTCGACAGTCTTGTCCTCGATGAGACCCTTGTCTTCCAGCTCGCGTATCGTGCGAACCCCTGCGTCAGCCGTCCGCGCAAAAATAGCAAGGTCATCGCGGCGCACCTGACCGCAAAGGGCAAGTGCGCACAGCATACTGATTTTTATTTTAGAAGGCGTATACATTGTGGTGCTCCTCTCCTCAGTCTTGGTCAGCCGCCCCTGAATAAGCCGTATCTTATAAACAGTTTACCCTTTTATTCGGGCGGCTGTCATGTGGGTAAAGTATCTTCCGAATTGTCCTATTCGTACAGAGACATTGGCTTTTCCGCCCTTGCAAAACTGCAAAACCCTTGTGCTTCAGCGGGTTTACAGGTCTGCCGACTTGTCTGAAATGCGGCATCCGGAATGACCGTGTATTAGTGTGCAAAACACTCTCACCGGGGTGTGATGAATATGGGGTCAAATATCCATTCGGCTCCGCAGTCGCGCCGTCCACATTTCGATAATATGTTCAGGCGTGGGGAGTACGCCGTCCATCGCCGAAACCGTGACGTATGTCCCTGCCGGGAGGAGCTCGGATGCCCTCGTAAAGAAGCGGAAATCCGCATAAAATCCATCATCGCCCGCCTCAAAATGAGAGCAGATTTCATCGGTGATCGCTTTGGTATTATGGTTATCGGAGTCCAGATGTGGGGCAGCTGCATCCCTGTAAATGAAGAGATAGGTAATGCATTTCTTTGCGATTTTCGGCAGCTTTTCTTTCACAGAAAGCACTGACCCGCGTACCGTTTCCACGAACATCGGCGTGTCAAAGATAGCGCGCTTCTGCCCGCTATTGATTACACCATGGGCGCGGATGGAGGGCAGCATAGGCATCCGAACGAGCAACATATTTCCCTCGACAAAAGCGTCAAACGCATGTGTTTCACGAGCAATTTTCCGGTAGAGCTGCGTGCATATTTCATCGGGGGGCAACATTTCATCTGTGCCTAATCCTGCCCTGACTGCGTCAATTTTGCCCATGAGCGTGAGCGTTCTCAGGAGGCTCCAATATGTGTTATTGTCCAATTTTTCAATGGCACTTTTCACCTCCCTTGCCACTGTCTCAGCATATTCCTCATCGGCGAATTCGGCGTTTGCCATCCGTTGAACGGACTGCATTTCAGAGAAAAATCGTATCAATGCCTGCCCGATTTTCTTGTTTAGCGTAAGCAGATTCTCAGCGTCATCATTGATGTTCCGGGTCAGCAAGCGCAGCTTAAACATCGCCTCAGGTACGCGGTAAGCGGTGTGCTGCGCACCGTCTGTGCGGTTCGAAGCTGCCGGCGTACTGGGCTTCACAGGCGGTAAAATGGGGGCAAATTGCATGTTGGAAACCTCCCTGGCATTAGGCACATGTCCCCTTTGGGACTGTGCCAGACACGTTGTTTTGGGGCAGCAAGTTTTTCCCGTTGTAGATCACTACCATAGAGGGAAACGGCGCAGGGTCGGCTGCGTTTCCCTCGTCGTCTGTGAACCGCAGCCGTCCACGAATAAAGCGAATTTCCGCCTTCCCATAGATGTAGTCGTGAAAATAAGATGTATCTGTTCGTGCTGGGATAAGCAGGACGATGGGGTACCCGCCGGTTGATTCTTCAAACGCCTTCCGCACCCATTTGCCAATTTCCCGGCCATACGGCGGGTTGCAAAAGACAGCGCCGCCGCGATCCCAACTTTGCGAGAGTCCGTCCATTTCAGGCGTGTAGAACAGAGCACATTTTGCTGTTTTGTTCGTTGCCGCGGGGTCGAGCACAAAACCAAACTCGCTATTCAATTTATCAAAAAAGTCCTGCGGCGTGCACCAGCACATGTTTTTGGAAGATAGCAGTGCCTTGTTCATTTTGCAAACCACCCCTTCGCATTCATGTGTGTGCAGATACAGCTTCCATCTTGTTTTCTTGGACCTTTCCGTTCGTGCTCAGACTGATATGCGAGTCCTTCTGCTATAGCCTGGTTCATGATGAGCGTGCCCATATTAGCATAATATATAAGGTCTTCAAAAAATGAAATGGGGGTTGCGCACTTCTTCAGCTCCGCCACGATGCGCTTTGCGCGCTGGCGGAAAAGCATACAAATCTCGTGCTGAGAAAAGAGTTCTTCCAGTTTCTCCGTGTACTCGTCGATGCGCTTTTTTATTGTATTATAGCAGCGCCCTACTATCTTGGCGATTGACGCAATGCTATTGCCAAGAAGATGCAAGCGCATGATTTTCCGGCTCTCTGCCTTCCGCTTCGCGGCGGTGCGCTCATCTCGTGCCTGGTTTTTGCTGCGCTTTTTTGCCCCTGTGGGCATGGCGGAAATACCGATGGCAGTCTGCTCATCAGCGGTAATATCCAATGTATCTACAATATAGGTGTTTCCCATTTTGTAGTGCTTTTTTACTGCGGTTGACAGTAGAGACTGAACCTCGCGCTCGGATAGAGCGGGTTTCAATTGTGTGTTGGCCTTCAGTGCCAGTCGAAGAGCTTCTTCTTTGGGGTATCCCGCCATTTGGCAGGCTGAGAACAAAATAAGCAAAAAATAGTCTCGATAGCCCTCCCAGTTTGTGCGCAGCTCCAGCAGCTTCAGCAAAGTGTTTACACGCAGCTCTCCCGCAGCCTGCACAGCAGAGGGGGCGAACTGACAACAACGCTTTGAAATTACTGCCCCTTTGCCTGAGCGATATTCCGCCGTATCATACTGTTCAGTGAGTAGAATTCTCCGCCTGTGAATAATCTCATAGGTGCAGTAGGTGTTAGAGTGCGTATTGAACGTCCCGGGAATACGGGTCAACCCGGCTATGTTCGCACCGTAGCTCCCATCGACAGAATATTTGGTAAGCTTGAACCCGGCGATTAAGTCTCGGATGACCTCGCCATAGTATGCTGAAACCGTCCGGTGCATAAATGTTAACTTAGCCGCGCACTGCTCAATAAGCCATACGAGATGAAACCCTCTTCCGCTGTAAATCATTATATTCGGAACAGGAATCCCCGCCAGCTCCGGCAACGCGTGGATCAGCAGCGAGTGCACACGCTCCGATTCTGCGAAACTCGGGGTTTCACTATGCGCATCAATATCTACCCAAATCGCGTTCAGCGCAAACAATTCACCAGTGTCCCATGTTTGTGCAGCTTTGAACTGCGCCTTTGTGATATAGTAATCTGCATTTGCCGAAACGTGCATCCGCGACAACCATTCGCCCGCCTCTTCCGCAGGAACGCTCGCTACCGTCTCCATTGTAGATGTTCCCTTGGGGCGGCGCGCAATTGTCACTATGCCCTTATATTCGGGACGATCTGCTGCATAAATGAGGTCGGCGAAAGTCTTTACGTCGGCTTTGGGAGAATTGTGATTCGCTTGCTTGATGGGATATTTTGTGGGATGCTGGGTACGGAAGGCCTCCTTTTGAGCCTTTGACCATGAGGGAACGAGCATGAATTTTCTCCTTTGTATGATGGATACAAAGGCAGCCATGCACCCTTAAAAGAGCAAAAAATTGTCGTGAAATTTGTCGTCAAATGCTTCACTTTGTCCGCAAATTTGTCGTTGCAGAAGAGAGAGCAATGACCTCAGATGGAGACAAATGAGCACAAAGAAAAACGCCAGAAACCGTTGCGGTTTCTGGCGTTTTGCAGGTAAGCGGTATAAACTCAGCGCTTGGAGAACTGAGGTGCGCGGCGGGCGGCCTTCAGACCGTACTTCTTGCGCTCCTTCATACGAGGATCGCGGGTCAGGAAACCGGCCTTCTTCAGGATGGCGCGGTACTCGGGGTTCACCAGCAGCAGGGCGCGGCTGATGCCGTGGCGCAGGGCGCCGGCCTGGCCGGACACACCGCCGCCCTCGACGGTGGCAACGATGTCCACCTTGCCCAGGGTGTTGGTGGCGTTCAGGGGCTGACGGACGACCATCTTCAGAGTCTCCAGACCGAAATACTCGTCGATGCTGCGGCCGTTGATGGTGATGGAGCCGGTGCCGTTCTCAAACAGGTGCACGCGGGCGACGGAGGACTTGCGGCGGCCGGTGCCGTACTTGTAGGGATTCTTAGACTGATACATTCTCTTTTTCCTCCTTACTTGACCAGCTCGGGCTTCTGAGCCGCATGGTCATGCTGCTCGCCGGCGTAGATGTGCAGACGCTTCAGGGAATCCTTGGTGACGATGTTGCGGGGCATCATGCCGCGGACGGCCACGCGCATAGCCAGCTCGGGCTTGTCCTGCATCAGGATGCGGTACTTGGTCTCCTTCAGACCGCCCACCCAACCGGAGTGGGTACGATAGTACTTCTGCTCCATCTTGTTGCCGGTCAGGACAGCTTTGCCGGCGTTGATGACGATGACGTTGTCACCGCAGTCGGCGTGGGGGGTATAGGTAACTTTGCCCTTGCCGCGCAGCAGGTCGGCGACGATGACGGCGGTCTTGCCCAGAGGCTTGCCGGCGGCATCCACGACGTACCACTTGCGCTCAATGTTGGCCTTGTTTGCCATGAAAGTGGACATGGTGATCTTCCTCCAATTTATATAATGTGTGCTTTACTTTTTCACGCGCCCTTGTTACAATCGGGGCAGAGAAAACGCGCTCAGCGCGCAGGATTATTTATACCACAGCGTCGGCGCGTTGTCAACACCGATTTAATTTACGGCATGAACATCTTGCGTTTTCTCTTATTTTCTCAATTATACTCTCGCTTTCTCAAATCACAATTTACATTTTCAGGAGGCATGACCGTGCAGCACATATTGGGACTGGTCCGCCGCTGTGTGGAGGACTACAACATGATCGAAGCCGGAGAGACCGTGGCCGTGGGTGTCTCCGGCGGCAAGGACAGCTTGCTGACGCTGACGGCCCTGGCCCGGCTGCGAGCATTCTATCCCAAGCCCTTCCGGGTGGAGGCCATCACACTGGAGACCGGTATACCGGGGATGGACTTCTCCCCGGTTGCCGACTACTGCGCGCAGCTGGACGTTCCCTATACCCGCATCTCCGTACCGGTATACGACATCGTGTTCAGCGAGCGAAAAGAAAAGAACCCCTGTTCCCTGTGCGCCAAGCTGCGGCGGGGCAGCCTGCATACGGCGCTGACGGAACGGGGGATACACAAGATCGCGCTGGGGCACCACTACGACGATGCGGTGGAGACGCTGCTGATGAACCTGCTGTTTGAGGGGCGCATCGGCTGCTTCCAGCCGGTGACGTATCTGGACAGGACGGACATCACCCAGATACGGCCGCTGCTGTACTGCCAGGAGGCGGACATCCGCCGCATGGCGGCGAAGCTGGCGCTGCCGGTGGTGAAGAACACCTGCCCCATGGACGGCCACAGCCGCCGGCAGGAGGTGAAGGAGCTGCTGGCGGAGCTGGAGCAGCGCTATCCTGATCTGAAGAAAAAGCTGTTCGGCGCCGTGCAGCGCTACCCGCTGTACGGGTGGGATCTGGAAACGATGGAGAAATAAACGGCTGTTCAAAAAACTTGTATGTGAAATAAATTTATGGAGGGCACTACTATGATGAAAAAAGCGCTGATTGCAATGGCGGCAATGTTCTTGCTTATTGTATTCCCTTGCGGTGGGCTTTGGTCACTGCTTTCACACCTGATAGGCGGCGGAACCGCAGAAACATTCTTGTATCCGATCTATGGTGGTATAATACTATTGGCAGGTTTGATCGTCGGATGCACCACCCTAATTCTGGAGGAAATCAAATCGCTCAAAGAAGAAATCAAAAACGCTGAGCGCGATTTTTCAAAGACAACCTGACAAAATCAATCCAGCTTTGTACTATATGCCACAACGGAATATAGAAAACGTAGAAGTAAGCGGCTTGCCGCAAGACCTGCAAATCAAATTTTGGGAGGTGTTGATCAGATGGGAGTATTTGGTTTTTTCAAAAAGAGAAAAAGCGAATTATCACGCGAGCAGAAAAAATGGAATAAAATGTGGGATCTGTGGGCGGAAAACCGTGCGGACACCCCCTATGCAGAGGTGATGACCTATCAAAGCGAGGTCAATAATGGCGGGCACGATCAGTATTTCTTTAATGTTGAGCAAACGGGCGATCTGCAAGCGGAAATTTCGATTTTGGAGAACGTCTTATCCGAAGAACTGCGAAGCAATTTGCTGACCGCGTATGATGCATACCAGATGCTGGCTGATAAGGAGTCAGACGAAGAATGGGAGGCAATACTGGAACGATGCGACGATGTCTTTTTCAAAAACGAAGAGGAGATCAACCGCATTCTAAAAGAGTATGCCTCTAAAATTGAGTTGTAGCTTCGCGTTTTTTTCGGGCGGGATCTGGAAACGATGGAGAAATAAGCGGCTTTTGTGAGACTCGTAAATCAGGTCTGGAGGGTTTCCGATGATAAAGGATCTAATGTATATTGAGTTAAAATCCGGATATTCCGATGATGGCCCGGCATGGATCGGCTATGTAAAGACCTCAAAAACCAGAAAGACAGTCTATTTTAATGACCATGCTTTTCAAAAAGCCATCGGCGGCGGGTCGAACTACATAGATATTGAAAACGGTGACGGATATTGGATCTCCGGTTTGAAAAAAGATGAGAGCAATCGCCATTGGGCGGGGCACGGAAAAATCACGATCGACCGCAGAGCTGTTGAGGAATACCTTGCTTTGATTGGGGAAAAAGAATTGCCATTGAGCTTGTTTGAGGTGGCTGATATGGAGGATAAGTTCCCTGTTGAACGAGCAAACAGACTGTTGAACGGAATAAAGTGAAGCCTTCCTCCCTATGTACCTACACCAGTACCCACTTCACCAGCAGCAGAAGCCCCAGCCCCGGCAGGCCCAGAACACCCACCGTCAGTGCGTTGAACCAGTTGACGCCCAGCGTCAGCCCGGTCACCGGGGCGGTGCTGTTCAGCAGCCACAGGACACCCAGGCCCAGGGCACTGTTCAGCACCACCCGCAGCGCCAGCTTCAGCGGCTTGCGGAACAGCCGCACCACCGCTACCAGCAGGAACAGGCCCACCAGGGCCAGGGATACGATCTCTATGACGGACATACCTCTCCCCCCTTTATCGCGCCAGCAGCCACACAGGGCGGCGCGGACGGCTCTGTCTTCAGCACCGGCACCGCGTGCGGGATGCCGGAGGGCACACTTTGGCCATTCTGCTCCTTGATACGGCGCAACAGGTAGTTGCTGCGGGCTTTCAGGGCGTTGATCTCGAAGATACAGGCGTCGATGAGCTCGCTGTCGCAGACATAGTCAAAGCGGATATAGGCCTCCTTCAACGCCTGGGTGGTGCTGTACAGTTCACGCTCCAGTTCACGGAGCGTCGGGTCTGTGCTGTGCTTCTTTGCCATAGGGTTCCCCTCCACATCAATATTGTACGTCCAGTTTACGCATTTATGCCCGGTTTCAAACAGGGGCGGCCTGTCCGCCCGGAAAGGACAGCTATGGAACAGGAATATTTCATGCAGCAGGCCCTCGCTCTGGCCCGCGAGGCCGCTGTCCACGGCGAGGTGCCGGTGGGCTGCGTCATCGTCCGCAATGGCGAGATCGTGGGCCGCGGCCGCAACCAGCGGGAGGAAAAGCAGGCCGCCGTCTCTCACGCGGAGATGGAGGCCATCGCCCAGGCCAATGCGGCGCTGGGCAGTTGGCGGCTGGACGAGTGCGACCTGTATGTGACGCTGGAGCCCTGCCCCATGTGCGCTGGGGCCATTCTTAACGCCCGCATCCGGCGGGTGTACTACGGCGCCCGGGATGAGGTGATGGGCGCCTGCGGCGGCGTGCTGAATTTGTTTATGGAGGGCTTTCCCCGTCCGCCACAGCTGGTGGGCAATGTGTGCGGCGACGAATGCCGCGACGTTTTGCAGACCTTTTTCCGGGAAGTTCGGGAGAAAAACGCCGAGAATACGAATCGTTCGGCGGACATTGTTGAAGATTTCACAGAATTTTAATATTTGTAACCGAATTTTTTTCACATCTCCGCGATATCCTAATAGTGCAAGAAACAAAAAACTTTTTTCATCTTCTCTTCCTGCCATATCTGCGGAGCGCCAAGCGGCACTCCGCTTTATGGTGTCCGGAGATATTTGCCCGCGCAAGCGGGTTTTTTGCTGCCCTATGGGGCTTTTCTTTTTGCGGGACTCATGCTATAATACCCCGCAGAACGACAAAAGGAGCGCGGAACATGGCCTCACCCCTGCTGCAAGGAAAACTGCATATCTCCGGCATGGACAGCTGTGCCCCGGCGCTGGCCCGACAGTGGCAGTTGGGACTGGAGACCATCGCCTTCTCCTATGCGCCTCTGCTGGATGATCCCGCCGCCCTGCCCCGGACGCGGGAGGAAATACACGGTATCAGCAGTCTGTGGCTCCACGGCCCCTTCGCCGAGCTGATCCCCTGCGCCATCGATCCGCTGACCCGGGATGTAGCCATGCGGCGGTTCCGGCAGGCACTGGACGCAGCGCAGGCGCTGGGCATACGGCGCATGGTATTCCACGGAGGCTTTATTCCCCACGTCTACTTTCCGGAGTGGTATGTGGAGCAGTCGGTGTGGTTCTGGCGGGAATTCCTGCGGGACGTACCGGCCGACATGACACTGGCGCTGGAAAACGTGATGGAGCCGTCGCCGGAGACGCTGGTGTCCATCGCCGCCCAGATAGACGATCCCCGATTGGGGCTGTGCTTGGATGTGGGCCACGCCAACACCTGCGTCAGCGAAACGCCGCCCATGGATTGGATCGTGCCTATGGCCCCATGGCTGCGGCACGTTCACCTGCACAACAACCAGGGCGATACGGACCTGCACGCCCCGCTGGGAGAGGGAAACATCCCCATGCGGCAGATCATCGACACGGTGCTGCAAGCCGCGCCGGAGGCCACATTCACCATTGAAAATCAGAACGCCCTGCCGTCGCTGCACTGGCTGGCGGCGCAGGGATCTATCGAGGAACCGACATGACAGAAGCAGCATTGCAGCAGTATATACAGGCCATCCGCCCGGCAGACCGGGCGGCGATGGACGCGGCCCGGAAACGACAGGCAGAGCTTGCCAAGCCGCCGGGGAGCTTGGGCGCACTAGAGGATATGTCCATCCGTCTGGCAGGCATCACCGGCCAGGTGTGCCCGAAAATGGGAAAATGCCGTGTGGCGGTATTTGCCGCCGATAATGGCGTGGTGGACGAGGGCGTGTCCTGCGCGCCCCGGTCCGTGACCTTGCAGCAGGCCATCAACATGACCCGGCACAGGACCGGGATGTCCGCCATGGCCGCCGCCTTCGGCGACGATGTGGCCGTCGTGGACGTGGGTATTGCCGCCGACGTGCCGGGCGTGGGCATTCTGGACCGGAAAGTCCGGCGAGGCACCGGAAACATCGCCGTAGAGGACGCTATGACCCGGCCGGAGGCGCTTGCCGCCATGGCCGCCGGCATGGAGCAGGCGGCGCGCGCCAGAGCCGACAGCATCACCGCTCTGGGCATCGGCGAGATGGGGATCGGCAACACCAGCACCTCCGCCGCGGTGCTGTCCGCGCTGACCGGGGCGGATATCGAGGCCGTCACCGGCCGGGGCGGGGGACTGACAAACGAGGGCTTTGCCCGCAAGAAGGACGTGCTGCGCCGTGCGCTGACGCGTCGGGCTGTTGACAAGGACGATGTGTTGGATGTGCTGTGCGCCGTGGGCGGGCTGGATATCGCCGCCATGACCGGGGCTTTCCTGGGCTGTGCCCGTGAGCGCATACCGGCAGCGGTAGACGGCTTCATCTCCGTGGTGGCCGCACTGTGTGCCGTTACGCTGTGCCCCGAAGTGCGGGACTATCTGTTTCTGTCCCACGACTCCTATGAGGTGGGCTACCGCCTGGCAGCAGACCGGCTGGGTTTGGAGCCCTGCCTCCATCTGGGAATGCGGCTGGGTGAGGGCAGTGGGTGTCCCCTGCTGTTCCGGGTATTGGAGGGTGCCTGCGGCGTAATGGCCGGTATGGCCACCTTTGCCCAGGCGGCCATACAGGATGACTATCTGGACGAAATACGCGCAAGCGACAGCTTTACGGTGGACAAGCCATGAGGATACTGCTGATCGGCGGCGGAAAAAGCGGAAAGAGCACCATGGCCCAACGCCTGGCCGCCGTACTGTCCGGGGACGCACCTCGGTATTATTGGGCCACCATGACTCCCCATGATGACGAGGACCTGGCACGTATCCGCCGCCATGTGGCGGACCGGGCAGGCATGGATTTTATCACCGTCGAGCGCAGCTTCGACCTGCCCGCCGCTCTGCCGGCACTGGACAGGCACGGTACGGTGCTGTTCGACAGCGTCACTGCCTGTCTGTCGGAGCAGATGTTCCCCGGTCCCGCGCCGGACGCCGGCGCAGCAAATCGGGTACTGCGGGAGCTGCTGGATATCAGCCGTTACCCCGCCCACTTCATCGCTGTGTGCGACGATATCTGGCACGGCGGCGAGGACTACCGGGACTGGACGGAGATCTATGTCCGGGGGCTGGCGGACATCTGTCGTGCGCTGGCTGCGGAATTTGACGTGGTATGTGAGATGACGGCGGGCCTGCCCCACCTGTGGAAAGGAGAACTGCCCCGTGTCTGACTGGATATACGGCTTTTTCATGGCGTGGGGTATGTTCCTGACCATTCCCTGCCCTAAAAAAATATGGCGGGAGAGCGCCCGGCGAAAAATGCTGGCTTGTCTGCCCCTGATAGGGCTGATCGTCGGCGGCATATGGGCGTTGTGCGCGTGGCTGGGCAGCTTTTTGCCACAGCCGCTGGCTGCTCTGCTGTGCGCAGCAGCTCCCTGGCTGATCACAGGTTTTATGCATCTGGACGGCTATATGGATGTGTGCGACGCGGTATTGAGCCGCCGGGACCTGGAGACACGGCAGCGAATACTGAAGGATTCCCACTGCGGGGCCTTCGCGGTGATCTGTCTGATGCTGCTGACCCTATGCCAATGGGCGGTATTTCTGTCGGCGGAGGCGCTGCCCCTTTGGCCGCTGACGCTGATACCTGCGGCATCACGAGCCTGTGCAGCACTGGCCGTTCTGACACTGCGGCCCATGTCCACCAGCCAGTACAGCGCCATGACCCGCGGCGGCGCACCTGTTGTATTTGCCACCATTGTGCTGGCGGCGGTGTGTGGGCTCTCCATACTGCTGTGGGACAGCTTTGCTCCGTTGGCTGCGGCGGTGTGCTATTGGCTGGCGGCATGGTACGCTTTCCGGCAGCTGGATGGTATGTCCGGCGATGTGTCTGGTTTCGCCCTGACCATTGCGGAGTTAGGCGGTGCAGCGGTACTGGTGTTGTGGAGGTAAATATGATCCTGATCATTGGAGGCGCGTTCCAGGGAAAACTGGCATACGCGCTGAAAGCATATAACTTGACAGAAAATGACGTATGCGATCTGGCAATATCCGATCCGGTACCAGGCTGCAAATGCTATCGGCATTTGGAGGCGCTGAGCCGCAGAAATAACGATATCACAAGGTTTTTGCCGCTGTTCGAGGACGCAGTCGTCATCGCCAGACAGGTCAACGGGGGCATTGTGCCCATGGACGGTGCGGAGCGGGCATGGCGGGAAAACTACGGCGTGCTCTTACAGCAGCTGGCGAAAAAAGCGGAACATGTGACGCGCGTTTTCTGCGGGATAGCGGAGGAATTGAAATGAAACTGACACTTTTGCGGCACGGGGAGACCGAGGGCAGCCAGAAAAATCTGTATTATGGCGCGGCGGATATCCCGGCGCTGCCGAAATCGCTGGAGGCCTTGCAGCAGAAAGCTTTGACCGGCGTATATCCCACGGCGGAGCACTACTACGTCAGCGGAATGACGCGGACGATACAGACGCTGCGGGCCATATACGGCGACGTGGCATACACGGTGCTGCCGGGGCTGCGGGAGATGGATTTCGGCGATTTCGAGATGCGGGCCTACGCCGGCGATCTGGAGCACGATCCACAATTTATTGTGTGGTGCGAGGACTCAGAGCACAATATGTGCCCCAACGGAGAGAGTGCGCCGCAGGTGCTGGCACGAAATCTGGCCGCGATACAGCCCGTTATCGACGCGGGGGAGGACGCGGTGTGCGTGATCCACGGCGGGGTGACGTCGGGACTGATGATGCACTGGTTCGGCGGAACGCGGTACGACTATCTGCTGGCACCCGGCGAGGGATATCAGGTTAGTTTTAACGAGAAAAAACCTGTAAGCTATTCGAAAATAATGTAATCTTTCTGCAAAGGAGTGGCAAAATGGAGCATATATACAGAACGAAGGGCACTTGCTCACGGGAGATCTCCTTCGAGCTGGACGGAGACAAGGTGCGGAATGTGCACTTTGTGGGCGGCTGCGACGGCAACCTGAAGGCCGTGAGCAAGCTGGTGGACGGCATGAGCGTGGCGCAGATCGAGGCGCTGCTGCGGGGCAACACCTGCGGGCCGCGGAGCACCTCCTGCGCCGACCAGCTGGCGGTGGCGGTACAGCAGGCCTATGAACAGGAGCAGGCGCAGAAGTGACAAATATGCGCACGCGGAGAAAAGCGGCCCTTGCGGGCCGCTTTTACGTTTATCTTACCAGACCGCGGGAGGCGGAATATTCGGCGTTTATCTCCGCCAACTCCTTCTCGCCGTCGATATAGGGTTGGTAGATACTGTCTACCCGGCCGCCGCCGGCGTTGCCGCAGCCATTGCAGCCGTCACAGGGGCTGCCGCAGGCGCTGAGGGCGCGGCGGACGATCTCCTCCCGCTGGGCGCGGGTGGTGTCCTTAATGAGCAGGGACTGCATGAAAAACGCTCCTCTCGTTTTTATAGGAAAGGCCGGACGGGGAGGGCTTCCCGGCCCTCCCCGCCGGGTCTGTCAGCCGGCCATGTCGAGCATATTCTCAATGAATATGCCGTAGCCGCGGGTGGGGTCGTTGAGCAGGACGTGGGTGACCGCGCCGACGATGCGGCCGTTCTGGAGGATGGGGCTGCCGCTCACGGTTGATGTCAATATGGGACAACAAATAATTTTTTAAGAACTTTATTCGACGAATTCGCTCGTAAAATCTGAAAATTTCCACTCTATTTGAATTTTTTGCCTGTGGAAAACTAAAATTTCACAAACCAATTCCCGCATAAGAGCAGGGTCTAAAGCGCTTATTTCATGGTATGGAGAGAGGACGGAGATTTGCCGTTCTGCTTTTTTTGCGTTCCTCTCCTCCGCGCAGAGCAGTTCCCAATCGCTTTCCAACTGGGCAAGCTGCCGCTTCTTTTCGTTCTGTGCGCGGAGAAGGCTTTCCCGTTTTTCTGCAAAGGCTTCTTTTGACAGTTGGCCGCTGATATGCTCCTCGTAGAGAGACATAAGCTCCTCCTGCTTGCGGTGGATATCGGCCTGTACTCTCTGCATCCTCGCGTTGATGGCGCGGCGCTTGGATGCGTGACTCTCAAATTGACGCTGGTAGGTCTCAAGACGGGCATCCCGCAGCTTGCACTGCATATTGATCGCACGGATCAGAATGGCTTGCAAGTCGGCGTCGGAGATACAGACTTCAGCACAATCGCTTTCCGGCACATAGCGTGCCGACGCGCAGCGCCAGTTCTTGTTGGAGGCTTTGCCCTTCACCAGATGGTTTCCGCAGCAGCCGCAGACGAGATAGGGCTGCAGCAGGCTTGGCGTGTTTCCTACCGGCGTTTTCGGTGCCGTTTTTTGCACGGTGCTGCGGGCGAGAAAATATAACTCCCGTGAAACGATAGGCTCGTGTGTATGGGGAATGATGGGGCGCTCCGCTTCGGGGAGAATCTTCGTGCGGTTGCTGCCGACCTTGACCACATGGGATTTGAACGCCTCCGTATCGCCGGTGTAGATGCGGTTCTGAAGAATATTCCGGACGGATTCGTATGTCCAGAACTTCCGCACCTTGTAGCGGCCCCGGACTTTCGCCAGATAGGCGGAGGGTGTCTCGGTGCCGGACGCATTCAGCCGCTGCGCGATCTGTGTGATGCTGACGCCCTGTGCGGCCCACTGAAATATCTGCCTGACGACATCGGCGGCAGGCGGATCAACTACGATAGTGTTCTTCTGCTCACCCTTCTGATAGCCGTAAGGTACAGCGCCAAAGGCATATTCACCATTCAGCTTTTTGCGGTCTGTTACACTTTTGATCTTGCGGGACAGATCGCGGCTGTACAGCTGATTCAGCAGGTTGGTGATGCCCAGCTCCAGACCGCCGGTGGATTCGCCATAGTCGGCACTGTCAAAGTGGTCGTTGATGGAGATAAAACGGACGCCATACGCCGGAAACACAAACTCCAGATAGTGGCCACCCTCCAGAAAGTTTCTGGAAAAACGGGAGAGGTCACGCACAATGACAGCCTTGACGCTTCCAGACTTTACCAGCGACAGCAGCCGCTGCATACCGGGACGGTTCATATTGGTACCGGTGTAGCCATCGTCTACGATCTCCTCAACGGTTCCCACCAGATCAGGGCGGGATGTGAGAAAATTCTGCACACAGAGGCGCTGTGCGGCGATACTGAAGCTCTCTGCGGCATTTCCACGCGCGACTTCACCATCCTCTGAGGAAAGGCGATAGTAGCAGATCATGAGATCGGAAGCCGTTTTATCCACAGCAAACAGCCTCCTTTGCCAGTATGTGATAGGGGCATAGTGTGGCGAAGGGGTCAGCATAGTTGAGTTGGATCGTGATGCTGCGATCCTCGTGAATGGAGATACGCTCAACAAGCGTATCAAGAAGCTCCCTTGTTATGGCCGGAAGCCGTTGGTATTCCTGCATGGCGCGTACCCATGCCTGTGCGGTGGATAAGCCCTTCTGTATCTGCTCGATCCGCGCCTTTTGCGCAGCTTCCGCCGCGAGAATGCGGTTGAGCTCTGCCCGGTATTTCTCTTTTGCGTAGAGAAATTCCTCGCGGCCGATCAGTCCGGTGGACAGGTCGTGAATCAGCATATCCAGCTTCCGGTCAAGGCTCTGCCGTTGGAGCCGCAGGCTTGTGGCGGTATTTTGCTTTTCCTGCTTTGCCTGTGTCAGTTCGGCGGAGTGGTCGATTTCATGGAGCAGCCGCTCTACATCAACGGCCAATGTCAACTGCTGGTCTAAGACATCGGTGACAGCGGCAAGCAGCTGCTCGTGGCGGATGTAGTGACTGGCACAGGCGGTACGCGCGGAGTAGCGGTAGCGATTGCAGTCATAGAATAGCCGGCTGGGGAATTGTGCGCCGTGCCGGGCGCAGCCCTTGCCAGCCCCCATGGGACTGCCGCACTCCGCACAGAACAGCTTACCACGAAAAAGATCGGCCTGCACATCACCAATATCAGCACATGTGCGATAGGCGGCACGGGACGCAAGAACTTCTTGGTTGACCTGTTGTACCGCGTCAAACAGTTCCTTGCTGATGATCGGCGGATGCGCGTTTGGAATGGCCGTCCATTGCTCAGTTGGCTGACGCTTCTTTTTTTCGTTCAAATGGTTTCGGGATACTTTCCCATAGGTGCGGTTGCCGATATAGACGTCGTTGCTGACGATCTTACGGATGGTTGCCCTGCTCCAAAGTGCGTCACGGTACGCTGCGGAGCTGTTCATTCCACGCAGATAACGCAGTTGGGCGGGGGACGGGATATGTTCCTGATTCAGCTGTTTTGCGATGGCGTTGAAGCTGATACCCTCGGAACGCAGGGCAAAGATACGCCGGACGACCGGAGCGGTGTCCTCATCAATATCATAGGACACGGCAGCGGCGTTCCGGAGATAACCGTAAGGAATACTGCCGGACGAAGGCAGATAGGTGCCGCTGCGCATTTGCGCGTGGATGCTGCTGCGGATTTTTCTGGAGATATCCTTGGCGTAGTTCTCGTTCATAACCATTTTCAGCGGCATGGTGAGGGACGCGGCAGCGCCGGCGTCCTGCACGAGACTGTCATAGTTGTCATTGACGCTGATAAGGCGCACGCTCATGGCAGGAAAAATCTGCTCCACCAGTTCACTTGTCTCGACGAAGTGGCGTCCCAAACGAGAGATGTCCTTGATGATAATGCAGTTAATTTTGCCGCTCCGCACATCCGCCATCATCTGACGGAACGCCGGACGGTTGTAGTTCATACCGGTATAACCGTTGTCAGCGTACCGCTCGACAATTTGGATGTCGGGGTACTCCGCAAGGAAAGCGTCAGCAATTTTTGCCTGATTGCCGATGGAATTACTCTCAGTGTCGTCGCCGTCCTCCACGGATAACCGGCCATACTGTCCGGCCAGATAGTGAACTGAAGTCTCCGGCAGAGGTTGGGCCGACAGATATTTGCTTTTCCGTGCCATACTTACCCCACCTCCTTCGCCGCTGCTGCGACCATCTGCTGATAAGACGCCAGCTCATCGGCGTAGTTGAACTGTATCGTAATTTGCTTGCCCTCGGATACCGTGATCCTGCGGATCAATCCGGCCACCATTTCACGGGTAAGCTTGTCAATTTTCCTGAATTTGGTATATTCGGTGACCCAGTTCCGAGTGTCTGCCGCCCCCTCCTCCAAGGCTTGCCGCCGCTCGTGCAGACTGGCGAGGGCCACCTGCAATGCGTCGATCCGCTGCGTATAGCGCTGCCGCATCATGTCATACTCCGTGCGGGAGATCAGGTCGTCGTGGAAAGCCTCCAACAAACGCATACGGTATTCCTTCTGCTCGGTGATCTGCTTTTCCTTTTCCTCAATGGTCATATCCAACTGCCGGTGCTTGGCGGCTTGGATGCTCTTTTGACCGATCTCGTGGATCAACTGGTCAATATCGACCACCATCTCGATTTGCTTCTGGATGGCTCGCAGCACCACGTCCTCTAAAGCAGTCTGCGAAATGGAGTGGCTGCTGCACAGCTTGGAGCGCTTGTGGGTGGAGCAGACGTAGTAATAAAACGTGCGGTTGCCTCGCTTTACACTGCGCCTGCACATGGCTCGGCCGCAATCGGCGCAGTACAGCATTCCGGCCAAGGGCTGTACCACCTCCTCGGAAGGGGAAGTTCGGGTATCCAGTGACAGCAAGTGCTGCACCGAAGTGAAAAGCTCCTCGCTGATAATGGGCGCGTGGTTTTTCTCCACAGTGCACCAATCCTCTTTGCTGCGTAGCTTCATCTGCTTGATCTTATAGTTGGGTGTTCCGCGCTTGCCCTGCACCAGCGTCCCGATATAGATGGGATTTTCCAGAATAGCCCGCACCGCGACAGGCGACCACGCGATATTATCACCGACTGCCTGAAATCCGGACTGATATTTCAGCCCCTGTTGCTGCTTATATGCCGCCGGCGGCAGAACGCCCTCCGAGGAGAGATAGTTGGCGATGGCCTGCTGGCTGTAGCCCTCCATTTTCAGTTGAAAGATGGTGCGGACCACCATAGCGGCGTATTCATCGATGATAAGCTTGTGCTTGTCGGCAGGGTCTTTCAGATAGCCGTAACAGGCAAAGGCACCGAGAAATTCTCCCGCCTTGCGCTGGACACGAAACTGCGCCCGCAGCTTCTGGGAAAGACTGCGGCAGTACGCCTCGTTCATGATGTTCTTGATAGGGATGGAAATATCATCGCACAGCGGCGTGTGTTCACTGTCCAGATCATCATTGACGGAGATAAACCGGATGCCCATATCCGGGAAAACGGTTTCCAAATACTTGCCGGTCTCGATATATTCACGGCCAAGGCGGGACAGGTCTTTTACAATGACGCAGTTTGCCTTCTTTTCGCGGATGGCATCCATAACGCCCTGAAAGCCGGGGCGGTCATAGTTGGTGCCAGTATAACCGTCGTCTACCCGCTCCCCCACCAACGTGATCTCCGGGTGTCGCTGTACGAACTCATCAATCAGCTTCCGCTGGTTGTCGATACTCTCACTCTCATAGCGCTTGCCCAGCTTTGACAGGCGGAGATAGGATATGCCATACCAATGCTGTCCGGAGAGTTCTTCTGTTTGTGGGCGAAAAAATGCAGCCATAAAACGTACCTCCTAAAAATTCAGGAAAGCGGTTTCTGGCTGTCATTGCCGGGCGGCAACATTATTTTCACTGACGGGTCTATTATGCTTTCCCGCTTTGCTTTTGTCAACTGGGAAACGTTGGAGGATCAGGACAGGCTGCACGCATAAGCCCGCAGGCGGTCTTGCAGGCTTATATCTGTGTTGGAATACGCAAGCTTCACCACAATGCCGCTGTCCGTATAGCAATACGGGTCGCCTACCTGCTCCACATACTGCTTGATGCGTTCGGCGCAGGAGGCGGAGGTGTCGATACTCACGCAGGCGATGTCCCGTGGTGCTGTATGGGCGGTGTGATTGGTGCTCGGACGGTTTGCTTCCATGAAGATCCCTCTTTTCCAATAGCGTTGTCGGTAGTATTGCCAGATCTCGGTGTTTTATGAAAATGCTGATAAAAGAGCAACGCCTCCCGGCGCAATGCCGGGAAGCGTTGTCTATGATTCTGTATTCTAAAGAATACCAGCTTCAAGATGCCCTTTCAAGGTAAGACTTGGTGAACAATAGGTGAAGCCTTTGAGAAAAGGATGGAAACATCAAGGCTTTACCGCTGCAGATCGGCAGTCAGCGCATACATTTCCGCCAGTTCTTCGACCGCCTGATTGCGGATCTTATACAGCGTTCTTGTTGTGATCTGAGTCTTAGCGCTGATCTGATGCCATGTGTGCCCCTCGAAGTAGGCGAGTCGAATGACCTCGGCCTGCCGCGGCTCCAGAAGCGCTACATAGTGCTCCAGACGGTTGATCTCCTGCTCCAGCGGCACAAGGCGGCTGACCAGATCGTGTGTCAATGCGGCATTCGCCTCATCCGCCGCGCTCTGGAAGTTCATGGCGATGTAAAGCGTCTTGTTGGATACGCTGCCGGAGGGCCGACCCTCGCCATCCCCCCTGGCAAAATTCATGGCCTCAATCATTTCATCCGGAGACACTCTGACCGGATGCTCCAGCTCGTAGCGGAGCTGCTCAATCTTGCGCTTGGTGGCGCGGTAGTTCTGCAAAAGGGTCATAACGTAATTCGTTGATAAGTTACTCATAATATCCTCCATAGGTTGAATTGTTATTTTAGAATTGAGAAAAGTGGCTTTGGAGGATTGCGGCAGCGGTAATGAATATTCTTTTGCAATTGCTAATGAATATATCGCAAATTACTAATTGTTTATGCTATATGACTCTAATTTTCATAAAAACAAAAGACATTACTTGAGGGCTATGCAGAAATCAATTAATAATCAGAAATATGTAATAGCACGAAGAAAGCTGACACCCGCATTACAGTTAAAAGTAATGTGGGTGTACAGTACTGCGGGAACTTAGAGCACAAAAAAGGAGCCCCATTCCTGTGAATAGGGCTCCTTTTTAACATTGGTTAAAATATGAAATAATAAATATTGGAAAGAAATATGTGAAAGCCAAAGCTTCAAAACATTCTTTCCGCTAAGGTGGGTCTAGGAATTATACCAATCTGCTGAATCAATCATGATTCCAGATAGCAATATTAAAGCTTTATCCTTGTATGGTCGAAAAACTTCTTGATGTACACTCCCTTCAAACAAATCATCCCAGACACCATTTGTGTATGTAGATGTCATAGCGACGCTAATATCAATAGGGCAGCGTTTTGGAATCTTATTTTTAAATTCCTGTGAACCATTTGTTGTATACCATTTGAGACGGCCGCTTTCATAGCATAACAATACCTCATCTGCTGCTTTTGAGCATTGAATAGATTTGATAGCAGCATGCGACATAGAAATATCAAAATAGTCTGCAATAAATGAAATGTCTGAAAAACACAGCGACCTATTGGGAAGCAATGGCAGTAATTCAGTGGCTGGCGCCAGTAGTTCCGTTGCAAAAGAGTTAGCTTCTTTTTCCTGACAAGACGAATTGACCTTCTCGGAAAGAGGCACAGAAACATTTGAGCAACAATATAATTGTTCTTGGTGCATAAGGAAATGTCCAATTTCATGTGCAACGACAAATTCTCTTCTATGTTGGTTCTGTATATTTGAACTGACAAAAATTAACTTCAGTCCGTCGCTACAAACTAGATACCCGTCTTTTTGAAGAGCCTTATCTGTGATTGTTGATATCCCGATTCGTTCACATAACGCAAAGGGATTGTAATGAGACGCTTTCCCCATAAGGCACTGTACAACATTGATTGCTTCAGCACATACGTCTTTAACCATTATCGCTTTTTCTCTTTTCTATTTCTTTCTTTATAATAGTTAAGTCCTCTGTATTTACCTTTCCGCCTTTGGCTGCCATAGACATAAAATCGGTATTGCTGCTCGAATTCATATATGCAGCAATATCCTGCCGAAGAAACCGCCATTCTCTGCCGACTTTGTAAGCTTTAATACGACCATCTTTAATCATATTGTATACTGTTTGATTGCTTACTCTGAGATATTCTGCGGTTTCTTCTAAGTTCAAAACGTCAATTGCAGGAGATTGCTTTTCACTTAAAGCTGCCATGAGTTTTTCAATCATATCGACTTCTTTGTCTGCATAAACCTGTTCGCCACAGTTTGTACATTGATATGCTTCAATTCCTTTGAGTTCAATCTCTTTTCCATGAAAACGAAATGTCCTTGATATTGTACATGGTTCCATCCTTGAACCACATTCATGACAAATCTTATAATTTGTGCCAATCATTTTATTCCTCCTATTTATTACCTTAGTTGCGTTGCCATCATTACTCTTATTAATTATAGAGGCACAAGTGTTTATTTAAGGTTGTCTAATGTTCTGTATTTCCCCGCCCGTAGAAGAGCGGAGGAATACAGAACACAGACATAGATGATTGGGAGTTATACTTTACGTACTAGCCACGGGTTTTCATTGATATGTTTTTCCCACTTATGATCCATTACCCGTTCTACCGTAATGACCCGTATTTCAGGAATCGGATAAAACAGGATGACTAGAACAATGATGATAGCATCTTCAAATGTGGGATCAGAAATCAGTGCACGTTCATCATCGTGTTCTTTCCCCGGTGTTGTTGAGGGTGATTGTGTCTCAATCAACTGATTAGTCGGGCTGGACAGAACAGCTTGGACGGTCGCCCGACCAATATGGCGGGAAAGCATCTGGTCAACAGCATGGCTCGAATATGAGATTTGACTGTTGTTCGCAAGACATCGCAGATCATGCAGGTCAGTATTAACCATATGGCGCCTCCATTTATAACAATTTATAATAGATTATACCAATTTTATCAAAAGATCACCGAGATGTCAAGCACATAAATCAACAGTAGGAATCTAACAACTATTCAGCTTATGCGGCCTTCTTCGCCCGAATTGCCTGAGCACGGAAAGATAGCTCCTGCGATAAGAGCTTCAGGGTGGCGAAATCATCGTCCAGCCCATCCAGCTCACGGCGCAGCACGTCTTCGTAGTGCTGCTTCTTTCCCTCCAAACTCTGGATCTTCAGCACCCAACGGTCCATGACGCTGGGGCTCTGGCAGCCGCTCTTAATAAAATAGTCGGCGCGTTCCTGATACTCCGCAATCTCTTTCTTGACGGCGGAATAGAACTCCTCCGTCATTTTCTGACGCTGCTTGGCATCGTCGATGATGTAGATGGAGTTCGCCATCAGGTGCGTCTGATTGCGGCTGAGCCGGCTAAGCTCGGCGACGAAGTCCTCGAAAATATCTACCTTCTCCATATTGTGCCGCGGCACAAAGTAGAGATGGCCGTTGACACTGAGCTTGGTAGATTCCAGCATACGAAGGAAATTCACACAGATGGTCTCCACCTGTCTTCGGTTGGCGCAGCGCTGGTACAGCTCAAACAGCTCCTCCGCCCTACGGCAATAGGCCATGGCGTCGATCTGGCTGTCATAGGCCAGATTGTCGTAGCTGAAAATCTGGCTGTCCTTATCGTAGCTGATGTTGGCCAGTTTCTCATATTGGTTGGTTTCCTGGTGCATGGTCTCCTTTACCAGTTCACGGGAAATAACGCTGTCGGAGATACGCCGGTTATCCCGGCAATAGATTTGATAAATACGACGCTCGCCGTATTCCTCGCTGATGATCCTGTCCCGCACATCGCCGGTGGCGCTGCGGAAAGCGTCGGACACCGACAGGCGGTTGCCGCCTGCGTAGGGGATGTTCATATCGACACAGAGCTGGCGCAGATCGTCCTTATCCACTAAAACACTGGGCAGAGAGAAATACAGCAGCTTTCCCAGCATATTCTGACTATCGCCGGATGCGGCGGCAGTCATGTCCTCAAATTTAAGTTCTGTCATATAGCATGTCCTCCTCATTGTGCCGCGGCGCGGCTGAGGTAGTAGTCGTCGATCCCCTTATACGCCGGATTCCAGACGTATTTGGAGTAGCGTATGCCACGGATGCTCTGCACCTCCTGACGGATAGACTGTATGGCACGCCGTACCTGCGGATTGGTCATCTGATCCATGTCCATTGCCTCCACCACCTCGGTCACGCCAAGGCTTATCAGCGTATCTTTCAGCCCGTGGAGGGCAAAGACACCGCCGATGCAAACGAACAGGGCGTCGTTGTCCAGATAGCTGGCCACGTCGCCTTTCAGCGGCCCCTCCGTAATATAGGCGCGTTTGCTGGCGGTGCTGCCGGTGACGTGCGTCCATGAATAGCTGCGTGTCCCATTGGGGGCATTGCGGCTGGAGAGCCAGCGATACTTCCGACCCGGTTCACCTTCGTCGAGCCGTATCTTCATACCCTGTATCAGACCGTCCTTATCACGGACAGGGATCAGGAAACCGTTTGGTCCGGACAGCGTCCATTCCCCATAACTGGTACGGAAACCGGGAATACCTTGCAGGTCATGCCCGGTGCTTCGCAGCAGCGAGGCCAGCAGCTTTCGGCCTTCCGGTGTCTGCGGCATACTGCGATATTGGTTTTGGTCGATGCGGTCATCGGAAAGGCCGCGTTCACGCAGGTTTTCCCGATGCCCTGCCGAAAGCGTCAGAAGTGAGAGCATATCCGTATATACCTCATGCCGCTGTACCAATGGTTTTGGCTGCGGCTCTGTATTTTGGGAGCTGGGCTGTTGGGGCATGGGGTACACGTTGCCGCCCCGGCTCAGCTCCATATATGCCTCTATGTTGGTCAGACCGTGCAGCCGGGCATACAGCGAAACGCTGTTGCCGGACGCGCCGCACAGGTTGCAGCGGTACTGGTCTGTATCTACATTGAGACTCAGATGATATTTCCCCTTACCGTGGTCACCGCAGAAGGGGCAGCTTGCCTCGACCTCCCGACGCCGAAGCGTCGAGGGGTCAAGAACAAGCCCGCACCGTCTGGCCGTGTCTACGATGGGGATCTTTTCATAGGCACGAGCCAGAGGGCACACCTCCTTCCCGTGCCGCTTATGCTGCGGTGGGCATTGCGGTCAGGATCGGCTTCACCGGCCTGACGGACAGCTCCGCCTTGCTGACGCATTTTGCCATGATGACCTGTCCCGTGGGGCGCACATTGGCGAGATCGTCCACCGACTCCATGTTATCCACGAACTGCGGATAGTTCCTGCCGGTGAGCCGCTTCATCAGTTCAGACACCTCCATGCCCGCGCGGATCTTCTCCGAGAGGGAAAGCCAGTCATACCGACGCCCGTTATAGGTGAACTTGAAGGCGTCCTTGACCTCGCCGGTGGATTTCACCGCATCGTAGAGCGAGATCTCCACGCGGTTCATTTTCAGGGCGGAGAAAGTCATCTCCGCTCGCTTGCTGATGTACTGCGCCAGATATTGCAGCTTCAGCTTGCACTGTTCGATCTCCGCACGGGTCGCTTTCAATTGGCTGTCCAGATCACCGGCTGCGGGTGTGGCTTTCTCAATGGCTGCAATGTCCGCACGAACCTGCTGCAATTCCTCACGGCAGGCAAACATACGGTCATATTCCTCCTGAGAGAGCGCGCCGAACTCCAGCTCTGCCGCCAGTGCCTGCATTCGCTCCTGAAGCTGCTGTGCCTCGGGACGGGTTGCATCCGGTTCAGCGGCTTCCTTTGCCTCCTGCAAGGTTTCTTCCAATTTGGCAATATCGTCCTTCTGGAATTGCAGAAACGTATCCCGTGCTTTTTTCTCAAGGGCTTGCAGCTCCTCCAGCTTGGCACGCTCTGCCTGACCTGCCTCTACGATCTGCTTGATAGATGTCCGAAAAGCATTCTGCATCGCGGGCAGTTCGTCCGCCGTTACGGCGCGGCGGCAGGTGGGGCATTGATAGCCGGGCTTGAGCTGGCTGCACTGCTCCTTTTCCTGCTGATATTGGCTGCCCAACTGACGTATCCTGGCGTTGACCTGCGCGGTGGCCTCCGCATACTTAGGCGTGTAGACCGCTGCTTTTCGAGCGGTCAGCTCCTGCGTCAATGCAAGGATGCATTCATCCGAGGCTGCAGGTATTTGCCGTTGATTTGCCAAATCACTATAACGGGCACTGAGGTCTGCCAGTTCATCGTTCAGCGCGGCAATATCCACGCCGGCAAACTGCTTACTTTTCAGTGCCTGTTCCTCGTTCCGGAGGGCATCCTCCTTTTCTCGCAGCTCCCGCAGGGCGGTTTTGCTGTTCTGCTGCTGGGCGGTGGTCATATCCTGCTGCCCGGTGAGGTACAGGACGTTGTTTTCCAGCTCCCGAATGGTCTCCCGCAGCTTCCGGCTCTCCACCTCCGGCGAGAGCAGCGGCTCATCCCGCAGGGCTTCCACGGCGGGGCCTACCATCTGCGCCAGAATGTTCTCCTTGGTGAGCGCAGGCAGGTACCGTTGGAGAAGGTTCTTGCCATCGTTGCCCAGTTCCTCAATAAAGTACAGCGGGTTGAAGATGGACAGGAACACGTCCCGCTCTCCGAAGAGATCGGTGAGATCCACCTGCCGCACCTCGCAGCCATCATAGGTGATGGTCATACGGTTGCTCTTACGGGCGCGGGACAGCTCATGGAGCGTCCCGTTTTCATCCACAAACTGCATGCGAATGAACAGATCCGGATTATCCTCGCTGTGGAGCCGGTCAATGCGGTGCTCTCCGAAGAAGGGCAGACCGGTAACAGCAAAGGCAATGGCGTCCGCGATGCTGCTCTTGCCGCGCCCGTTGCCGCCCGTAATGACGGTGGGATCGCCAAAGGTCAGATCGGTGGACTGACTGTAGGACTTGAAGCCCTCCATATGCAGTGCCGTGATCCGGAACGATTTGAGTTTTTCCATCAAAAGCTCTCCTTTCTCATGCGGCGTCCTTCTGCGAAATGACCTCAAAGCTGTCCAGCAGATAGAAAACCACATTATCTTTTTTCACCATGCGTTTTTCCACATGGTATAGCTTAGCGCCCTTTTGCAGCTCAGGGTGATTCCCCATAGCGTATGCGTAACAGCGTTTGCCCTCCGGGGCTTCCAGAATAAGCTGCGCGGTCGTCCCCGCAGCCTTGGCCTCCAGTACGGTGTACTCGCAGGCAGGAAACGGAACAACGGTCGTGTCCCCCTGTGGATTGGACGGCTCTTTTTGCGCTGCGGACTTTACTGTGGTGACAGGAGCCTGTTCCTCCGCACGCAGGGCGGGGATCAGCAAGGATTGGATACCGCAGGCTTTCGCCGGCGTCAGGCCGAGACTTCTCAGCGTCTCCAGATACCGTGCGTCCAGCTTACCGCGCTCTGTGGGCTTGATGATGAAGCTCTTACCCTTCTTCTCTACATTGACCCAAACGGTGTCCATGCTGTAGAGCACACGGCCAATGCCCCACTGGTTGGCGGCACGCTTCATGGAATCGGATAATCCGCCCTTCACGGGTTCGATATCCGAGTCCTCGGCGCCGTCCCATTTGGTGATCCAGCCGCGCTCCTCAAAATAGAGGGAGATGCCGCAAAGCTGTGACTCTCGTTTGCCTGTACTGTGCCACGGCTTGAACTCGTTATGCCAGCGGTCAGGCCCCATAACGTCGTCCAGACGGTTCTGGATCGCACGGTTGGTCACATAGGGTACAGCGATGCCCTGCATCCGATCCTCATAGGCGATTTGCAGCCGCCATTCCAGATCCTCCGCCGCAAAGGGCGCAGCCAGCCGTGACAACAATTCTCTGGGATCGTTCATCTGCTACCTCCTATTGATGAAATCAGAAAGTGTTTTGCCGCTTTCTACCAGTACATCCGTGTAATAGTAGGCGGGTTCCTTGTCCTTCAGGTGCTCCAGCAGTTCTTTGTGGGGCATATGCAGCCTGTTATGGCTTTCCTTGAAAAAATCGTCGTTGTTGGGAATGCCCAGCAGAAAGCGTGGGAACTTCGACAACTGTGTCTGACTCTTGAAATGCGGCAGCACATTGTTGCCCACGCAGACACGCAGATCGTCATAAACATTGGAGAAGGGATAGTGATACATTTTCGTATCTCCCGTTGGCGGCTCATCTGCCACAACGCCCATAGAGCAATCTACCGCACGGCCATCCCGTAGGGTTCGTATGCCGAACACCATACGCGGGATAGGAAAATCCAGATACTCGGTATCGCCATAGAAGATGTCGGCTCGAAGCTCCGGGTTCCAGAGTACAAAGTATTTATCCTCGCCGCAGAAGCTGACCTGAAGACAATTTGGCGGCAGCAATCCGCTCCGTAGGAAGTGTTCCCGGTCAAAGCTGCCATAGATGGTGTTGTAAAAATCCAGCGGCGATATTTCCTTATAGCTGACCACGCCGTTTTTCTTGTGCTCCTCTACGATAAATCTGCCGCTTTCGGGCGAGACGCGCAAAAGGATCTCGCCACTGTAATCCCGGTTTACGGCTGTTTCCATACTTACGCAGCCACCTCCATTTCCTGCTCCGCAACGGTCACCGCTGCCAGCTCTGCTTTCATGCGGTCGATCTCCGCGCCGATGTAGGTCATCAGGTCGATGATGGAATTGGCGAACTCAATGGGGTCATAGTAGTCGGGCGGCGGCCAAAGATAGATCACACACCCGGCCTCGCACGGTACGATTTTGAAATCGTATAGCACATTCCCCATAAACATCTCCACCGCGTCACGAAGCTTATTCCTCCCGGTACATTCGGTTGTTCTGAAGCGAAGGGTCTCTATCTGCGCGATAAGCGTCAAAAAATCATCCAGCTCCGTCTCCATCAGAAGGTAACAGGTATACTCCTCCCCGTAGAAATCGTTGGATCGTCTTCAGGCAGATAGTCCACGCAAATGTACTCCACAAGAAGCATCACGGATAACTCAAATATGTCCTCGGTGTCGATCTCGCCACAACGATAATCACGCACGAGGTCGGCGAGAATACTTTTATTTCTCTGCCAGATATATTTCAGCATCCGCAGAAAGCCCAAGATCTGCCATTCATATTCATGATCGTACATAGGCCACCTCAGAAAAACGTGCGTACACATTTTGACGCTGCGGCGATTTTTTTGACCTTGGCGTTGAAACCTTCCGCCCAGTTGGCGTGTACCTGCTTCACTGCCTTTGGCATATTGGCCGGAAGGACATGCTTCATCTCGAAAGCGGCAAGATCCAACTGCTCCAGATTGAAAGTCCCGTTCTCGGAGAGCTTGTCAAACACATGCTCTTTCAGATAAGGACTGAACTCCTGCTCCTCAAAGATGGGATAAATTTCCGGGGCGGCGATGGCCCTTTGGAAAAACAACTCCGGAACAAACCGGATCGAAGAATCGGTCATTTGTCCTCAGCCCCCTCCGCATAGAGACGCACCAGGGAAATGGCGTATTGCTCCATGTTTTTCGCAATGTCCTCGGTCAGCTTGTCCGAGATGGTGGCCTGCTTGACCGCGGCAAAGTAAATGCCGGAATCGGGGAATATTTCCCCACAAGTCATGCCTACATGCCACGCGGCGTGTGCGACCGCAGCTTCCTCGCTGTTTTCCCTGGGACTCATCACAAGGCTGTGTATATTGCCATTGTCCACTTTCTGATCGACAGCCAGACTGTTCATAAGGCCGGAGAGATGGAACTCCATCGCCTCCTTCTGCATAGTTTTGCCATAGGAGAAGAAGTAGAGAAACAGTGCCGGGTCTGTGCGTCCCAGCACTACGCCAAGCGGCGTGTAGGTGGCTTGACGCCATGCCTTTTGCGCCGGCTCAAAGCGGGCGTACAGCTTCCCCAGCATAGGGTTAAGCAGATGTGTCGTTTCCGCCCAGACCTGTGTGCGTACCGCGTCATCACTCCCCTGTAATTTATCCACAGGATGAACGATGGCTAATGTTGTTGATCTGCTCATAATCAGTCCTCCTCATGTCAGTGCCTTGAAGCCGTGAGGCGTCAGGACGTTGAAGATCATTTTGTTGGTAATGGTTTCTTTGACCTCGCTGCCGATATGCTTACCGGTGGCAGCGAATCTCTCGTCGGTTTCTCTGCGGATCACCTTGACGATGCGGCCCTTGATGATATGGGGCGAGTCACATTGGATCAGCCCGTTTATCATGCCGGAACCGCCGATCAGTCCGATCTGGCTGATGGACAACGGCAGCAGCGGGTGTTTGACGCCGCTGTCCAGTTGGCTGCGGGCCATGAGCTGCTGAAAGCTGTCACACCGGCGCAGTTGCTGCTCCAGTTCCTTCTGGTTGAACCGTTCGCCCTTGAATACCTTGACCTCTGCTTCGTTGGCAGGCAGCGCATAGCGCGGGCTGTTCAACTCGGTCAGCACCGGTATCCGGTCAGGATAAGCGGCATACTGCTCCAGCCATTCAGCGTCCTGCGGCGTAGTCTCACGGCGTTTTCGTATGCCCATGACCACCACCTGCTTGAATTTTTTGAACTCTCCGTCCGTAAAACGCCAGACGGAGATATTCTCAAAATTATCGCAGAGGATACGGCAAATATCCGACGTCAGACGGTAGTAAGGGATCACATACAGCAGCAGACCGCCGTACAGCAGATGGGGAATGCTCTCGATGAGAAACCGCTTTTCGTGCCGTGCCTTGCTGCCGCTCTCGTTGAGAACGGAGAGGTACGGCGGGTTCAGGAACAGCAGGTGGAACGCCTCACGGCTGATGTCGCTATGGAAGAAGCTGCCGAAGCCTACACGGTGCAGACGGGTCTGCGCCTCCTCCGCACGGCTTTCATCCAGTTCCACCCCATAGGCATAGCAGTTGTTGCCCTGGGCGATCTGCCGCAGCGCCTTTCCGCAGCCGCAGCAGGGGTCAAAGACGTTAGTGGTCATCCCCTCCGGAAAGGAGATGCCTTGCAGCATCAGCGCAATGCTATCCGGATCGGTGGGATAGTACCCCAGCTTCACGTTGTTCATGAGCCGCCCGATGGTGGCCGCGTTGACGGTGTTTTTCTCCGGGAGCTGCTGCGCGAACCGGCAGACCGCATCATATACTGGGCGGTAGCCGGTGCTCATCAGGTCGAAGCCCTTAAAGCCCCGCAGCAGCTGTCCCGCCATGGTTGCCAAAGCATAGCTCTCCAACTCCATCAACAGAGGCTGCACGTCAGCCAAAGCCTGTGTCAGATCATCGCGGACGCGGCGGAGTGCGTCATAGGTATCACGGGCGGCGGACATATCCGTTTGCCGGTATTTTTCAATACGGGCGCGGAATACCACCATGGCCTGCATCGCTTGCGGGATCTGTTCACGCAGCTCGCCGATCCGTTCCAGCACATAGTAGCGTTGGCTCTGTAAATCTTCACTCACGGTATGTCACCTCGCCATCTGCATAATTTGCAGGAAAGGCAAGGAACAGCTGCGTTCCTTGCCTTTCTCCCGTCGCTATATTTGTGACGGTGTATGGGTAGTGGTTCATGCGGCCTTTTGAGACGCAAAGGCTTCTGCCGCAAAGTCAAATACGGGCGCGTTTTCCTCCGGCGTACCGGGGACCAGCTTCAGCGTGTAGCCGCTCTCCCGTGCCAGCTTGAACATATTGACAAAGCGGGAGAGTTCTTCATCGAAGGGCTCCTTGGCAGCTTCCGCGGTCTTGCTCTCCTTTACGGAAGGTGCATCTTCGGTATCCGTCGTATCAGGGCGATACGATGCGTCCACCGCGTTGGCGTGGACAGGATACGCGAACAGGGACAGCCAGAAAGCACGCCACATCGACGCCAGCAGTGTTCCCAGGAGGGTGCGCTGCCGGGTGGGCAGGTTGATGATCTGCTTGGCCTTCACCTCGTCGATCTCACTGATGGTAACGGTCAGGCGGCCGGTCTCCACATACGCCGCAGAGCAGAAGCAGCTCACCACCGCACTTTCGGAGGCGAACACCTCGGAGGACTCCACTACCTTGGCAATAAGCCGGCGGCATACGGTGCGGGCTGTCTCAATGCAGCGGATACGGATGATGTCCGCCTCCACGGTTCCGGCGTGGATCACGCCATCGCCGTCGATCTGCTTTGCGACAACGCCATAGGTCACCTCCAACGTACCCTCTACGATGAGATGTTCTGTGGACAGGCTTTCATAGTGGACAGTTTCACCCTTGGGGATATAAATGGTTTTCATGTTCGTCGATTCCTTTCATTATTTGTTCATGCGGCGGCACGGTATCTGACGGGCAGTACCAGTGCCACATCATCTGTGCCCTCTGCTGTGATGGTGACAGGCGAAACAGGGCTGAGTACATGCAGGCGTACTTTCTCATGGCCGGAAAACTGCTGTAAGGCGTCCCACATATAGGAGAGGTTAAAGGCAAACGCGACCTCGCTGCGGACGGGCAGCTCGATTGCCGCCCGATACCGTGCGGATGGTGTTTGCAGTGACAGACACCCGTTTTCAAAATAGACAACAGGTGTCGTTTTCGCAGGGGAAGCACATTCCTTCAGATAGGTCAGCCTTTGCAGAAATTCCTTGCGGTCAACCACATAGCTCTCCCGTTCGCTGCGGGGGATGGCAACCTCCGGCGTCAGTGTGTCGCAGGTTTCCAAACGGCGGACATAGGCGCAAAGCCCATCCGCCGCGAAACGGACATACCGGGCACCCACCTGAACGGACACATTTTGATCGCCAAAGGCTTTCAAGATCCACATGGCATCCGCAGGGACAACGAAGGTCTTATCCACGGTCATGGCATCGTTTGCGCAGACGGCCAGACGCTGGCCATCCACACAGTAGAGCTGCTGCCGGTAGAAGCGTACACCGCTCATCACGGGACGGCTGTCACTCCGCCGCTGGGCTGCATACTTGATGCGGCCAATACAGGTGAGTAGCTGTGCCGCGTTGGCAGTATACGCCTGTTCACAGGTAAACCGCGGCAGCTCCGGATAATCCTTCAGCGGGTATCCGGTAAACTCCGCACTTTTGTCGGCACAGGCCATGGTGATCTGCGGGGATGAAACTGCCGCGTCCGCGCAGGAAAATGTCAGCGGGCCACGGAAGAACTTCCCTGCCTTCGCAATGAATCTTGTGCCGGAGAGGACAACGCCAAAGTCGTCCCCCTCTGCCGAAATCTCCGTCTGTATCCATAGCTCCAGATCTGTGGCGGTGATGGTACATACACCGTCACGAAATTGAATACTCGCTTCGCTCAGTGCGGGGATCGCACTAACCCTCAAGAGTGGAATTACGCGGTTCAGCGCCTTGAAAAATGCGCCGGCATCTACAGTAGCTTTCATGCTGCACTCCTATTCTTATCCAATGTGGTACTCATGCGGACGGTCTTGGTGGAAAAGTCCGTTTGCCGTGCGCTGCATTCTCCGTTGACGAGGATATTGTAGACCATATCCACCACGATTGTCGCGGCGGTGATATTGGCGGCCATGCTCTGCGGGTCTGCCAGAGATGCTTCTGCACAGGAAAGCTCCGAAGGGAACCGATCCTGCGCCTTCAGTAGCTCTGGGAACACGCCGCCCACCGGCTTTCGGACGGTACGGCCATTCCTGCGGACGCCGCATACTACCTGACCGGAAAACTCACCGTTGCCGCTGTCGATATAGATAAGGTTTTCCGCTTTCAGGAATGCCTTGTGGCAAAGCTGACGGGACTTGTCGTTATCTACGGCACCGATGAGAATGACCTGTTCGCGTACCGTGGGGTAGCGACTGTACTCGCCTGCCCAGCCATCTGCGTGAATGAGTGTGGTGAGCGTATCCAGATCCTCCACGAAGGCGGGCAGGTATTCCACTTCCATACCGAACACGGCGGCGTATCGCTCTGCCAGGATCTTTGCTTTGTTTTCACCCAGATCAGCGGGAGAAAAGTTCTGACGCACGAGGTTTTTGAACTCCACCTTATCGCCGTCACAGATGATAAAGCGGCTGGGCCGATCCAGCGCGTACAGGAGCCGATAGATATGCGGCGCGATATGTCCGCCTGTTCCGCCTGCGCCCAGCATGACGATTTTCACCGGTGTATTTGTAGGCAGTTTCATTTCAGATCCCCCAGCAGAAGATTCAATGCCTTCCAGCCCCAAATGCCCGTTTTCTCCGCTTTACGGGGCGAAATCTTCGAGACCGGTGCCTTTCCGTGGCTTACTTCAGTACACCATTCAGGCGGAAAGGGTTCTTCCAATCCCTCCACCACCGTACTGGGGTCGATGTCCACGAAAGACCCGCCGCAGCAGATGCGCGCCGCAATCTCCGGATAGAAATGATCCAGATGGCCCAGCACCATGTAGATACCGGTTCCGCGTTCATCCGCGTCATCAATAGAGGAGAAAAACGCCTCCATGCTATTATGGGAATGAATGTCGGCATAGTGGATATAGCGGCTTTCATCATCGTAAGGATTTTCCTGCAAACTGGCGTGGATGCCCGCTTTACTGACGTTCTGCTTGGGGACGTAGGCGAGGTATTCCTCCTTCCACTTGTCCCAATAGATCAGCACCAGCGCCTCATACTCCTGTCCATGCTCTGCCATGAAGGAGCGGAAGAAGGCGATGATCTGACGCATCAGCGACAGCGGGATCAGGGGCAGGGCCGGGGTAAACCCGGCCGCAACCGCCTGAAAATCAATGATCTTGTGTTTTGGGGCGATAAATTCACCCTGCTCGGTCTTGTGCATCTCATAGATGTGACCGTCATTGCCGGGGATCAGGCAGATGACCTTGTCCGAATTGCGGGCGGCCTCCACGGTAGGAAATGTTCCCTTGTAGGCGGCAGTGCCTTTATTCTTCATGGTCACCTTGGGACGCACGATGCAGTCCGGATTCTTGTCCTTGGCCTTTTTGAGCGCGTCCAGGAACTCACGGGAACGCTCGATGGACTCCTTCATGGAGATGATGGTCGTTCCCTTGGGGTCTTTGACGTCCTTGCGGATAGTGCCATACTCCACCGACCACGACACATTTTTGCCCTCCTCCAAGTCAAGAAAATCCTCTGACTTACGGATGCGAAGCTCCTCGAATGTCATGGTAGGATCTTCAATGATCTCCTTTGCGCTCTTATGGCAAAAGACAGGCTTCTTTTCAAAGAGGCTGGCTTTGGCGTTCTCCACGGTCTTTGCCTCGAAAGCTGCTTCCAGCGGGTTGTTGGGTGCAGGCTCTGCGGCTGGGATCGTTGCGGGAGGAATGGTCACTGCCGCCGGCTGCGGCGCAGGGGTCTGCTCCGCTTGGGATGCTGCGGGGGATGTAGACGGCTGCTCCACGTGGGGCGTTGTTGTCTCCGGTGCGGGAACAGCCTGCTGGGGTACCTGGAATGGGTTGGCTTCGGGTGTTGCTGCGCCGTTGGATGTGCCGGTGCCGAAGATCTCGTTGATGTCAAGACCTTCCTCCGCGCTGATCTCCTGAAACGGCCACATGTTGTTGCTGTCACTCATGGTAACGGCTCCTTTCGTGTTTTGGGACAATAAAAAAGAACGCAACCGCCCCGAAAGGCAATTACGTTCTTCTTGATGTCCAGTTTTTTACATACTTCAAGTCTTAGTCAGAACGAAGAAGGGGGTTGACCTCCTTTCTCGCCCGTGCCTGCTCTGCTCCGTCCTCAATGCCTAATGACCTTAAGTACAAGGCCATTGTAGCGGAAAGCTGCTGGGGCGTACAGGTGGAAAACGATCATGATTTGTTCTAAAACGATAGGGCAAACTTTTTTGTAAAATCTTGTCATATATGTACGATTCGAAACATGTTATTGATGTAAGAGTGCGATGTAGCAAAATTAAAATGCATAAAGAAAGGTAAAGAAACAGAACAGTCTGGGAACGATGATTTGGCGGAAAATCGTTTTTAACGATGCGTTCCGACATTTTGCTTGTGTTTATTGGGTGCAGTGGGTTAGTTTTTTGCGAAGACCGTTTAACCTCGGCAATATTGTGCAAAGCACGAAAATCCCGAACGTTTTTTGAAATCGTATTGGCGGAAAGCCGCCTTCATTGTTGTTAAATCAAGCAAGAGGCAATAAACACTGTCTGGTTGTATGGCGTTCGGCTTCTCAGCACTTGTGGTCTCAGCAGAAAGGAACTAACTACGAGAGGCTGAAATAAGATTCGTTTTTATACGCTTTGAAGGTTGGTGATTCTAATGTAGCATGGTGGTAATAAGCAGTAATGTGGGGCCGAATATTATTTCATCCAAAGAAGAACTATGAGGACAAAGCAATATACGTCACAAAGGAGATGCTGTCATGAAAAGAGTAACCTGTTTCTGCATTATGTTCGTGTTTTTCGTTACCCTAATGATTTCCCCAGCATTGGCGTTGAATTCATCCATCTGCACCGAAACAACAGCAAAAGTTGCATATATCCCGAATGTTGATTCAAAGGGGCTAAAGCTTAATAATACCATGGCCGACGGAAATCAGTATGTCCAGCCAGATGTGTCCACTACAATCAGGCAGGATGGTCGGCAGATTTCCGTAATTCTTGACTCTCCAAGCCAAAAAATTCAGGTTGCAGGGGAGATAGAAGCTCGAAGTGAGAATAGTAATATTATCTTCTATAAGGGGCGTACACTATCGCCTGAATTCTCGGTTGTATATCTCGCATATGAAAAGGAGTTGCTTCATTCTAATTTATACTTCACTGATGGTAGGACAGCAGAATCACTTCTCAGAATTTATTTGAAGCATGAGGCCGGAGATGCAGTTGACTATCTAATTGCAGAAGTGTTCAACGTCGGATTGAATTATGATAGTCCTACTGTTGCTGAGCTTCCTGCAGACAATCTGCTTGCAGCATGGGCGGCTAGAGAGTTTTCAGAGGTTGATACTCAGAGTGGCCCCGATCCTCTGATGGTATCTGTAAATTCTGCATCTCCTTCAACAAAATATTGGTACTGCTCGAAAACTTTTAATGATTGCGGAGAGGATCAAACCCACACAATTAGGTGGAAAACATATGTGGATCCAGTCGATGTCATAAAGGGGCAAGAAGCACGGCAGATTTATAGGCTAACAGTCTATCAAAAGAGCATGACTTTTACAGAAAATACGAATTCTAATTCCAATTCTGCGTCATATCTGATGATAGATAAATTGAGCCTTAGCCAAACATCTGTCCCGTATACTGCGTGGCGAAGTACAGAAATCGACGGGAGTGTTCGTAAAGCCTTGTTCGCTGGCGAATTGTCTGCGGATATATCAGTCAATCTAGGATTGCTCAGTGCAAGCTTGAGTTTCCCAATTTCTTTTACAGAAAGCGGAACTGTAGACATCAACGGGACATATAACTCATACACGAATTCCCAATCTCAGTATACGCGAAGCATAAAAACTGAAATGGGAAATCCATTTTCACTTACACAGGTAGGGCATTATTTCGAAGTAACATCTTATTTAAAGGATTATGGCAATGCTACTCGCTCGGCGGCATCTCTAAACGCGCGGTGGGACGTGGAAATTCTGAACAATGGAAATTTGACCTATTGCAATCATACATGTTCCCATAATACAACTCTCGCGATTGTAGCATAGTAAAAGAGTAATACATCACTAATCACCGACAGCAGCGGGAGAAAACGGCAGACCGCCCCCGCTTGGCATATAATGCATATAAAGGGAGGATCAGTCATGTCGAACGGATCATTCAAGAGAGGGGTGATCATAGCGTTATGTGCTGTAATTGCGGCTATAGGTGGTTGCTGCTTTCTGCGCTCTGCAGATAAGGTAAATGATATTGAGGATTCTATCTGCAGACACATGGCAAAGAGTGATCCGTCAACAGAGGTACTTCAGCTTTTTCCACAGCAGGAGTTTGACAACTACCTTTTTGTAGGATTCGAATATTCATCAAATGATGGCTATGGGCTGGCATGCGCGATATTTTTTTCATCGGAAGCTGAAAAGATGAGTCTGTTCAATATTATTCCCCAGCGAAAGTTTCATAGATATGCAACGGGAATTTTTGAAAAGACAATTGACTTGCCAACTGCGGACGCGGAAGGGGTGATAGGCTACCGCTTGATTTTAAATAACCGTAGTGATTTAGCGGAACTGATATCTATCGATCAGCGTGACCATCTTCGACGATATAGTATTGATGACACGCCGTGCCTGATCGTTTTGACCGACGTGAATACCAAAAGGCAATTTATTGATGCGAATGGAGCGATCATATCTCCGCAGTAAATCCGTATTTTGTAGGAAAGCTGATTCATGAGGAAAAGGAAACACATTCCCTTCTGTGTATATCTATGTCAGGAGCAGCAGCTACAGCAAAGCTTGAGTAGCCGAGACCATTTAGTGGAAACCATCAAACCTAACCGGACATAAATCGCAGGGAGACGGGTTTTATGCCCGCCTCCCTCGAACCTTTCATTCTCTTAAATGTGTCTCCTTGTGCAGGGCGGTTTACCGCTTGCATCTAATAAAAAAGCTTTGACTGAGTTCGCTGATTTTGGTGATACTATTTTTGCAAGCCACTGCAAAGACTTTGATTTGTTGCTTTCAATTATCTATATGCATCTATTAGCGAAGTGATATTAGTGTCAAATAAACTATTAGTTTGATAAATCTTCCGGCAAAAAGGCTTCAGGCTGAAATCCATGTCTGCCTGCCCTTTATCCAGCAAAATACCCGTTACCGTGAAATGATATGCGGCCTGTGCCGCCTGCAATTCCTGCTGGCAGGCATCGGGCAACTCACATTCGCCATCCGTGATGAAAACCACATCGGCCTTTTCAAAGCCCTCCGTGTCCATCAATTGGATCGCTTCACGGATGGGGCGTTCAAAGTTGGTACCGCCACCGAGGAATGTTTCCGCAGCAGTCAGTTTATCCTCCAGCGTGTATTCACCCGGGCGGAATATGTCCACCTGGCAACTGCTTCCTCCGGCAAAATGGATCAGCGCAAAGCTCCTGCTGCTCTCAGCGGCAATTTCCAGCAGGGTCATGGCTACCGCCTTGCCCCAGGCCGCAGCTTCGCCTTCGGTGGAGCTGGACTCATCCAGACAGCAGATAATATCGCCCATACCCTTATAGATAGGTTCACGTCGGCGATACTGTTTGATCTGCTTTTGCTGATACTTCCGCAGGAACAGCGGGATAGTCTCCGGTGTGGCCAGCATGGCAAGCTCCGAGGTCAGCGCACGGGATAGGTTGTTGCCCAACTCCAGAGAGTAAGTTTCGCCCCGTCCATAAGCATAGCTATTTTTCTTGGTCTGCGCGAGAAGTTCACGGAAGCGACCCAGATACTTGGAAACATCCCTTAGCACCGGACTCTGCCGTACCTTTTCCAGCAGCGCAAGATTTTCGGGTGTACGGCACATATTCATAGGTTCATCGCTCCATGCACCGATGATACTCTGCACCTCCTGCGCCCGCTCTGTGGCAGCCTGTACAGCGGCGGATACCGCCAGATCAACTGCTTCCATTTGACGTAGCATGGTCGTGTCCAGCATCTGAGATACAGCCTCCACCTGCCGCTGCTTGCTGCCCAGTCGATTGGCAGCAGTTATCAGCGCCTGCTTATCCGTCTCGGTCGTTTCTCCTGCAGCTTGGACATCAAGCAGCTTGGCGAGCTCTTCTGCTGCGGTATCACGCGCCGTTTCCAGCTTTTCGAGGGTATTTAATGCACCTTTGTCACCGCCCAGCTCAGACAACAGTCCGTCCAACTCTTCGGCGGCTCGACTGGTGAACTCCGCCGCCGCTTCATAGGCGGGTAAGCTGCGACCCTCGCAGATATTCTTCAGCGTGGGATAGTCGTCCTGTTGAGAGATGTGGTCGAGGATGGGTGCGTTGAATTTCTGCGCCGCAGCGGTGAGCATATCCGCATCGTTTCTGCGCGGAACCAGCGAATACAGGGATTGAAACACATCGCGGGAGAGGGCGGGAAAAGACTTGAGCCTCTGCGCCGCGGCGTTCTCCGTCATATCCATTTCTGTATCATCCTCGCGCAATTCAGCGTATATGTTGTCCTCCAGCTTGCTGGCGCGCATCACCCGGTCGGTTTTCTGTGCCGGTTTTCTCCGAAGTGCCGCAAGCTCCGCAACGGGGGAATGCAGTACATCCGTTATTGTCCGAAAGGCTTTTCGCCTATTGGTATTCATAAAGCATCTCCTATCCGCAGGGGGAGGCGTGAGCCTCCCCCCCCTTCTATTTCATTACTCTACAGGATCAGAATGGCAGCTCTTTGTCAGGACTGCCTGCGGCGGACGGAAAATCATCCAACGGCGGGAAATCCTTAAAAGCGTCTGCCTCACCGTACCCGGAAGCTCCTTCGGCCTGCGCCGGGCGGGAATCGCCGAAGTAGACATTATCGGCGTTGATCTCCGCGCTGCGCCGCTTATTGCCCTCCTTATCCTGCCATTCGCGGATCTGGAGCCGTCCCTCTACCACGGCCATGCGGCCTTTGGTAAAATACTTGCTGACAAATTCTCCAGTGGCGCGCCAAGCCACCACATCAAAGAAGTCGGTCTCCTTTTCTCCGGACTGCGATTTGAAATCGCGGTCACAGGCAATAGAGAAGCTGCATACCGGTGTACCGCTGCCGGTGCGGCGCAGCTCAGGATCATGGGTCAAGCGGCCCATCACAAAAATCTTGTTCAGCATAAATCGTTCCTCCAAAAATGTAGTTATTGCAGAGCAGCCATCTGCTCCAACGGGATATAGGTGAAATTCACCGCATTGTGGGCGGCCATGCTGATGGTCTCCAGATCGTTCAGGAGCTTGTTCACCATGCCCTTTTCACTGTCAGACTGTGCGGCGGCACATAGCTCCTGCTGCCGCTTATACAGCTGGAGCAGTTCACCACGCAGCTTCAGCAGCGCCTTGCTGCCAGACTTGGGATTACTGCCATCCGCAACAACGGTGTTGAAATCCTCCTGCGCCTCCACCGCCATGGCAAGAATACTGTTTACCTTATCCTGCAAGGGATTGACGCACAGGCGGGCCAGTGTGTTTTCTACCGTGGGCCGGTCACTGGGTGCCTGCCAGAGATAGCACTTGAGGATCAGCAGGTCTTGGGACTCCACCTTGTCATGCCCTTCCAGCCAAGCCTTGGCCTGCACCAGAGGGTAGTAGTTGAGATATTTACGGTCTGACACCTCGATTCCGTTGCCCCGCAGTTCACAAAGCACATCGTCAGCCAGTTCGTTGATGGCATCCGGCACAAGGATGGCGGCCACCTCCTGCTGCATGGCGTACAGCTCGGACAGCGAGATCGTGGCATTTACCGCTCCATCGCCGCCGTTTTGCTTGCTCTTGAGGACGGCCAGACGCTTATCGCGGTCAGCAATATCCTCTGTCACCACTTTGATCTGCAAACGGTCATACAGCGGCGCTAGGATCTGCTCCTGCGGATCGGCAAAATTAGGAATCTCGTTGGACGCTGAAAAGAAGGAAATTGCCGGAATGGGATAGGTGCGCCCCTCGTTGGTGTATTTGCGCTCGTTGAGCGCTGTCAGCAGAGAGTTCAGCACGCCATCATTGGCCTTGAATATCTCATCCAGAAACACGATGTCCGCCTCCGGTATTTTACCGGCGGTTTGTACCACGGGCTCATTCTGATGCAGCGCGGCCACGGCCTTTCGGTAGCTGAGCAGCTTATCCGTCGCCTTTTCCAGCATGGCAAAGGTGTCCGGCGTATCTTTCCTCGCACCGAGACCATCCACCATACTTTGAAGATCAAAGCGCAGGTTTTTATGCACGTCATCATCCTGCAGCACAGCATCCGGCACGCTGCCGGGTATCAGGCTGGACAGGTCGATGCGGCCAAAAAGCTGATCCTCATCGGTCTGCTTGGAGAGCAGCCGTTCAAACTGCCGTGCATCGGTAATGCGCTGTCGGAACAGGTTGATGGACAGGCTCTTGGCCTGACCGGGCTTGCCGAGAATGAACAGGTTATTCCGCGTCAGCAGCGCAACGGCGATCAACTCAACCAGTTCTTCGCGCTCCGCCACCTGACTGTTGACATCCCGCATCACGGCCAGCATTTTATCTCGCAGTGTCATACTATCGTAACATCCTCCTTCGTTTCATTGTTTCCGCGGCACAGATCAATAAGCTTCTGGCACTGGTGCATCTCAAAACCGCCGATATGCGCCTTCCGTTCGGGAAGGTGCATTTTCTTTGCCAGCCAGCGATACGCCTGTGTCCGGCTCATGCCGCGCTCTGTCCAATAGGCGTCGAAAACCTGATGGGTTTCGATACGCTTGAGACGCAGCACCTTATTGGCCAGATCACCAAGGGGGCGAATCGTCCCCCTGTGACAGCCTACTCTGGCGTTGCAGTTCTGACATTGATATAGCTTTTCGTCTTTCAGACCCAGCCGCACGGCAGAATCGCCGTAGACGCTTCCTGCCGGCACAAGGCGGACAATACCGCCGCAGTATCGGCAAATATGGGGTATCTCCAACCGCACGCCCCCTTACGCAGCCTTTGCGGCTTTTTTGCGGGGCGGTTTTGCTTTCGACGCGGTCATGCGGAGCTGTGTCTGCATATAGAACGCATCCTCCGTGGAGAGCGTCAGCATTCCCGTCTGGGCGATACCCAGCGTAACGGTGCCGCGCAGTGCCCGCAGGCAGCGTTCCAGCCGATCCACCGCAAAGCAGTAGTCACCGGCAGGCTGTCCCGTCAGAGGAATGACCGTTAATGCCGCGTTGGAGGAACCGACCTCGCCGGTGCAGCGAAGGGTCAGCCGATTCCCATCAAAGTGCAGGATCGTCCTGTTGTCCATGCACGCGGCAGTGGCCGCCTGCAATGTGCGGCGCAGCTCCTCGGAATCGCTCAGCACCGTAAATGTGTTTTGTGTCCCCGCAATGAGACTGTCCGTGTCCACATAGCTGCCGTGCATGAGCCGTGCGGCAAACTGAAAACCCTCTTTCACAAAGACGAGCTGCCTGTCAGCCATGCCAACGGAAAATGTATCCTTTTCCTCGCAAAGCTGGGCCAGCTTTTCCAGGTTGGCAGCGGGGATAAGAAACGTCTGGTCACCGGTACATTGCTTATCTCCCTTTGCGGAAACAATGCAGACGCCATCGCTGCCAACGGCACGCAGGCCATCAGCGGTCAGGCGGAGGTTTACGCAGCGCAGCAGGGGCATATTGCTGTTGTTCGGGTCTGTGGCAAACGCCGCACGGCGTACCATGGACGGAACACCGCTGAGCTTCACCATGCTTTCAGGAGCAGTGATGTTCATGCGTGGGAAACCTTTGCCGCTGGCTGTTGGTACCTGATAGTACGCATGGTCACTGGATAGTGCCAGCGTATCCTTGTCTCCCTTGCAGCACTCCACCGTATTCCCCGGAAGATTGGCGAGCATGGCGGAGAGCAGCTTGGCATCAATGGCGAATGTGGTATCACCGCCCTCATAGGCCAGCAGCGGTACGTCCTGCCGCAGCGTTACCTCCATATTGGTGGCGGTCATGTGCAGGCAGCGCGTCCCTGTGTCGATCTCCAGCAGCGCACACTTCAGCACCTCTAACGGTGATGCGGACGGCACCAGCTGCGCGGCACGCTTGGCGGCAGTCAGAAACGCTGCCCTTTCAATGGTAAAATTCAAAAATATTCCTCCTTTACGCGGCAGTATCGAACATACTGAGCTGGTCCTCCAGTTCTGTGTGTTTCGGTTTCCTGCCGGTTCTCGATGCTTGCAGCAGGCCATCATAGAGCGCCTGCCGCGCTGCGGTATCTGCGGCACGGACACTTTCGGGCTGCGGTACTTCGACCACCCTTTCCTCTTGAATAGTGACCGGCTCCGGAAGCTGCTTTACTGCGCGGTGCGGGTTGATAATGGCCATCTTCTTGAAGGTGGCGGCAATATCCTCCACATTGTCCTTAATGCCCAGCATCAGTTCCCTTGCCATCTGCGAGGTCATGTCCTGCACGTCACTCATGGCCGCCAGTCCTTCCTCGGAGAAAGTCCCCTCGATCAGTCCGGCCACAGCCAGCTTGGAGGCCATCAGCTTCATCGCCTTCGCCTGCATGGTGTCGGCGTAGTAGAGCATATAGACCTCGACTCTCGGTGCTGTCTGGTTGATGCGCCATGACCGGCGCGACGCCTGCCGCAAGGTGAACAGGTTATAGCCCATGGAGTAGAAAATCAGCGTCGTAAATGCGTTCAGGTCAAGGCCGGTCTCCACACATTTGGGGTTGGTGATAATGACCTGTGTGCCTGCGGACAGCCTCTTACTGAGCCAATCCTCCCGCTTTTCCGGGACGATCTGTGTGCTCAGGATCTCCGTTCGGATACCTTCCTCACGCAGCAGTCCCAGCAGCTTTCGCTGGGTATCTGTCCGTGTCCAGCTGGTGTAGATCATTACCCTCTCGCCTGCGGCGATCTTGGCCCGCACGATCTCCAGCACCTTCTCCTCTTTCGGGAGGACGGTCTGGAAGTCTGCCATGTCCTCCGGCTTCACGATGGTGCAGCCGCTGATGGGGTGGATGATCTCCGGCTGGTCATAGGGTTGATCTGGATACACCGTCAACAGATTGAGATAGGCGGACAAGATCTTATTGGCCGCCTTACGGTCATTTCTCAGGACTGACGTCAGTTCCCGTTCCACTTCTTTGTATGCCTCTTCGATTGGCTTCGGCATCGTCAGTGGTATGGGAATTTCCTCGTAATCAGGAAGATCCTTGCCCATATCGGACAGCGACAGGAATGCCGTACACTCCAGCAAGAAGCGGGAGAATACCAGCGGAGAAACACCGGGGAGCTGCCGTGAGCGTTTTTTGCTTTTGGCACTGCGGCGGTTGGAGTTATAGTCCGCGTCGGTGATCTCATAGGTGTTTTCCACCACGCCGTATTCCGCATCGAACCGGGAAGGTGCATCGTGTGGCTTTCCATCCTTCCGCATCAGTCCGGGGACGATCCGGTACAGAAGATGAAAAATGCCGGAGCTGTAACCGTTGATCAGCGTTGCGGTCATGCCGATGAATTTCCGGCTGATGCCGTAAAGCTCCGCCATGGCATCGCCCTGGCCGCTGTCATTGTTGTACTCGTGCAGCTCATCACAGAGAAAGCTACCGATCCGTCCACGGTACTTTTTCTTGAGGTAGGTACTCAGCGGAAAGCGGCGGTGCGCACCCTTGATGCAATACGGGCGTTCCGGATGCTCCACGAGCTGCTGCAGCTGCTCCAGAATGTGCTCGTTTTTCGTGCGGTTAAGGTGCATAGCAGCCTGTGGCCGGAATACCCAACCATACCCGCCAATTTTTATCCACGGCATTTGACGCCGGTCATTGACCGGTGCCCAAAGCGGTGTGCCGCAATGAGGGCATAGGTGGTTCGCCAGATGCTCCTTCTGGAAGAAAAATTGATCTGAGGGTACCATGTATCTTGTGCCGTCGCTGCTGGTTTCCATCTCAATGAGCTCCAGACAGTCCGGGCAGACAAAGCCGCGCTTTCTGCGGCTCCATAACACGGCAGGATAGCGCATATAACCGTCTCTGGCACGCTCTTTACTGAAAACGACGTATACGTTTTTATCCCCGCGCTGGTACAGGTCAAAGAGCCGATCCACGTCGGTGATACTTTTGACCACCATGCCATAGGTATCCGAAAGCGTCTCTGCGATCTCGCGTACCCATTTTCCTGTGACGTGAGAGGGACACATGACAAGGTTGAATGATTTACCGGTTCCGCGGCCGTTGAGTGCGTTCAGTGCTCCTGCTGTAGCTGCGCTCAGCTTGGTCTTGCCGCTGCCGCATTCCGCCACAATGAGTGCCATTTTGTGTTGGCAAAGCTGCCGTTTGACAGTCTCCGCCACTGCAAGCTGGGCGTCATAGAGGGAATATCCGGCTTTTTCGTGGATGTAATCGTTGACCTCCAGTATTTCTTCCGAAAGCGGCTCCGACGCCGGATCGAACTTGGGAACGAACTGGCTGCGGATACGGTCCGCCACAGTAACGCCAAATGCATTCAGATAGCCGGTTACGCTGTTTACCTCCGCAAAGCCGTCTGCCGCATCAGGAATAGCACCAGGGATGGTGATACGTCCATCTTTGAGCCCCTGCTCCAGAATGTCCGTTACGTTTCGATCCTCCGGCAGCAGCGTCAACGACCATGCTTCCATGCGCTCAGTGAAGGAAAGCACTTTCATCTGCCGCAGATCGCCGCAGGCAATGAGAGAATCCAGCACATAGTCCTGAAACTCAGGGATCAGCGGTGCGGCGGTTTTCCGGTCTACCTCAGCAAACAGACTCGCACGGTCTCCGGGCGGGCAAAAGATATAGCATTTGCGTGGGTTTTCGGGGGCGTCCTCATCGCAGTTGTCGGCAGTATTCTCCTCCGTCTGGCTGTCGTCGTTGGCCATCAGGGTCGCAACGGCATATATCCCGTCATGGGACAGCATCCGTCGGTAGCCTTTGGGCCTGCAATCCAGATATAGGGTCGTATCGCCTTGTTTCAGCTCCACCGACGCGCCGCCGTATATGGCGTCCGATAGAGCCCGAACGACTTCGGGATAACCGCCGAAGCGAATGGCGCTGATCGTCTGCTGCGCGCCGCTGTCGATGATAACGGTATCCGCATAGCCGGTCAGCCGGATCTGAAATTTGGGGTCACTGTAGCTGAGTTCCATCAGCTTACTTCTTATAGGTGCCATTCATTTTGAAATCTCCTTTCTTCCGGACAATGAAAAAAGACCGTAACTGCCCCAAAAGGCAATTACGGTCTTCTTGATGTCCTATATTTTTACATACTTCAAGTCTTAGTCAGAACGAAGAAGGAAAACTGACCTCCTTTCTCGCCCGTGCCTGCTCTGCTCCGTCCTTTATGCTTTCACCTAAAGTACAGATTCATTGTACCGCAGGAGGTGCAGGGCGTGCAGGTGGAAATCTATCTCTCACAGCAAAGGCTTTGTTCTTTTAAATAATTACCACATAGCCCGTCATATTTCGGCATTTTTTGACATATATTCCTATAGGTTAAGAATCCAGGGCATCTGTATCCGCTTTAACGTGTAGGAAGGTGAAAAATACAAGCAGAAATGAAACCCTTTTAAATTATTACTATAGCACATTGAGTTAGCGGTGAACGCCAATACGCCAAGATATCGTATCATCATAACCAGAACAGCAAATATGATAGGAGTTGACTTTATGGGATACCAATTTTTGGAAAGCAACCATTACCGGATCATCGATACCTTTCTGGATTCAAAAAAAGATTTTATCATCCTCGGACTTTGTGGGAAAACCGGATCGGGCTCCACAACAATTGCACAGATTCTGCAAACACCGTTTGACAGACTCAACCTTCCCCAGCCCGGAGATGCCATAGGCGATATGCAGGAAGCAGCCGAGTACCGCATTCTCTATACTTATGCGCAAAAGCACTGGAGATCCTTCTTTCGAATCAAATCCAGTGCACTGATTACGGCGCATATTTTAAAGAAATGTCCGGAAGACTTTTGCGCGTTTTTAAAAGAATTGGTTCCTGCTACTGTGTATAGCGAAAAAGAGAGGGCGATTCAAACATTCATAGATAACTTTTTTAATGAGAAAATGCAATTTTCCCTATCTGAGCTATTTCAGATGGATCCTAATGACAGTGAACATCTTTGCGAGTGGTTTTCCCACGATCAGATTTTAACGGATGAGGAAGGCAAGCCTTATTCCTTTACGCCCAATGTCCGGGAGAGTACACTCCCTCCGGTCAGGGCAGAAGATTTTGAAGAGGGAAACCTAACACTAGAAGATGACAGTAGCCTCCCATTTTTTTATCATAAAGAATCTTTTACAGTCATGCTGACCACTCGGGATTTGTGCAGTATGTTCTGGGCGCACAAGCAGTTACGTCAACAAAAAACCAGTTTCAAAAATCCTCTCTGGATTTGCCTCCTGCGAAAATTCATTTTTGAATATCTCCCAATGCAAACGGCAGACCTGTGGAAAAATGTGGCAAGCATTGAGCATGGGCTAGAGGTAGTTGCTTTGCAGCGGCTGGGGAATAACCTCCGAATCAGTGGCGAACCCTATGGAAAAGACTTCTCCAAGGAGGGATATACCACCGTTGCCGCTGACATTAACGATTCCATAAAACTATTAAGCAGCTATCTAGCCCGACGCAAGCAGTGGGTTAAGGAACTTCCCGATGACAAGCGGGCGCCATATCTGGCAGCGCAACGCTCTTTTGTTGTGATCGATAGCATCAAAAACCCCTTTGAATCCATGTATCTGAAAAGCCGGTACACCAATTACTATTTGATTGGAACCTATACAGAGGATCGCACCCGCCATGAGCGACTGCGGGAAAAACAGCGCTACCCTAACACCTATATTGAGGCAATTGACATCATTGAGCAGCAAAGTGCGTTTCAGAAAAAATGGAAAGATGTGGAAGCGCTTCAGGAAAAAATTGGTGACTTAAAGGAACTCATCGCCTTTCAGGAGATGGCCAAGCAACTTCAGGAGATTTCCAAAAATGTCTGCGCAGGTCCGGAAAATGCAGATTTAGATAACCTCTTAAGAGATTATAACAACTTTGCCGAGTCTGTATTCCAAACGCCATCAGAGTTTGAATACCTGATTAGAAAAATGAACGGGCTGATAAATTTTTTGGAGACTCCGCCGCAAGGCAATATGGAAACCAATAAGAAAAACCGGTCTCCCATTTTACAGTCATGGAGGGATAACTACAAGACCGCTCTACGCAAATGCGGGGATATGCGGGAAGAGTATGAGGTTGCTGAGGTAGTACTGAGCACCATGCGAACAGTGAAAGCGGCTAAGTTATACGCGGAAATCCCCTTTATTTTACAAAATGTAGAGGGTTGTCTGAGAGATGCTGACATTTTTATCAACAATGAAACAGATAACGAACGGCTTATTCTACTGAAGAAAAAACTGCTTCGCTATGTCTCCCTCATTATGAATCCCGGACTAGTTCTGCCAACACCTATTGAGCGTGGAATGCAAATTGCCTATACAGCAAAGCTAAATTCGGGTTGCATCTCGCGCCAAGTTGGTGCAGCAATCACGGACGATCAATACCATCTACTCTCCGTCGGCTGGAACCAGCAACCCGAGATGCAGCTCCCGTGTCTGTATAGAGATTTATGCTCCTTGTATTACCAGTGGGCTCCGTACGCATACAGCGATTTTGAATTGGATAACCAGAATACACTACAAAAAAGCATCCAAGCTCCGGTCACTAAACTACTGAGTTTGCCAGAGTGCCCGCTCAAACTACAAGGGAAGATGCCGGCATACTGCTTTAAGGATCTCTATAACTCTATCACCGGTGTTAAGAATCAAGTACACCCTCGCTCACTCCACGCTGAAGAAACCGCTTTTTTGAATCTGGGTCAGCACTCTGCCAAAGGCGGAAACCTCTTTACAACCTCTAGTCCCTGCGAGCTTTGCGCTAAGAAAGCCATGTATATGGGGATCAAAAAAATTTACTATATTGAACCATACGCTGGACTATCCTTCAACCATGTACTAAGCATCGGGCCGCGGGACGCTCGCCCAAAGATGCTTTTGTTTACAGGTGCGGTGGGGCGAGCCTATACCCAACTTTACACACCGCTGATGCCCCAAAAGGACGAGTTGACCTTTTGGATGGGTGCCAATTTAGACGCAAACCTACTAAAAAATATTAAGAAGAATATTGTCAAGAACACCCCGGTTTCAGCTGAAAGCGGTTCGGAAGCCACAACTGATACACCGGCTACATTTGTCAAAGGAGGCGGAGAGGATGACACCTCGCCCCGATTTCCAGGCACATGAGGCCTGTGAGCCTACACATTATACGGTAAGGGAGCTCCTGGTCTGTCGGCGTGAGCTCCGAGACATTTTGATCGCTCCCTTTAGCGAATCAAAGTGCAAGGGGATTGGCTACAACATTTCGCCCTCGGAACTTTGCTACTCGGTAAAAAAGAAATATCTTCTCCAGGTTCATCGCACCGACCAGGAGACATATGTTCTAATCCCGCCTCACGATACGGTTCTTACATTGTCCTACGAATATCTTCAGGTCAGTTCGGGGGTCGCTGGATGCTTCTTGTCTCGCTTACGTCCAGTAACGCAGGGACTCGGAAACATTTCTACCACCCTTGATCCTTGCTGGAAAGGGATGCTTCTGCTTGCTATTAATAATCCATCTTCCAAAAAGGTCAAACGTCTTAACGATGCCGTAAACAATAGCGTTGGCCTGTGCCCCCTTAATCGAATCAATGACGTGCCAGCGGGTCTCCTGACGCAGAACGGGCGTATGGATCGCTCGCTTGCGGGATTATCAATGGCTTGGTGTCCGTGGAAATGGTCGTCACAGAATTCTTCGCCCAACGCTTGCGCCCAGTCTATGGTCAAGCCGTTAGCCTGTCCCGCCTTGAAAAGCAACAGGTATTTGTCCAGGCTTGTCTTATAAAAGGCATAGTCCACATTCCATTTATGGGTCACCCAGTCAAAACTCTTGGTACCGCCGGACAACTCCAGACTGCTTGTAGACACGCCATGCTGCATAAGCTGCTTGGCGATTTGCTTACCGTGAGGGACTGCCGGGTGCGGTGTCCTTTGGCAATTTTGCGCCCCACAGCGGCCACCATACAAGCAAGCTCCGCGCCGTCAACTTGCTGGTCCAGGCAGAAACTGCAATAGCACGCTGGAAAATATCTTCTATCAGCTATCTCTGCGGCTCGCCAGCTATATATTTTCTTCATATCCCCCCTCCACTATGGAACAAGTAAATTATACCATGCTGTGCCAGAGTGAGAAATATGATTTCGAGCAACAGTTTTTGTCTATATATATATTATAAATTTACAATATATAACTTATAGAATTTACTTGCGATGACATGGTACCCTGTATCATAGTTGGGGTTGAATGATTGCTATTTAAGTACCTGAGAACAATTTATATATTGCGTCTCAATGAATATTGTTGTATATTATTATTGAGTTGGTATTGTTTCTATCACATATATTTCTGCGGTCACGACAAGGCATGCAAGACTCATGACATAACGCACATAATTGAATTGGAAATGTACCGCAGTTGCAACGCAAGAAATTCGGGGAGACGAATATGAAAATTGTGGGTGTTGACTTGTTCGCTGGTGCTGGCGGGCTGTCACTAGGGGCAGAAATGGCTGGCATTGATGTGCGAATAGCGGTCGAAAATGATGTCTATGCAGCCCAAACGTATAGGCTTAATCATCCACAGACAAATGTCATTGCAGATGACATAAAGAGCATAGACAAGTTTTATCTTAATAATGAGGATAATGTAATTGTCTTATTCGGCGGTCCCCCATGTCAGGGATTTTCCACATCTAACCAGAAGACTCGTAATAAGAATAATCCGAAAAATTGGTTGTTCAAAGAGTTTATTAGACTTGCAGACTCTTTAAAACCCGAATGGATTGTGTTTGAAAATGTACGCGGAATCGTCGAGACGGAGAAAGGTTATTTTGCTGAACTAATCTCATCTGAAATAGGTAAACTTGGGTATACATGCTCGACAATGGTATTATGTGCATCTGACTATGGCGTTCCTCAAACCCGGTCACGCTTTTTCTTGATTGGCTCTTTGTCTGGGAAGAAGGTAAAGAAACCTAACTGCGTTGCAAATGTTGTTACAGTCGATGATGCTATTTCTGATTTGCCAGAGCTTGAAAATGGAGCAAATATTGACATCCTCAATTACAAAGAAAATGATTTAAACAAGCTGTCGAGTTACGCAAAATTACTACGCAGCGGACTTCTCCAATGCAGTGGTCATTTGGTAACCAGAAATGCCCCAAAGATTATTCAAAGATACTCATATGTGCCACAAGGTGGAAACTGGGAAGATATTCCTGATTTTCTTATGGACAACTACAAAGATAAGAGCAGATGTCATACCGGTATTTATAAAAGGCTTTCTGCAGGAGCGCCAGCAATTACTGTAGGCAATTATAGGAAAAGTATGTTAATACATCCTTGGAAAGATCGAGGTTTATCTGTTCGAGAAGCAGCGAGATTACAGTCTTTCCCCGACCGTTATCGCTTTTGCGGTAGTATTGGCTTTCAACAGCAACAGGTCGGTAATGCAGTTCCACCATATCTTGCAAAAGTCGTATTTCAAGCCATTATTGAGACAGAGAGAGGGAGCATATGATTTGCAACGAGATATTAACCACAACCACTCTTGAAGAACTTTTGAGTCAAGCTAAGGATGAGGAATTTCCTCAGAATATGGGGAAAAAACATTATGAACGCTATAAAGAACTAAAAGCCAAATTTGCTGATTATCCTGTGGAAATGGGGGCAATGTCAAGTTCACTTGCAGCGTGGATCAAGGAAACGCAGGAGAAAGCAATGGAAATAAGTAAAATTGAGGATGAGCGAGCACGAAATACTCAAGTTGCCGACTTATTTGTAGAAGATCCCATAGTGTTTTTGAATAGGCATGATGTTACTCACACAAACAAGGTACAAGAAAAAGCAAGAGAGATATTGAGATGCTTTACTAACTTAGATTTAACATATTATGAATTGTACTTTTTGCTTTGTGCTGCAGTCGTACATGATGTTGGTAATATTTTTGGTCGTAACGGTCACGAGCAAAATATTAAAGCACTATTAGACAGTGAATGTACTGACATACTTCCTGACTCAATTGAAAGACGAGTAATCGCCCGCATTGCAAGGGCACATGGTGGAAGCATTTCGGGGAATTCTGATACCATTAGTAATTTGAGGGAGTCAGAAACAATCAATAATCGAAATGTTAGAGAACGCCTTTTGGCTGCTATTCTGCGTTTTGCCGATGAGTTGGCAGATGATTCCTCAAGAGCTAATCATGCGGCCTTAAGAAATAAGATTATTAAGGAAGCAAGCGAAATCTACCATGTTTATTCGACTGCACTACATACTGTTGAGCTAAGGAAAAATGAGATCAATCATTCTTATGAGGTTGTTCTAGCATACGAGTTTGACTCAAACATTGCCGCAACACGTTATGGAAAAGCTGGGCATCAAAAATTCCTCGTTGACGAAATTTATGAAAGGACATTGAAGATGGAGCGCGAACGGCGATACTGCATTCGTTATTTGCGTCCATACTGTCCTTTAGAGCGGATAAAAGTTCAAATTACCATCACCAATGCTAACGATGAATTCTTATCTTACCCTATTACTTATACACTCGAAGAAAGTGGATATCCATCCACACCCTTTGCGACAATAAAGGACGTAGATTGTAATATAAAAACTGGTACAGAATTGCTTGACGAACTTCGAAAGGAGGGAATGCTTAATGAATAGCAACAATCCTTTTCAGATAAAAACCCCTGAAAGTTTAGCTCCCGAAGAAGCCGTAAATCTTTTTGTTGATGTTTTTACAGACTATCAAAAAATAAAGGCGCAAGGACATACATTTATTATGGGGCCTCGTGGTATAGGAAAAAGTATGATTTTTCGGTACCTTGAGCCAGATTGCCAATGCATAAAATCTGAATATGATAAAGTTAAAATCAATGAACTAGAGTTCTTAGGGTTATATATTCCGCTAAGAAATGCTGGTTTTACTAAAATAACGGAATTAACGCGGTTGGAACGCAATGCAGCCCATATTATCAACGAGCATATAATGGTTACATTCTTTTTGCAAAAAGTTTTTACCAGTCTCTCAAATGCCGATTTATATGATGAAAATTTAGAGTGGGATAGTAGTGCAAGGCAATATTACAACGAAGAATTTTTGCCTCGTATTCCTGGTGATGGCAATCAGATTGCTGATAACGCAAGAATACACGAAGTCTTTTCTAAAATGGCAAAGATAATGGAGCGCTTTTATTTGCAAGCAATTGATTATGCCAAGAGACTTTCTTTTACTAAGGATGTTTATCCATACAATGGCCCACTGTATGAATACCTAGATTTTGCACTTCCGCTTATGTCGCATCTGTCTGTGATAAAGTGTTTTCCACAACACACGATCTACTTTTTAATTGATGACGCTCATTGTCTAACAACGATTCAGACGCAAATTCTGAATTTTTGGGTTTCCACACGTACGTCTGGAATAGTGAGCTTAAAAATTTCAAGCCAATATAACTATAAACATTTTTACACTATAACTGGCGCAACTATTGATACCCCCCATGATTATTCAGAAATTGACATGACTTTTGTGTATACTGGTAAAGCAAAGCCAAAATATAAAGAAAGGATTACTAAGATTATTGAGAAAAGGCTCTTGAATACCAATATACACAAAAATGCGGATGAGTTTTTCCCTCCCGACGACGCGCAAGAGAAAAAAATCAAAGAAATTGAGGCGATGTATCTCAAAAAATATGATGAAGGAGAAGGCCATGGCAACAAGCGTGGTGATGATGCTTTGCGCTATGCCAGACCTGATTTTATTAAAAGTTTGAGTGGGACTTCAAAATCGAGTGGAACATACAGCTATTCTGGTTTTGATCAATTAGTGCATTTATCATCTGGAATTGTGCGATATTTCCTTGAGCCGGCGTACAAAATGTATGCGGAAGCTGTTTCGCAGGCTGACGGTCATATAGTTGATAGTATTCTACCATCTATACAGAGCCAAACTATACGTGAAGAAGCAAATAATTTCTTATTCCATGATTTGCCTAGATATGCAGTGCCTGAGGATATTGAGGGCATTCAAGGTTTTGTCGGCGATGAGGCCTACCCTAAAGAAGATATTAATAAGCTGTCGAATCTTATTCAGGCGCTTGGAGGATTGTTTAGGCAGATACTCTTGTCAGACAGATCTGAGCGAAGGGTTTTTTCCATTGCAATATCGGATTCTCCTTCGAAAGAAGTTGAAAGAATTCTCGGGTTAGGAATACAGTTAGGTTATTTGCATAGTTCAACTATTGGCAGAAAAGATGGAAAGAGCGGTGGTAGAACAAAATTATATATTCTAAATCGTAGGCTTTCCCCAATATGGAATCTTGACCCTACAGCTTTTGCTGGATATTTGTTTGTTCAAAATCATTTGCTCGAGGAGGCAATGGTGGAACCCTTTTCGCTGTTACGTCGTTTGGGGAAATCTTCACCTCAGGAATCTGAGTATCAATTATCGTTGTTTAATGTTGATGATGAGCAAGAATTTACAGTAGAAGGTGGTGAGTAGAATGTTACGAACGTTTTCTGTAAATCAACTTAAAGAATTAACAGAGGAATACTATGACGCTCTAATTTGTTGTAATAGTTTTGAAGATCGTTGTATAACAATTCCATCACAGGTATCCAAAGACAACTTTGCTAATTGTGTAGTGTTCACGAACAAGGATAATCAAGAAAAGTCAGAAAGCAATCTTGACACAATTAGAAGACTATTTGCAGAGAAGAGTCAAATCGTTGAGTTGATCTTATCATCTCCAATTAGTGTAGCTGACAGAATGGAAGAAACAATTAAATATCTTGAAAAAACATGCGAACTGAGAAAGGTTTTTATTGATATCACCACTTTTACGCATGAAACATTATTAATTCTATTAGCTATTTTTAAGGAAAAGTTTCCAGGTATCCAAGTAGTTTGTGGATATGTAAATGCAAGAGAGTATTCATATGACTACGATGATCAGAAAGATAAGTGGTTAAGTAGAGGAATAGGCGAAATCCGTTCTGTATTAGGCTATTCGGGTATACTAAAACCGTCTCAAAAAAATCTACTGATGGTTATTGTTGGATATGAATATGAGAGAGCCGTTCGAATTATTGAGACTGTTGAGCCTGATTTTCTCTCATTGGGCTACGGACTTGCCTCAGATTCGACTACTGAAAAAAACCGTGGTGCCAATGAGCATTATACCCAGCTAATAAAACAGATGGCAACATACTATGATGAAATTCTGGATTTCCAGGTTCCGTGTAATGATCCATATAAAGCATACCAAGCAATACGTGAACAAGTTGAACGCGTTGGTTTAGATAAAAACATCATAATTGTTCCAATGAATAATAAAATATCTACAATTGGAGCTGCAATGGTTGCGTTTGAGAAGCCAGAGATACAAATATGCTATGCGCCTGCACTAATATACAACTATTCAGCATATTCAGTTTCCGGAGATCGATGCTATATATTTGATTTAACAATTCCCCAGCAAAAACCAGAAAGCTGAGATAAGTTCAATCCTTTATTTCCCGCGCATTGAAATGCTCTTTCGGTCCGGTTTAGAGGGGTAGTTTGCGCTCTGACCGGGTGGGCACTTGGATGGCCCAGTCAGCAGTGAGCTGGAAAACTTCTGCCAGCCAACGCCCTACTGCGTACGCCGCCCGCAGAAATCACCTCGACCGGCGAAAGTGAGCAACAGTTCCGCTGAGATTGAGCAATGGGACCGCCCGGGTTGAGCAGTCCCACCGCTCAGGTTGCATATGGACAGGGTTGAGCCGCTAAAATATTATAAGTGTGTCCCAACGCCTTGCTTGGGTTCGTATAAGTTCTCCAAAGGTATACTGGTTTGGGTGGCCGTGCAGCCGCGGATGGAAAGCGATTCTGGTACCTGCGAAGAAAACCTCTACGGTGGAACGTGTTAGCCGCACATCCACCTGGTGTTTGATGTATTCGTATGGAACAGAGTAGTTCATGCGCTCAACGCTGATATGGTAGTTATACTGGACGGCGGCCACTTTCCAGACTGCCAATTCAAAGGGCGATACCGGCAGCGGCAAAAGGAACAGCTTTTCTTCCGCAAAGGATCCTGCACGGCTGCTTTCCCATTTCTGGAACGGCTTTGCATATGCCCCCATAGCAAAAAGCTGACCTTGTCGAGCGTAATATGCTCGACAAGGTCAGCTTTTCTACCACGTTACCCGAAGCGGTTCAGGGTAACATTTAAGTGTTTACATATTTGGTATATGTGCGAGAGTCGGTTGCCCCCTCAGAGTCCTCAACAAACAGTGTCACAACAATTTTATATTCCGTTCCCGCTTTTCCCTGATATGTAATCGTATTCCCATGAGTTAATTTGTTTTCCGCACTCATACCGATATAGTACTGCGTATACAGTTTATCAAATTTCCATGCATTTCCATTCTTGACATAGAAATATATGCTTTTAGCGCCGATGGTGGACATGATTTTCTTTCCGGTAATAGAGAATGTAACATCCATTTCACCATCGGTTCCGGCACTTGCGGAACAAGAATGGGAAAAAATCAGCGCACTTGCGCGCGATTCTGCGGCGAAGGCCGCTGTGCTCAGCAGTGCGGTAAGAATCAACGCTAAGATAATTGTACTAACTCTCTTCGGTGTAGTTTTTGTCATCATATAAAATACATCACCTTTCGTAAATTGAGTCCACAATAAATGTCAATTCGCCTTCCGGCAAATCTGTTCCTATCGAGCACTCCATATTGCCATTGAACCATGTGACACAGTTTGAATCCATGTTCATGTAAAAATAGTAGACGATTCCATCTCTTGTGTACTTAGTTACCTCGCCCTCGCTCTTTTCAAACTTTTCGTCATGCTGGTCTGCAAGCTGACGAACTTGCAGCATCAGGTAGTTCGTGTCGCTCTGGTATAAAGCACAGAAATTAACAGAATTATTGCTCTCAAATGGGATGACTTCCACCGTTTCAATTTCAAGCCCTTCCGGCAACTTCGTAGGCACTACTTTTTCTGTTATTCCATAGGCCGCCAAAGCATCTTCGATCCTGCTATATTGTACATCCTCCTGCGGCTGCAGTGCATTTGTCCCAATTTCTTGGGGGATCTTTCCCTTATACGCATTCTCGAAGGTAAACACCTCAGATGTCCACTTGCCAACCATTTGGAAGAATCTTGCAAATCCGCCAACAGAGCAGGCGGCCAACACAAGTGCACACGCCAGGGCAGCGGCAATGAGCAGCGCCTTGCGGAGAATGGTTTTGTGAGATCTCTTTCCATGCGATGCTTTTTCAGGCTCTAATGATACATGTATGCTTTCTGCCTCGCCACTGGGATACAACTGAAGTCCCTCGCCCTCCGGCGTTGCATACGTAGAGAAAAAATCTTCCAAAGCGGCAGCGGCTTTTTCTTTATCAGAACCACCCTCGCGCTTTTCAATCACCTCCATGATGTACATAACCATATCCAGATCTCCACCGTCTGGAGCTTCCGCATCTTTTTGCAGGAGACTTTCCAATTCCTGCGTACTCAATTGGTCCAGATAGGAGTACATATCGTTATTTTTTGATGCAGCCATACTCTGAACCTCCTTCGCTAAATATATGTATGCGCCAATCTGTTGCTGACAAAAAATTCAGCTAAAAATCCGGGAACGCGTCCTTTATTCTTTTGCGTATCCGCTCCAGCCGCTTTTGGCTTGTCCAGACTGTTATCCTGAGTTCCTCCGCGGCGTCCTTATGGCTCCTACCATCTATCAGAACCCGCTGGAACAGGAGAATATCGCCGCCCTTGAAATTAGCGTAGACAAACTCCTGTATGGCCGAAAGCGTAGCGCGCGTCATGATCGTATTGACAAAATTGTCTGGCGCAGCAATATCCTCTGCTCTGTCCACATACTCATCAAACACCTTAGCGTCCCGCTGCCTCGCCCGCGTGTAATTCCGCATTTTGTTCTTCAGCGTCTGCATCAGCCAACCGCCGATGTTTTCGTGGTTGACTAATTCATTAAACTTGCTCCAAGCATCATGGAATGTATCCTGGACAAGTTCCTCGGCAACTCCGGCGCAACTCTTGTTCGCCTTGGCATAGCGCAGCAGTTTAGACCAGTTATTGACATATATCTCACCGAACAACTCGCGTTGTGCGCTTTGCTCCGATGCCATAGTGCCCGCCCCCGTTCCTTCTCTTTATATATCTCTCGGTATCGCCTGTGCTCCGTGTTACTTAAAGCGTACTCATCGCGCCGCTTACTTCAGAAAATGATCGTTGACATATTGGAGAAGAGCGAACAGACGCTGCGAATCTTCCTCATCTACAGATGCGAGCATTTGCGCAATATTCTTCTTTGCACTATTTACGTCGCTATCGTAAATCAATGTGTCCACACTGACATGCAGCGCCTCGGCCATGCGCACAAGGCTGGGAACACTCATCATCTTGTCGCCGCGCTCAACCTGTGTAATATGTTCAACTGAAATTTCAGCCTTTTCTGCCAAAACTTCCTTTGTATATCCGCAAGTTTTACGGGCGTCCCTGATATTTTTGCCGATAGTACATTGTAGATCCTTTTTTGACACGGCCATGCACATATACCATCCTTTGAAATTCCTATTGGTACTTATTATATTGCCCAAATAGGGTCGGCGGAATGTGCCATCAGGGTCTGTTATAATTCCTGTCAGGATTATATTATAGCACAGACGACAAAGATTTTCCTTATTTTTGTCAGCTTTTATTTTTCTGCCAAATACAACTCAATGAAGGCGTTATCAGGCAACGACAATCTATGAAAGGAGGCTCACCCTGCACCGAGTGTATGCCGTAAGCCTTGATTCGCTAATTAGAGAAAAAGAGAGGAAAATCATATGAAAGCACCACGCATGACAAAAGTCTTGTCATTCCTTATGGCGCTTGTATTCTGCCTTTACCTTGTCCCCACGGAAGCTTTAGCGGTCGAGGTCAAGAAAAATGCGCTTGAGGCAGCAAGCGAGTACGCCCGGGATTATGATCCTGTGGATTCGCCCGACATTGTGTCCGAGATCGCATCCAGCCGCGATGAATATCAAAAAGCATATCTTCTGTCCAACGGTCAGCATCTGTTGACGGTCTATCCCACTGCCGTCCACTATGCAGATGAAAATGGCAAGTGGCAGGAGATCGACAATACGCTCCATGCCACATCAATGGACGGAAAACGGGTTTATCGGAATACAGCAGGTCTTTGGGATGTTACTCTGCCCTCCAGCCTTTCCGGAGCCGATCCGGTCACGGTCGCACGTGGTGACAGTGCACTGAGTTTCCGCTTTGCCGGTCAGCTGCTGCAGGACGATGTCCTGACCGCGAAGCTGGCGCGGATGAACGAAGATATTGCCGCCTCCGAAAGTGGGAATAATACATCAGAGACAGAAGGCTCTGCAGAACCGGAACCTGCTGATACATTGGCCGATACGTCTGAACCGCAGAGCGATACGAATAGCGGCGCCTCTGAAGAGGCATCCTCTGCAGACGAGAACACCGCAAATCCCACCGAGTCCCATATTGCGGTCACTCCTCCGGATACTACAGCAGGCGCCTCTTCTCCCGAAAGCGAAAATGACGCACAGCCCGAGGCTCCTTCTTCTGGGGAGGACACGGCCAATGAGTCGCCGGTTTCCGGGACTGCGGATGATGCTGATGAATCCGCGGCACCCGTTACCAAAAATGACACAATCGACGTTATTGCAGAGAGCCAGTGGGAGACCGCCACTACCACAAAAATGGGTGATACCATTTTTGGACGCACGCAGGTGCAGCCCTCTCAGCTCACGCTAAAGGATTCGGAGATCGTCTTTTCTCAGAACGACAAAACTCTGCAGGAAACTTTCTCCGAAAAGCTCAGCAGCACTGCGGAATACACCGCTGTGTTCAACGGCGTCAATGTGCGCTATGATCTGAACTCCAATTCCCTAAAAGAATCCGTTATTATTGCCGCTGCTCCTACAGGGCGGACGGGCTATCAATATTTGCTGGAAGCCAAAAACCTCGTGCTGGAATTGCAGGAGGACAACAGCATTTATGCGTATGCCATTGGCCATACCGAGGGAGATGAGCCTGTCTTTTTCATGCCGGCACCGTATCTTTTCGATCAGGACAAGGCATATTGTGATGACATCGAACTTATCTTGAAGGAAACAGACGAAGGATATCTGCTGACGTACCTGCTTCCGCAGGAGTGGATGGCGGACGAAGACCGCGCCTACCCTGTTGTCCTGGATCCTGTGGTACACGCCGAGCTTAGCTTCACCAATATCGCAGATCAGACAGTCTTCTCTATTACGCAGCTCAGCTACACATGGTCGATGCTGTGCATTGGCCAGGGTTCTTATGGCATTGGCCGTTCTTTTGTAAAGTACAAGAATCTGCCCGCGTTGACATCGGCAGATGTCATTGTCGATGCGAAGATGGCGCTTTATAAGATTCAGACCAGCAGTTCCACCTCTGAAATCGATGTTCACAGCGTCTATGACACATGGGAATCAAACACCATAAATTGGAGCAATAAACCTGATTATGATCCCATTGTTGAGGACTACCAGATCGCCGGTGCGCAGGGCTGGTACTACTGGGATGTAACGGATATTGCCCAGGGCTGGTACGCCGGCGAAAATACCGGTATGATGTTCAAAATGGAGGATTCTCAGGAAGCGGCTGCCCGCGGACTGTACCGCGAATTCTGCTCCTCCGACTATTCTGCAGGCACCCTCCCCTACTTGAGCATCGCCTATATCAACAATTGCGGACTGGAGAACATTTGGGACTATACTTCTCACAGTGCCGGTGCAGCAGGCACCGGATACATCAACGACTATACCGGAAATCTCGTTTGGGTATACAACGGTCTTGGCTTCTCCGGCAATCGCATGCCTGTCGCCATTAACCACGTTTACAATGCCAACGACAAGGCCAACAATGATTTTGGCATGGGCTATGGCTGGCGAAGCAATTACAACCAGCTTGTATATCAGTGGTCCACGGACAGTTCTTACTATGTTTGGGAGGACGAAGACGCCACCCGGCACTACTTCAAATACAAATCCTCTGGCACATATGAGGATGAAACAAATCCGACTCTAACCCTGACCACCACCGGCAGCGGCACGGCCAAGTACTGCATTACTGACAAGAATGGAAACAAGAGCTACTTTGACACCAACGGCCGCCTGACAAAAATTAGCAATAATCAGGCCGCTGTCAGCAGCATTACTATTACGTATTCCTCTGGCAAGCGGATCGCCAGCATCACGGATGGCGCTGGGCGGAAGTATCAGTTCAATTACAGCGGGGCAATGCTCAGCAGCATTTCCTTCCTTGGAACAGGCACTTCTTCCCTCGCAACAGAAAGCTATACCTATAGTGGAAACGAATTGACCGGCATCTCGTCCACCCTGCTTTCCTCTGCCAGCTTCTCCTACACCAGCAATCATCTTCTGTCGCAGGCGGAAGATGCAGGCGGGTATCGACTTGCCTACCTTTACAACACCACAAGCAGCACTAAACCCAATCGTGTTATCCAAATCAGTGAGCACGATGGAAACACTGACGGTGACGTTCTGTGTATCTATTATGCGCATAAGCAGACCATCTTTACCGACAGCAATAACAATCAAGAGGTCAAGCAGTTCAACAACTACGGCAGCACGGTCTCCATCCAAGATGGTCAAGGCAAGGCTCAGTTTTACAAGTATAAGAGCAACAATGATGTGACAAAGGCCAGCCAGCTGGCACTTTCTTCCAAATTGCAGAATACTGTTGCCAACTGGGTTCGCAACAGCAGTTTTGAACAGACAGGCTTCTGGACAGCAGGCAGTGGAAATGCCTCCACCGGCTCGTGGTCCTATACGTCTACGGGGTACATCGGTTCCAAGTCACTGGCCATTTCCCGCACCTCCAGCAGCGGCACTATCCGCGTGGATTCTACGCAGGCGGCCTATTGTCCCGCCAACAGCAGTTACACGCTCTCCGCTTATGTGAAGACTACCGGTATGAGCGGAGGCGGACTGGGCGCTCAGCTTGTCCTGATGTCCTCTGGGAATGTTATCGCCAGCAGTGCACCTATTACGACCAACACAGATTGGACTCGCGTGGAGGTCACATACACGAATACTACCGGAAGCGACATCTCCGACCTTACAGCGGGAATGCGGAATGGCACCTCCGGCACGGCTTACTTTGACTGCGTGCAGTTGGAGGCCTCCGCCAACGCCAGCCGATATAATCTGGTCGATAACGGGGATTTCAGCTACAATTCCTCCTTGGGATGGAACAAGAACAGCGCATGCACTTCCGCTGACGGCTCCAGCTCGAACTATTACCGCGCTCCTGCGCTCAACGATTCTTGCCTTAAACTTGTTGGTGCCGCCGAAAAGGACAAGCAGGTTTCTCAGACCATCACTGTTTCCGGCAGCGAAGGAGATGTGTTTTCTGTCGCAGGCTGGGCATTAGGTGACTCCGCCCCCATTGCCAACGACAGCAACCGCCGCTTTGCCATCAGTGCAAGGTTCAACTACACGAATGGCACAAGCGATGCTACTCTTATCGCATTTAACCCCAACGCCATTGGATTTGTAAATTGGCAATATGTGGCAGATCGTATCGTTGCGAAAAAAGCTTATAAATCCATCACTATTTCCCTACTTTACAGCTACAACGTAAATGAGGTATACTTTGATGGGATCCAGCTGTTTAAGGAGGAGTTCGGCCACAGCTACGTCTATGACAGCAACGGCAATGTAACCAGCGTCACCGACTTGCAGAAAAAGACCACCACCTACGAATACAGCAGCAACAATCTCACGAAAATGACGCTGCCGTCCGGCGCCAGCCAGACCTACACCTACGACAACTATCACAACGTGCTGTCCGCCACCAGTCCCGAGGGTGTGGTGTCCAACTTCACCTATGACAGCTACGGCAACAATACGAAGGTAACTGTCGGCGGAGGAGCCAAGAAGATTACATCCTCTGCGACGTACACTTCTAATGGCGATCAGCTGGCTACCGTTACGGATGCGCTGGGGCAGGTCACCGCTTATGGCTACGACACGCAGACCGGCATTCTGAATTGGACGCAAGCCCCCGGCGAAACGACTGCTACCCGCACCAATTATAGCCACGACAGCCGTTACCGCACCACCAGCGTGACCAAGGGCAGCTCCGCGGTGAACTACACCTACAACAGCGATCTGCTGGCCGCCATCTCCAGCGCTTCCGGCACGGACTATACGTTCACCTACGGCGCATTTGACCTTGTGAACAGCGTCAAGATCGGCAGCCGCGCGCTGATCAGCCACACCTACTCCGACGACTCCAGTCATTGGCTGACACGCTCCGACTACGGCAATGGTGACTACATCACCTACAGCTACGACCGCTACGGGCGCACGTCCGCCATCGGCTACGAGGACAACGCCGAGGCTGTCAAGTACACCTACGACAACAACGGCAATCTGGGCATCCTGACCGACAACATCTCTGGGCGCAAGACCAAGTACGCCTACGATTTCCAGGATCGTCTGATGCGCTATGAGGAGACCGGAAGCGGGTACAACAACACAGTTCAGTGGGGATACGATGACAAGAACAACCTGTCCTCGCAGACCCAGACGCTGAACAGCGCGACATATACCACTAACTACAGCTACGACAACGACAACCGGCTGAAGCAGGCGACAACAGGCGGCAAGAGCGCCAATTATACCTACGACGTCTACAGCCGCATGACCGGCATTGCCGCCAAGAGCGGCAGCAGCACCGTTGTCAATACCGGCATCACCTACAAGGATCCCACTTCTACCGCCACCAGTACGCAGGTCTACAAGTGGGCAGTCGGCGGAACGACCTATACCTACACCTACGATGCACGCGGCAATATCACCGCCATCTCCGACGGCACCAACACCACCAGCTACATCTACGACAGCCTCGACCAACTGACCCACGAGAACAATCAGGCGGCGGGCAAGACGTGGGTCTACACTTACGACAACGGTGGTAATATCCTCAGCAAGTCGGAGTATGCCTACACCACCGGCGCGCTGGGCACGGCACTGGACACCATCTCCTATGGCTATGGCGACAGCTCTTGGAAGGATCTGCTGACCAGCTATGACGGACAGCTGCTGACATCGGACGAGATCGGCAACCTGACCAATGACGGCACATGGAGCTACAGTTGGCAGCACGGCCGCCAGCTGAAGCAGATGTCCCGCCCCGATGCTTCCGGCGACACGGAAATGATCCTCTTCCGCTATGATTCCAACGGGCACCGAATCGGCAAGGACAGCGGCGTCTATCACGCTAGCTATTCCGGCGGCGAGATCGTCTACGCGGGCGAGACTACGCGGACAAGCTACTCCTACCTCGGTGACACGCTGACGCAGGTCAGAATTGTTGAGCCTAACAGCAGCGCAACTCTGCATTTTACCTACGATGAGATCGGCCCCATGTCCGTCACCTACGATGGCGCGGAATACTTCTATCTGAAGAACGCGCAGGGCGACGTGACCGGGCTGGTCAACAGCAGCGGCACGCAGGTGGTTACTTATACCTATGACGCATGGGGCAACCCGCTGACCACCACCGGCACCATGGCCGACACGCTGGGCAAGCTGAACCCCTTCCGCTACCGCGGGTATGTCTATGATGCCGAAACGGGACTGTACTACCTCGGCAGTCGGTACTATAACCCCCAGTGGGGTCGATTTGTGAATGCAGATGGTCTTGTTGACACAGAAGATTTATTAGGCGGCAATTTATTTGCATACTGTGGTAACAGCCCGGTTGCAAGAAGAGACACAACAGGTCAATTCTGGGATACGGTGTTTGACATTGTCTCGCTTTGTATAAGCGTGAAAAATGTCATCAGCAATCCTAAGAGTGGATCAGCATGGCTCGGTTTGGCAGCAGATGTTTTGTGTTTAGCAATTCCTGGACTTACCGGTGGAGGCAGTGCTGTCCGTGCAACAAAGACAATTAATCGAGCCGTGTCTGCGGCAAAGGCAGCAGACAACATTTCTGATGGCGCACGTTTGGCAAGGGCTGCTGATAAAATTGGAGACTCGGTTAGACTGTCTGAGCGTGCCAGTGGTGCAGCAAAGGTTGTAGACACCGCACTTAGCGCAAATAACTGCAGCAAATCCGGACTTTCTTTTGGCATTAAAAGTTATAGCACCCTGAAGAAAGAAACGAAGGGATTAGGCTTGGAAGTGCACCATATAGTAGAGAAGCGATTTGCTGATAGTCTTGGTGTGGTAAAAAATTCTATGCCCAGTATTGCATTGACACATGACCATCACGCGGTTTACACGAAGGCATGGAGACAGAATTTGCCGTATGGACGCACATACTCTCCAACCGAGATATGGTCAGCAGCACAAAGGGTATACGCAAATGACCCGGAGCTATTAAACGCGAGTAGAATAACGATATTCGGGAGTTGAATATGCACAGAAGAGCAGAAATTATATATCAACCATTACAACATGATAAACTCGAAGAGTTGCTTGTAAGCAGCAACATTCAATTCAAGGATAGCGGCAATATCCGAAAGTTTTTTTTGAACGTTGATGCGGCAAGCAGTGTTCCGATTATTAAAGAAGCTGTTTTTCAAAAGGCGACTATTCTGTACTCTTGGCAGTTCGATCCTCGTGAACTGGAAAATGCAGAATGGTTTTTGATGGAGTCACGTTGTGGAAAAATCGACTCGGCAGATGATACATATACCTTTGCGTATTCCTGCGCAAAAGGTGTGGACGTATTTGGTGTAGAACATTATCATCATAAACGACAGATTGCCCCTTACTGCTTGCGCCGTACCGTAAAGTGGAACAATAAGCATAATATATACAGTGATACAAATGGAGGAACACATACGTTTTTTTGTAGCTCTGTTGCAAAGGAAGCGTTCGAGCAACAGCTTGGCGGTATAGAGTTTGTTCCCGTGTTGAGTGTAAAGGATAAGTGCCCCATTTCAGATGTGTATCAAATTTGTGTTCTGCATCACCTTCCAAGCGAAGCAGTTATTCTTCCAAAAGGGGTGACTTTTGAAAAATGCCCTTACTGTGGCGAAAAGCGAATATACTTTGAGCATGCTGGATTGGATTATATTTCCCTGAAAAGGGGATTTCTGGACAAGGGAATTGATATTTATGAAACAGAAGATCTCTTTGGCTGGGGATTCGGATATCCTTTAGTGGTCATATCCAGGAAGATGTATTTGCTTCTTACAGAGACGCTTAGGGAACGAACGTTGCACTTTACTCCCATTTCTGCTTTGTGATGAGTGATGAATAAGTATTCGAGAACTTGAAACCGTCCTCGTAGTAATTGTGTAAGATTCGACGATATTCACAACATACAACATAAGAGAATTACGTCTGGTACAGCATCGCAAAACGACGAAAGCCGCATCTTAAGGCAATTAAGATGCGGCTTTCGCTACGGAGGAGAGTATTCTTCAATTTTCAATTATTAATGTTTCTTTGTGGTCCCGTCAAGATTTATGCGCAAAATTGTTTGCAGATTCCGGCTGAGTGAAGTCAGCCGGCAATAGAGGCATCGTCCATGGCCGCCTCCAGATTTTTTGTTATAACCTGTCAGCATGTAACAGGTTTTGACATATAACAGCAGATGGTAGATTATAACCGACAAGATTTTGCGCACAATTGTAGATCTATAAAGCTATTCTACATGGTGCAACGACTGGTGCAGGGCCTATGCCAGCCAAACACTTCGCGTTGCAAATTCTGGCGAAAGGTGTCTACTGTAATAGCGTTTCTTTATCCAAGTTGCCCAAATACTATGTAGCTCGGAGGAAAAATCATGGAATTAAAAGATTGGTGCGAACTGGCAAAGGCTCTTGTTACTATTGGCACACTAATATTTACGGCCATTCAAGCACTTCTCCTACGAAAACAAATGAAAAAAGAACACGAGAAGCGCAGGAGAGAAAACACTGTAGATGTAATGTACAACTGGTGCAATTCCTTAGAGAAAAACACCAGTTTGGCCGTTGATGTTGCGCAGCAGCTCAGTTCACCGCAGTGTCAAAGCCTTTATAACAAAAATTCTTTTGAAGTCACTTATGATATCAAAAATGATATTTGTAGGTTTTGTGGATTTGCACAGAATAGCAAAGATCAATCCTGTCACAACTGCGAACTGGCGAAATCCAACGAAAACGGTCAGTGGATCGTTGACGGGCGAATACTGCGTGAATTGCGGTGGCATGTCGTTTCTTATTTAAATGCCCTTGAAACCGTTTTCGTTTCGTGGCATTTAGGGCTTTTAGATGACTCAACTATTGAAGAACAATTTGAATATCTGCGAATTCCCGGAAAAGGTGATGGTCTTGCTAATTTTAGACATGCTGCGGGAGGTTATCCCATTACAGAAACGTTTATTGACCGAATTAAGGAAAAGCCTAAAACTAATCACAAAAAGCATCTGTGATACAGCACACCAATTTAAATTGGAACTATCAGCATATTTGTAAAATCCGAATCGAAAAGCATTTACACATAAGAAACAATAGCCGCCAAAAGGGAGAAAATATGATTGGATTAATACTTGATATTATCGGCGTAGCCACTGGTACGATCGGTATGGTCGTCGCGGGTCTTAGCTATCGGGACAAGCGCTTTATCGCTGCAAAACAATACTTGGAAGCGTTCGGAGACCCAGACTTTTTAGGAGCTCGTAAACATGTCTATAATACTCCTCCATGTGATATGGATATCCGTGATGAACAAGCTTCCTTAGTCGTAAATTTTTTCCATGAGTGGGGGTTATTAGCCAAACGGCGCTACCTCCCCATGTGGGTTTTTAAGGATGCTAATAAGGCTGCCGTTATCCGGCAGTACGAAATGCTCTCTCAAAACATCCAAAAGAAACGTGAATCCCTAAATGATGATACTTATGCCGCAGGATTTACTTGGCTGTATAAAAAATTAGGCGGGAATGCCATAATGGATTAAAAATGTGCCGACAACCCTGTGCATCTGATAAGCTGACGCTTATTTATATAGAGTTATGGTATACATTGAAAGCCGCATCTTAAAACAATTAAGATGCGGCTTTTGCTGCAGAAGAGAGCAATCTTTCAATTTTTAATTGTTCTGTTTTCTTTGCTATTCGCAGGTTTTTTACTTGTTAGCAGGCACCAATATAGCACTAATTTTCAGGTTAAATCTATTTGTTCTCTTGTCGCAAGAATCGCATGCTGGTACAATGTATTTTCCTGTAACGTGACTACTTGTTTTGTAGATATGAACTTCCAGCTTGACTGCATTGTTACAGCCGCTGGTCGCACACTTGCCTGGCCAAGACTTGCCAGAGAATTTGAGCCAATGGTTTTTCTATGAGCCACACCGTCAGTTCCGATCTCCAGTTTCTTGTTTATTTCTCCCATCATCCGAAGGTGGCGACATGATTAGAACCCTCCGTATAGATAAAAGTAGTAGTGTTTAGGGCCCCTCTCTAAGGGTCATTTGGGTATTGGGGAAAACAAATATGATATATTGAAATGAGACAATATATGACATATTTTTCAACGTAATATGCAACTACATTTATACTGGTGTTTGAAATACTCTTACACCTGAAAGCTGCGTTTATGCTCTTTCTATCTATATGATTGAAACCTCTTGCAGCACACCACATACCTTTGTCGCCCACCGCTGGCATAGGGGTGGCAAGTGATAAGCGTCAGCAGGTCGCGTCCTTGCTGGATTTTGATCTTGTCCACCTCGTGCGGCTGGATGATCCGAATGTCGGCCACGGTATAGGTCAGCGTTTCCCATAGGTTGGTGAGCTTCACGGTATCACTCACCTGCAAGCGGTCGATATGCCGGAAGTAGTCCGCACCGCGCCATCCACGGTGGCCTGCGATAACGCTGTTGGCGTTGTCACCGCCGATGGGCGCGGAGGTATTACCCAGCACTGCCGCACCTGCGGCGAGGTGGTCGTCTAATGCCCCCAGATAGACCGGCATGGTCAACTCCATAGCAGGTATCTCCAGCACACCGATGATTTCATCGTCAATGCCATAGGCGGCCAGATCGACGGCGGGTTCCTCGCAAGCTTTGAGGTCAACAAGGCCGGATTGTTTTTCAGTGTAGATACGCTGATTGTAGGCTTGTAGCTCTGCCAGCAGTTCAGGGTACTGCTGCTCCGGCTCGTCACGGTCAGCCAGGAACTCCTGCACAGCAGTTGCGGTGCTGCTTCGGAGTCTGTTCCCCGCGAACACCGGCCACAGCATCACGCAGATGCCCGCCGCAGCCAGCAGCACCGCCAGCACAAGAGAAGTCTTACGCATGGCGCACCCTCCTTACCAAAAAGTAAGTACCACCGATTACCTCCACCGCGCCAAGGCCGACACCCAAGCCGGTGAGGTAATGCTGCGTCCAGGAGGATGCAGCTGGTTTTTCTGCGGCGGTAGTCGCTTCCTGTTCGGGGGTGTAGGGAACACGGTGGCCTCGCACCAGCAATCGGTGGGTATTGACGCCAAATGGCGTACACGTCACCAGCGTGACTAAATCCTTGCCGTCCTCAATTTGGAGCAGGCTCGTGTCCGTGGGCAGCACCGTGTGGATGGTGTCCACCTTATAGGCCAACACCTCACCCAGCACATGGATGTAAAACGTGTCGCCCACTGCAAGCTGGTCTATGTCCGAAAACAGTTTGGAGCTTGCCATGCCGCTGTGTGCCGACAGCACCGCGTGGGTGCTGCTGCCGCCTACCGGCAGAGATGTGCCGACCACATGGCCCACGGCACGCTCCAGCGTGTCCGCGTCTGTGCCGTGCTGCACGGGCAGATACACGTTGATTTTGGGGATGTCCACATAGGCCATGACACCGCCCACGGTGAGCTGCTGGGCATACGCCAAGGGAGGAGCGGATGCCCCTCCCTCAGTGATAGCTGCGCCGGGCAACATAGCGTTGTACCGCTCTGCGGCTTCACGCTGGGCAGTCAACTCGACGTCATCGGTGTCCGCGATGGCGGCTGTATAAGTGGTTTCTACATCCGAATGGTATTTCTCACTTATCAGCTCACCGATCAGCGGATAGAGAAGAAGTCCCACCGCCATAACACTGCAAGCCGCCGCCAGTATCCAGCGGTTCACTGCTCGTTCTTGTGCTTACGGCTGCGGAGCACAACGAAGGCAGCCGCACCCAGCAGAGCCACGCCACCGATAGTGAACATCCACGTGCCATAGCCGCCGGTCTTGGGCAGATCGAAGCCGGGATTATTGACCACAGTCAGCGGCACAATGGCGTTGCCGTCGCTCATGGTGACATCCTTGCCGTTGACGGTGGCGGAGGCGGTCAGCAGCTTGGCGCCGCACTTCTCGCAGGCACCATTTTCCTTGGTGGTAATGACGATCTTGACTGCCTCCTTCAGCAGCACATAGCCCTTGTCGGTGGCAATTTCGGTCAGGGAATAAGCATCATCCTCCAGCCCCTTGACCACGATGTGACCACCGCTATTGGGAACGAACGTAGTAGCGTCGGCTTTCTTTGCAGCAAAGCCCTTGGCGTAGTACACGCCATCCTTCAAGTCGGCAATCATGAATACATCATCGGTGTCGTTGTGCAGCTGGAACTTTACATTCCGCACATTGCCGCCGTTATCGCTGAACTGCTTGAGAACGTCGATGCCGTATGTATACACATGACAGCAGTCCTTGAGGGTATCAAAGTAAGTCGTGTTGGTACGCTTCCAAGTCAGTACGACCTCGTTGGGGTTGTCGGTATCGCCCATCTTGGCGTCGGCGGTCAAGGCGGCGGCGTAGGTGAGGCGCATGGTGCAGTCGGAATACCCGCGCTTGACGCTGTCGGTATACACGGTGGCCGCCTCGTTGATCTCCGCCAGACCGGTATCGGTCATGCGGATGGTCATGGTGTTGGCCGTGTCATCGTAATCCACGGTGAATTTGCCGGAGTTTTCATCCCATGTGGCGATCTTGTCGGTGCAGCCAGCGTCCTTAAAGAACTCGATAGTCACATTGTTTTTGTTATACTTGATACCCTTGGACATGGTATCGACGTAGGTGTATTCGCTCAGAGCTGATGCCTTGGAGGTGATGGTGGGCAGTGTGCTGATGATCTGATAATCCACCGTGTCGCCCACGGAGGCGGTGGCAGTGTGAGCGTACCCATCGGTGATGTCAGTCAGGCTGCCGTTGTTCTTGCCGGTGGAGTTCTTTGCTTCGCGCACAGTCTTATCCAACGTAGGATTGCCAGTCTGGTTCTTGGGGTAAACGGTCACATCGTAGTTCCATGCTGTGCCGTCGATGGTGGTCATGGGCAGGGACACGAAGAAGGGATTGCAGGTGCTGGTAACATTTTCGGGGACACGAGTCTCCACGACGAGATACAACCCCTGCTCCATCTGGTCAGCAGAGGCGTGGCCGGTGGCATCCGTTTCGGTCATGGCAACACCGCCGTTCTTTACGGCGGTTTCCAGAGCGTTTTTCACGTTCGTGGCATTGCCAGCCAGCGCAGCGGCCAGCTTGTTGTTGAGCACATCGCTGGTGAAGTAGTTGATACCATTGTCGGTCTTGTGAGTGTCTGCGTTGGTCAGGCCGATGGCAGACAGTACAGCATTGGAGCGTTCAGAGCTGTCGAAGCCATACAGCACGCCCACCGTGCGCTGACCGTCCACCAATTCATTGTTCATGGTGATGTCAGCGACGCGGAGGTAGGTAAACTCCACGCCCTGAATGGCGTACTTGCTCAGCTTGTCGATAACCGCGTCGTCATGCAGGCCGGTGGAAACGTAGGACTCCGCGTCCCACGCGCCGTCATTGCCGGCCGTGGTGATGTCGTATTTATAGATGCTCAGGGATGCTTTTTTGCTGGGATCGATGGTAGGTTCTGCGAACGCTGTGGTGATGAGGCCCAGAGCCATAACAACGGCCATCAGCATGGCCAATACGCGATGGATCTTTTTCATTTGGTGTTCTCCTTTTTGGTGTTAGATTTTTTGCAAAAATAAACACCCATGCAAAGCATGAGTGCTGCAAACAGAAAATAGGCTGTAAATCCCGCACTGCCCGTGAACGGCAGGGCAAATCCCGCATTGTTGCAGGCGGTGATGGTGACATCTCGGTTGCTGCTGTCCAGCGTTCCCGTGAACAGCGGCTCGGTCATCAGGGTGTACCCCGCAGGTGCTTTTACTTCGGTAATACGGAATTGAACACCGATTTTAAGATTCTCCCACTTGGCGATGCCTGTGTTGTCGGTGGTCACTCTGCCCACCTCCGTCCATGTCTTACCGTCTGCGGAAGTCTCCAACAGCAGCTCCGCACCGGTGAGCGGGCTGCCCGTTACGTCTACCTTACGGACGGTGATGCTGCCCTTTTCCTCCACAATTTTGACCTTAAAATGAATGTACGCCCACACGGGGTCGGGCAGCGAGGTCAGCGCCGCACACGCCTGGTAGCCGCTGCCGTTGCTGGGCTCCAGCAGCACGGACTCTGTGCCCGCCACATCCAGCGAGTAGCCGTAGTCGCTGCTGATATAGCCGTTCAGCTGCGCCGCTGCGTCCTTTGTGGCCGTCACGGTCAGCGTGTTCCAGCTCTGATTGACCGTCACGCCGCTGATATTAGTGCTGAAGTAGTACTGCGGCAGCACGCCGTTTGTGTCGGTGGCCGTGCCGGTGTATTTGCTGCCGTCCCACGTCAGCGTAATAGCGTTGGCGTCCGAAAGCTGGTTACGGTACTTCACCGCGAAGCTGGGGATCTTGCCGTGGTTCATAATGCGGTCAATAATGATGTTGTACGCCACCGCCACGTCGTCGCCCGCATAGTGGAACAGGTTGGCGCAGGTGGTGTCGTACAGCGTGTAAGGGTACACCGGGCTGCGGTAGCCGCACACGAACTCCCAAATCACCGCCTGCGTCGCCAGCTGCGCGCAGTCCGGGTGCATATTGAAGCCGTAATTGCCGCCATAACCGTAGGCCATAGCCAGCGTCACAGCATACCGCTGATTCCACGTCAGGTCGCTCCACGATGTGGAGGAATACTGCAAATCGCCGCTGGCGGAGCGCACCTCCGGCTCCATACAGTAGGCAGGGACAGTCTCCCCGGTGTCGTTCCGGGTGAAGTACTTGAGTTTGTTGCTGGTGTACGGCCCCCACTGGGGCACCGGCGTTTTGTCCTCGTGATAGCGGTATTCGTTGCCGCTGCTGACGACACCTGTGACCGTGGCGGCGTGGGCGGTCACGATGGACAGCCCCATGACAGCCACCAGTAGGCACGCAAGTGTCAGCAGCTTGGGAATGGTTTTCTTCATAGCGTTCCTTTCCCCCAACGCAAAAGACCGGCAGCATACGCTGTCGGCCTTTTGGTCGGGTATTCAGTTGGTTTATCCGTACAGCACCACCACGATGTACTCGTCCGATGCCGCGTCGTAGTGGACGGTGCAGTTGAACCGCGCATACACGCTGACCGTTTCCGCGCCGTCCATGGCGGCGAGGCAGGCGAAGGTGGCGTCCACGTTGCCCTTTACAGCGGCGGTCAGTGCCGCCTGCCCGCCGTTCTCTGCCAGCCATGCCACGCTGTCCGCCGTGCCGGGAAAGAAGCTGGAGTCAGCGGCGGTCATGCTGGTGTCGATGGTCACACCGTATTGCGCTCTTGCATACTCGTTGCCTGCCCGGACAGCCTCCGCGATGGAGTAGATGTTCC
>OIZE01000124.1_pt1 | contig 80397 bp, 60 predicted proteins | sample 1588421 | NCBI WGS metagenome assembly OIZE01 (sample SAMN03283251) | human gut metagenome | biome: human-associated habitat; material: feces | host: Homo sapiens | place: USA | collected 2013 | reverse complement strand
GCAAGAGATAAACTTACAGCACGATCGCGATCCGCGCAACCCGGGCCGCATGAACGACGCGTGAACCGTTGGAAATCCAACGTTCCATCGGCGTGTCGAAAACCGGGAAAATGCGTCCGGAAAGCGCCGATACCATCAGAATAGACCCTGAAAACCACAACCAGGTGAACGCAAAACCAATAGCTGTCGGCGTGTCGACCATCAACATGGTCAACCACATCCGCATTTTGCGGTCCAACCACGGTTCTCGCATAACAAAAGCCGGAAGCTCCGTGGTTAGCGGAGGCTCCCGGCTTTGTTGTTCGGCTACTGGATATTCAGCTTTGGTCATTCGAATCGCTGACCATTGCTAATGCTGCCTGTAGCCGACTGTTTTCAGTTATTACTTCAGTTATCGCTGATCAGGCAGCTCACTCGGCATTGGCCGGGCCGGCGGCAACCGGTTCTGCAGCCGACTCGACCGTGGCGACGGCCTTCTTGCGGTTCAGGTACCGCTTGATGGCCACAATCTCCAGGCCGATCACGAGCACCGCGGTCACGCCCCAAGCCACGTACATGGCGGTCTTCCAGATCGGGGTGGCGACCTTCGGCTCGCCATTCGCGTACTGCCAGCTGTTGGCGGCCGTGTACAGGATGTTGTGCGCGGCCTGACGCATCGCCTTCACGGAAGTGGCGGACTTATCGGTGATGTGGTTGGTGATCTTCGTGGTGGCAAGCATCGAATCGTTGCCCGCACGCACTTCCTGATCGGCGTTCTGGTAGCCGTAGCCGCCGAAGTAATCGGTCAGGACGAAGCCCTTGAAGCCCCACTCGTCACGCAGCACGGTCTGCAGCAGGTTGCTGGAAGCGCCGGCGTAGGTGTAGCCGATGTAGTTGAAGGAGCTCATCACGGCCTGGGCGCCGCCTTCCTTCACGCTCATCTCGAACGGCTTCAGATAGGTTTCACGGATGGACTGCTCGTTGGCCCACGTGCACACCATGTTGGTGCGGTTGGTCTCCTGGTCGTTGAGTGCGAAGTGCTTCATGAAGGAGTACACGCCCTTGGACTTGGCGCCGGCGATTTCGTTGGAGGCCATCGCACCGGAGAGCAGGGAGTCCTCGGAGAAGTACTCGAAGGTACGACCGGAGAATGCCGAACGGTGGATGTTCATGGCCGGAGCGTACCAACCAGCCACGTGCATGTCGTGAGCCATGTCGCCGATCATCTCACCGAACTGCTTGGCGAGATCACGGTTCCAGGTGCAGGCGAACGCGGTGGAGGCCGGGAAGCCGATGGAGCCAACACCGGTGAAGTTGTTGTTCAGCGAGGCCGGGCCGTCGGCGTCGGTCAGCTGGATCTTGCCGACGGACTTCACAGCCGGAGTGCCGTAACCACCATTGGCGATCAGGTCGTCCATATCGTCGAAGGTGAGCTGGTCGAGCAGCTTGTCCCAATCGGCGTCGTCATAATCCTTGCCATACATCTGGTACAGCTTCAGGCCATTCTTGGCACCGGTGGTCGGCATCTCGTCCGAATCGTTGTCATACTTCTTCGGATCGTAGTTGCTGTTGTTGGTGAACTCGGCCTTGGCTTCGTCGCTCATCGAGAAGTTGGTCGGAGCGGCGGTGGCCTTGGCATAGTTCGCGAAGTGGCCCGCGCGAGACAGGTACGTCACGTCGCCGGTGGCGTAATCGAACTCGTTGGTGGCGGCCACGGCATCGCCGTTATGGGTGTTCGAGTCGGAATTGTAGGTGACGGTGTCCTTCACGGTGACCTTCTGATGGTCGATCACGTGGTGCGAATCGGACTGGATGGAGATGTCGTAATCGCCCTGCTCCAGCACGTACGCCTTAGCGTCCTTCTGGTCGTAGGAGGCCATGTCGTCATCGTCGAACTCGATCTTCACGGTCTGGGAAGCGCCCGGCTCGAGCTTCTTGGTCTTTTCGAACGCAACCAGGTTCTTGGAGGCCTTCTCGATGCCGCCATCGGTGTACGGCGGGTTGTAGTAGACCTCGACCACGTCCTTGCCGGCCTTATCGCCGGTGTTGGTGACGGTCACATCGAACGAGATCTTGCCGTTCTTGTAGGAGACCTTGCCCATCTCCTGCTTGAACGTCGTGTAGGACAGGCCGTAGCCGAACGGGAACATGACGGTGTCGTCGTAGTTGATCAGACCTTCGTCGGCGGCGGTCTCATAGAACTTGTAGCCAACGTAGATGCCTTCGACGTAGTTGACGAACGTCGGGGTCACCGTGACCTTGTCGCCACTGAAGCCCATGTAGGAAGCAGCGAGATCATCCGCATTGTCGTAAGTGAACTTGCCGTTCGTGCCGACGGACGAAGCGTTGCCGGCGGCAGTGCCATCGGTGTTGTTGAACACAGCGGTCTTGGTCAGGTCCTTCACGAACGTGTCGGAGGTCTTGCCGGACGGATTCACATCGCCGGCGAGCACCTCACCCAGTGCGGAGAAGCCGGTCTGGCCGGCCGGCGGGCACCACACGACGGACTGGATCTGCGGATAGTCGTTGAGGAAATCGAACTGGAACGTGTTCGCGCCGTTGTAGACGAGCGTCACCTTCTTGAAGTTGCTGGTGACCAGGTCAATCATGTCACGCTCGGTCTTCGACAACTGAAGGAAGCTCTCACCCTTCTGGAAGTCGTCATAATCCTTGGAGTTGTTCTTGTAGGTGATACCCTTCGCCTTCATGTCCGTCGGCAGGTCCGCGCCCTCGCCGCCGACACGGGTCAGCACGACCACGGCCTCGTCCGAGAAATCCTTCGCGTCGGAGACCAGCTTGTCGGAGTACTGCTTGGCCGGCACCTCGGGCAGGGTCCAATCCTGAGCGAACATGCCGACCTCAGGACGATCCTTGCGGTAGTCCGTGTACAGCTTGCTCAGCTCCGTATTGGTCTTCAGGCCAGCCTGCTTCATGCCGTCAAGCAGGGAGACGGTCTTGTACTGCTTCGACATGGAGCCGGAGCCGGTGCCGCCGTAAACCGGGTTGGTGGAGCCCCAACCGAACACGTTGACCTTCTTGTTGGACAGCGGCAGGTTGGAATCGTCGTTCTTCAGCATGGTGATGGCTTCCGACTGCACTTCCTTGGCCAGCTCGTTGGCTTTGGAAACGGTGGTGTCGGACAGCATGTACTTGGTGGTGGTCGCGTTGTTGAGCAGCGTGGAAAGCGGACCGGTCAGCATCATGGACACGGCCACGACGATGCCGACGAGCGCCACCAGCCAGGATTCGGAATGGACGATCTTACGGGTCGCCACGTCCTTGACCGTCTTCTTGTTGACGGCAAAAGTGATAATCAGCGCGAGCGCGAACAGCACGCCAATCGCAATAAGGTACGGCGTCAATGAGCCGATGACGTTCATAACGTCAGCCATGTTGATTTGCAGCATGGTCTGCCTCCTCCTTGATTCTCATAACCAAACGACACGTAGGCTCCGATGCCTTTATCGGAACCGCGAAACCATTCAACACTGCCCCGCATCTCATGGTTTCGGTGAAGTGGCTGCAGATGCGTGCGGCAAGTGAAGACACTTCTTCATGTCGATGATTCGATTTCATCAGACTTCAACGTGCGGCACATGGCGTTTTCCCCAGCCTGTCAATTCGCGTGCATAATCTGCACGCCAAGTACGATGGAAGTATGAGCGACTTAAGCGCATTGAATCTGGAAGCAGGCAGCCTGGTTGGCGGCTACACGTTGATTTCCCGGCTTGGTTCGGGTGCCATGGGCTCGGTATGGCGTGTGCGGGACGATGGCGGCCATCAATATGCGATGAAGATTTTGCGCGATTCCCTCTCCGACGACGATTCCCCGCAGCAGCAGCGCGACGAGTTGACCGCACGCGAGCGCCTGCGCAGGGAGGCGATGGCGTTGCAGAAGGTGCGGCATCCGGGCGTGTGCGGCATTGTGGATATGGAACTTGACGACGCGTTGGCTTTTATTGTGACCGAGTTGATCGAAGGCAAGAATCTGCGTGAGGATGTGCGCGTCAATGGCCGATATGTGGGCGACGATTTGGAACGGCTGGCACGCAAGCTGATTGAGGCGGTGCGTGCCGTGCATGCGGCCGGCATCGTGCACCGCGATATCAAGCCGACGAATGTGATGGTGTCGAGCACCGGCCCGGTATTGGTGGATTTCGGCATCGCTATGGGCGAAGGCGAAAGCCATGTGACGCGTACCGGTCTGGTGATGGGCACGCCGGGGTTCATCGCGCCGGAAATCATTGATGGCGCGGAATCGGATGAAATGACCGATTGGTGGTCGGTGGCGAGCGTATTGGCGTTCGCCGCTACGGGTGAGCCGGTGTTCGGCACGAAGCCGATGATGACCGTGTTGGAACGCGCCGCGGCCGGCAGCGCCAATCTTGCGGGACTTCCCGCGGGCACGATGGCCGCGTTCCGTTCGGCGCTCAATCCGGATCGGACGAAGCGGTGCACGCCGGACGATTTGCTGCAGGCGATCGCCGTGGATGCGTTGAATCCGCAGGCGTGGGTTGCGGCCGACAATGGTGGCGCAGCGGATGGCGATACGGAGGCGATGCCCCCTTTTGTTGAATCGCCCGACAATCCGCGCACGTTGTGGCAATCGCAGGACGACATAACCGGCGAAAACGCCATCGGCACGCGCACGATGCCAAGGCTCAGCGAAGCAACGCAAGCGATCGGGCAGCCCGATGTGAGCGCAACTCAAGTAATCGAGAAACAAGTGACCAGCCAATCCGACGCGAGCGCAACGCAGGTGATCGCACCTGTTGACGATGCCGAGACCAGCGTGCTTTCCGACGCACTTCCCAACGTGGGCAGCACGCGGGCGATGCCGACAGGCACGCAGGTAATGCCGCAATCCATGCCGTCAACACAAATGCTGCCGGCCCAGAACGCATGGAATCCAGCGGAAGCGCCGACGCAAGTCGACCCGACCATCAAACCCGCGTTGCAACGCATCGCCATGCGGCAGCCACCGTCCGTCATACCGCAGGCCACGGTGGCCGCGGCGCAGCAATCGCCCGCAATGTCATTCCCGCCGGTACCCGGTATGGATGGGCCGAACGTTGCGGAAGCACCCAATCCCGCCGATGTGAAGCGTGGCGCGATGTTGGGCCGGGGCATGCTCCCCTGCGCGCTGATGGCGATTCCCGTGGCCGTCTGCGGACTGTTCTCACTGTGGACGGCGATGGCAGCCGCGTTGCTGTTCGCCTGTGCGCTGGCCACCATCGGATTCAACACGGAGGCGCAGCTCGAGCGCGAAGGCAAACGTGGCGGCGAGAAGAAAAGTTCCGACTGGCTGCTGCGATTGGCGGGACTGCCCTGGCACATCGTGAAGGGCTTCGGCGTCGCCATCGTGCGGACGCTGATCATGTTGGCCGTGGCCGCGCTGGGTTTGTCGCTCACCACGGTCGTGCTGCAGCTTCCGTATGCCGTGATGGATACGTGGATATTTGGATTGACGATTCCGATGCCGACGCTGCTTGGCGGTCCGCTTTCCGAAAGCGGGCTGGCGCAGGCTGCGTTCTGCGCGATCGGCTGGCTTGTGGCCGTGGCCGCTCCGGGCGCGATCGTACTGCGATTGGGCGGCGGCGCACTGCGTAAACAGCCGTATCTGCGCCACTTGAGCGAGCTGCCGACGCAATCGCAAGGCAATACGGAATTCCCGACGAATCGATAGCAAGGCATCGCTAGTATGGTGCCCAGCATAACAACGTGAGGTCGAAAGGAATATCGATGGCCCAGAACAGCAAGGATGCGCAGAAGCGTACCAGCCGCGCCGAGCGTAGGGCCGCTGAGGCCGCGGCGATGAAGGCGCGCGCCGAGCAGATGGAGAAGGAACGCAAGCAGCAGACGATCATCGGCGGCATCGTGGTGGCGGTGCTGGTGATTCTGGTGGCGATCGGCGCGTTCACCGTGTACCACAACATGCATAAGAAGGCCGAAACGAAGGCTTCCACCGAAACCGTGCAGGAAGCGTACACGGCGTTGCAGAAAGTGAAGAACACTCCGAAGCTCGTCGATAAGAAGGGCGGCCTGCTGATTTCCAAGAACGGCTACGGCAAGGCTGTGGAGGGCGCGCCGACCGTCGAGCTCTACATGGATTTCCTGTGCCCGGGCTGCGGCAACCTGCACCGCCAGTTGGACGCCGACCTGCAGAAGATGGTCGATGCCGGCCAGATCAATCTGGACCTGCATTTCATGGCGTTCATGGACCGTTGGTCCACCGACGAGTATTCCAGTCGCGCGGCGAACGCGGCCATCTACCTGGCCGAGCATGACAGCGACCCGAACCATCTGATCTCCTTCCTGGAGAAGGTCTACGCCGAGGATTTCCAGCCGGAGGAAGGCTCCGCATACAAGTCGGTGAGCGACGCCAAGATCAAGGAGCAGATGATCGCCGCGGGTGTTTCCAAGGATGTTGCGGACAAGGCGTTTGGCCGCGATTATCAGGAATGGCTTGATGCGATTGACACTTACACGCCGAAGCGTTCCGAACTGTGGCATCAGTCCGGCAGCTACAAGGGCAGCATGACCACGCCGACCGTGATCATCAACGGCAAGTATTGGGATATGGACCAGCTGACCACCGCCCAGACGACGGTTAAGGACGGTCTGTTGGAATCGATCGGCCTGAAGGACAGCGAAGTCGGCGTTGCCGGCAAGATGCCGTCCATCGGAGCCAAGAAGGGGCCGATTTCCGTCACCACGGGCGAATAACCCCTTACGGGCAGCCGGCACGTCTCAACCCGCAATACTAAGTTGACGGCGGTGGAAGCGCTGGTTATGCTATTCATCGTTCCTCTGTTGTTTTCATAGCAAAAGAGGACATGCCTCCTTAGCTCAGATGGCCAGAGCGGCCGCCTTGTAAGCGGCAGGTCGTCGGTTCGATCCCGACAGGAGGCTCGAACCCGTATGACGGGCTTGGACCTCTTACCATGGGTAAGTGCTCCAGAAGTCTTCCCCCAACTTGAGACTTCTGGCAAAGCGGACGAGACGTCCCCCAACCTGTCTCGTCCGACCGGGGGCAGGACATCCCCTTCTCTCCTGCCCCCTTTTTATTTTTCGCTTTTCGTACCTGCTTTCAAAAATGTGGCGGTATGGATAAAACCATCGGAAAGCACGGCGACCGTTCCAGCTGAGCCGTTACAATAACGGCGTTGTAGGCAGCGCTGAAAAGAGGATAAATGACGAGAAGGTGGACCCCTCGGAGATTCGTGACGCTTCGTCGTGTCCGCGTCATGGCATGCGTGGCCTCATTGACTTTGACTTCGGCGTTGGCGTTTGGTGTGGGCGCGCGCAAATCCGTGGCGTTGACCGTCAATGGGGAGACCACCACGGTGACCACATATGCGATGAGCGTGGACCGTCTGCTGCAGGAGCAGGGCGTGAAAGTCAAAACGCACGACCTGGTGGAATCGACCAGCCCGACCAGCATGCTGAAGAACCATGATGTGGTGAACGTGCAGAGCGCATACCAGACCACCATCACCATCGACGGCCAGGAAGTGCCGTTCTGGACGGTCGCGTCCAGCGCCGAGCAGTTGCTGGACTTCTTCAACCAAAACGAAACCGAAGCGGCGAAAATCACCGTCAATATCAGCAACGTCTACAACAAGCTCACCGGCGGTCTCATCATCAACCAGAAGGGGCCCGTCACCGTCATCGCGGACGGGAAAAGCTCGGTGGCGCCGAACGGCAAGCTGCCCGCTGCCTCCATTCTTGACGCCAAAGGCATCACGTTGGGCAAGGAGGATCGCGTCAGTGTCGAAAAGGACGGCAAGACGACCATTCTGCGCGTCCGCCGCGTGACGCATGGTGAGGAGACCCGCACGAAGGAAGTGCCGTTCGGCACGCAGACCATCATCGACCCGAACCTGCAGCCGGGCGAAGTCACGGTACGGCAGGAAGGCGAGAACGGCGAAATCCAGCAGACGTACGCCGTCACCTACGTGGATGGCGTGAAGGAAAGCGAGACGCTGGCCGGAGAGAAGACCACGAAAATCGCCATCGACAAAGTCATTGCGGTCGGACCGGAAAAAACTACGGACGATACCGACAAATCCGACAAATCCGACAACAGCGGCAACGGCAACAGCAACGGCGATAACGGCGATTCCGGCAAGACGGACGACGGCAAGAACGATTCGGGTAAGAACGACTCGAATAAGTCCGATTCGAATAAGTCCGATTCCGACAAAACCGATTCGAACAAGTCGGATTCCTCGGATAAGAACAATTCGAACAACAACTCGAATAACAATTCCAACAACACCGAGAAGGACGATCCGGCACCGACCCCCACACCAACCCCTGCACCGCAGCCGACTCCCGCACCCCAGCCCAAACCGCAGCCCACGCCGCAGCCGAGCAATCCTTCCGCAGGCTGCCGCTTGTACCATCCTTCCGCGGCACAGGCACAGGCCTACGCTTCCGGCGCGGCGGCGCAGCGCGGCTGGACCGGCCAGAACTGGACGGATCTGGTCAAACTCTGGAATCGCGAATCCGGATGGAGCTGGAGCGCGGAAAACGTGTATTCGGGCGCATACGGTATTCCACAAGCGTTGCCGGGCAGCCAAATGGCCACGTTCGGCGCGAATTGGAAGGACGATGCCGCCGTGCAGATCGACTGGGGTCTGAGCTACATCGCACAGCGGTACGGCAGCCCGTCCGCGGCGTGGCAGCACTCCGAACAGACCGGATGGTACTGATGATCCGGCTAATCGCCAACGATTTTCGTACCGGCATGAACGGATAATGAGGGAATGACAGAAGAGGGAATGACGGAAAACGTGAACGAGCATACGCAGGGCCATTTGCTGGGGGCGGCCGACATCCGACGCATCGCCGCCGACGCGGGTATCAGCCCGACGAAGAAATTCGGGCAGAATTTCGTGATTGATCCGGGAACCGTGCGTCGCATCGTGCGCGAGGCCGGCGTGACCGCCGACGACCATGTGCTGGAAGTCGGTCCCGGACTGGGTTCGCTGACGCTGGCGATTCTGGAAACCGGCGCCACGATGACGGCTGTGGAAATCGACCCGCCGGTCGCCGAACGCCTGCCGAAAACCATCGCCGAATTCATGCCGGACGCCGTGGACCGCTTCCGTGTGGTCAACCGCGACGCACTTACCGTCAATCCGGAGAATCTGCCCGATTTCAAGGATGACGATTCCTTCACGCTGGTGGCCAATCTGCCGTACAACGTGGCCACGCCGATTCTGCTCACCCTGTTGGAACGTTTCGACAATCTGGGCACCTTCCTGGTGATGGTGCAGAAGGAAGTGGCGGACCGTTTGAGCGAGAAGCCCGGTTCGAAGATCTACGGCACGCCGAGCGTGAAGCTCGCATGGTACGGCACCGCGGAACGCGTGGGCATCATCGGCCGCAACGTGTTCTGGCCGGCCCCGAACGTCGATTCCGCGCTGGTGCTGTTCAAGCGCTACCCGGGCGGTCACACCCCCGCCGCGGACAATGCGGACGGTTCCGTGGTGGATCGCGAAACCGTGTTCCGTTTGATCGACGCGGCTTTCGGGCAGCGCCGCAAGACCCTGCACGCCGCATTGAAGAAAATCGTGCCGTCCGAAGCGTTCGAGAAGGCCGGCATCGACCCGACCCGTCGTGGCGAGACGCTCACCATCGACGAATTCGTGGCGTTGGCACGCGCGTTGGATGAGGTGTTCGCGTCATGAGCACCATTGATTCGCCCGCCATCGGAACGGCCACCATCAACGCCGTGAGCGTGGACTGCCCGGCGAAAACGAATCTGACCCTGCATGTGGGCCCGTCGCATGCCGAATGGGGCGGCCGTCATGAACTCGACACCATCTATTGCGCGGTCGGCGTATACGACACCGTCACCGCCACGCGCAAAGCGCCGGGAAGCGGCTTCTCGCTGAATCTCGAGGGCGCGTATCTGGGCGACCTGGCCTCTTCCGGCAGCGATATGCGCCGCAACCACGCCGTGCTGGCATTGTTCGCCATGGCCGAAGCGAGCGGCCATGAGCCGGACGTGGCGTTGAACATCGACAAGCGCATCCCCGTCGGTGCGGGCATGGCCGGCGGTTCCGCCGATGCGGCGGCGACGATTCTGGCATTGAACACGTTGTGGGATCTCGATTGGCCGATCGAACGCCTGCAGGAAGTCGCGGCCACGCTGGGCGCGGACATGCCGTTCTGTCTGACCGGCGGTTACGCGCGCGGCACCGGTTTCGGCGAACGCATCGAACAGCTTGATGATGATGGCGATATCGTACGCGATCTTACGGAACGTGGGTTTACCGGCCATCTGCTGGTCGGCGCGTACCGTGCGGAACTGCGCACGCCGGAAGTGTATGCCACATTCGATCAGATCGGTGCCGGCGATGGCGATGAGAACCACCTGCAGAAGGCGGCGGTCTCCCTGCATCCGCGTAGCGGACAGGCGATCGAGGAAGCCTTGCGTGCGGGAGCCAGCCAGGCGTTCGTCTCCGGTTCCGGCCCATCCGTCATCGCGTTCGTGCCGACGGAGGATGCGGCGGACGCCGTGCAGCGGGCATGGCAGGACAGCCGTTGCGTCGATCGCATCATCGCCACGAACGCCCCAGCCCGACCGATTGTGCATATCACCGCATGACAGTAAAGTTGATGGCAATTGGTTTGTTCAAAAGGAATTCGTAAATGACCCAGGCTAACGACGAGCGCGCCGCGCGCAAAGAGTACATTCGCCGCCGTCAGAAGACGGTGTTCAGCATCGTCGGAGCCGTCATGGTGGTCGCCATGGTGGTGTCCCTGCTGTTCTTTTTCCATGTCGGAGGCCTGGGCAACGTCAAGTCGGCCGCCGTACAGCCGAACTACGGCCAGCAGGCACCGTGCCCCATCAAGGAAGCCGACGGCAACAAGGCCAAGTATGTGGAGAATCGCAACATCACGCTGCGTGTGCTCAACGGCACGAAGTTCTCCGGCTTCGCCAAGGCGGTGAGCGACGCGTTGCAGAACCGCGAGTTCAACCCCCAGACGCCGGACAACTACACCAAGAAGGTGGATCGCACGATGATCGTCTTCGGCAAGAACGGCGTGAATCAGGCGTACACCGTGGCAAGCAATTTCACCGACGCCATGCTGGTTATGGACGACCGTCAGGACCAGCTGATCGACGTCATCGTGGGCGCCACATTCGACAATCTGCAGGATACGAAGAAGGTTCCCGCCGCAGGCAAGGCGATCACCGGCATCCAGGGCTGCGTCGCGGTGGACAAGATGACCGACCTGCCCAAGGCGCCCGAGCATGATGCGGTGAATCCGCAAAGCTGACCGCCAATCGAAATCGATATAGGCAATATGAAAAACCCGCGCTCCCCCAATCGGGAACGCGGGTTTTCGTATTCGAGCTGTTCCAAGCACACTGTTCCATGCATGCGGCGAAACCACCGCATGTCAATCGCTATTCGCCCTGCTCCTTGTACCAGCGTTCCAGCTCGGCAACGGCCACGTCACGCTCCACCGGACCGTTATCGAGGCGGTATTCCAGCATGTGCTTGTACGCCTTGCCGACCATCGGGCCTGGTTCGATGCTTAGCAGCTGCATGATCTCGTCGCCGTTGAGGTCAGGACGGATCGCGTCGAAGTCTTCCTTTTCTTTCAGGTCGCGCACACGCTGTTCCATCTCGTCCATGGCCGCCGAGAACATCATGGCCTTGCGCTTGTTCTGCGTGGTCGTGTCGGCGCGCGTAAGGCGGTTCAGACGCTCGTACAGCGGGCCAGCGTCCTTGACGTAGCGGCGGACCGCGGAATCCGTCCACGGCTCCTCCACGTAGCCGTGGAAGCGCAGATGCAGGTTGACCAGCTCGCTGACGTCCTCGACCATGTGGTGGTCGAAATGCAGTGCCTTCAAACGCTTGCGCGTCATCTTCGCGCCGACAGCGTCATGACGGTGGAAGCTCACCTTGCCGCCCGCTTCGAAACGACGGGTCTTCGGCTTGCCGATGTCGTGCAGCAGAGCCGCCAGACGCAGCGTCAGGTCCGGGGCCGGCACCGGACCGTCGGGACCGGTTTCGAGGGCGACGGCGCGTTCGATGACGATCATGGTGTGTTCGAACACGTCCTTATGGCGATGGTGCTCGTCGATTTCCAGCTGCAGCGCGGGAATTTCCGGCAGCACGATGTCGGCAAGACCGGAATCGACCAACGCTTCGATGCCGGCGCGCGGGCGATCGGACAGCAGCAGCTTGACCAGTTCGTCGCGCACACGTTCGGCGGAGACGATTTCGATGCGATCGACCATGTCGGACAGCGCTTCGGCGGTTTCCGGCTCGATGCGGAAGCCGAGCTGCGCCACGAAACGCACGGCGCGCATCATGCGCAACGGATCGTCGTCGAACGACTGCCGCGGATCGACGGGGGTACGCAGCACGCCTTTGGCCAAATCGTTCGCACCGCCGAACGGATCGACGAATTCGAGTTCCGGAACACGCAACGCCATCGCGTTGACGGTGAAATCGCGGCGGGAAAGATCGCCTTCCAGCGTGTCGCCGTAATTGACTTCCGGCTTGCGCGAGTCGGGGTCGTAGGTGTCGGAACGGTAGGTGGTCACCTCCACTTTCACCTCGGTGCCGTCCTCACGCCTGCGCATCGCGCCGAGCGTGCCGAATTTGCGGCCCATATCCCAGAAGCCATCATGCCCAAAACGGCGCAGAATATGCTCAAACTGCTCGGGACGCGCCGATGTGCAGAAATCCAAATCATGCGATTTGCGATGCAGCAGCAGGTCGCGGACAGGACCCCCGACCAGTGCCAGTTCATAGCCTTCCGCAGCAAACATACGTCCTAATTCAATGGCCTCTGGCCACACTTCGAAGTTCACGCCATACCTTTCAGCACCACAAGTTTTCCGTTTACCAGCATACCGTTACCCCACCTGCACACAGAATTGAGTATGGTTGGAATCATGATTACGCCCGCAGACCTTGCACGCATGCTTGCCCATGCTGCGGACGACCATGCCCAAAATCCGCTGGAACCGGACGAACTGCTGTACACATCGCAGTCGGTTTCGCTGCAGCAGCTGCAACAACTACAGCAATTGCAGCAGCGCACGATCATCACGCCGAGCGCGCCTACGCCGGCGATGATGCCGCGCCGGCGCACCGCGGATGGTCCGACCACATTCGCATCGCTTGACGCGCAGGAGCTGCCGGTGGTGCGCGAGTATTCGGCGGGCGGGCTGGTGTTCGACGACAAGGGTCGCGTGGCGATCATCGCACGTCATTCACGCAGCGGGCATTTGGAATGGTGCCTGCCGAAGGGACATATCGAAAAAGGCGAAACGCCGCAGCAGACGGCCGTGCGCGAAGTGCATGAGGAAACCGGCATTCTGGGCGAGGTGGTCGATTCCATCGCCACCATCGACTATTGGTTCACCGGTACCAGCCAACGCGTGCACAAGCTGGTGCACCACTTCGCGTTGCGGCAGATCGGCGGCGAGCTGACCGTCGAAGGCGATCCCGACCATGAGGCCGAAGACGCCATTTGGGTGGATTTTGCTGATTTGGACGATGTGCTGAGCTATCCGAACGAACGGAAGATAGCATGGTTGTACGCAAGGAAACTCAACAGACAGGCGTAATAGTGAATCAATCCGCACAACGGCACGTTTCGCGTGGCCTTCGCGCGTTATCATCCATCCTCGCCATGGTATTGACCATGGCGTTGATGTTGTTATACGCACCCACGCCATCGGCAAGGGCCATGGAATCGACCACATCGGCGGAGTCGACGGACGGTATGTTGTCCATCAACTCTTCCACGGCCGTATTGACGGACACCTCCGGATACCATCTGAACGCCACGGTGACCAACACGACCGGACAGGAGATTCCCGCAGGAACGCTGACGCTGGCCATGAACGCCTTCTACACGTTCGTTTCGCGCAACGACATCCAGGATTGGTCTGAAGGCAACGGGCGAATCCCCACCCCGCAATCCGTGGGACAGGCCGATGTGCCCGCGTTGCAGCCGGGAGCCAGCGCCAACGTGAGCATCGACGCGGACGCCCATCAGGAATCGCTCGCGGCCATCAACTCTTGGGGGCCGAAGCCGGTGCTGCTGAGCTATTCCGCCAACGGAACCCCCCTTGCTCAATCGCATACGTTCGTGACGCGCACCGGCGCGGGACTCCACACGCCCAGCACGCCGGCGCTGCACATCACCGTCGCCCAGCCGCTGGCCGCCAACGGGTGGACCACCGACAGCAAGCTGCTTGGACAGCTGGTCGATGAAGGGGGTATTTCCTCCTCGAAACTGGCGAAAATCGCCATGCCCAGCAAGGATGACGACGCACGGCTCAAATCGTTGCAGCAGACCTTCGCCAAGCACGACATGCTGCAGGTCGTAGGAGATCCGACCTACCTGCAGGCGATGGCGATGCCGACGCGGGTCGACGGCATCACCCAGCCCGCATTGTTCGACATAACCGCCTACAGCGCCATGAACAACGCTCCGGCCTACAGCGCAGCCGGTATCAACGACCGTCAATGGTCCGCAGCCAAAGCCCGGAAAACCTATCAATCGGCATTGGGTGACAGCAACGCGGACATCACCGCATACGCGTGGCAGGGCAACGGCAATTGGACCCTACAAGCGTTGACGAAGGCCCGCCAGCAGGGGTACGGCACCGTCATCGCCACGCATGACTTCGAAGAGGACGATGCGGCTACCGTACGTACCGGCAAGACGGTGGTCTCCACCGATGCCGGGGACATCACCGTGCTTTCCGCGCAGAATGTGCTTTCCGGCCTGGCCCAAGGCAAGGCGACCAGTGACGATGCCAACGCCGACAGCGAGGGAACCACGGCCGGCAGATTGGCGCGATTCGTCGCGCAAAGCGCGTTCTACCAGATGGAACAGCCTTATGCGGAACGCAACCTGCTGGTCTGTCTGAACGAGGATTCCGACCCCAGTGTTGTGGACGCGCTGATGAGCGACATCGAGCAGTCGCCGTGGCTGAACCTCACCGATCTCGCCACGTTGAAGGATGCCGACATCTCCGAAGATGCGGCCAGCATGTCAACCGACCTTCCCCAAACGGACGGCCTTACCGATGGCATGCGCAGCGACGTCCAGCAGACTCTGAGCGCGCTGGCGAACTCATCGAGCAACATCAAACGTTTCAATATGTCGATCCTCGTCAAGCCGAACGGAAAAGACGAATCCGACGTCAACACCTGGAGCAGGCAGCTGACGAACGCCCACACCATCATGGCCCTGCACGCGTTGGGCGGCGAGAGCCCTTCCAGAAGCACGATGGCGGAAGGCGCGAACCAGCTCGCGGTCCTGCTGATCAACGGTGTGGCGATCACGCCGACGGAAAGCGTGAACGTGGTCAGCGAAACCGCGAAAATGCCGGTGACCATCAGCAACAGCCACCCGTACCCGGTAAAGGTGAAGGTCTCGTCGCTGACCGATTCCATGCAGATCGTCACGTCCCGATTCGACACCGTGCAGGTGCCGCCCCACGGCGAGGCACAGGTGGCGTTCACCATCCGTGTGTCCACGTCCGGCACCGCCAACGCCACCATCAGCCTGTTCGACAGGAATGGTGCAGCGTTTGGAGCCACGCAGGTCACCCACATCACCAGCGCGCTGCAGATCAGCGACAAGAGCGGTTTCGTCATCATCGGCTTCGCCGTGCTCTTGGGCGCTGTGGGACTGTGGCGTCAATTCAACCGTAAGAAGGATCCCGACGAATGAGTTCTTCCGTTGGCCGTAACTCACTGATCATGGCCTCCGGTACCGCCGCTTCGCGCGTGACCGGCCAAATCCGCACCATCCTGCTTGCCTGGGCCTTGGGCACCACCGGCTATGCCGCCAACGCCTACCAGGCCGGTTCGATGATTCCGCAGGTCATCTACACACTGGTTTCCGGCGGCATCTTCAACGCGGTGCTTGTGCCGCAGATCGTGCGCACGCTGAAATCGAAGGACGCCGAAACCAAGCTCAACAAGCTCATCACCCTTGCCATCACCTTGTTGTTGGGTGTGACGCTGCTCATGGCCGTTGCCACGCCGTTGTTGACCAAACTGTATGTCAACGGCAGCGCCGAAACCATGGCCCTCGCCACCTCCTTCACCTTGTGGTGCATGCCCCAGATCTTCTTCTACGGCCTGTATACGGTGATCGGGCAGATTCTCGCGGCGAAGGACCATTTCGTCACGTATGCGTGGAGCTCGGTCGGCGCGAACATCATCAGCTGCATCGGTTTCGGCGCGTTCATCGCGATGTTCGGCAGGGCCACGGAACGTCCGCTGGACTTCTGGACGCCGACGAAAATCGCGCTGACCGCCGGCACTTGGACGCTTGGCGTGGCGTTCCAGGCGCTGGTGCTGTTCATTCCTTTGACGAGAATCGGCCTGAAATACCGTCCGAAATTCGGCGTTCACGGCATCGGACTGCGTTCGATGGGACCGGTCGCCGCGTGGAGCCTCGGCATCGTCGGCGTCGATCAGATCGTCAACATCATCGTCACCCGCGTGGCCACCAGCGCGCCGTTCAAGGCTTCGGAACAGCTGCATATGAGCCAGTTGGACGTGGCCGGCAACGCCTCGTATCAGAATGCGTACACCATCTACATGCTGCCGTATTCGCTGATCGCCGTGTCCATCGCCACTGCGATCTTCCCGAAAATATCGAAAGCCATCGCGGACCGCAATATCGACGAGGCGCGCAAGGATCTGAGCTCGGCCCTGCGTAATCTCAATCTCATCATGTGCTTCTTCGCAGCGGCGTTCATCGTGCTTCCGTTGCCGATCATCCTCGCACTGCTGCCGTCCATCAGCGTGCGTGAGGCGCTGCTCATCAGCGCGCCGCTCGCCGCTTTGGGCATCGGCCTGCCACTTTCCAGCTCGTATTTGGTCATCCAACGCACGTTCTACGCGTTCGAAGACGGCAAGCATCCGTTTATTTTCATGGCGATCACCATGACCATCCAGGGTGGCGTCATCATCGCGTCGACGTTCATTCTGCCGCCCACGCAGTGGATCACCGTCATCGGATTGGCGATTTCGGTGAGCTTCATCCTGCCGTATCCGCTGCTTACGCACATGCTCCGTTCCCGTTTCGACGGCGATGTGGACGACAAGCGCATCATCACCGCCTATGCGAAGGCGCTGGTGGCCACGATAGCCGCCTGCGTGATTGGCCTGCTGTGCCGCAACGGCGTCTACCGGCTGGTCGGAGCGCATATCGGCCCCGACGACGGCACTATGAACTGGGGTCAGGCGGTTCTGTCCGCGATACTGCTCACCATCGTCATCGCCATCGTCTATCTGGCGTGCCTGTGGGCGCTGCGTGCCGAGGAGCTCACTTCGGTCGTGGACATGCTCGCCGCCCGCATACCGGGGCTTGGCAACAAGCCTAAGTCTGGCGGAACGGCCAGCCCCAACGGTAAACTTGAGCAAAGTACCGCCGAAAACGGCGACCAAGAATAACAGCGTAGGTAGAACAATCGTTACAGAGTTGAAGGAAACCATGAAACCTCAACTGGGAGATACCATCAGCAACCGCTATGTGCTGGTTTCGCCATTGCGCGAGGAAACCGGCTTGCAGGTTTGGAAGGCAAGCGATCACGTGCTTGCCCGGGATTGCCAGCTTTTTATCGTCAACAACCGCAAGGCTTTGCAGGACGTCAATGCGACGGCCTCCATGCTGGCGATTTCCCACGACGCCCATTTCACGCAGGTGCTGCAGCTTCAGCACGTGGGCGAGGTGGCGTTGGTGATCACGCAGCTCGATGCCGGCATGTCGTTGAGCGAGTATCTCACGCAGTCCAGCAAGCCGCTGAGCTTCACCGCGATCCGTTCCATTCTTGGTGAGGCCGTCGAAGCCCTGCACGTGTTGCAGAAAGACAATCTCACGCATTTCTCGATCAGCACGGACACCGTGCGATTGACCCGCAACGGCATTGAAATCGCCGACGCGCCGGTAAGCATCATGCTGGCCGATACTTCGCGCGTGCAATCCGTGGAAAACCAGGAGCAGCTTGCGATTCGCCAGGTCGCTTCCCTGCTGTATTCCCTGCTGACGCGCACGCCGTCGACGCTGTCCACGAACTACCATCTTGACGCGATTTCACCGAACGTGCCGATGGAGTTCCGCGTGATTTGCAAGCGTGGTCTGGATCTCAAGGAGAAGGACGGTTTCCCGACCGTTCCGATGGCCACCATCGCCGAATTGGAGGCGTTGCTGGGCGACTACGAGCCGCTGGCGAAGCTTAACGGCCCCGATATTGCGTTACCGTCCGCGGATTCGGAATGCTCGATTGTGAACGTGCCCCTGCTGCAGATTCTCGAGCAGGATGCCATCGCCTTGCCCGATACGCTGGCTGAAACCGGAAGCATTCCGGAAATGACGTTCGAAGCGCCTGAACCACACACTGATTTCTCCGACAGCAAGGAAGCCTTGGCCAAGGGTATGGCCGCGACCGGCGGTGCCGTGAAATCGCTGTGGAACAACAGCCGCGAACTACTCAGCGAAGAGGACCTCGACGGATCCTCCGAAGATGTGGATTCGCCGTTCTCCTTCCCCATCCGTGTTTCCACGCCGTCGCCGCAGGGCGATTATCATACGGACGATTCGCAATTGGAGAAGACCGGTCGCATTCCGGTGATCGGACCTGACGGACGGGTCATCGAGCCGGGCGAGGAATCCGCACGCGCGTTGAAGGCGGAGCAGGAAGCGATCGACGCGGCATATCAGAACGAAAACGGAACCCCCGTTGCGGTGCCGCCGAGCTTTGCCCCTAAAGCCTCTTCCTCCAGTCCGGCCGAGGTCGCCAATGCCAAATTGTTCGGCAAGCTCACCACCAAGGTCGTGGCCATTGTGGTCGCGTTCATTGTGGTGGCCGTCGCATTGGGATTCGCCATTCATGGTTTGACCAAGAAGCCGGATGACGGCATCACCAATACGAATTCCAACAATCCGTGGCCGGAAATGAACCTTGACGACGTGCCTTTCGGCGATAATGGCGATTCCGGCAATGGCAGCAGCTCCGCCAGCGATGCAAACAGCGATTCCAACGATGCCAACAACTCCGACAACGGCAGCTCCGATTCCAGCAAGCCGAAGAAAACCACGAAGAAGAGCCATTCCGCCAAGAAGGACGTCGACAAGGTGGTGACTTCGGATAAGAAGGTGCGGAAGGTTCCGGAACCGAAGATGCCGGAGAACACGACTCCGTATGAGATCGACAACCGCCAGTTCCTGTCCAATCCGGACGGACAACAGGGTTACGGTTATTACCTCCACCTCAGCCAGCCCCAGAAAGCGTATCGCATGGTCATCAAGATCCGTTCTTCCGGCGGCCAGGGCTACATTCGCGTGAACGCCAAGTCCAGCCCGAACCAGGGTGAACAGGTCGCCCAGTTCGAGTTCGACGCCAGCGGCACCACCGAAATCAAGTTCAACAAGGCCGTGGAGACCCAGGACATCCTCTTGTGGGTGCCGTTCGACAGCCTTCCCGGCAACCAGCTGTACATCGATTCGGTGCAGATTTTCTGACGCATCGGCAGACAAGGAGGGTGTGCGGATTGTTCCGCACACCCTCCTTTTGTTTCACGTGAAACAACGTGACGGATAGCTGACTTTTTTGAACGCCTTTTTGAACGCCTTTTTGAACGCCATCTGCAAAACCGCCCGCAACCGTCGTGGAAACTGCATTACAGTAGCAACCATGAGTGATATGCGTGATGTGGTGATTATCGGTTCCGGCCCGGCTGGCTATACTGCCGCGATCTATCTTGGCCGCGCCGGCTTCGAGCCGCTGGTCGTCGCCGGCGCGCTGACGCCCGGCGGCCAGTTGGTCAACACCACCGAAGTGGAGAATTTCCCAGGCTTTCCCGATGGCATCATGGGTCCGGATCTGATGGACAATATGCGCAAGCAGGCGGAACGGTTCGGCACGCATATCGTTTGGGACGATGTTGTTTCGGTTGCTTCGAATGCCGATACCGGCCTCAAAACCGTCACCCTTGACGGCGGCGACGTGTACGACGCACGCGCGCTGGTCATCGCAACAGGCTCAAACTATCGTAAGCTGGGCGTGCCAGGCGAGACGGAATACGCAGGCAAAGGTGTCTCCTACTGCGCCACCTGCGATGGTTTCTTCTTCCGCAACAAGCCGATTGTGGTGGTCGGCGGCGGCGACAGCGCTTTCGAAGAAGCTGATTTCCTGTCCCGTTTCGGCTCGTCCGTCACCCTTATTCATAGGCGTTCCACGTTCCGCGCTTCCCGCATCATGGTGGAGCGTGCGCAACGCAATCCGAAAATCGATTTCATGCTTGACGCTGTGGTGCAGGAGATTCGCGGCGACGAGAACGGCGTACAGGAGGTGGAGGTGCGCAACACCGCCACCGAAAAGACCTCTGTAATCCCCGCTAACGGCGTTTTCATGGCGATTGGGCACACTCCTGCCACTGCTTTTCTTAACGGGCTTGTAGACGTCGATTCAGCCGGTTATATCACGGTCGATGGCGCCAGCACGCGTACCAGTGAACCCGGCGTTTTCGCCGCGGGAGACTGCGTGGATAGCGTCTATCGTCAGGCCATCAGCGCGGCGGGCATGGGGTGCCGCGCCGCGCTGGATGCGCAGGCTTATCTCGATTCGCTCAAGTAAGGCTCAAATCGTTCAAATCATTATCGCTCGCCGAGCTCGATTGGCTCGGTTCGTTCAGCTCTGCTGCTGCATAAGCAGGTCGACGATGCGTTTCATATCGTCTTCCGATTTGAACACGATTTCGATTCGCCCGTGCTTCTTCGATCCCTTGATGGAGACCTTGGTGCCGAAACGCTGCTCCAGACCAACCTGAACGGGGGTACCAGCCCACGGATTGAGCTTGCTGGCCTTCGGCTTCTTGGGCTGGTCGCTTTCGGCGGCCTTCATCGACACGATTTCCTCGGTGCTGCGTACGGACAGTCCCTCGGCGATGATGCGCGTGGCCAGCTGTTCCATATCCGCTTCCGTCGGCAGTCCCAGCAGCGCACGCGCGTGGCCCGCGGACAGCAGTCCGGATGCGACCTTCTTTTGCACGGCGGCCGGCAGGTTGAGCAATCGCAAGGTGTTGGCGATTTGCGGACGGGATTTTGACACCGACTTGGACAGTTGGGCCTGCGTCAGGCCGAAATCGTCGATCATCTGCTGGTAGGCAGCCGCCTCTTCCAGTGGATTCAGCGCGACGCGATGCAGGTTTTCCAGCAGTGCGTCACGTAGCATGTCGTCATCGGCGGTGGTTTTGACGATGGCCGGAATCGTTTTCAGGCCGGCGATCTGCGATGCGCGCCAACGACGTTCGCCCATGATGAGCTCGTACATGCTATCCATGCGCCCGTCGAACATGTTGTGCGGTTCGGCCGGTTTGGCTGTGGCTCCCCTGCGGGCGGCTTCGATTTGCGATTGCGGACGCTTGCGTACGACGATTGGCTGCAGTACGCCGACTTCTTTGATGGATTCGGCTAGCTCGCGCAGGTCGTCTTCATCGAAAATGGTACGTGGCTGATGCAGATTGGGACCGACGTCGCTCAAACGCAGTTCAACCAGATATCCACCCTGCACGGGAAGCAGTTCCGGTTCGTCCTTCTTATGTTCGGTCGGCGTGGTTTCACGTGAAACACTCCCCTGCTGCTCGCCCTGTTCGGAAGCTGGCTGAGCGGTGGAGCCGAAGAACATGTCCGCGGGATGCGCGCTTTCGTTCAACGAAATCGACGGCATGCTGGCACGACGATGCTGGTTTTTCTTGGTTGTTTCACGTGAAACAGCATGCTTCATCCCCTGCACGGCGTTCACCGATGCCTGTGCGGTAGCGGACGCGCTCTTGGATTCCACATGCCCATCAGTCTTGGAAGCCTTGACTTCCTTGGCGGCAGCGGCAGGCGCCGCATGCTCCTGATGCTGCGGCTCCCCCGGAAGAGAAGGAAACAGTGCGCCAAGACCTTTACCCAAACGCGACTTAGTTGCCATGATCAGTTCTCATTCCTTCTTGCATCGATTGCCTGCAGCACCGTATCGGAACGACGCGAAAGTTCCAACGCGGCTTCGCAGTACGCGATCGCACCCATGCCCTTGGGGTCGTATGCGATCACGCTTTGGTTGAAGCTTGGCGCTTCGGAAATCTTCACCGTGCGCGGAATGGTGGTGTCGAGCACGATTGTCGGATAGTGCTTCTTCACTTCCCCATGCACTTCGCGGCTCAGCAGCGTGCGCTTGTCGTACATGGTGATGAGCATCGTGGAGACCAGCAGCGACGGATTGTAATGTTCCTGCACCAGTCCGATGGTGTTGATGAGCTGGCCCAAACCTTCCAAGGCGTAATACTCGGCCTGAATCGGAATCAGCATTTCGTGCACGGCGCACATGGCGTTGATCACCAGCAGACCCAGGCTCGGCGGGCAGTCGATGATCACGTAATCGTAATGCTCTTCGCTGGTGGCGAGGAACTCGTCCACCGCGTTCTTCAGCAGCGAGTTGCGGTCCGCCATGTCGGCGACCTCAAGTTCGGCGCCACTCAAATCGATGGATGCGGGGACCACGTCGAGGTTGTCGAAATCAGGGCACGTGCACTTGACTTCCGCGATGCGCTTGCGTCCTTCGATGACGTCATACACCGAAGGCTGACCGGAGGCGTGCGGGGCGCCCAATGCCGTGGAGGCGTTGCCCTGCGGATCCATATCAATAAGCAGGACCTTGCATCCGAAACGGGCCAAGGCCGCGGACAGGTTCACCGCGGATGTGGTTTTGCCGACGCCACCTTTCTGGTTGGCAACTGCGATCAGGCGCGTTTGGGCCGGCTTCGGGCAGACCGCATGCTCCAATGCCTTGTATCGCGTCGATTCATCAGCGATTTGCGCGCCTACGGGGGATGTCGAGCCTTCGAAGATTCGCTTGATGGTTTCCGTGGCGGATTCCATCGACGTCAAATTGTCTGGTTCTTCAGGTCCAGTCATGAACTAGCCTTCCTATACATATTCAACAATCAAGTTTCATCATTTGGGTGGACAGATTTTCGCCTGTTCACGGCCATGTGCACCATTGTGAACAACGGTGGATAGTTGGTGGATAACTCATCCGACCACCCAAAAGTTATCCACAGAACAATCGTTGCAATTCCAAGCTTCTTCAAGATGCTTCGTAACACATTTCCGCGATTGTGAATACTGTGGATAACTCACGCGATTTTGTGGATAACTTATCGCTTGTCCACCATCAGCACATGCGTCGGTTCCAGACCCGGACCGACCTCGGCCTCCACCACGCGGGGATGGATACCGCCGTTTTTGGAGATCTCTTTGGTGGCCTTGACGATTTCCTCCTGCGCGGATCGTCCTTTCAGGGCAACCAGCCGTCCGCCTTTGTCCAGCAACGGCAGCGTCCATCCGGATAGTTTGGTCATCGGCGCGACCGCACGGCAGGTCACCACGGCAAACGGATGCCTGACCGGGATGGGATTCCCGTCGAGATCGACGGCATCCTCTCCCCTGCCCTTCCGGCCACCGTTCGAACCGCGGACGGCTTCGATTACGACGTTGGCTCGGGAGCGCACTATCGAGACATTGTCCAATCCCATTTCGTCAACGCACTCATGAAGCCATTCGATACGGCGTTCCATCGGTTCCACCAAGGTGAACTGGTGGTCCGGCAGGCAGGCGGCCGCCACGATACCGGGGAATCCTCCGCCACTGCCGATATCCGCCACCGTCTTGAATTGCCTCTTGGCCGTTGCTTCACGGATGAACGGTACGATGGCCGCGGAGTTCAGAATATGCCGTTCCCAAATAATACCGACATCGCGTGGCCCTATCAGCCCGCGCGGCTCTCCTTCCGCAGCAAGTTTCACGTGAAACACCTTCAACTTGCCCAATGCATCGCCAAGCACTTCCTCAAGAATCGGCGACCCATCCAATTCGTCATTCACATCACTCATGCACACCATCCTAATCTACAGGCATCAAAAAAGCGCCGCGAGAAACTCGCGACGCTTCATGTTTCACGTGAAACTATTTCAGGCTTCGTCAATCTCGTCGGCGTCATCGACTGCGGAAGCCTTGACGTACACCGTGACGTAACGATGCGGTTCTTCGCCATGGGACCGAGACTTCATGCCTTCCTCGCGCACCACATCATGGATGATCTTGCGTTCGAAGGAGTTCATCGGCTTCAGGTCCACCGGCTCGCCAGTCTCGCGCGCCTCGTCGATGGCATCCAGCGCAAGGTCGTGCAGGCGCTGGCGCTTGCGCTTCAGATAGCCGTCCACGTCCACGATGAGGTGGGACCGCTCGCCGGTCTTCTGCTGTACGGCGAGTCGGGTGAGCTGCTGCAGGGCGTCCACGACTTCGCCGTTGCGTCCGATCAGATGTTTGATGTCGGTGTCGTCGTCGGCAACGATCTGCACGGTCGGACGGTTGTTGCGCACGCCCATTTCGATATCGCCCTCGTAGTCGACGATGTCAAGCAATCCTTCAAGGTAATCGGCAGCGATGTCAGCTTCGTCATTGAGCTGATCGATGGTTTTCTCAGCATCCTGCGCCATGGTGTTTTACTCCTTTGAGCGGGGTTCGTATTATTTCAAGTCTACTGAAAGTCTACTGATTGGGTTGTATCATATGGGCGATTCGCCCGATACAAAAGCGGTGTGTCCTGTGTTTCACGTGAAACACAGGACACACACTTGATGTTATTTCTTCTTCTTTTTGCGGCTTGGCTGCTGACGCTGGAAGCCGTTCTTTTCCTTCGCCTCCGCGGCCTTCTTGGCTTTCTGCAGCTCCTCCTCTTCGAGGGACGGCAGACCGGCCTTGGCGCGGCGGGCGTTCTCGTGGGCGTGGTCGCGCTTTTCCTTCGCTTCGGCGGCCGGGGATCCCGGAGTCGGGAAGACATGGATCTGCCAGACGGAACGCAGCAGGTTGCAGATGTTGTTGGTCAGCCAGTACACCAGCACTGCGAACGGCATGGCGACGCCGGAGAAGATGTACATGATCGGGAACATCCACAGCATCATCTTCTGCATCATTTCAGTCTGCTTGTTCGCAGCGCTCTGGGCCATGTTGCGCTTCATGCTGTTGTACTGCATGAGCCACAGGCAGAAGCACATCAACGCCACGAAGATGCCGATGATGATCTTGCCGTGGATGTCGGCGGTGGTGAAGTTCTCGGCCACGTTCACGCCGAACACGTTGGTGGAGGTGAACTGCTTGGCGGTGGCGATGTCGAAGGCGCCGAGGCCGGAACCGTTCCTGAACTTGCCACGGGCGATGTATGGAATGGCCGACAGGGTGTAGAACATGCACATGAACACAGGACCCTGCACGAACATAGGCAGCATCGATGTGCAGCCGCCCATCGGGTTCGCGTCGTTGTCCTGGTAGAGCTTCATCATCTCGCGTTGCAAAGCCTCTTTGCTGGCGGGATCGTTCTTGCCCTTGTACTTGTTTTGGATGCGCTGCATCTTGGGCTGCAAAACGGCCATCTGGGCCTGCATCTTGCGCATGCCCTTCATGGACTTGTAGAACAGCGGGAACACGCACGCCTGGACCACAATCACCAGGAACACGATGGACATGACCCACGAGAAACCGATCTCGTTCATGCCCAGCATCACCATGAATCGGTGGAATCCGGCCATAATCTGCGTCATGAGCCACTCGACGGGGTACAGGAGCTTGTACAGCCAGCCCCAGAAACCACTATCGAGGAGGAATTGATCTTGATTCATTACAGGCCATTCTCCTTATCGCCTATAGGTTCATCTACATCCAGAGGCGTGAGACGAGGCTCCTCGTGTGCCTTCGACCACGAACATCTGTAAAACAAGGAATAGAGCTGTGGAACGTCGTCGATTCCTCCACGGTTCCACTGGTTGCAACGAAGAAGGCGTAATAACGCAAGAAGACCACCTTTAAGGCAGCCAAATCGTTCAATCGCCTGAATCGCATAATTGGAGCAGCTGGGATAATACCGGCACCGAGGTGCGGTATGGGCGGAAATATGTTTCTGATACCAGCGGATGAGCCGCACCATCCAATTGCGATGATGCCCTTTGCTCATTGCCGGGAAGCGGTTTTACGTTTCACTGCTTCGAAACACGATGCCATCTGCTGCTCAAGCGACAGGAAATCGGCACGTGCGGCACTTGGCTTGGCACGCAACACGATATCGCAGGATTCGGGTAATAGTGATTCGTACTTTCGTGCAAGCACACGGAAACGCCTTTTCACGGCGTTGCGCGTGACCGCGTTGCCAACAGCTTTGGAAACGGCCAAGCCGACACGGCGGCCTTGCACCGTCGCTGTATCGCCCGTTACGACATCGTCGTGCATCAGATAATGCACGACGATGTCTTCTCGCGATACCCTACGACGGCGTTTGAGCACCGCAACAAAATCGCGATGGCTTTTCAGCCGTTCCACCGCTCTATGCCACTAAAAAATCAGGCAGCGAGGGACTTGCGGCCCTTGGCGCGGCGACGGTTGATCAGAGCGCGGCCTGCGCGGGTGCGCATGCGCTGACGGAAACCGTGCTTCATGTGGCGACGGCGGTTGTTCGGCTGGAATGTCCTCTTCATAATTAATGCTCCCGGTGTTTTTAGCCATGCCAAGGCACGGCTCCTCATGAGTCAAGCTCTACTAAACTACTCTGACCCCTGAACAGATTGTCGCGTCGTCCATTTTTCTTCACATTTTCATGGGGATTCCCCGCATAAAACAATCCACATAATCGTTGCGATTCCGCCGAATTCCCCACAAAAGTTATCCACAAACTACAACAATGTTATTCACATTTCAATCTTTTCAACACGCATGCCGGTGGATAACTCGGGGAAAAGAGAGTACAAATATACAGTTGCACATCAGTGGTACGTCTGTCGAGAAAGGATTATCCGTGGCTGATAACACGACAACAGATCCTCTCGAGCAGGCTCGTGGGGTGTGGTCCGACGCTTTGGCCCTGCTGCACCAGAATCCGTTGCTGTCCGTACGCGACAAAAGCTGGCTGGAGAACGTCTATCCCGAAGGCATGTGGGGTCCGACCATCATGCTGTGCGTGCCCAGTGAGGCGGCTCAGCAGGCTTTGCAGACCGAATTGAACAAGCCGTTGATGGAGGCGTTGCGCGAATCCGCCGAACAGGACATCTTCCCCGCCTTCAAAATCGTTGAAATGAAGCCGAAAACGGAGGAACAGCCGGAGGAAACCTATCCGCGCTTCTCCCCCGCGAAATCGCCGGCGAAATCCCCTGCGAACGAGACGATGCAAGGCCAGTTGCCGATTCCCGCGACGATGCCGCCGGAACAGGACCATTTCCAGAGCGGCCAGAACAGGCCGCTGCTCGACCCCGAAACGCATTTGAACAAGAACGCCACCTTCGACACCTTCGTGCCCGGCGATTCCAACCGTTTCGCACGTACCGTGGCGCTGGCCGTGGCGGAGGGCTCCGGCCATGATTTCAATCCGTTGTGTATCTACGGCGGCTCCGGCCTGGGCAAAACCCATTTGCTGAACGCCATCGGCAACTACGCGCTGGTCAAGGACCCCAATCTGAAGGTCCGCTACGTCACCAGTGAGGAATTCACCAACGAATTCATCGAGGCTCTGGCCGATACGAACCAAAGTTCCGGCCAGATCAAGGAATTCAACCGCCGCTACCGCGAGGTCGACGTGCTGCTCATCGACGATATCCAGTTCCTGAGCGGCAAGGACGCGACCCTTGAGCAGTTCTTCCACACGTTCAACACCCTGCATCAGGCCAACAAGCGCATCGTGATCGCCTCCGATGTGCCGCCGAAGGACCTGCAGGGCTTCAACGAACGTCTGATCTCCCGCTTCGAATCGGGCCTGACCGTGGACGTCAAACCGCCGGATCTGGAGACGCGAATCGCCATTCTGCGCATGATCGCCACCATGAACGGCTCCAATATTCCCAACGACGTGTTCAACCTGATCGCGGAACGGTTCACCGAGAACATCCGCGAGCTGGAAGGCGCGCTGAACCGTGTGACCGCCATGGCGTCGCTGAGCAACCAGCCGGTCACCAAAGCCCTTGCGGAGCAGACTTTGCAGGACTTCTTCACCACCGACGTGGAAATCAAGCCCGCGGACATCATCACGCAGGTGGCCAAGTACTTCTATTTGACGTTCGACGACATCGTCGGCCGTTCGCGTACCAAGAAGATCGCGCTGGCACGCCAGATCGCCATGTATCTGGTACGCGAGCTGACCAGCATGAGCCTCAACGACATCGGCCTGGTCTTCGGTGGCAAGGACCACACCACCGTGATGCACGCGTATACGCGCATCAACGACGAGATGCAGGAGAAGCAGGAGATCTACAACTACGTGACCGAGTTGACTCTGCAGCTCAAGCAGCGTTCCAACGACAAGTAACGGAAGCAACCACAACAAACGGCGTATTTCCAACGGTTTTCCTTAGGCTGGTAAATTATTTACCAGCCTTTTTACTATCCGCGTGACACGCCCGGACAGAATTTCTTGTACATCGAGTTTTCCACATACATATCCACATTTCGGGGAAAGGTCTGTGGAAAAGCCGTTGGAAACACGGAAAACGGCAGTGGATGGCTCGTGGATTATTCACAGTGAATTGTGGATAAGTTTTGCGCGGCCATGAGCCTGTGGATAACCCATGCTCTTATCCACATTCGACTCAGAAGTTATCCACAGATGTCGCCTCGTACTGAGACGTTGCTGCGCTTGGGCTGAACGAGCTTATCCACACTATCCACAGGGCTTATTATTACGAAAGTACGTTTTTCTTACTTTCATCGTCATTCTCGTAATGCGGGGAATTCCCCACGCTTTCGTCGTCGTTGCTCTTATCGCTAGAATGGCATGTGGATCGAACGAAACGAGGAATACCCCATGAAAGTCGAAGTCAATTCCCAAGCTCTTGCCGATGCCGTGGCATGGACCACACGTGTCATCGACGCACGTCCCGCAACCCCGATTCTGGCGGGCATCCGTCTGGAAGCCATTGACGGCACACTCCAGCTTTCCGCCTTCAACTACGCCATTTCCGCACGCCACCACATCGAAGCCGGCGTGGACGAGGCCGGTAGCGTTCTGGTGCTGGGCAAACTGCTTGCCGACATCACCAAGTCGCTGCCCGCTGCGAAAACCTATCTTTCCACCGATGGTTCCACGATGACCATCACGTCGGGCAAGTCGACCTTCACCATGCAGCTCATGCCGGAAAGCGAATATCCGGATCTGCCCGTGGTGCCGACGAAACTGGGTCAGGTGGACTCCCCCACCTTCGCTCAGGCCGTCAACCAGGCGTCCGTCGCGGTCTCCCGTGAGGAGAACCGTCCGGTGCTCACCGGCATCCGCGTCCAGTTCCAGGGCGACAAGGTCATCATGAGCTCCACCGACCGTTTCCGTCTGGCCCGTTCCAGCTTCACCTGGACGCCGGAGGATGCGACCATCAGCACCACCGCTTTGGTCCGTGGCTCGCTGCTGCGCGACATGGCGCGTTCGCTGGACGAGCATCAGAACGTCACCATCGATTTCGATGCGGACAACCCGTCCCTGCTGGGCTTCGAGAACGCCGGCCGCGTGTCCACCTCCCAGCTCATCGATGGCGAATTCCCGGCCGTTGACCGCCTGTATGCCGATGAATACCCGATTCATGCCGTCATCAACAAGCAGGCCCTCATCGACGCCATCAAGCGCGTTTCGCTGGTCGCCGAACGCAACGCCCCGATCCGCATGGTCTTCTCCGGCCAGGAGCTGACGCTGTCGGCCGGCACCGCCGACGAAGCACAGGCGAAGGAGATTCTCGACATCGACATGGACGGCGAGGACATCACCGTGGCGTTCAACCCCTCCTATCTGGTCGACGGCCTGAGCGCCATCAGCGAGCCGTTCGTGCGCATGAAGATGACCACCGCGGTCAAGCCCGTGGAATTCAACGGCCAGCAGGAAGCGGATTCCGACGAATCCATGGACTACCGTTACCTGCTCGTTCCGATGCGCTTCAACAACTGATTTCGTTCCACCTGTGGCCCGGACGGCAAGTTCCCGTCCGGGCCACCATGCCATCACCTTCAAGGAATTCCGGTTTTCATGCATATCTCCCGTCTCGCGCTCGACCATTACCGGTCATGGGACCATTGCGTGCTTGATTTCGAACCGGGAATCAACATTCTCCAAGGCTCGAACGGCCTAGGGAAAACCAATATCGTGGAAGCCGTGGAAGTGCTGTCCACCGGCTCCAGCCACCGCACCTCGTCATCGCTGCCGCTGGTCGAAAAAGGCCACCCTTCCGCCACTGTCCGGGCCAACGTCGAAGATGCGGGCGAACAGCGCACATATGAGATCACCATCGCCGCGCGAGGCGCCAACAGGGCGCGCGTGGACGGCGGAAAATCGCAATATATGAGGGATATCGTGGGTTTGGTCCCCTCCGTGTCCTTTACCCCCGAAGACCAGCGGTTGGTGTCTGGCGATCCGGCCACCCGAAGGAACTTCCTCAACCAGGCGGCTTCGCTGCTGTTGCCCCGTTATGCGCAGTCGTTGCAACAGTTCACGCACGTTGCCAAACAGCGTGCCGCATTGCTCAAACAGCTGTCCGACGGCTCCGGCATCGACCCCGAATACGGGCGTCAGGCCGTGCTGAGCGGTCTGGAAGTGTGGACCGGCCAATTCATCGCCCTCGGCGTGCAATTGACCAAGGACCGGAACGATGTGATCGGACTGCTACGCGAGCCGTTCACCCGCATCTATGCTTCGCTGGCGGGCGAAGAGGAACAGGCCGACCTGGTGTATGAGCCGTCCTTCGACGAGGTGCTTCTGTTCGACGAGCCGGCCGCGGAAATCAGCCGTCATTTCCAACGCATCTACCCCGGCGAAGTGGCCCGTGGGCAGAATCTGATCGGACCGCAGCGCGATGATCTGACATTGCGGCTCAACGACATGCCAGCCCGCGAATTCGCTTCGAACGGCGAGATGTGGACGATGGCGTTGGCCTTGAAAATGGCGCTGTACGAAGTGGTTTCGGCGCAGCGCGACGTCAAGCCGATCGTGATCCTCGACGATGTGTTCGCCCAGCTCGACGAGTCCCGTCGCGGGCAGATCCTCGACTTCGCGCGACGGCAGGACCAGGTGCTGATCACCGTTGCCGCGGCAAGCGATATTCCGCAAGGCAAGGCGCATGTCATCGACGTTGCCGCGCTGCGTGCGCAATCGCAGGAGACGGACGGCGATATCGCGGCGATGGCGGCCATGCTTGCCGCCGGACGTGGCGCGCAATCGCAAGGAATCGAGGCCGAATCCTAATGCCGAAACCACCAATCTGCGAACTGCTGAACCTCGACCAACGCAAACTGCCGGCCGAAGTGTTCGACCGCATCAGCGACCGTGCCGGGCGGCTCAAGGAACGCGAGGAACGCGCGCGCAAGGCGTGGGAAAGCTTCGGCAAACCCGGACGCGATCCGGAAACCGTCGGCAGCCTGTTCAATCTGCTGGCATCGAACGGCGCATGGATACCCCACCTCAAAATGGCGCAGATGCGCGACCATTGGGACCAGGTGGTGGGCGTGGAGAACGCGAAGCACTCCTACCCCGCCAGCCTGCGAGACGGCGTGCTGACGATACGTTGCGACAGCCCGGCCTGGACCACCACCCTGTCGTATATGACGCCGTTGCTGACGGACACCATCCGCAGGAAACTCGAAGGTCTGACCATCAATGAGGTGAGGGTCACAGGCCCGCAGAGCCAAGGGTTCAGCCGTGGGCGTATCTCAAGGAAGATTCGCTACTGAGGGCTATTGCGAAGTCGACTTACAATCGACCTCTCTGACAGGAGAGATCGATTGTGGCGCGCGTGAAACAGGCCGTTGCGACGGGGTTTACGGAGGTTTTCCGGCTCGTCGGACGCGTTCGGAACCATGCCGAAGCCGTTGGAAACCGTTGAATTCCAAGGACAAATGTCTATAGCGCGCTGTCCCCCTCCATGAGTAGAATATCCAGCAGTGTATGTAAACGCCTAGAAGGGGCCTTTATTTGCGTTCTAGGTGGTATCACCTGCGGAAATGACCCTTGATGGCGGGAAAAATGCAGGAAGGAATCTCTGTGGCAGACCTTGATGCGGATTCGCTGAACGAATCAGCTGAAAACACGCAGGAAGATCAGATTCAGGATCAGATCCAGAACGACCAGCTCGAAGATGCGCAACTTGACGATTCGCTGTCTCCGGAACATTACGACGCGTCCGATCTGAGGGTGCTGGAAGGCCTTGAGGCGGTGCGTATCCGCCCTGGCATGTATATCGGCTCCACCGGCCCTCGCGGCCTGCACCATCTGGTGTATGAGATCGTCGACAACTCCGTCGACGAGGCGCTTGCCGGCTACGCGTCGCACATCGAAGTGACGATTCTGCCGGACGGCGGCGTGCGCGTGGTGGACGACGGCCGAGGCATCCCGGTCGACGAAGTGCCGGGCGAAGGCATCTCCGGTGTCGAAACCGTGATGACCAAGCTGCACGCTGGCGGCAAGTTCGGTGGCGGCGGCTACGCGGTCTCCGGCGGCCTGCACGGCGTGGGCATCTCCGTGGTGAACGCGCTGTCCACCCGTGTGGACATCGAAGTGCGCCGTCAGGGCTTCCACTGGACCCAGACCTACATCGACCAGAAGCCGACCGCGCGTCTGCTCAAGGGCAAGCCGATGGAGGAAGGCGAGTCCACCGGCACTTCCGTGACCTTCTGGGCCGATGGCAAGATCTTCGAAACCACCACCTACGATTTCGAGATCCTGCGCAACCGCTTCCAGCAGATGGCGTTCCTGAACAAGGGCCTGAAGATCTCCCTGACCGACCTGCGCGAGCCCGACCAGGCCGGCGACGAGGTTTCCGGCGAGGAATCCGAAACCGAAGACAAGTTCCAGACCGTCACCTACCAGTACAACGACGGCATCAAGGACTACGTCGACTACCTGGTGAAGTCCCGCAAGGCCACCCCGGTCGAACCGGACGTCATCGACTTCGAGGCCGAGGACCTGAAGATCGGCATCTCCGCGGAAATCGCCATGCAGTGGACCACCGCGTATTCCGAAGCCGTGCACACCTTCGCCAACACCATCTCCACCACCGAAGGCGGCACCCATGAGGAAGGCTTCCGCGCCGCGCTGACCTCGCTGGTCAACCGTTACGCCCGCGAGAAGAACATCCTCAAGGACAAGGACGAGAACCTGTCCGGCGACGACGTGCGCGAAGGCCTGACCGCCGTCGTGTCCGTCAAGCTCACCAACCCGCAGTTCGAAGGCCAGACCAAGACCAAGCTCGGCAACTCCGAAGCGAAGACCTTCGTGCAGCGCGTCATGACCGACAAGCTCGGCGACTGGTTCGACGCCCACCCGAACGAGGCCAAGAACATCATCCAGAAGGCCATCGAGGCCTCCCGTGCGCGCCTGGCCGCCAAGAAGGCACGTGAGAACACCCGCCGCAAGTCGATCTTCGAATCGGCCGGTATGCCGGACAAGCTGAAGGACTGCCAGTCCAACAATCCGGAGGAATGCGAGCTGTTCATCGTGGAGGGCGATTCCGCAGGCGGCTCCGCCATCCAGGGACGCAACCCGATCACGCAGGCCATCCTGCCTCTGCGAGGCAAGATCCTCAACACCGAGCGCGCAAGCCTGGACCGCATGATGAAGTCGGACACCATCGAATCGCTGATCACCGCCGTCGGCGGCGGCTACGGCGAGGACTTCGACCTCAACAAGGTGCGCTACCACAAGGTCATCATCATGGCCGATGCAGATGTGGACGGCGCGCATATCGCAACCCTGAACCTGACGCTGTTCTTCCGCTACATGCGTCCGATGATCACCGCCGGCTACGTGTACGTGGCCATGCCGCCGCTGTACCGCCTCAAGTGGACCAAGGGCCCGCACGACTTCGTGTACACCGACGCCGAACGCGACCGCGTGCTCGCCGAAGGCAAGGCCGCGGGCCGCCAGCTGCCGAAGGGCGAAGGCATCCAGCGCTACAAGGGTCTGGGCGAGATGAGCTACCAGGAACTGTGGGAGACCACCATGGATCCGGACCACCGCATTCTGAAGCAGGTGCAGATCGAAGACGCGGCCGCGGCCGACGAGACCTTCTCCATGCTCATGGGCGACGAAGTCGAACCACGTCGTCTGTTCATCCAGCGCAACGCACGCAACGTCAGCTGGATCGACGCGTAAACGCGTAGGGTTTCGCAGGACTTCAAAGCAAGGATTAGAAATTGGCAGACGAAAACAACAGCAACGAAGACGGCCAGTTCGTGCCTGACGGCTCCATGGAACCGTTGAGCCCGCAGGAGGCCGACAACACCGATTACGGCCTGATGGTCGGCGAACGCGTCCAGAAGAAGGATCTGCAGCAGGAAATGCGCGAATCCTACCTGGCGTACGCCATGTCCGTCATCGTCGATCGTGCCCTTCCGGACGTGCGAGACGGCATGAAGCCGGTGCACCGCCGCGTGATCTACGCGATGTACGACGGCGGCTACCGCCCCGACCGCGGCTACTCCAAGTGCGCACGCGTCGTCGGCGAAGTCATGGGCAAGTACCATCCGCACGGCGATTCCGCCATCTACGGCACGTTGGTGCGTATGGCGCAGTCGTGGTCGATGCGATACACGCTCGTCGACGGCCAGGGCAACTTCGGCTCCCCCGGCGACGACCCGGCAGCCGCAATGCGTTACACGGAATGCCGTATGGCGCCGCTCGCCATGGAAATGGTGCGTGACATCGACAAGGACACCGTCGATTTCCTGCCGAACTACGATGGCAAGACGCAGGAGCCGACCGTGCTGCCGGCCCGCTTCCCGAACCTGCTGTGCAACGGCTCGTCCGGCATCGCCGTCGGCATGGCGACCAACATTCCTCCGCACAACATGCGCGAGGTGGCAGAAGGCGTGCATTGGGCGCTCGACCATCCGGACGCGAGCCGTGAGGAACTGCTCGACAACCTGATCCGCATCATCAAGGGACCGGACTTCCCTACCGGCGCCACGATTCTCGGCCATAAGGGCATCGAACAGGCGTACCGTACCGGCCGTGGCCTCATCACCATGCGAGCCGTGGTGAACACCGAGGAGATCAAGGGCCGCATGTGCCTCGTGATCACCGAACTGCCGTACCAGGTCAACCCGGATCGTCTGGTCGTGTCCATCCGCGAAGCGGTGCGCGACGGCAAGATCCAAGGCATCGCCGACATGCGCGACGAAACCTCCGGCCGTACTGGCCAGCGCCTCGTGCTCGTGCTCAAGCGCGACGCCGTGCCGAAGGTCGTGCTCAACAACCTGTACAAGCATTCCCAGCTGCAGCAGACCTTCGGCGCGAACATGCTGGCACTGGTCGACGGTGTGCCGCGCACGCTGTCCCTGGATGCGTTCATCCGTCATTGGGTAAACCACCAGCTCGAAGTCATCGCACGCCGTACCGCCTACCTCAAGCGCGAGGCCGAGGAACGCGACCACATCCTGCAGGGCTATCTGAAGGCCCTTGACATGATCGATGAGGTCATCGCCCTCATCCGTGCCTCCGAGTCCGCGGAGACCGCCCGCACGGGCCTTATGGACCTGCTTGACGTGGACGAGGTGCAGGCCGACGCCATCCTCGCCATGCAGCTGCGCCGACTGGCCGCCCTGGAACGTCAGAAGATCCTCGACGAGCACAACGAGCTCATGCGCAAGATCGCCGACTACAACGACATCCTCGCCAAGCCGGAACGCCAGCGCAAGATCGTCGGCGACGAGCTGGACGAAATCGTCGCCAAGTATGGCGACGAACGCCGTACCAAGATTCTGCCGTACTCCGGCGAGATGAACGTCGAAGACCTGATCGCCGAAGAAAACGTGGTCGTCACCGTGACCCACTCCGGTTTCATCAAGCGCACCAAGGCCGACGAATACCGCGCGCAGCACCGCGGCGGCAAGGGCATCAAGGGCGCCAAGCTGCGCGAGGACGACGTGGTGGACCACTTCTTCCTGACCAGCACGCACAACTGGCTGCTGTTCTTCACCAACAAGGGCCGCGTGTACCGTCTGAAGGCATACGAGCTGCCGGAAGGCTCCCGCGATTCCAAGGGACAGCACGTGGCGAACCTGCTGCAGTTCGGCCCGGACGAGACGATCCAGACCGTGCTGTCGATTCCGAACTACGACGTGGCCAAGTACTTGGTGCTCGCCACCCGTTCCGGCAAGGTCAAGAAGACCGCGCTCGCCGAATACGACTCCCCGCGTCAGGGTGGCCTCATCGCGGTGCGCCTCATGACCGACGAGAACGGCGAGAACGCCGACGAGCTGATCGGTGCCGCGCTGTGCAACGCCGACGACGACATCATCCTCGTCTCCAAGCAGGGCATGAGCCTGAAGTTCGAAGCCAACGACGAGCAGCTGCGCCCGATGGGCCGCCAGACCGCCGGTGTGCAGGGCATGAAGTTCCGCGACGGCGACGAGCTTTTGGCCATGGATGTGGTGCAGGGCGATTCCGACAGGGATCTGCTCGTGGTCACCAACGAGGGCTTCGCCAAGCGCACCGCCATCAGCGAATACCGTCTGCAGGGCCGTAACGGCTACGGCGTCAAGGCCGTGCAGCTCGCCGAAGGCCGTGGCTCCCTGGTGGGTGCCGTGATCGTGGAGGAATCCGACCAGATCATGGCCATCATGAAGTCCGGCAAGGTCATCCGCTCCAACGTCGCCGAAGTCAAGCGCACCGGACGTACCACCCAGGGTGTGACGCTCGCCAAGCCTGACAAGAACGACGAAATCATCTCCATAGCACGTAACGAGGAGACCGACGAGGATGACGCCGCGCAGGCCGCCGCGGAAAACGGAGCAGTCCAGAACGACGCAGCCGCGCAATCGCAAGCCGAAACCACTACTGAAAACTCCGCTGAAACCGGTACGGAAGCCACTTCCGATGCCGGCGATGGCGAGAATGTAGAGGCCTGAGACACAGGCGGGGAATCGTCTGCGAAAACTGGTAGCCTCGGCTAGAAGTAGGCAAGATTCTGCAAGGAGCAACGATGAGCGAGAACAATGAAAGCCATCAGGCGCAGGCAGGGGCGCAGGCCCCACGCGTGGCCCGTTCCGCATCCAGCCAGCCGTTGAGCGGTACGGAACAGTCTCAGGCGCATGAGAACATGGCCGCCGCGTCCGGCGGTGTGAAGGTTCGTGAAAAAGCGCGTCGTGGCGCGCCTCGCGCCCGCCGCATGAGCCTGTCCCTGACCCGCATCGACGCATGGTCCGCGGCCAAGGTGGCGTTCATGCTTTCCATCGCGGGAGGCATCATCCAGATCGTCGCGGTGACGCTGCTGTGGCTGTTGCTGAACGTGGTCGGCGTGTTCGATCAGGTGACGCAGATCGTGTCCTCCACCGGTCTTGACGCCGGCGGATTCGACCTTGCCAACGTGCTTTCGCTGAGCACCGTGCTGAGCGCGGTCACCATCTTCTCCATCATCGAAGTGGTGCTGTTCACCGTGCTGGTGGTGATTCTCACGCTGCTGTACAACGTGGTGAGCACGCTGGTCGGCGGCATCCACGTGACGCTCGGCGACGACTGATCGATTCGTCATACGGCGTTCGTACGGCGCTTGCGCAACGTAAGCCGTTCGTGCAACATAAGAAGACGGCGCTTCCCTACTTCGGGAGGCGCCGTCTTTTCTTATGTAATCGCGATTATGCGGTCGCTTTTATGCAATCGTCATACTGCGTTGCGTGGTATGCCGTAAACGCATATGAAAACGGTCCGTGCGAACGAATCGCACGGACCGTTGAAACGGATTGTGAAAGACGATCAGAGCACGCCCTGGGCGACCATGGCGTTGGCGACCTTGACGAAGCCGGCGGCGTTGGCGCCGAGCATCAGATCGCCCTCATGGCCGTACTCCTTGGCGGCGGCCAGGGAATTGGCGACGATGTTCTCCATGATGGACTTGAGCTTGTTGTCCACCTCTTCGAACGTCCAGGAAAGGCGGTAGGAGTTCTGGCTCATCTCAAGGCCGGACACAGCCACGCCACCCGCGTTGGCGGCCTTAGCCGGGCCGTACAGCAGGCCGTTGTCCTGATAGACGGCGATTGCCTCCGGGGTGGACGGCATGTTGGCGCCTTCGCACACGACCTTGCAGCCGTTGGCGACGAGGGCCTTGGCGGACTCCTCATCGATTTCGTTCTGGGTGGCGCACGGCAGCGCGATGTCGCACGGCACGGTCCACACGCCCTTGCAGCCCTCGTGGTATTCGGCACCCGGAACACGTTCCGCGTACTCCTTGATGCGGCCGCGGTGGCCGAGCTTGATGTCCTTGACGATGTCGAGCTTGATGCCGTCCGGATCGTAGACGTAGCCGTTGGAATCGGAGGCGGTGACGACCTTCGCGCCGAGGGCCTGGGCCTTCTCGGTGGCGAAGATGGCCACGTTGCCGGAGCCGGAGATGACCACGGTCTTGCCTTCGAAGGAATCGTTCTTCAGGACGCGCAGGGCTTCCTGGGTGTAGTAGCACAGGCCGTAGCCGGTAGCCTCGGTGCGAGCCAGGGAGCCGCCGAATTCGAGGCCCTTGCCGGTGAGCACGCCGGAGTATTCGTCGCGGATACGCTTGTACTGGCCGAACAGGTAGCCGATCTCACGGGCGCCGACGTTGATGTCGCCGGCCGGAACGTCGGTGAACTGGCCGATGTGACGGCACAGCTCGGTCATGAACGCCTGGCAGAAACGCATGACTTCGGCATCGGACTTGCCCTTCGGATCGAAGTCGGAGCCGCCCTTGCCGCCGCCCATCGGCAGGCTGGTCAGGGAGTTCTTGAGAATCTGCTCGAAGCCAAGGAACTTGATGACGCCCTCGTTCACGCTCGGGTGGAAACGCAGACCGCCCTTGTACGGGCCGATCGCGGAGTTGAACTGGATGCGGTAACCGCGGTTGACCTGCACCTTGCCCTCATCGTCCGTCCAGGCGACGCGGAACTTCACCACGCGCTCCGGCTCGACGAGGCGCTCGAGCACGCCCGCCTTCTCATATTCCGGGTGCTTCTCAACAACCGGCTCGAGGCTTTCGAAGACCTCGCGAACGGCCTGCAGGAACTCCGGCTGGTCGCCATCGCGCTTCTCGACCTGCGCGTACACGCGCTTGACGTACTCATCAGTGAGCATATTTTTCCCCTTCGGGATAGTTGGGTTATCAATACGGCGGTTTCATTCTATGTGCTTGATTGTGAGACGCACAAGATATTGCTCAAGATTTGGCTGGAGCGTGCGGATATAGGATGGATTCGGGCATGCAAGAGAGACACGTCCAAAGAGAGACTTGTCCATTGACGCGATTCACGGAATCGCGAATGCAGAACAGGAGCAAAAATGTTCGAAGGATTCAAGAAATTCATCGCACGCGGCAACATGATCGACATGGCCGTCGGTGTCGTCATGGGCGGTGCCGTCACCACCGTGGTCAACGCGATCGTCAACAGCGTCATCAATCCGTTCATCGCCATGATCTTCGGCAAGCCGAACATGGATGGTCTGCTGGCGATCACATTCAACGGCGCGACCGTTTCGTTCGGCGCAGTGCTGGGCGCTATTCTGAATTTCCTCATCATCGCCGTCGCCGTCTATTTCTGCATTCTGGTGCCGATCAACAAATTCCGCGACATGACCGAGGCGCTGCTTGCCAAGACCAAGCTTGCCGAGCAGAAGGAAGCCGAGGAAAAGGCCGCTGAAGAGCCGTCTGCCGAAGAGCAGACCGTCCAGCTGCTGCAGCAGATTCGTGACGAGCTGGCCAAGCAGAACGCGGCCCGCAACTAGTTGCGATTCGTGGTGCCACTCCCCTATTGATTTGATGATTCCGGCCGCTTGCGGGTATGCAGGCGGCCGTTTTATTTGGTTTGCGGGCGATCGCGTCCGTTGGATGGTCGACAAGAGGCTGAATACGAAAAAGGCTTCCGATTACTCGGAAGCCTTCAATTCTGTGGAGCTAAGGGGATTCGAACCCCTGACCCTCTCCATGCCATGGAGATGCGCTACCAGCTGCGCCATAGCCCCGTGGAGCTAGCCGGGTTCGAACCGGCGACCCTCTGCTTGCAAAGCAGATGCGCTACCAGCTGCGCTATAGCCCCATAGGTGAAAAAAGCGGCTATGCCGCTTCCTTACCATCTACGTGGGCCCGGGAGGACTTGAACCTCCGACCTCATCCTTATCAGGGATGCGCTCTAACCACCTGAGCTACGGGCCCAACTTGCTGTGTCTTGAACACAACGAATTGAAATGATACTTGAATCACAGGGAAAGTCAAGTGCCGCCGTGTCATCGGCGTGTCGTGGCATAATGCAGGCATGACATACGGGCAGCGCAACGGCGGTAACGGCCGTTACGGCAGGGGAGTGGAGCATCGCAACCGCAATCGCGTGATTTCCGAAACGACGGCGAGCATCGCCGGCATGCGGGTGGCCATCGTGCGCAAACCCATCAAAAACATGTACCTGCGCATCAAACCGCCGAACGCGGATATCGTCATCTCCGCGCCGCAACGAATGTCGCAAAGCGCTATCGAACGGTTTGTGACGGAACGCAAGCCGTGGATCGAACGGGCGCAACGCAGCATGCGACAGGCCAGAGACGCGCAACTCAACGCGCAGCGTGCGCAAAACGGCAATATTGGCGATACTGGCGCTTCCGCCAACCCGCCCGCTTTCGTATGGACGGACGAGGCCAAGGCGCAGGCTCAACGCAACATCGAATCGCAATTGCCTGTGTTGCTTGCCAAATGGGGCCCGATCGTTGGCCGTACGCCGACGCATATCACGTTGCGTCTGATGAGTTCGCGTTGGGGATCGTGCACGCCGAAGACCGGACGTATCCGACTTAACCTGCAGCTTGGTTTAATGGCCCCTAGATTCCTCGAATACGTGCTGGTGCATGAGATGACCCACCTGTGGGAGAACGGCCACGGAGAGGGCTTTCAAAGGCGTATGAGCGCCTATCTGCCGCAATGGAGGCAGTTGCGCCGCGACATCAACCGGCAGGTGGTGCTGTAAGAGGCCGCTTGGGTTACTTGCCGTCCGCCGCGGAATCGCCAGCCGCGGAACCGTCCTCATCGGCGGTGTGCCGACGCACTTCCAGCGTTTCGATACGACGGCCGTCCACCTTGGTGACGACCATGTCATAACCGTCATCGGACGACAGCACGTCGCCCACTTCGCCCATTTTGCCGGTGTGCGCCAGGAAATAGCCGGCAACCGTCTCGTATGGGCCGTCTTCCAGCTCGATGCCGGTCAAATCCGCGAAATCCTCGATCGTCATGCCACCTTCGATGGTGGCCACGCCATTGACGAAAGCGGCGCGTTCTGTGCGTTCACCGCCCTTTTCCTCCGGCAGGTCGTATTCGTCGCGGATGTCGCCGACCAATTCCTCGGTCATGTCTTCCAACGTGACGATGCCGTCGGTGCCGCCGTATTCGTCGATCACCACGGCCAGGTGAATGCCTCGTTTGCGCAGCAGCTCAAGGCTTGGCAGCAGCTTCGACGTGCCCGGCAGGGAAATGCCCTCACGCGTCACGTCGGCAACGGTTCTCGCCTTCGGATCGCGGATGTCAAGCAGGTCGCGCACATGCACGAAGCCGAGCACGTCATCGAAATCCTTGCCGGTGACGGGGTAACGCGAATACGGCATTTCACGCACGTACGCGGCGGCTTCCGCAATCGGCATGGAGCCGTCCAGGAACGCGACGTCGGCACGAGGACGCATGACCTCCGCCACGATGGTTTCGGATGCGTCGAACACGTCGTCGAGGATGGTGCGCTCGTCCTTGCTGAGGTTGGTGTTGGTGTTGACGAGCACGCGCAGCTCGTCGTCGGACACCTCGCTGTCGGTTTCGTTCGGATCGAAGCCGAGCAGCCGCACGATGCCGTTCGTGTTCTTGCCGATCAGCCAGATGATCGGCTTGCACACTTTGGCGAACACATGGATGGCCGGCACCACGGCACGCGCGATCTGCTCGTTGCGTTGCATGGCGATACGCTTCGGCACCAGTTCGGAAATGACGATCGAGCAATACGAGATGATCAGCGTCAACGCGATGGTGGTCAGGGGAGCGGCGACGTTATGCGGCACACCCCAGTCTTCGATGACCGGCACGATATACGGGGCGATTGAGGATTCGCCGAACGACGCGGACAGGAAGCCGCACAGCGTCACGCCGATCTGCACGGTGGACAGGAACGTGTTCGGGTCGCGTGCGATCTGCGCCACACGCTTGCCGCGCGCATCCTCCTGTTCCATCTGGTCGATCTGCGATCCGCGCAGGCTGACCAGCGCCAGTTCGGTGCCGGCGAACACGGAACCGAGCAGCAGGAAAATGAAAATCAGAAGGATGTTCAAACCAAGCGACATGATTCCAATCTAAAGCAACGGCATGTCAAAACAGCGCGACGCAACGGATCCGGAAGCCGTCTTTTTCCGGAAAATCGTCAGAAGCTCAGCACTTCCACCTTGCCGGTGTCGAGCTGGTAGCGTGCGCCCGTGATCATCAACCGATCCTCGGCCAGCGCGTGCTGGATCACTTCGGAACGTTCCACCAGCTGTTCGATGGTGCGTGCGATGTGCACGCGCTCGAAATCCTCCGCCGATTCCAGTTCCGATTCGTGCGCCTGCCAAATCGAAAAACCGACCGTGCGCAGCATCAGCGATTCCGCGTTCATAATGCGTTCGTCGATGTCGGCGATGCTGTCGGCGGCCATCAGCGAATCCTCCGCGTCGGCGGTCAGCTCGTGCAGCAGCGCCTCGTATTCCTTGCTCGCCTGCTTGATCGCACCGCAATTCTGATGGCCGAGCACCACTAAAAGCCGCACGCCGAGCACGTCCACCGCGTATTCCAAAGAGGCGATCACAGCATCGTCTATGACCTGTCCCGCCGTGCGCACGGTGAACAGATCGCCGATACCCGCGTCGAAAATAATATCGGGGCTTACGCGCGAATCCGAGCAGCTCAGCACCGCCGCATCCGGCTCATGCGTGTCGATCAGGGCTTTGCGAGCTTCAACACTACGATTCGGATGCACCGGCTTACCTTCCGCGAATCTGCGATTCCCCGCCAGCAGACGGTTCCAAACGCCGCTCGCCGTACCTTCGACCTCGTTCTGGTCCACAAACATCTCATCTGCCATTGATTTCGCCCCTCCATTGCTCAGGCTACGGATATCTTACGGTCAGGGCTGCCCGTGGATGCGTTCTGAAGCTGCGGGCGAAGAGCACCAGCAGGATGGCTGTTACCGGTAGGTGTCGCGAAGCTGCAGGATGTGTTGTTCGATTTGGTGGATCACCGCGATGAACGTGGCGTCGTCGCAGCCTGTGGGATCGGGCAAACCCCAATCGGCGTCGAACGGTCTGCCTATGTACGGGCAGCCCACGTCGCAGCCCATCGATATGGCGATGTCCGGGGCGGGGATCGCATCGATCGTCTTGCTGTACTGCGTGCGTTCCATGTTGATGCCGTACAGTTCCTTCATCAGTCGGACGGCGTCCTGATTGATGCGCGGCTTCGTTTCGGTTCCCGCCGAATAGCAGTCGAGCACATCGCCCGCAAGCAGTTTCCCGAGCGCTTCGGCAATCTGGCTGCGGCAGGAATTATGCACGCAGATGAACGCGACCTTCGCCTTACCCATGATTTGCCTCCGGTCCCTGACTGCTTTCTGGACTTCCGATGCCCACCTTAACGGGAACCGATGCCAGACGACGCCGGTCCCTGAATAGGCGAAGAGACACGATGTCTACCAGCCTTCCTCCATTGCGGTTTGCTTTCGATTTGGAATTCCTCTGCCAGATACGGGGAAACTTCTAAAAGGCCGCTATGCCGAGGAAGAGTCCTGTAATACCGGTGGCCATCAATACGATGATGGTGATGATTCCGGCGAAGATGCGTACAGGAAGGGTTTCTTTTCCATGGTTTGATGGGCTGTCCGCAACTAATCTCATTACTCCAATCGCAACCCAGCAAACTGCGCCCAGGACTAGTGTCAGGAATTCTCGACGCCATTCCGTTTCAAGTGCGGGAATGCCGACGATTGATGACGGGTCGCTTGCCAGTCTTGGCGGAATAGCGCATAGGATACGCTCCAATATCAGGTAAGGGGTATCAAAATGGATTAGAGTCAAAGCGAATGGGAGCTGTAGCGCCAGTCCTATCCACCACAGCGTGCGTCGGATGGTCGCGAGTCTGTCGCCCGGCCTAGTGTCCGGCTTGCCGCCTTCGCCCTCCGTCCCGGCACCGTCCGCGGGCGTGTGGTCCTCCTCGTGCGCGTCCGTCGTCCCGTCCGTGTCCCCTTCCGCGTCCATATGTCCCCCCTCCGATCATCCGAGTCTGTCGCTCGGCCCGCGCGCCCGTTCCGTGCGCGCCGTCGCCGGCCAGTCTAGGGCCGTGCGACGCGAACGGGGAGGCCCGCGCCGTCGATCGGCACGGAACCTCCCCGCTCGCTTTTGTCAATCGGTCATCCGAAGATCAGCCCGTGTTCTGCAGGCCTGCGGCGACGCCCGACACGGTGCACAGGATCAGATAGGTGTAGTTCTCCTTCTGGCCGTGCGTGAGCTCTTCCTTGTCCACGCGCTTGCGCAGCGAGCCGAGGGCGAGCACCTGGGTGACGGACAGCGCATCCACGTACGGCGAGCGGATGCGGATGGCCTGGCCGAGCACGTGGCGGTGCTGCAGTGGCCATTCGTCGCCGACGATCTTGAGCACCCACTTGCGGGTGAGCTCCATCTCGTCGAGGACCTTCTTGTTGAGGTCCTCACGGTCGCCGAGGGCGAGGTACATCTTGGCGATGCGCTCGTCGGTCTTGGCCAGCGACATTTCGATGTTGTCGATGAACGTGGAGAACAGCGGCCACTCCTCGTACGCCTGACGCAAGGTGTTCAGGTCGCCGAACTGCTCGCACGCGGTGCCGAGGCCGTACCATGCGGCCAGGTTGATGCGGGCCTGGGCCCAGGAGAAGATCCACGGAATGGTGCGCAGGTCGTCGAGGGACTTGGCGCCCAGACCACGCTTCGCCGGACGGGAGCCGATCGGCAGCAGGCCGATTTCGGTCAGCGGCGTGACGGTGGAGAACCACGGTGCGAAGCCGTCGGTGTTCAGCAGGTCGAGGAAGCGGTTGTGCGCGGCCTCGTCGAGCTGAGCTGCCATGTCGGCGTACTTCTTGGTCATATCCGTGTTGCGCTTCTCAACGCTCGGAGCGGACTGCAGCAGCGTTGCGGCCGCGACGGACTCCACATGGCGGATTGCAAGCACCGGGTTGCCGTAGCGGGCGAAGATGACCTCGCCCTGCTCGGTGAGCTTGAAACGGCACTTCACGGAGCCGACCGGCTGCGCGAGCACGGCGCGGTTGGCCGGGCCGCCGCCACGACCGACGGCGCCGCCGCGGCCATGGAACAGGGTCAGGTCGATGTCGTGCGATTCGGCCCACTTGGCGATGCGCTCCTGCGCGGAGTGCAGGGCAAGGGTGGCGGAGGTCGGGCCGGCGTCCTTCGAGGAGTCGGAGTAGCCGAGCATGACTTCCATCTTGCCGCCGGTGGCCTTCAGACGAGCCTGGACCTCCGGGATCTTGATCATTTCCTCAAGCACGTCCACCGAGTTCTGCAGATCCTCAAGCTGCTCGAACAGCGGAATCACGTCGATGGTCGGAACATCCTCGGGGTGGGAGAACGCCAGACGGTTCAGTTCGTACACGTCCTTGATGTTCTGGGCGCTCTTGGTGAAGGAGATGATGTAACGGCGGGCGGCCTTGATGCCATTGCGCTTCTGGATGGAACCGAGCGCGCGGAAGGTGTCGAGCACCTCGTGGGTCATCGGCTGCAGCTCGCCACGCTCACCGTGCAGGCCATGCTCGCGGATGTCCTCCAGAGCGCGGGAATGCACGACGGAATGCTGACGGAACTCCATCTCGACCATGTGGAAGCCGAAGGTCTCGGCCTGCCAGATGAGGTCCTGCAGCGGGCCGTAGGCGGAACGCTTGGCGTTGGCTTCGGCGAGGGAGCGCTGCACGGTCTTCAGATCGGCGATGTAGTCCTCGCAGGAGTGGTACATGAGGTCGGCGTCGCGGTCGATGGTGGCCTTCAGACGGTCTGCCATGACCAGTATGACGGCGCGGTGCAGCTCCTTGGTGGAGATCAGCGCGGCCTTGTCGGTCAGACGCTCGCTCATTTCCTTCTGGTGGTTCCACAGGGACTTGAGCTCGGCGCTCGGCGGGGTGGTCTCGGCCTCCATCGTCAGGTTCTTGCCGACGCGGCGGGTTTCGATCTCCAGCGCGCCCAGCACGTGGTCGCTGAACTTGCGGGCCACCTGACGGCTCACCTTGGCGGTGACGTTCGGGTTGCCGTCACGGTCGGAACCGATCCAGCTTCCCGGATGGAAGAACGCCGGGCACACCGGCGGCACGAGGCCGGCCTTGTCTCCGAGGACCCAGTCGTCGAAACGACGGTAGACCTGCGGAATGGTGTAGAACAGCGTGTTGTCGAAGATATCAAGAATGGTGTCGGCTTCCTCGACCGGAGTCGGCTTCTTCAGCGCGATCGGGGAGGTGCGGAACAGCGCGTCGATCTCGTTGAAGAGTCGACGGGAGTTTTCCTTCTTGTCCGAGCCGCCGAGCAGCTTATGCGCTTCGAGCAGCTGGGAGATGCGGCGGATCTTGCCTTCCACGGCCTTACGGCGGGCTTCGGTCGGATGCGCGGTGAACACAGGATGGAACTCGAGCTGGTCGAGCAGCTCCTTGGCCCTGGCCGGACCCATCTCGTTGATGAGCTGGTGGTAGGCGCAGGTCATTTCGTTCACCGGATCGACGGCCTGGGTGTCGTCAACGGCGGCCTCACGGCTGTGCAGCACGGAGACACGGTAGTTCTCCTCGCACAGATTGGCCAGATGGAAGTAAGTGGTGAAGGCGCGAGCCAGCAGCTGGGCGTCGTGGACATCCATCTTGTCGACGATGTCGACCACCTTCTGCAGGTCGTCCTGGTCGGGATTCGTATCCGAAAGAATGCCGGAGAAACGTTCGTCACTGGCCTTCAGCGCGTGCTCGCGCACCTCATCGAACTTGGCCAGCAGGTTTTCATCGAACTCACCGAGCACCTCGCGAAGAATCTGCAGACACAGATCCATTTCCTCTTTGAGGGATGCGGGAAGATCACGCTCCTCAGGGCCCTTGGTGCCGGTGCCGGACGAGACGATAGCCGCGTCCGCAGGCGTGATCTGTTCGTTTTCAGTTGTCATCAGACCTCCTTCTCCAAACCATCGGGTTGCTCGGTCTGTCGGTCCTTCGCGGCACCTCCGCGATTGTTTTGGCCGTCTGTTGCGAGCCCACAGCCCTAAGCTTGGTGGGTAAATGCTCGACCATTGTAGGCGCGGCAAATCGACAGTTTGGTTACGGAAACGCCGGAATGGTTCGCATCGTGGACATTGAATGTCCGGAAAATGGGCATGTGGGAATGTTCGGAAAATATCCGACCAGCCCACACGTTAGACCTGAATAGTGTGAGCGCACTACATGAACATGATGAGAACGCCGAACGCGTTGACAGCAGCGCGAAGGCGGTCAGCAAATTCCACACCCACTCCATCCCGCTCGATATGGAAGACATCGAACGCGATTGGGACAAGCCGGTCACCGAAGCGGGAATCGCAGCGAAAGCCAGCGTGATCGTCCGTGTCGGCATGCTCGACCTTGGCGCCGGAACGGGAAGCTTCCGCGTCCGCGAAATGATGCACCGCATCGCCTATCCGTTAGGCGTGCACGTGCGCGCCGACGTGAACCTCACCGACATCGAGGCATCCTGCACGGACGGCAAGGACCGCATCACCGAAGTCGTCGACCTACCCACAACTGGCGTCAACACCGAGCGCATCTGGCTGCTCGAACACTTCGCCGACTGGTTCAACGTCAACCTCGGCAAAGGCTCGATGTACCACAGCCAATCCGACGTTTCCGAAGGGCTGATGCAGCATCTCGACAAGCGCGACGCCTCGCAGGTGTCGGCCGAACTGTCCAAGCAGCTCAAGGAACGGCAGAAGGCCGAGCAGAACCAGGAAGGTTCCGACGATCCCGTGCTCGACGCGCTGGAAATGGTCACGGAACGCGCGCAGGAAGGCGATTCCACCGCACGTCCGCTGCACATGCGCGATATCGAGGCGGCGGCCGCGGCCGGACGTAGCAATGGCGATTCGGTCGCGGAAAAGCCGCGTAAGAACCGCAACTGCAAACCGCCGAAGGAATATGCCGAGCATTTCGACCATATCGGGAAAGCCGCGGGCGAATCGCAAGGCGTCACCGTACGGCAGGCGCACGAGCGACTCGACATGATCGAACGTCGCAAACCGCTGTATTCGCCGGCCTTCGCGGGACTCGCGTCCGCCTGCGCCTGCGCATCCTTCGTGTTCCTGCTCGGCGGCGGCCCGTACGACATGATCGGCGCGTTCGTCGGCGCCGGCCTCGGCCACTGGCTGCGTCGCCGCCTGTTCGCCCACCATCTCAACCAATTCTTCGTGACGTTCGTCTGCGTGGCCGTCGCCGCGCTGGCATGCACCGGCATGCTGCGACTGATTGGCCTGTTCGATCCGATCGCCTTGCAGCACGACACCGCGTATATCGGCGCGATGCTGTTCGTCATCCCCGGATTCCCGCTGATAACCGGCGGACTTGACATGGCGAAAATCGACTTCCCATCAGGCGTGCAACGACTCACCTACGTGCTGTGCATCATTCTGATGGCCACGTTGGCAGGCTGGATGGTCGCTTCGATCGTGCACCTGAATCCGCAGGGATTCGAGCCGCTCGGACTGAACCCCGTCATCAACTGCCTGCTGCGCATGCTGTTCGCGTTCATCGGTGTGTGGGGCTTCTCCGTGATGTTCAATTCCCCGCAGCGCATGTGCCTCGTCGCCGCCACCATCGGCGCCATCACTGATACTTTGCGATTGGAAATCGTCGACTTGGGCGTGCCCGCGGAAGCCGGCGCGTTCATCGGCGCGTTCCTTGCCGGCCTGCTCGCCTCCGCATGGCGTTCGGCGGTGCGTCACGGCCTGCTTGCTCCGCATTTGGGATATCCGCGCATCTGCCTGACGGTTCCGTCTATTGTGATCATGGTGCCCGGTTTGTATATGTACCAGGCCATGTTCCACCTCGGCCAGTTCGATACGCTGAACGCGCTCGATTGGGCGTTCCGTGCGTTCATGGTGATCATCTGCCTGCCAATCGGCCTGGCGATGGCACGAGTAGTGACCGATAAATCCTGGCGCTACGACATTTAATAACCTGCAGAAGGGTAAAAACACTTGGTAACCAAAGATTTCTGGGTGCTGCTGGCCATGGTCTTGTACTTCGCGGCCATGCTGACCATCGGCTTCGTCTACTCCAAGAGGTCCAATTCCTCCACCAAACAGTATTTCGCGGGTGGGCGTGGCGTCGGACCGTGGCTGACGGCATTGAGCGCGGAAGCCTCCGACATGAGCGGCTGGCTGCTTATGGGCCTGCCGGGCGTCGCCTACTTCACCGGCGCGGCCGACCCGATGTGGACGGCCATCGGTCTGGCGCTTGGTACTTACCTCAACTGGAAACTCGTCGCACGCCGTCTGCGCCGCTACTCCGTGGTGGCCGGCGACGCGATCACCATTCCCGACTTCTTCTCCAAGCGCTTCCATGACGATCGCAATATCGTATCCACCATCGCTGCGCTCATCATCCTCGTATTCTTCTGCGTGTACGTCGGCAGCTGCTTCGTGACCGTCGGCAAACTCTTCTCCACGCTGTTCGGCTGGGACTACCACCTGACCATGGTGATCGGCGCCGCCATCGTGTTCGCGTACACCATCATCGGCGGCTATCTGTCCGTGGTCGTGACCGACTTCATCCAGGGCCTGCTCATGTTCTTCGCGCTGGCCGTGGTGTTCATCGGCTCCGTGGCGTCCGCCGGCGGCATCGACAACACCGTCGCCTTCCTCAAGGGCATTCCGGGATTCCTCGACGGCACGCATGTGGCCACGCCGATCTTCAACGACGCCGGCGAGCAGATCGTCAAGGCCGGGCAGGCCATGTTCGGCGCGCCCGCCGACTACGGCATCATCACCATCATCTCCATGCTCGCGTGGGGTCTGGGCTACTTCGGCATGCCGCAGGTGCTTGTGCGGTTCCTGTCCATCCGCAGTTCCGAGGAAATCAAGAAATCCCGCATCATCGCAACCACGTGGTGCGTGATCTCGCTGGCGTGCGGCGTGTGCATCGGCCTGGTCGGCCGTGCCATGATGCCGACGCAGTTCGCCACGCAGGCGGCCGCGGAGAACATCTTCATCGTGGTGTCGCAGGCGCTGCTGCCGAGCTTCATGTGCGGCATCGTCGTGTCCGGCATCTTCGCCGCGTCCATGAGCTCCTCGTCCTCGTACATGATCATCGGCGCCTCGGCCGTCGGCGAGAACATCTTCCGCGGACTGCTGCACCGCAAGGCCACCGACCGCCAGGTGATGATGGTGGCGCGCATCACGCTGCTCGTCATGTTCATCTTCGGCATCGTGGTGGCGTTCGACCAGAACTCCTCGATCTTCCAAGTGGTCTCGTACGCGTGGGCCGGCCTCGGCGCATCCTTCGGACCGCTGATGCTCACCTCGCTGTACTGGAGGCGCACCAACAAGTACGGCGCGATCGCGGGCATGCTGTCCGGCACGGCCACCGTGCTCATCTGGCACAACCTCGTCAAGCCGCTCGGTGGCATCTTCGCCATCTACGAGCTGCTGCCGGCGTTCATCGTCTCGCTGCTGTTCATCGTGGTGATCTCGCTGCTCACGCCTGCGCCAAGCGCGGAAGTGCTGCACGAATTCGACCACTATCTCGACGATCCGGACGACCGCCACGTGGACGACGACCTCGTGGCCGCAGAAATCGCCGCAGGGGAGAAGCGCTCGCAGATCTGAATCGCCCCGCGGTGGGTGTTGCACCTCCTGCAACGCCGAAGGTCGGCCTTTGGTGCCATGTCGCTTGTTTATGGCAGATTCCGACAACAGGGAAATGTCAAGTGGCTTGTTTGTGGCACCTGATTCAGGAAACCCCGTGTATGTCCATTGGAATTCCGACGGACATACACGGGGTTTCCCGTTTTCCATGCCACAAATAAGCCACCTAGCAGAACGGTAGCCTCTGAATCTGCCATGAATAAGCGGATTGGCCGTGCTCCCGGAGGAACACGGCCAATCCGCTAACGCGTCAGGATGCCGATTGCAAACTTAGTAGCGCATGCCCATGGCGTCGCGCACCTGCTGCAGCGTCTCATTGGCGATTTCGTTCGCGCGCTTGTTGCCGTCATGCAGGATGTCGCGGATGGAATCCATATCCTTGGCCAATTCGGCGCGGCGCTCGCGGTGCGGGGCCAGGAACTCGTTCACGGATTCGATCACGTACTTCTTCAGCGCGCCTGCACCGGAGTCGCCGATTTCCTCGGCGATGTCCTTCGGATCGCGGCCGGTCACCAGACCGGCGGTAGTCAGTAGCGCGGAGACCTGCGGGCGGGCAATCGGGTCGAAGGTGATGCGGCGCTCGGAATCGGTCGGGCTCTTCTTGATGAGCTTGGCGGTCTCCTCCGCGGTGGCGCCCAGCATGATGGAGTTGCCGTAGGACTTGCTCATCTTGCGGCCGTCAAGACCCGGGATCTCCGGCGCTTCGGACAGGATGGCGCTCGGCTCCGGGAACACCGGGTTCTTCTTCGCGTAGCGCTCGTTGAAGCGGCGTGCGATGGTGCGGGTGATTTCGACGTGCGGCAGGTTGTCCTTGCCGATCGGCACCACGTTGGCCTTGCAGAACAGGATGTCGCAAGCCTGATGCACCGGGTAGGTGAGCAGCAGGCCGGTCAGCGCATGGCCGGAAGCCTCCATTTCGGACTTCACGGTCGGGTTGCGGTGCAGCTCGGCCTCCGTGACCAGGGATAGGAACGGCAGCATGAGCTGGTTCTCGGCCGGAACGGCGGAATGGGTAAAGATCATGGTCTTGTTCGGGTCGATGCCGGCGGCCATGTAGTCGAGCACCAGGTTGAGCACATTGTCCTCGATGTGCTCGGTGGTGTCGCGGTCGGTGATCACCTGGTAGTCGGCGATGATGATGTTCGAGTTCACGCCACGGTTCTGCATGGCCACGCGCTCGCGGATGGAGCCGAAGTAGTGGCCGAGGTGCAGACGGCCGGTCGGACGGTCGCCGGTGAGCATGGTGAACTTGCCCGGATTCTTTTCGATTGCGGCGAGGATTTCATCGGAACGCTTCTTTGCGGCGAGGAAGCTCGCGCTCATTTCATTGCCGACAGCAGTGATCTGCTGCTCCTGGGTTTCGTCCGTCATACGTGTCCTTTTCTTAAGAAAATCAACGATTTTATCGTAAAAGTCTGAGCCGACAACGAAATAATGCGCAATAAGTGGTACTCTCTTGTTTGATGAATTGATAGCACAGTAATTTCAGGGGGTCAGATGGGCCGCGGACGTCAGAAAGCCAAACAGCAGAAAATAGCCCGAAAGCTCAAGTACCTGACCACCGACACCGATTACGATGAGCTTGCCAAGGAGCTCGGTGCGCAGGAGCCCGGTTCTGGTTCCTTCGACCCGTTTGCCGATATCGAAGCCAAGTATTCTCACGATGTGGACGCCGAAGATGAGACCGTTGGGGACGGTCAAACGTCTTCCGATTCCGCCGATGACCTTGACGAATACGCCAAGTGGGCCGCGGAAGCCGCGGCGAAGGCCACGAGTGGCGAGTTTCCGGCGGCAAAGGCCGCGCCGAAGCCTCACAAGCCCATCCCGATGCCGGTGCCCAGCGCGCTGAAGCCGAAGAAGCAGGACTGACTGCACAGATTTTTTCAACGAATGGCTCGTGGTTTCAACCACGAGCCATTTTTTATTATTTCGATTTCGATTGTCGGGCGATTGTCGTGCTCGTCCCGCCAACCATCGCAGGTCGCGCCGCGCCGCGACCTATTCCTATGCCAGCGGCAGCAACCCGCTCAGATCGTCGCGTTCGCCGACGGCGGTGATGCGCCCGGCGTCCTTTTCCTCGTCCCAGCTGGTGATGCCGGTGGCGAGCCTCATCCACACGTCGGGGTCCAGTTCGATGACGTCCGGCGGCGTGAGATTGTGCGGATCGGACGCCGGCCCGTCGAGGATCTTGATGGCGCCCCACGGTGCCACGCGCACCTCCACGCCTTCGCCCGGCGCCTTCTTTTCCAGCAGGTATAGCGAGTAGCGCACCGCCATCGCCCACAGCTGGCGCGGCAGACGCGGCGAGAAGTTGAGCCGGAAATCGAAAGCGGCGTCGTCATCGGCCGGCAGCTGCTCGCTGAAAATGTTGTGCGCCGCGTCCTGCCACTGTTCGAAGGCGGCGCGTCCTTTGCCCAAGTCTTGTTCTCGTATGACAGCCATACCGGTATTGTGCAGCCCGCAAACGACTATGATGGAACTTTGCAAACGATGTAGTCGTAACTAAATAGGGGTTTGAGGGGCGATTTTCCTGCGATTGTGGTGCCCTCGCTTAATGGGCGCCATACGTTGCGTTTGCAGTTTTTGCAATGTTTTTTGCAAACGAATGCCTGCTTACGATTGCTAGGAATTTCGTCTTTTTATGATTACGTAGTATGCTGTACATGAGAACGTATGCATGATGTTACTTAGTGTTCATGCGGCCGCAAATGCAAGGACGCTGAAGTAAGGCATAATGTTCCTGGAGAGTATCCGTCAAAGGGAGTCAATCAATGACTGAAATTACCGCACCGAAGTCCGCGGTCACCGCGGAACAGTTCGCTGACGAGATTCGTGAGCAGCTGAAGTACACCCAGGGCGTCACCGTCGAGCAGGCCAAGCCGGCCGACGTGTACGTTGCCGCGTCCGCCGCAGTGCGTCGCCATCTCGTGGATTCCTGGATGAAGACCCAGTCCGACATGGTCAACGGCAACACCAAGGCCGTGGGCTACCTGTCCGCTGAGTTCCTCATGGGCAAGCAGCTCGAGAACGCGCTGCTCAACGCCGGACTGACCGACCAGTTCAACAAGGCCGTCAAGGACCTCGGATTCTCCGCCCAGGAAATCATCGACGCCGAATACGAGCCGGGCCTCGGCAATGGTGGCCTGGGTCGTCTGGCCGCCTGCTTCATCGACTCCCTCGCCTCCCTTGGCGTGCCGGCGTTCGGTTACGGCATCCAGTACAAGTACGGCATCTTCAAGCAGGAATTCGACGAGAACGGCAAGCAGATCGAGACCCCGGATTACTGGCTGGCCAACGAAGAGCCGTGGGGCCACATCGATTACAACCGCGACCAGAAGGTCTCCTTCGGCGGCGAAGTCGTCGAAGAGAACGGCAAGAAGGTCTGGAAGCCGGCTTGGTCCGTGCGCGCCGTCCCGGTCGACTACATGGTTCCGGGCTACGCCTCCGGCCGTGTGAACACCCTGCGTCTGTGGACCGCCAAGAGCTACGACGAGTTCGATCTGCTCACCTTCAACAAGTCCGAGTATCTGGACGCCGTCAAGCCGCAGGTCGAGGCTGAGAACATCTCCAAGATCCTGTATCCGGAAGACTCCACCCCGCAGGGCAAGGCTCTGCGCCTCGAGCAGCAGTACTTCTTCGTGTCCGCCTCCATCCACGACGCCATCCGCGTCTTCTACCCGGGCCAGGACAAGCCGGATCTGACCACCTTCGCGGACAAGATCACCTTCCAGCTCAACGACACCCACCCGGTCATCGGCATTCCGGAGCTCATGCGCGTCCTCATGGACGAGTACGGCTACGATTGGGACACCGCTTGGAAGATCACCAACAAGACCTTCAACTACACCTGCCACACCCTGCTTCCGGAAGCCCTGGAAGTGTGGCCGTCCAAGCTCATCGGCGAACTGCTGCCGCGTCACCTCGAGATCATCGAGAGGATCAACGACCAGTTCGAGGCCGAGCTCAAGGCCAAGGGCGTTGACGAGGCCACCATCAAGGACATGGCCATCTACACCGGCGACTCCGTGCGCATGGCGTTCCTGGCCTCCTACGGCGGCTCCCACGTCAACGGCGTGGCCGAGCTGCACTCCCAGCTGCTCAAGGACGTCACCCTGAAGAACTTCTCCGACGTCTACCCGGACAAGTTCACCAACGTGACCAACGGCGTGACCCCTCGCCGCTTCATCAAGCTGGCCAACCCGCGTCTGTCCGACGTCATCACCGAAGGCCTCGGCACCGACAAGTGGCTGTCCGACCTCGAGCTGCTCAAGGGCCTCATCCCGCTGGCCGACGATGACGAGTTCGTCAAGAAGTTCGCCGCCGTCAAGCAGGCCAACAAGGTCGACTTCTCCAACTTCGCCAAGCGCAAGTACGGCTTCGACATCGACCCGAACACCATGATCAACACCATGGTCAAGCGTCTGCACGAGTACAAGCGCCAGGCCCTGAAGATCCTGTCCGTCATCGCCGACTACGCCGACATCAAGTCCGGCAAGGTCTCCGCCGACGACATCATGCCGCGCACCATCGTGTTCGGCGCCAAGGCCGCTCCGGGCTACTACCTGGCCAAGCAGACCATCCAGCTGATCAACAACGTCGCCCGCGTCATCAACAACGACCCGGACGTCAAGGGCAAGCTGAACGTCTACTTCCCGTGGAACTACAACATCGAGCTGGCCATGAACCTCATTCCGGCCACCGACCTCGACGAGCAGATCTCCCAGGCCGGCAAGGAAGCCTCCGGCACCGGCAACATGAAGTTCGCCCTCAACGGCGCTCTGACCGTCGGCACCCTCGATGGCGCCAACGTCGAGATCCGTGAACGCGTGGGCGCCGAGAACTTCTTCCTGTTCGGCATGACCGAGCCGGAAGTCTCCGCGCTGTACGCCAAGGGCTACGACACCAAGGGTCTGTCCCGCGAGTACTACGAGAAGGACCCGCAGCTCAAGGCCGCCATCGATATGGTTGCCGACGGCACCTTCTCCGACGGCGACAAGGACACCTACAAGGACCTCGTCAACGATTGGCTGAACAAGGATTACTTCATGACGCTCGCCGACTTCCGCGCGTACATGGACATCCAGGCCCAGATCGAGGAAACCTACCGCGATCCGATGAAGTGGAGCCGCATGGCCGTGCTCAACGTGGCCAACTCCGGCTACTTCAGCTCCGACCGCTCCATCGAGGATTACCTCGAGCGCATCTGGCACACCGGTCCGCTCAAGTGATTATGAAGCGGTCATGAAACGTCGCCGGCATCGCCGACGTACGCATGATCGCTTCCGTTCTGTCCGTTTCGCAATGGGCGGATAAGTGATGACGACGAAGGCCCTTGGGATTTTCCAAGGGCCTTTTCGTATGTTTTTCGCAAGTCCGATTGCGTATGCCGGTAGTGCCCGAACGTACGTGCCGGACGTACGTGGCAATACAGTGACAGTACGACGGAAGGCCGCAAGTCAATCGCAATCGCAAAAGCAAAAGAAAAACCCTGTATCGCAAGATACAGGGCGAAGCAACAAACCCAACGCGGCATAGGTGTGCCGGGAAAGGCGAAATCAGGCGGCTTCCGGCTCAGCGGCAGGAGCGGCGGCAGTGGCGTCGGCCTCCGGCTCGGCGTCCTTGGTCAGGCCCAGGTCGACCGGCGAGGAGCTGTTCTCCCACGGTTCCTCCCACGGGTCATAGTCGGGATTCTGCTGCTTGTAGATGTACAGACCGACGACGCCAGCAAGCAAAGCTCCGAAGAGCAGTGCGAAGAACTTCCAACCGTTAGAAGACTTGTTCTCCATGACGGCTCCTTTCAAGGTTTCCAAACACTGGCTGACCTGCTCGTTCAAGCCAGCTCTGTTCCCTATCTTAATTCGTGGAATGTGTCGATTGGGTGGATTTACGCGCCGGAAAATACCGCATGTGCCGGTAGTGTTGAGCTATGGCATACCAACGATTCAGTCTGTTTCCCGATTCCCCATCGTTCAAGGATCTGTTCTCCGCCCGATCGCTGCGATACCGGTGGCGCAACGGCGACCCGGTCATCACCACCGCCATCATGGCGATCTGCATCGTGGTGTGGGCCATCGAAGCGGTTCTCTTCCTCGTCTGGCCCGAAGGCGGCAACGCGTTCGTGAACGCCGGCATGCTGCTGCCCGCCACGGCCGTCCGGCACCCGTGGACCTTCATCACCTCGATGTTCCTGCACCAGCCGACCTCGCTGTGGCACATCCTGTTCAACATGCTTACTTTGTGGTGCGTGGGGCCCGTGCTGGAACGCATGATGGGGCATTGGCCGTATCTTGCGCTGTACCTGCTGTCCGGATTGGGCGGCGGCGCCGGACTGATGGTGTGGGCCGTGTGCTCGCCGTCGGGATGGATGACCGCCGCATATGGCGCGTCCGGCGCGCTGTTCGGCCTGTTCGCCGCGATTCTGGTGGTGTACAGGAGAATAGGCATCGATATTCGTTCGATGCTGATTTGGATGCTGATCAACTTCCTGATGCCGGTGATCACGCCGGGCATTGCATGGCAGGCGCATGTCGGCGGATTCATCGTCGGCGGCGTGCTTGCGTGGCTGCTGGTCACCGGCCTGCATGCGTTCCGCGGCAAAAGCCTGGCGTGGCGCACCACGGTGTACGGCATCACGGTGTTCGTGGTGGTCGTGGCGATCATCGTGGGATGCAACGCCGGCAATCCGCTGATGCATATGTCACTTCTGTACCAGTAATGCGGGAACTACACACATGTAGTTTTCCACATCCGTGGATAACTTTGTGGATAAGTGAGGTCAGACCTGTGGGTAAGTCGGGGATAACGTGGTGGATTATCCACAAGGATATTCACAAAATGGCGGAACATAAGGAATTTCCTATGTGAAAATTGTGGATAACCGATATCCACACCCCACAAAAATGGGGAAAATCGCCGCCGATATTTCGTGGTGCGACGTTGACTCAGGCACAAAATATGGGCGTTATCCACATTCATCCACATTTGTCCACTTGTTATCCACAGGAAAGATAAGATGACGAAGGCAATCGACAAGGACGCAATACCGATGCGCCACGGACGCAGGATACGCGTGCGACGATATGCGTGCGACATGGCAGATACTCGCGAAGAAGGGGAGAGGAACCATGAGTGACGGACCACTGCTCAACGACGTGACGCGCGCCTTCGCCGAGGCGCATCGCAATGAAGACGTGCGTGACCTGGCGCTCAAAACCAAACGGACGGCGGACCTCGACCTGCCGGCCGCGCTCGACCAGATCGCGGGCTGGCAAATCGCCCGCAACAAACTGCCGCAATGGGCCGCCTGCGCGGATATCGTCTATCCCGCGCATATTTCCATGGAACAGTGCTCATCGCAGTTCACGGCGCAATACAAGGCCGAAATCGCCCGACGTCTGTTGCGATCTCTGCCGCAATCGGCGGGACAGACGGCCAACGACGCGACCATGACGGACCTGACAGGCGGATTCGGCGTCGATTTCTCATATCTCGCCCGCGGATTCGGTCACGCCACGTACGTGGAACGCCAATCGCATCTATGCGAACTGGCCGCGCACAATATGGCGGCGCTGGGCCTCACGCAAGCACAGGTGGTGTGCGGCGACGGCGTCGAATACCTACGTGCGATGGAGCCGGTACAACTGATCTACATCGACCCGGCCCGCCGCGACGAGCACGGCGCCCGCACCTACGCGATCGAGGACTGCACGCCCGACGTGCTGGCGCTGCGCGATCTGCTGCTGGCTAAGGCACGATATGTGATGATCAAACTGTCGCCGATGCTCGACTGGCGCAAGGCGGTCGACGATTTCGCGGGCACTGTGGCCGAAGTGCACATCGTCTCCACCGGCAACGAATGCAAGGAACTGCTGCTGGTGCTGGACGGCAAGGTTGCCGGGATAACGTCCGATGCCGCAGCGGCAGACACGCGCGCGCCGCACGTGTACTGCGTGAACGACGATCAGCGGCTCGACTACGATGCGGCCGCCTATACGCGCGGCCTGCGCATCGGGGACGCGCCGCTGCCGCACGAGCTGCGTTACCTGTACGAGCCGAACGCGTCGATCATGAAGGCCGGCTGCTTCGACGTGGTGGAAGCGCGATTCGGGGCGGTGCAGATCGGCCCGAGCAGCCACCTGTTCGTATCGGACGAGCCGGTCGATGGTTTTCCGGGGCGCGGTTTTGCGATTGAAACGATCGGCGGTATGGGCAAGAAGGAGCTGAAGCGATTGCTGTCCGGCTTGGACCGTGCCAACATCGCCGTGCGTAATTTCCCACTCACCGCGCCGCAATTGCGCAAGAAACTCAAGCTCGCCGACGGCGGCGACGCCTACCTGTTCGGCACCACCATGCAAGGCGGCGACCACGTGCTGATTCGGACGGCAAAAATCAGCAGATAATCGGCGGGTAAGCGGCGGCTTTCCACTCGACAGGAAACCGCTTTTCCTAAAGCTGAAGCGGGGCGATGCAGACGCGGTAAGTAAAGTGGTTGAAGCGGATAAAAGAGACGCCGGATCGCAATGGACCCGGCGTCTCTTACATAAGCTTCGATGGGATAGGTGAAACGGAGAAAACCGACTCAGCGCCACCACATGGTCATAATGAAACCGACCATGATGATTGCGAACGCGATGGCCAGGTTCCAAGCGCCGATGTGCGGAATCGGATAATCGGTGGTCAGGTAGTAGACCACGGCCCACACCAGACCGATGATCATCAGCGCGCAGAACAGCGGCACGAACCAGCGCGGGTTGGACTTGGTGCCCTTGATGCTTTCCTCCACACGGCGGGTGTTCTCCGCCTGACGGTTCATCATGCGTTGCATCTGCGGTGACAGCGAATCCTTATCAACGGTGGCGTTCAGCACCGCTTCGACACGGTCCATAGGAATATCGAGATCGTCATCGTCGGACTGGTCCTCGTCAACGGAAGTCTTGTCGACGACATCTTCGGTGATTTCCTCGACGGCAGCGGTGTCGTCGGCGGACTGCAGATCCTTCTGGTCATCCGCGGTGGTTTCGTGCAGCTCTTCGTCAGCCATCAGCATAGTCTCCTTTAATAGGCTAAAAGTCATAATAGTGGGTAGACTCGAAAGCGGCGAACTCACGGCGTAAAACTGTTCAAAATCAGGACAATTGTTCAGTGAAACCCGGCGGATTCAGGCAGGTTTGGAAAGGCGCGTATGGCGAAGCATACCGGAAAGCACAGCGCGAAACGGTCGAAGGCGGCCGGCGTCGCGGCGTTCCTCGTGCTGCTGTTCTCCGGATTCCTGCTGTCCACCAACCTGCGCGTCAACCGTTCCGTGGTGGTGAGCAACGATACCGCCGAACTCGTGGAACAGCGCGTGAAAAAAGTGAACTCGCTACGGTCCGAAATCGATGCGCTGAGCACCAGAGTCAACGATCTGAGCAAAACACTCGACAGCCAGAACGCCGACGGATCGCAAGACAGCGAAAGCGCCGGCAACGGCACCATGCTCCCCGCCGTGGAAGGCCCGGGACTGGTGGTGACGCTCGACGATTCGCCGCTATGGGAGAACATGGTCGACGCCAACGGATCCAGCGCCAACATCAACGATTACGTGGTGCACCAGCAGGACATCGAAGCCGTGGTCAACGCGCTGTGGGCGGGAGGCGCCGAATCCATGCAGATCATGGACCAGCGCGTATTGTTCAACTCCGCCGTACGCTGCTCCGGCAACGTGCTGCTGCTGCAAGGCAAGAAGTATTCGCCGCCGTTCAAAATCTCGGCGATCGGACCAGTGGAGGGCATGAGAAAAGCGCTCGACGATTCCGAGGAAGTGTCCATCTACAAGCAGTACGTGAGCGCGTTCGGCCTGGGATGGCAGGTCGACGAGAAAACGAAACTGCATTTCGACGCGACCGACGCGTTGCAGCAGCCGTTGCAGTATGCGAAAGCGCTCGAAAACGACAAGAACGGCGACTCGCAAGAGGGGAAATAACAATCGATGAAACATGTGGCAAGCCGTGGCGGACGCACCAAAAGCGCGCTGTGGACGATACTCGGCATCCTCGCCGAACTCATGCTGACCGCCGCCGCTATCTGCGCGCTGTACATCGCATGGCAGATGTGGTGGACGGGCGTGCAGTCGGAGCATAACCAGATCGAAACCCGCCAATCCGTATCCTGGTCTGATCCAGGAAAGTCCGGCAACGTCACCGTGGCGAAGGCACAGCAGGGTGACCCGCCTGTACAGCCGCAAAGCGCCACGGAAGGCGAACTCATCGCCCAAATCTACATACCGCGATTCGGCAGCCAATGGCAGCGCAACCTGGTGGAAGGCACGGACCTGACACAGCTCAACAAGCACGGATTGGGCCATTACACGGATTCGCAGATGCCCGGACAAATCGGCAACTTCGCCTTCGCCGGCCATCGCAACGGCTACGGGCAGCCGCTCGGCGACGTCGACAAACTGCAGGAAGGCGACCCGATCATCGTCCGCACGCAGGATTACTGGTACGTGTACCACTACACCAGCTACAAAATCGTGCTGCCGACACAGACCGAAGTGGTGGCGGCCAACCCCGAAAACCCCGGCGCAGCACCGACCAAACGCATGCTGACCATGACCACCTGCGAACCGAAATACTCCACGCCGACGCACCGCTGGATCAGCTACGCCGAATTCTCCTACTGGGCGAAGGTCGCCGACGGCATCCCACAGGAACTGGCCTCCCAAAACGCCAACGGCACAGTCAAATTCGTCAACAACGAACAGTCGTCGTTCCTGTCGTCGATCGATACGCTGAAACCGTGGATCTTCGGCGCGCTCGCCGCATACGTGATCATATTTATTTCCGCCGCCGTCGCCTGGCGATGGCCGTATCTCGCCGACGTGCGCGCAGGAAGACGAAAGAAGGCCGATTTCAGCATCTACGGCGGTTTGCTGCGCGTGCAGCCCGGCGTGCTGCCTATTCGGATCGTATTGCTGTTGCTGCTGGTGTTCGCGGCCTGCGCATCCTGCTTTGAATGGCTGTTCCCGTGGGCTGCGACGAATATCCCGGCATTGCAGGAGATGTCGAATTACACGGCCATCTAACGGGCTGTGCAGGGCGTTTGCTGGTGCCTTGTCGTCTGCTGGTGCCGCATCGCCGCACGATGGCTGCAGCGTGAGACGCGCGCGGTGTCATGAGACATTTCGCACGTACACTGCTGTTCAAACGTTGATAGGAGCATGATGACCGATTCCGCACGTATTCTGGTCGTGGACAACTACGATTCGTTCGTTTACACGATTGTCGGCTATGTGAAGACGCTTGGTGCCACAGTGACCGTGGTACGTAACGATGCGATCGACCCGTCCGCCCCGGGCGTGATCGACGACTACGACGGTGTGCTGATTTCCCCCGGTCCTGGCGCTCCATCGGAATCCGGCGCTAGTGAGGACATGATTCGCCTGTGCGCGGCGCAGAACAAGCCGATGTTCGGCGTGTGCCTCGGCATGCAGGCATTGGCCGAAGTGTTCGGTGCCACAGTGAGCCACGCGCCGACCATCATGCATGGCAAGACCAGTTTGGTGGAGCATATCGACGATGAGATCTTCGACGGCGTGGCCAATCCGATGACCGCCACGCGCTACCATTCCCTGGCTGTCGAACCGGATTCCGTGCCGGACGAGCTGGTGGTGACCGCGTGGACGCAGGACGATCATATCGTGCAGGGCATCAAGCATCGCGACAAGCCGATGTATGCGGTGCAGTTCCATCCGGAATCCGTCATGACCCAGGACGGGTATCGGCTGTTGGCGAACTGGCTTAAGGTGTGTGGGCAGGAGTCGGCAGTGGAGAAGTCGATTGGATTGCAGCCTAAGGTGAGCGAGTAGTTTTCTTTTTTTGAGCTTGCTGAATTGCGATTTTTTGCGATGAATGAGTGATGGGTGATGGCTGCTGTTTGGCTCGCAGCGTTGCTTGCTTGCGGCGCCGCTTTGCTTCCCGCAGGTCCTGTTCACGACACACTCAAGGCCGTTCGGCCAAGCTTACGGTCGTGAACAGGACCTGCGGGAAGCAAAGCTCCTTTGGCTTTATGGAGCTGCCTTCGGCTGCTTTTGTTTTTTGAGGGAAAGAGAAAGGGGAGGGAGCGGCTTCGAGCCGCTCCCTCCCCTGATTTTGTTAGTTGCCTTGCTGGTTGTTGGTGTTGCCGTTGTTGTTCGTGTCGGTGTTGTTCGTGTCGCTGGACGATTTCTTGGTGGTCAGCGTGATGGTCGATCCGCTGTCGGCCTGGCTGCCGCCATTCGGCGACATCGACACGACGGTCGCGTCATCATCCTGTGGCCCGTTGACACTTACCTGGAATCCGGCAGCCTCCAAAATGCTCTTTGCTTCGGCAAGTGTGGAGTTGGCAACGAACGGCACGCTCACCTGCTGCTTGCCGGTGGACACCCAGATGGTCACGGCCGTTCCCGCCTCGACGGTGCTGCCGGAACCCGGATCGATGCGGGTGACTGCACCGGACTGCACCGAATCGGAATACTCGCTTTCGATGGTGATCTGCGTCAGACCAGCCTGCTTGAGCTGCGCGATGACCGAATCCTTGGCCTGGCCCACCAGACCATCCGGAATCTTGGTCATACCGGACGAAATATACAGCGTGATGATGGTGCCCTTGGTCTGCTTCGAATGCGCGGCCGGATTGGTGTTCACCACCTTGTCTTTCTCGATGGAGGCACTGTCCACGGTCATGACATTGCCGATCTTGAAGCCTGCCGCCTCAAGAATGCCCTTCGCTTCCTCCTGCGTCTTGCCGGACACGTCAGGCACGCTGACCGCCTGCGGGCCGGTGGAGAACCATACGGAGACGGTGGAGCCCTTCGCCACCTTCTTACCGCCCTTCGGGTTCTGCTTGGTGATGGTGCCCTTCGGTTGGCTGGACGTGGAATCGTCACGGGCGTCAAGCTTCAGACCAAGGGCCTTAAGCTGTTCTTCCACACGCGCCTGGGAAATGTTCGACGTGTCGGTGAAGTCCGGCACGGACACCAGATCCGCAGTGTTCTTATGCCCGTTCAACGCGAAGAAAATACCGATGACGGCCAGCAAAACAACGATGCTGCCGACCACGGAAGCGATGATGATCTGCTTCTTCTTACGCTCCTGCGCGGCCTTGGCACGCTGTTCCGCACGGGTCTTCGTTTCGACTCCGCCATTCGGATTCGGCACGGCCTCGAACTGGCCGGTGACCGGGTTGAACGCCTGCGTCGGCGCATCCGTCGCCGGCGCCATGGGCACGGTGGCGGCATCCATTTCGGCCTGCTTGCGGGCCTTCATGTTGGTCAGGTCGGTCAACGGGTTGAACGCGGCAGCCATCGGCACACCGCCGTTCATGAACGTCAGCAGATCGTTCTTGAACTCGGAAGCGGTGGCGTACCGGTTCTGCCGATCCTTGGCCATCGCCTTCGCGCAGATCGAATCCCACATCTTCGGCAGGCCCGGCACGATCGTGCTTGGGGGAGTGGCGACTTCCGACACATGCTGGTAGGCGATCGCCACCGCCGAATCGCCGGTGAACGGCGGCCGGCCGGTGAGCATTTCGTACAGCACGCAGCCGGCGGAATACAGGTCGGAACGCATGTCGACGCTTTCGCCGCGCGCCTGCTCCGGAGACAGGTATTGCGCGGTGCCGACGACGCCCTGCGACTGCGTCATCGTGGCCGCGGAATCGTCGATCGCGCGGGCGATACCGAAGTCCATGACCTTGACCACGCCCTGCTCGGAAATCATGATGTTGCCGGGCTTGATGTCGCGGTGGATGATGCCCATGCGGTGCGAGTATTCGAGCGCGTTGAGCACGCCCATCATCACCTGCTCGGCGTCGCGCTGGCTCAGCGCGCCATTCACCTTGAGGATGTCACGCAGGGTCTGACCCTTGACGTACTCCATCACCAGATACGGCAGATGCTCGATCTCGCCGGTTTCCGTGGTGACGGTTTCCTCGCCCGAATCGTAGATGTTCACGATGTTCGGGTTGTTCATCTGCGCGACGGAATGGGCTTCACGGCGGAAACGCTCAAGGAAGATGCTGTCAGTGGCGAAATCGGCGCGCATGATCTTGACGGCGACGGTACGCCCCAGACGCGTGTCGGTCGCCACATGCACTTCGGCCATGCCGCCACGGCCGACGAGTTGGCCGAGCTGATAACGGCCCCCGGCCAGAGAGGTAGGCATGTTGATGTTCATCCCTGTTCCTTCCAATCATTGCTCACGGAGATATGGGGTTTGCTGACCACACGTCGGGGAAGCCTTCCTCCCGAAGAGACGACCATCGTGTCGGCCAGCTGCGTCTGCTGGTCGAGCAGACGGCGTTCGATGCGGGACAGGGTGCGTGACACCACCAGCGCGTCCTTCGGACGGTCCAGCGGGTCCTTGGCCAACATCGACATGACAAATTCACGCAACTGCACATCGACGGTGTCGGGCAGCGGCGGAACCGGATTATTGACATGTGCTGCGGCGATGTCGACCGGTGTGGCGCCCGTGAACGGACGGTGTCCGCACAGGCCCTCATAGGCGACGACGCCAAGCGAATAGATATCGGATTGCGGCGTGGCATGCTTGCCCTGCGCCTGCTCCGGGGAAATGTACTGCGCGGTGCCCACGACCATGCCGTCCTGCGTGATCTGCTCCTGGTTGGTGGAGTAGGAGACGCCGAAGTCGGTGATCTTCACCTCGCCGGAATCGGACACCATGATGTTCGCCGGCTTCACGTCACGGTGGATCACGCCATGGGAATGCGCGACGAACAGGCCGCGTGCGGTCTGAATGAGAATCGGCAGCAGCTTGATCGGGTCCATCGGGCCGTTCTGCTCGTGGTACAGGTCTGCAAGCGACTTGCTCGGCACGTATTCCATGATGAGGAATCCGATGCCGTCATGCTCGTAATATTCGAACAGCGCAGCGATGTTCGGATGCGCAAGATTGGCGGAATTATGGGCTTCCGCGCGCAGACGAAGCAGTTTGGCCTCCTGGGTGACGCCCAAATCGCCACGTAGCGCCTTGATGGCCACCGGACGTCCAAGTTGGATGTCATAGCCTTTCCACACTTCACCCATACCACCTTGGGCCAGGCGGGAATCCAACCTGTAGCGTCGGTGGATGAGCTGTCCTTCAACCAGTTTCATTCTGCCAGCGCCTCCTGCATCATTGCTTTCATAATCGGTCCTGCCGCGAACGAGCCGTACAGGTCCACGTTATGCACCACGACCGCCACCGCGATCTTCGGATCGTCCGCCGGTGCGAATCCGATCACCCAGCCGTCGATGGACGTATTGCCGTTTCCAATCTGCGCGGTACCCGTCTTGATGGCCACCTGCACGCCGTTGATGGCCAGATTCGTGTTCTCCTTGGTGACCACGGCCTCCATCATCTGGGTGAGCTTGTTGGCCGTATCCGCACTGAACGCATGGGACATGACCGTGGGCTTGGTCTGCGAAATGACCGACAAGTCGGCGGAACGCACGCGGTCGACCAGCGTGGGCTGCATAAGCTTGCCATCATTGGCTATGGCGGCGGCCACCATAGCGTTCTGCAACGGTGTCACCACGGTGTCTCCCTGGCCGATAGACGCCAATGCGAGCTTGTCGTCGTTGATGTCGGTGGGGAACTTCGACGTGACCGACACCCACGGGGTTCCGGTGTAATCGGAACCGTCCACGGTGATCGGGCTGTCAAAACCAAGTTTCTTGGCCATGGACGAGACGGCGTTGTCGCCCAACGACACGCCCAACTGGGCGAACGCGGTGTTCGACGAATATGCCAGCGCGTCCTCCATGGAGATCTTGCCGTCAGCGCCGTCGGCCTGCGGTACGGCGTTGGTCAGTTGCGTGACGGTGCCGGGGAGCGTGTAGCTTGCTCCTGCCGGAATCTGCGTATCCGGCTGGTATTGGCCGGTTTCCAAAGCCGCGGCGGCCACCACCGTTTTGAACGTGGACCCCGGAGGATACAGCTGCGAAGTGGCTCGGTTGAGCATCGGATTGTTGGCGTCCTGGGACAGCACGCCGTAGTTGCTGTTCGCCTGGCTCATGTCATGGCTGGCCAGCTGGTTCGGGTCGTAGCTGGGCGTGCTGACCATGGCGAGGATACGGCCGGTTTTCGGCTCGATGGCCACTGCGGCGCCATCCGTGCTGCCGAGGCTGTTGTATGCGGCCTGCTGAATCTTCGGATCGATGGACGTTTCGATATTGGCGCCCTTGTTCTCCTGCCCGGTGAACAGCGACTTGAACCGCTGCCAGAGCAGCTGCTCCGACTGGCCCGACAGCAGCGAGCTGCGGGACGCTTCGACGCCGCTCCAGCCACGCTGGCTGATGGAGAAGAATCCGGTGACTGGCGCATACAGTTCGCCGGCGGAATAGGAACGCTGGTACGAGAACGAATCGTTGGAAGGATCGGATTTTGCGATGACCGATCCGTCCGCGGCGAGAATGGACCCGCGCGGTGCGCCGTATTCGTGGTACAGCGCGCGGACGTTACGTGCGTCGTTGGTGAGCTGGTTGGCTCGGATGGCCATGATGATGGTGGTGGACATGCCCAGAATGACGAACAAGGCCACCACGATGGTGAACAGCTGGCGGAGCGACTTATTCATGCGATGCTCCTTGCTGGTCGATCGTCGGCAGGACTCCGGTTATCGGAATCGTCGGATTGGATTGATCGGTCTGGCCGGCTTGGCTGGTTCGATTGGCGGGCACGGCATGACCTGCTTGCCCGGCTGCGCCCGCATGGCTTGCCCGCACGGCCGGGATGGCCGAAGCCTTCGCCGCACCCGAACGCGTATTGCCGGCGATTTCGGTACGACGGTTCCGCTCGCGTTCGCGCAACACCCTGACGGCTTCCTGCTGGAATGTGTCGCTGTCGATCTCGGATTCCGGCCTGTTCGCGGAATTGGAGATGACGATCAGCAGCGCGGCCAGCATGTAGTTTGCGATCAGCGACGAACCGCCGGCCGCCATGTAGGGAAGCGTCAGACCGGTCAGCGGAATGACCAGCGTGATACCGCCGACCACGGTGAACACCTGGAAGGCCATGGTGAACACCAAGCCGGACGCAAGCAGCTTGCCGAAGCCGTCCTTGATTTTCATCGCGGTGATCATGCCGGCTGCGATGATCAGCAGATACAGCATGAGAATGGCCATCAGGCCGGTCAATCCCAGCTCCTCGCCCAATGCCGCGTAAATGTAGTCGGAATTTGCGATCGGGGTGATCGACGGGTGGCCCTGACCGAGGCCGGTGCCCATCAGACCGCCGGAAGCCAAGCCGAAAATGCCGGTGACGAGCTGGTATGAGCCGCCGTATTCCTTGTTGTATTGAGCCGCGGAGAACGGGTGGAGCCAGGCGTCCACACGCGAGCCGACGTGGCTGAAGATGCTTGCCGCCGCCACCGCGCCGGCGGCGAAGGCGATGAATCCGATGACGATCCAGCTTTTACGCCCGGTGGCCACGTACAGCATGGACACGAACATGGCGAAGAACATCAGTGACGTGCCCAGATCATGCTGCAGGACCAGAACGCCCATGGAGACGATCCACACCACGATGATCGGTCCCATATCCTTGATGCGTGGCAGTTGGATGCCGAGAATCTTCTTTCCGCCGACGGCAAGCTGGTCGCGATGGTCGAACAGATACGAAGCGAAGAAGAACGCCAGGAACAGTTTGGCGAATTCGCTCGGCTGGAACGATCCCAAGCCGGGAATCTTCACCCAGATGCGCGCGCCGTACTGTTCGGAACCGACCACCGGCAGCATTGGCGACAGCAACAGCACGATGCCGATCACCATGCTGACGTACGAGAATCGCCGCAATACGCGGTAATCCCTCATGAACACCACCAGCAGGTTGGCAAACACCAGTGCGATCGCCAACCAAAGCAACTGTCGGAACGCCACTGTGGTTTTGGTGTCTTGGTCGAGGCGTGCGATCATCGTGACGCCGATGCCCGTCAATACCAGCACGCAGCACATGACCGATTGGTCGGCGTGCGGCTGGAATCGCAGCAGCAGACCCCAGGCGGTCAGGAACAGCGCGCTTACGAACGCGAGCATCCACACATAGTTTTGTGGGAAGCCGTTCGTGGTGCGTTCAAACATCTGGAAGAACGCCACCGCGCACAGCAGCATGCTGAACAGCAGCATGCCAAGCTGTCTCAAGCGTGTTGCGATCATGACTTGTCACCGCCCGACTTGTTGGTCTGCGTGGCCTGATCGGCGGCCTTTTTCGCCGCTTCCTCCTGCTGCTTCTGCTTGGCGGCTGCTTCGTCCTTCGCCTTCTGCTCGGCTTCGGCCTTCTCCTGCTGCCTCGCCTCTTGCTTGCGCTTCGCGTCGTTCAGCTGCTTTTTGATCAGACGGGTATGGCTTTTCGCTTCGCCGTACGTGTCGAAGGAGATGCCCTGGTCAAGCTGTTCGCGCCAGCTTGGCGGCAGATCGCTGGTCTTCATATTGGTGTCGGTGACGGCATGTGACAGTTTGGCGCCGAAGATGCTCGTCGGCACGCCTTGGAAAATCGCCACTTTGCCGTTGTTGTCGCCGATGTAGTACTTGGTTTGGCTCCAACGGTAGGTGCCCACGCCCACGCCGGCAACGCCAAGCAGCACCAGAATGATGATGAGTATGGTGATGATGCGGTTGCGGAATTTGCGCGACCGTTTCGTCTTACGTTCCTCGATATGTTCGTTGCGAATCGCCTTGGCGACTTCCGGATCGTTCGGATCGGCAGAAATACGCCCGTTGCGCTTCTGCACAATCGGAATTTCCCCGGTATCGGTATTGACACGGTCGCCATTGTCTTCGCGGACCGACGACGGCTGAGCGACGCGCTGTTCCGGCTGTTTCGGCTCCTCGTTGGGATCCTTGCCGCTGCGCAGGGCCGCGGCACGCGCCGCCGGCGACTGCTTGCCTTCGCGCAGAGGCGGGGCGGAAGCGACCGGTTCGTTGACGATGTCCGCGATGGTTTCCAAGCTTGCGCTGGCCGCGCCGCCGACCAGCGGCGTCTGATGAGGCAGGTCGAACGCGTCCGCGTCGAGCGCGAGCGTCGCGTCGGCGATCACCGCGGTGACGTTGTCGGTGCTGCCCGCACGCAACGCCATCGATACGAGCCGCTGCGCGCACTCCTCCTGATCGGCGCAGGTGGACAGCACTTCTTCAAGCGTGGAATCCTCCAGCACACCGCACAGGCCGTCGGAGCACAGCAGCCAACGGTCGCCCGGATGCGCCTTGCGGATGGCGATGTCAGGGCGCGAATCGATGTCGAAATCGCCCAGCACGCGCATCACCACATTGCGTTGCGGATGGTTGCGCGCCTCGGCCTCGCTGATACGGCCGGTGTCGATGAGATGCTGCACGTAGCTGTGGTCGCTGGTCATGCGGACCAGATGGCCGTCGTGCAGCAGATACGCGCGGGAATCGCCGATATGCGCCAATACCCAGCAGCCGGCGACCAGCGCCACGGACGTGACGGTGGTGCCCATGCCGGCAAGACGACGCTCACGCTTGGCTTTGCCGACGATCGCGTCGTGCGCGGCCATGACGGAAGTCGCCATCATATGGGAGACGACCTGCACATCGCCGTCAACATTGTCCTGTTCGATGTGCGCCAGCGACCGGATGGCGATGGTGGAGGCGGTGTCGCCGCCGGCATGCCCGCCCATGCCGTCGCAGATGGCGATGAGATGCTCGCCGGCGAACGCGGAATCCTGGTTGTTGGAACGCACGGTGCCCACGTCGGAGACGACGGTGGAATACATGAACAATTGTTGCGAAGCGGTGGAAGTCGGCAAAAACGTCACCTCAATTCGAAGGTGGTCGCACCGATGCGCACAGGCACGCGCGCGCCAAGAATCATCGGCGCGTTCAGACGTTGATGATTGACGACGGTGCCGTTGGTGGATCCCAGATCCTCGATGGCCCAACGGCCGGTGGCGGGATCGGTGTAGACGCGCGCATGGTGGGAGGAAACGAATTCATCATCCAGCACCACGGTGTTCGAAGCGGAACGGCCAAGTGTGATGGTGTTGCCGGCCAGAGGGACGGAACTGCCGGCAAGGGGGCCATCGATAATGACCAGCAGAGTTGGTTTGGCATTGGTTGCGGCGCTTGCCGAAGGGGCTGCGGCGGCTACGGGCGCAGGCGATTCGACGGCCTTGCGCGCGGCACGCTCCTTACGACGATGAGCCCGCGACTTGCGCGGGCTGAGCGTTTCGATATCCCTGTACAGCGAACGTACCGTACAGGCCACGAAGATCCAAAGCAGTACGAGAAACCCGTACTTGAGGATCGCAAACGTTAATTCAGTGAGCATAAAAGGCGGCTCTCCGGGTTGGGGCTGATTACTCCTGCTCCTGCGAGGAGGCCCAGTACAGGATGCGGGTTCGGCCGATGGTGATCGTGTTGCCGTCGAGCAGCGTTGCCGCCTCAACATGATGGCCTTCGACGTACATGCCGTTGGTGGAGTTCAGGTCGCGGGCGATGACGGTGTTGCCGTTGTCGGTGACGTCGATCTCCATGTGACGACGGGAGATGCCGGGGTCGTCGATGACGATGTCGCAATCAGAACCACGGCCGATGATGGTCTTTTCCTCGGTGAGCAGATACTGGTGCTCGCCGATCTCCAGCATCGGGCAATCCTCGGTCTGCGCGTCGGTCGTGACCGGCACGGTGTTGCCCTGCACGGATTCGCTGGAAAGCCGGTAATCGCCCTTGGAAAGTTCAAGATCCTCTTCGAAGATCACCACGACCGGGCCGACGAACGCGTAGTTCTGGCTCTTCGCATACTGGGTGAGGTTGTCGGCAAGTTCATTGGCGAGCGTTTCGGCGCCCCACTCGACGATGTTGTTGAAATCCGGAGTGCTGAGCTTGAAACGGTACTCGTTCGGGGCTACGGTGCGATCGCGCGTGACGGGCATGGCTTCTTTGTCGATCTCGCGTTCCAGAGCGCTGGAAAGGTCGACGGGCTTCAGGTCTTTAGACCCGAACTTCGCGAAAACCCCGTTGACGGCGCCTTCCACGCTCTTCTCAAATCGGTCGAGAACACTCATACTTGTCCCTTTCTGTCCTTGACTATCCTACGCTGTAGCCTGCCGAGCGCCAATTCGAAGGCTACTTGCTTGCAAAAATTTCATGTGAAGGGGGTTGCGTCCGGGGTATTGGCGGCGAGTGGTGCGTGATGGTCGGTAGATTGGAAGGTATGAATGATGCGATTGATGAGTTTCCTGGGCTGAAGGCCCGTACCTTGCGATTCACCTGCGGCGCGCCACGTTCCGCCCGCGCGATCGGCGACGGTTCGCGTGCGCTGTTCCTGCGTTCGGACGGTCCGGAGGACACCGTCACCTCCCTGTGGATGAGCGTGATCGGCAGCGATGGCGATACCGACGAGATTCTGCTTGCCGATCCGCGTACGCTGCTGGCTGACGCCGACGCCGAGGATGTGCCGGCTGAGGAAAAGGCGCGCCGCGAACGTGCGCGTGAAGGTGGTTCCGGTATCGTCGGCTATTCGGTCGATGCGGCCGGCAACCGCGTGGCGTTCACCATCAACGGCCAGCTGTTCCTGACGGATATCGCGGCCGGCGTGACGCGCGGCATCGCCATCGACGAACCGGAATTCAAGCCGGTGCTGAACCCGCGCATCAGCCCCGACGGACGACATATCATGTATACGACCGGCACGTATTTGGTGGACGTCGATCTTGCGGACGTGTCGGACACGACGGACGCAGCCGAAGACGCGGGCGATGCGGTGTCCATCGTCGCGTCCGTTCCGCAAGACGACGCTGACGACGTTGCCGATACGCAGGACGGCACGCAAGATGACGCGCAAAGCGACGCGGCCGAATCGCAAGCAGGCGAATGGAAAATCGGTCTCGCCGAATTCGCCGCAGGTGAGGAAATGGACCGTTACGACGGCTTCTGGTGGTCGCCTGATTCCAAGTATGTGCTCTTCGAAACCTTCGACGCATCCCACGAGCAGACCTGGTACATCGCCGACCCGGCCGATCCGACGAAACCCGCGCAGGCCCGCCGCTATCCGCAGGCGATGACGGCCAACGCCGACGTGCATCTGACGCTGCTGGAACTCGGCTACGATACGGACGGCTGCTACTACGGCGGCATCGCACACAACGTGGAATGGGACCGCGAATCGTACGAATACCTGGCCGCCGTCAGCTGGACCGAAGGCCACGAGCCGCTGCTACTTGTGCAGGACCGGCTTCAGCAGCACGACCAGGTGCTCGCCGTCCACGTGGGCGAGCCTATCGTGACTATGAGCGCGCCGGAAAACGGCTTCACCGACGAGGACGGCAGCGAAGTGGAGACCTTCTCCATCGCCATCCCCGAATACGCGCCCGGCGAAGAACCCGGCACCACGCGCGTGCTTGAGGAACATAGCAACGACTGCTGGCTCGACCTGATCGCCGGCACCCCCGCATACACGCCTGACGGCCGTCTCGTGTGCGCGATGAACGACATGGACGCCGACACGAACCGTCTGACCGTGGACGGCACGCCATTCACACCCAAGGGCCTGCAGGTGCGCGAAGTGCTCGACGTGACCGACAACGACGTGCTGTGCGTGGTGCAGCGCACGCCGGAACTGCTGCCGGCCGCCGATCTGCCGTTCCTGTGGCAGTCCAACGCGGACGATCACGACGCCCGCAGCTTCGACGTGGTCTCGATCCGTTACGACGGCGATTGGGAGCCGCTCACCTACGTTCCCGGACAGTGGACGATGTCCCGTTCCGGCGACGGTTGCGTGGTGACCGGGCGCGGCATGGACGACGCGCGGTCGCAGATGCAGCATTGCATGAACGTGCGCACGACGGACGGTGATGGTGATGGCGTCGACGCCGCCGACATGATGTCGATGGTGGTTTCGCCGATCGAAAACCACGCCGAAACCCCCGGTTTCATGCCGAACGTGCGATTCGTCCGCCTCGGCGAACGCGCCCTGTACGCGGCGGTCATCCTGCCGTCGGCGGACAGCGCATACGCGCATGCCGACCAGTTGCCGGTCCTCATGAAGCCTTACGGCGGCCCCGGTTTCCAGCAGGTCGTGGAAAGCCAGTCGTTCTACTGGGACGCGCAGTGGTGGGCCGACCAAGGCTACATCGTGGTCACCGCCGACGGTCGCGGCACTACCGGCCGCGGACCGAAGTGGGATCGCGCGATCTACGAAAACATGAAAGCCGTGACGCTTGAGGACCAGGTCGACGCCGTGTACGCGCTGCCCGACGCGCTTGCCTCGATCGCCACCAAAACCGGCGTTGCCGTGCCGAAACCCGACCTCGGCCGCGTGGCGATGATCGGCTGGTCCTACGGCGGCTTCCTGTCCGCGCTCGCCGTGCTGGACGCGCCCGACACGTTCGCCGCGGCCTGCGCGGGCGCTCCGCCGACCGACTGGACGCTGTACGACACGCATTACACCGAGCGCTACCTGGGACTCGACCCGGACACGTACGAGCGCAACAGCATCATCGCGGACGCGCCGAAGCTCAGCCGTCCGCTCATGCTCATCCATGGTTTCGCCGACGACAACGTGACGATCGCCAACAGTCTGCGATTGAGCCAGGCGCTGATGGCGGCCGGCAGGAAGCACACGTTCCTGCCGCTCAACGGCATCACGCACATGACCAACGACGAGACGGTGGCGCGCAACCTGTTGCTGTTGCAACGCGACTTCCTCGCCGACGCGCTGGTCTGACGGTGTTCCGGCGGAACTGACGTTCCGATACAACCGAAGAAAAAAAGAACGCGTCCCCCTGCGATTCGACGGACTGCCAAGTATCCGTCGGGTCACAGGGAGACGCGTAACCCTTCTCAATAGGGAAGATAGGATGGCGTGAACACCCCTGCAAGTAAGGGTGTACCACATCTGTGTAGCACCTTTTGTAGTACCCTTTCGTTTCTCGCGACCGTCGGAGCCAGTCACGATTCGGGGTGTCCGGCAAGGGGTGGCAGGGTTTCGGGCACCGGAATCGGCAGATAGGCGAACAGCGTCCATTCGCCGTCGCGCAGCGTTGTCTCGAGTTTGCCGCCATGCGATTCGAGCTGTTTGCTGAAATACGCGAGGCCGTGGCCTCCCGGCTGCGTGCGATCCGTTTCGGTGGTCCTCGCCTGGTTGATCTGCGTGATTTCGACGGCGTTCGGCTTGAGCATCACCGACAGGTCGGCTTTGCTGCCGGACTGGGCATGACGCGCGATGTTGGCGTAGGTCTCGCGAAGCAGATCATTGGCGATTCCGGCCAGGCTCGGGGAGGCGCTTGGCGCACCGCCCGCCACATGGAGGATCGAGGTGATGTCGAAGCCGAGCGCGCGTAGACGCCGGTCGCCGCCGGCCATCGTGGCTTTGAGCAGGTCGGAGAAGGCCTTGCCGTCCGCATCCTCCTCAAGGACGGTGACGTCCATATCCAGTTCATCGATGACGCGATGCACGTTGGTCAGGGCGGACAGGATGTAATCGTTGACCTGCGTCCATTTGTCGAGCTCATCGCGTCTTTCGTCCGCGTTCTTGCCGTCGTCACCATCCGTCGAGGCGCTGCCATCGCCATCGTCTCCGCCGGACAATGCATCGATGCGACGTTGCGCGACGAAAGCCGCGGCGGACAGATCTCCCGTCACGGCGTCGTGTATGGCTTCCGCGATGTGACTGCGGCTTTCCATCTCCCGTAATCGCGCTTTCGCCTGCTCCGCCTCGGCGCGGCTGCCGGCTACGGCCTGATTCCATCGCAAACCGCATCCGAGCATCAGTACCAGGCTGACCATGGCGATGATGGCCACGGGATTGCTGCGGCTCGTGTCAAGGACCAGTTGACGGAACAGCTGGTCGCCTATGGAATAAGCGAGCAGCAGCAGCGACACGAGATTGTTGGTTTCGTAGGCGAGCATGCCGAACGTGTAAAGGATTCCCGGCAGCGAGTTGACGTCGGCTCCGGGTATGAGCCAAGGTCCCGACTGGCTCATGATCAGAAACAGCAGCGACATCGATTTCGGAAAGAACGGGGACAGCAGCAGCACCGCGATTTCGATGATGGTCCAGACGATCGCCGCGGGATTGTCGGTCGGGGCGAGCACCAGGCAGAACAGGATCCACCATACGGTGATGACCACGATGGTTATGCGGATCGGATGCCAGAGTTTCGGATGGTCGGCACGCATATGGTTGTGCCAGGAGCGGAAGGCGCTTACGGGTCTGGGTTTTGTGGGTTCAGCGTGCATGCGATCTCACCCACAATGCCACTGCCTGGCGTGCCGTCTTGCAGTTCAGCTTCTTGAGAATGCCCTGCATATGCTTGCGCACGGTGCTTTCGGAGATGTCCAGTCGTTCGGCGATCTCCCTGTCCAGCATGCCGTCGGCGCACAGGGAGATGATTTGCTCCTCGCGCACGGTGAGCCGCGGTGAGGTCTCCTCCTCGCGTCTGATGCGCACGTTGGCCAGGGCGGGAGGTTCGAATCCCTCCATAACGTTGCCTCCACAGAGCCGCTCGATGGCCTTCGCCAGCTGATCGGAATCCTCCTTGCCGATCAGTCCCTGCGCTCCGGCTTCCATCAGCCTGCTACGGTAGCTGTTGATGGAGAAGCTGGTGATGCCCAGAATCGGCAGATGCCTGTCCATGAGACGGATCCGATGGCAGATGGCTGGCCCCTGCAAGCCCTCCATGGACATGTCCAATACAAGCAGGTTGAGATTGTCGTCGTTCCTTTGGCAACGTTCGATCGCTTCGTCGCCGGAAGTGGCCGTCCACACCACGTAGGCCGTGGGGACCTTCGCTTCGATGAGAAGGCTCAGCGATTCCAACGCGCGCGGATCGTTGTCGACCAGCGCTACACGGTGGATTTTTGGTATGGGAGCTGCGGATTTCGTGGGATTCATCGCATGGCTCACTTTCCACACAGCCAGTAAAGCGGCGGCGGGCAGTCGATGATGGCGGATGCGGTTCCTCTCGCCGCGTCGGCGAAGATGGCAGCCTTCCCGTTGGAAGGGGCCATCGTTCCGGCTGGCTGCATGGTGCAGAGCATGACGAATGACACACACAATGACATGATTTTCATACCGACATTGTACGGGGGAGCGCGTCCACGAGTGAGGAGGCGCGTTCGATCCGTGGAGCCGAAGCGTGGGGCTCTGAAGGCTGTTCATGTGGGATTCGTATGATGAAAGCATGACTCTTAGGCTGCTCGACGAGGCGAATTACGACGCCGAAATGGAAAGCAAGGTGCTGCCCGCGCTGGACGCCTGCATGACGGAAGGATGGATGGATCCAGCCACCGTTGACTGGAACGGCGACGCGCTGCCCAAACTGGACGAACCCGGCCGGTTGCACTATTGCTGTTACGACGCGGCCAAATTCGATGCGCTGCGTGAGGACGGCGCTTCGGGCGTGTTCCGTGGCGTGGTGGTCATCTCGCATGGATTCACCGAATTCGCGCGAAAATACAGCGAGATGGCATGGTACTTTCTGCTGTCCGGCTATTCCGTATGCATCCTCGAACACCGCGGGCACGGCCATTCCGCACACGACGTGAGCAATCTCAGCCTGGTGTGGATCGACGATTGGCGTCGGTACGTGGCCGATTTTGCAGCCTTCGCCGACACTGTGGGCCGCGAATACGCGTGCGGCGAGCCACTGAACCTGTACTGCCATTCGATGGGCGGCGGCATCGGCGCGGCCGTGATGGAACACTATCCGAGCCTGTTCGACAAGGCCGTGCTGTCCGCACCCATGATCGCCCCCGTCGTCGGCATGCCGACATGGATCGCACGCATCGCTACAGGCGCGTTGTGCGGCTTGGGATTCGGCAAAGCGCGCGTATTCGGTCACACCGATTTTTCCCCCGAACTCGATCTCGACGAGCATAAGGGCGCGTCCGAGGCGCGCGTTCGCTGGTTCCACAAGCAGCGCGTCGACGACGTGGCATGCCAGACCAACGCGGCCACCTTCGAATGGGCGCATCAGGCGATGGCATTGTCTCGAGCCGTACTCAAACCGGACATGTGCGGTGCGATCGAAACTCCGACGCTGCTGTTCCAAGCGGGCCGTGACGTCTGGGTCCTGAACGGTCCGCAGGACGATTTCGTGGAACGCGTGCGCGAAGGCGGCGGATCAATCGAAAAAATACGGTACGGCAAGTCGTTGCACGAGATCTTCTCCATGCCGAACACGGTGGTCGGACCGTATGTGAACAAGATTCTCGACTTCCTCAGCGCGCCCGCGGACAGTCTGTGAGCGGCTGCCACTGCAAGACACATGCGGCGTGTACGGTGTGCGATGAGCGAACAGTGAAGGGGAAGGGGCCGCAGTGGCGGAAAAAACGTTCGAGCGCACGCCGAAGGACCTGATTATCGGCATCGCAATGACCCTGTGCGGCGGCGTGCTGTGGGGCGTCAACGCCACCGTCTCCAAAATCCTCATGGGCACGTATCATGCCTCGCCGCTGTGGATCGCATGCGTGCGCGAACTGGCAGCCGGCGTGCTTTTCCTCACCTGCTCGGCCATCATGACGCCGAAACTGCTTACCGGCGCGCTACGCGATCGCAAATCATATCCGCGGCTGCTGGCCACCGCCATCATATGCGTGCTGCTGGTGCAGGTCGCCTACCTCGAATCGATCAACTGGACCAACTCTGGCACCGCGACCGTGCTGCAAAGCCTGAACCTGCTGTTCGTCTTGGGGGTCGTATGCCTGCGCGGGCGGCGACTGCCCGGCGTACGGGAAGGCATCGGCGTGGCGCTCGCCTTCGCGGGAACCGTGCTGATTGCGACCGGCGGCGATTTCACCACGCTGAAACTGCCGTTGGTCGGCCTGATTTGGGGCGCTATCAACGCGGCGTCCACGGCGGCCATGGTGTTTCTTCCGGTCAAGCTCATCGAACGTTGGGGCAACTTCACCGTCAACGGCATCGCATTTCTGATTTCCGGGCTTGTGCTGCTGCCGTTCGTGCGGCCGTGGGCTACGGCGCCGCAGTTGGATTGGCTGGGTGTGGGGCTGATGGCGTTCACCGTGATCGGCGGCACATTCGGCGCGTTCTGGCTGTACATGGCCGGCGTGGTGCGCGTCGGTTCGATGCGTGCCACCATGCTCGGCACCAGCGAACCGGTGATGGCCACGATTTCCGCGGTGGCATGGACGGACGCGGTGTTCGAACCGACCGATTTGGTTGGATTCGTGATGATTCTCATCATGGTGTTTTTGGTGCGTTAAGTGCCGTGACGGGCGTTGCTTTTCGGGCGGCGGCGTGCGGACAAACAAAAAAGCCGGACATCCACTTACGGGCGTCCGGCTTCGCTTTGCTTAGCGATTACCGTGACTTACGACGTGCGAATATGACGTACGGCAGCTGGAAAATCAGCCTTCAATCGCAATCTGATGCTTGGTCTCAACCTGCTGCTGCGCTTCGGGCTTCGGCATTTCCAGGCACAGGGTGCCGTCCTTGTAGCTGGCGTGAATGTCGGAATCCTTCACGTCCTCGCCAACGTAGAAGCTACGAGAGCAAGAGCCGGCGTAGCGTTCGCGACGCAGCCAGCGGCCGTTGTCGTCCTTGTCCTCGTGCGAGCTGTTGCGATGCGCGGAAACGGTCAGATAGCCGTTCTGCAGGTCCAGCGAAATGTCGTCCTTCTTGAAGCCAGGCATGTCGATGTCGACCATGTAGCCCTTGTCGGTCTCACGCACATCGGTGCTCATCATGCCTGCGGACATGTTCGGATCGCATGCGGCTGCGCGGTCCATGTTGCGCCAACCCTCGAAGAACGGATCGTCGAACAGATCGGAGAACATCGTGTCATTCATCAAAGCCGGAAACATTGCCATAATCGGTACTCCTTAAGCAAATGCGCGTTCTGTGCGCGGAGTAATGCGGCTTGGCAGCCGGCCGTGCGATTATCGCTGCGGCGTCACCATCCAGCGAGATCGGCGACCGGGTTCGTTGCCGCATCCGGAACCCTCCCGGGCTCCTGACCTTGACCTTTCACTTCACCCAACTCTTCCGTGTCCTGCTCATTCCGCGGTTATGCTCACAGTGAAATACCGGGAAATGCTTGCGATTGCGTGCGCGGAAAAGTCGTACGGCGAATTTCGTTTTTCTTCAGAATCGGACGCATGGGATTGGTCTGCAATGCGTTACGTATCTGTTTTTCCAACCGGTCACGTGAAGTGTGGTTTTGGGTGGCTATGTGTTCGATTCTGCCGAATTGGTTATTCGGATTGTGTTTTCTGGAATCGGACATTTGTGGTGCTGGTTTTGGGTTTGGATGTCCGTTTGTCTGTTTCTGCTGAGATAGCTGGGCTTTCGGCGCATTTTTAGTACTTTTTTGTCACATTTCATACGTTTTGGATAAAGCAAAAGGGCTGGAATCGTTGGATTCCAGCCCTTTTCGGCCCGTGCGAGCGGGGGGAGTTGAACCCCCACGAGCATACACTCACTGCCACCTGAAGACAGCGCGT
>OIZE01000116.1_pt1 | contig 82295 bp, 70 predicted proteins | sample 1588421 | NCBI WGS metagenome assembly OIZE01 (sample SAMN03283251) | human gut metagenome | biome: human-associated habitat; material: feces | host: Homo sapiens | place: USA | collected 2013 | reverse complement strand
AATAGCAATAGCAATAGCAATAGCAATAGCAATAGCAATAGCAATAGCAATAGCAATAGCAATTCATCTTTAAAAATGCATTTCTTTTTATAGTTTTATTATACTGGAACTTTCGTGAAATGTCAAGCAATTTTTACGTAAAAAATATACAAATTTCCCCGTTAAATTTTATGCAGTTTTTTCGATTTCTCGCTATTTTTTGTCGAATTATAAAAAAATAGCGGACAACATTTCTGCTGCCCGCCGTTCTTTTTATGATGCAAAATCTTCTAATAACCGCCGCAACTCCTGCTCGGTCTGAACGTGAATCCCAGCTTCAATTGCTCCCTGGTCTTCCTCCGGCAGCAGCTGCACCGGCATTTGTAACACCTGATAAGGCTTTTGCTGTTCACCCCGAAAGACTGCCAGATACCCTTCATACTCTCCCAGCACATAATCCACCTGCGGCAGGGTTGAGGATTCTTCTGTCTTTGCCGCTGCCCGTTTATTCTGAATCGACTGCGACAACGCACACAGCACAATCACGGCTGCAATTAAAATGCTCATCAACACCACAGAAACTGCACGATATTTTGTCATACGTCTTTCCTCCTGTTCGGTTTTCCGTCTGATTTTTCGGATAAGTAACAGAAACAGGATTCCCAAAAAAGAAAAATTTATACAGGTTGTATATTTTTCTCGCTTTTTTCAGAAACCACTTAACATCCGACTGGCTTTGTGGTATAATAAAAGAAATATTGCCCGTTTTTCGACCACTGAGCGGCTGAAAATCCTAAAAAATTCTATTTTGGTCACCGCTCCCAAAAAGTCTGATTTTTTTCATCATCAACAGAAAGGATGCACAGCAATGAATCAGGAATCATCCCGCAACCCGAAACACCGTCCGGCTGCGGAAAAAGCCGGAAAACCCCGTGCCGGAGGAACTCCGCCAAAACGGTCATCCGGCAGTCGTGCAACGGCTGCTTCGCACGGAAAATCCCCTGCAAAAAAGCCAACTGCTGCCAGACCAACTGGTACGCAGAATCGAAAACCTGCTGCCAAAAAACCAACAGCAAATACAACCGCAAAACGCCCCGTTTCCAAGCCGAATACCAAACCAGCAGCCAGAACGACAACTGCAAACCTGCCGGCAAAGAAACCCGTTCCGCCAACCCCTCCACCGCCAGACCCCAGAGAACGGGTCATCTATGAGAGTGAGGCAGACGCAGCCCTCTGCAATAAGCCCCCAACGGGAACGCCCGAATATCCGTATTATAACGATGCTCTTCAGGCGGAAAAACCAAAACGGTTTCCAAAACTCCGAAAAGCGTTCTCAATTCTCTGCACCACTCTGGTTTCCCTGTTCCTGATTTGTATCATCACCGGAACGATTGTGGCAACGGGCATGACCGTCTATGTTATGAGTTTCCGAGATGAAGTTTCCGATGTTACCATCGAGGAACTGGAAATGAAAAATAATACCTATGTCTATGCAAACGATTCCAACGGAGAGTTGGTGTGCCTCTATAAGGTCAACAACCATACCGAACGAATCCCCGTTACCATCGACCAGATTCCGCAGCACGTCAAGGATGCGTTTGTATCTGCCGAAGATGAACGCTTCTACACGCATGATGGTGTCGATTATCGAAGAACCTTCTACGCTTTCGTGAATATGTTCATTCACATCTATAATACCGATGTCGGCGGTTCGACCATCACCCAGCAGCTGGTTAAAAATATCACGGGCGATGATGTTCAATCTCCAGCCCGAAAAATTCGTGAAATTTTCCGTGCAATGGAACTGGAACAGAATTACAGCAAAGATGAAATTCTGGAAAACTACCTGAACTATATCGGTTTCGGCGGCCCAATCAATGGCGTTCAGCTTGCTTCACAAAAATATTTCGGAAAAGATGTCAGCGAACTGGATATTGCAGAAGCAGCTTCTCTCGCTGCCATTCCAAAAAGCCCGAACACCTTGAACCCGTTTGCTGGTTACGAAGATGAAGCCACAGGCGAATTTATCAACACGGGAAAAGAAGATAACAAAGCCCGTCAGAAATATGTTCTGCTTCAGATGTATGACAACGGCTCGATTACCTATGATGAATATCAGGCAGCCTTGAATGAAGAACTAATTTTCACAGACTCTGATGAATATCAGAATACCCATCCGGAAGAAGACAACGAATATTTGAGTGCAGAGGCAACCTCTTGGGTTGTAGATACCGCAATCTATGAATTTGCTGACTACCTCGAAAAGACGTACAACCTCACCTCCAACGAAGCCATCGCCCGCATCAATGCCGGCGGCTATCAGATTGCAACGACCGTCGACTTGGATATGCAATCCTATGTTGAAGACAAGTACAAGGATTTGGATAACCTCGTTGGAAACAAAGAAGATGTTGCCCTTTACCTCGACCAGAACGGGGACGGCGACTATTCTACAGACGAAATTCTCTACCCAGAATCTGCATTTGTTGCTATGGACTACGAGGGCAATATTAAGGCAATTGTCGGCAGCATCGGCGAGAAAACAGAGTCCCTCTGCTGGAACTATGCCACCATGGAACCCCGTCAACCGGGTTCAACCATCAAGCCGCTGACCACCTACGGTTTAGCACTCGAAAATGACAAGATTCACTGGGGTTCTACGTTTACAGATGAACCGCTGAAACAGGTAGACGGCGAGGATTGGCCAGCAAACTACAGCAACTCGTATTCGCACAGTTCTGTATTCGCATACGATGCCCTTGCAAAGTCTTTGAATACCGTTCCGGCAAAAATCTGCGATGACCTCGGCACGCAGGCGGTCTTTGATTTTGCAACCGAAAAAATGGGCTTGAAACTGGATGACATCTCAACCGATAATGAAACCGACAACGACCTTGCACCGCTTTCACTGGGTGCGTTGACCTACGGTGTTACCTTGGAAAATCTGGTTTCCAGCTATATTCCATACGGAAACGGCGGAACGCATTTTGAACCGCACATCATTAAATGGGTAAAACAGGGTGAAGATACCCTCATCTATGAAAATGATGGAAGTCCGAGAAAAGCAGTCAGCAGCGAAACCGCTTATGTCATGAATAAGCTGCTGCAAAACGTCGTTGAAACCGGCACGGGCGACAAGGCAAAGTTACAGAATAAACACGTTGCCGGAAAAACCGGTACAACTGAAAACTGGTATGACTTGACCTTTGTCGGCATGACCGAAGATTTCGTCAGCGGTGTTTGGATTGGATACACGGAACGGCAATCGTTGCCGGAATCCCTCGAATCCGACCAAATCTGGTATAACATCATTGGTGAATACGCTGACCAGCTGGATACCGGTGCAAGCTATCCAAGCAACGATGATGTGGTAGAAGGTTATGTGTGTGCAAAGACTGGTAAAATTGCAGGGCCAAACTGCAAGAAACTGGGTGTCGGCTACTGGAAATCCACAAACGCTCCCGTTTGTGACGGCAACCACTACACTGCTCCAGCGGTTACAACACCATCCAACAACAACCATACAACGAATAATAATAGCAGCAGTGATGAAAGTTCTGACAGCTCCAGCAACACCGACCACAGCAGCCAAGGCAATGGCGGAAATGAAAACAATTCCAACAGCTCCGGCGGCGATAGCAACCAGAGCAGCGGCGGCGATTCCGGCGGCGGCAACGCTGGCGGTGACAGTGGCGGTGACAGTGGCGGAGCATCCTCCGGCGGCGATTCCGGCGGAGAGTCCTCCGAATAAAATCCAATTCGTACAACCCCAAAAAAAGAAGCACAGCAACTAAAATGATGTGCTTCTTTTTTCAAAAATCATCTTCTTACAACAGAAAGGAATACCACCATGCAACATACATTTTGGATGTGCTGCCCGTGTCATTTTGGTCTGGAGCATACGCTTCACTTTGAACTGAAAAAACTGGGAGCAGAACAGATTCAAGTACAGGACGGCAGAATCTTATTCCGGGGCGATTATCACCTTTTGGCAATGGCAAACCTCTGTCTTTCCACTGCGGAACGGGTTCTCATTCAACTCGGCAGTTTTCCGGCTTATAACTTCGAGGAACTCTTTCAGGGCATGAAAAAACTGCCGCTCGAAGAGTGGATCGGAAAAGATGATGCGTTCCCAGTCAAGGGGCACGCACTGGATTCCAAACTGCACAGCGTTCCGGACTGCCAGTCCATCTTGAAAAAGGCAGCTGTAGAACGCCTGCGGCAGAAATACCAGACCAGCTGGTTTTCGGAAAGCGGTGCGGTACATCAGATTCAGTTTTCCATCCGCAAGAATATCGCAACCATCTATTTAGACAGCTCCGGTGTTGGACTGCATAAGCGAGGATACCGGAGAAACGCCAACGCTGCCCCCATCAAGGAAACCCTTGCCGCTGGCATTGTTGACTTGGCACGGGTCAAGCAAAATAGTGTCGTCTGTGACCCGTTCTGCGGTAGCGGTACGCTGTTGATTGAGGCAGCTTTTAAAGCGATGCACATTGCCCCGGGTTTGCACCGCCACTTTGCAGCGGAACGCTGGGATTGTATTCCGGCATCTGTCTGGGCAAATGCCCGTGCAGAAGCAATTGCCGCCATTCGGCGAGATACCACCTTTGAAGCATACGGCTTCGACTGCGACCCGGAAGCCATCCGGCTTTCTGAAGAAAACATTCGCAAAGCTGGCGTAAAAACTCGGATTCATGTAATGCAGCAGGACATTGCAGACTTTACAGCCGTTCCAGAACAGATTATCATCTGCAATCCGCCATACGGCGAACGGCTCTTAGATGTACAGGCTGCGGAATCGCTCTATCAGATTATGGGCGGTGTCTTTCCGGCAAACAAGCAGTACCCCTGCTATGTGATTTCTCCAGATGCGAACTTTGAATCCTTCTTCGGCAAACCAGCAACCAAACGGAGAAAGCTCTACAATGGCATGATTCCGTGTCAGCTGTTCTCTTACTACGGCGAATAAATTTTTATAAGACAAGACAAACAGAACTGCCCGATGCACTCTCTCGTGCACGGGCAGTTCTGTTTTTGCAGCATGTTATTTTCCGGAACGCTTCTGCTGCTTTCCACAGCCTTTGTCAAATGCTGGATTGCAGCAATAAAAGTTCTTCGCATTTAATTCATCCTGTACCATTCGCATTGCCTCTCCAAACCGCTGGAAATGCACGATTTCCCGCTGCCGGAGAAATTTAATCGGCTCTCGAACGTCTGGGTCATCACACAGACGTAAAATATTTTCATAGGTGCTGCGTGCTTTTTGTTCCGCTGCAAGGTCTTCCGTCAGGTCTGTAATCGGGTCGCCCTTTGACTGAAAATAAGCAGCCGTAAACGGCATACCAGATGCCCCCTGCGGATAAATGCCAGCGGTATGGTCTACGAAATATTCTGCATAGCCGTCTTGCAGAATTTGTTCCGGCGTCATGTCACGGGTCAGCTGGTATAAAATCGCCGATACCATTTCCACATGTGCCAGTTCTTCTGTTGCAATGTCAGTCAGAATCCCTTTGACCTGATTGTTTTTCATGCCATATCGCTGGTGCATATACCGCAGCGAAGCAGCAAGTTCTCCGTCTGGCCCGCCCAGCTGGGAAATAATAAACTTTGCAAGCCGAGGATTTGGCGTTTTAATGTTTACCGGATATTGCAGTTTCTTCTCATACGTCCACATCGCAATTTGCCTCCTTTTCCCACGGCCACGGTGCATCCACCCAGTTCCAACGCTCTGTTGTGTTGGACTGGCTCGGACGAATCGGGCCATACTTTTCCACATACATCTTCTCGGCTTTCCGCTTCATCTCCAGATGTTTCCGGTACTGTTCCATCGCCCGTTTGCAATTCGGATGCGTATCCAAATACAACTGCAACTCATACAGCGTAAAATCACACTGCTGTAGACTCCGCAACAGCAATTCCTGTTCACGCATGCCGTTCACCTCCCGGACAAAATGGTTTGTACAGCTGCGGGAAAATCGTTCCCTTCGGAAATCCTTCCTCCGCTGAAAAAGTCGTATCCCACTGCTGATATGGCACATACGCCATACCAATCGGCGTTTCCTCCGGCAGCGGTGTCCGCATGCCAGTCTGTTCCGGCGGCTGCGGTGTGTCTTCAAATAAATGGAAGTGATCCCATGCCATTTCTGGCTGGAACTCCAATTCCATTCCCTGATGATTCCATTGCATCAATAACCCCTCACTTTTTCCATGGTTCAGAAACGGTTCTGTTTTCCATCCAACCGCTTCCTATTGCAACATATGCCTCGTATTCCAAAAACGTGACATGCAGAATAGATTTGTACATCCTGCTGTTTTTTCAATTTTGTTTATAGTCAACTTTAACAAAAATATAGGCATTCCACAAATGAAGTATTTACATTTTGAAAAAAATGTGGTATACTAAACCCATCTGATTTTTTAGAAAGCAATGTGATACTGCTTTCTATTGAGAAATGTTCTTGTTCTATTTAGGGAGGTTTAAATCTATGAAACAACACACAGCCAAAAAGGTTCTTGCGGGGCTGCTGGGTGCTGTGCTGCTCAGCACATCCATTCCATTTGCAACCGTGACCGCAGCCGATGCCGAAACCGGTGCAATTATTTACAGCTCGGATTTTGAGGACAGCAGTGCATCATTACCGTTTACCGGTAGAGGTGGTGTCGAATCCATTTCCATCACCGACAGCCAAGCACACAGCGGTTCTTCTTCTATGATGGTATCCGACCGCAGCAAGGGCTGGCATGGCCCGCAGCTTTTGCTGGATGACATCTGCGAACCAAACAAGGAATACACCGTCAGTGCGTTTGCAAAGCCAGAATGGTACAACAGCATTAAGCTGAGTCTGGAATACACCGATGCTGCCGGTGAACGGCATTACAGCAATCTGGCAACCGAAACTTCTAACGGCGACTGGGTGGAATTTTCCAACATCAAGTTCAGCTTTACCAGTGAAGTTTCTAAGGTCTATGTTTACTTTGAATGCAATGATATATCCAAACTGTATATTGACGACTTTACCCTCGCAGAAGCTCCGATTATTCCGATTCAGGACGACATTGCATCCATCAAGGATGTTTACAATGGCTACTTCAAAATCGGTACTGCGATTATGGCTTCCAACCTGGCTTCTCCGTCCTTCATGGATCTGGTAGAAAAGCACTTCAATGAAAGCATTACCTTCGGCAACGAACTGAAGCCAGATTATGTATTGGATCAGGCTGCTTCGCAGGCAAGCGGCGACAATACGAATCCGCAGGTCAACTTCGCACAGGCAGATGCTCTGCTGAAATACTGCGGAGAAAATAAGATTCCGGTTCGTGGTCATACCCTCGTATGGCACAGCCAGACACCAGACTGGTTCTTCAAGGAAAACTTCTCCGATGATGGCGACTGGGTTGACAAGGACACCATGCTCAAGAGAATGGAAAACTACATCAAGAACGTCATGGAAGGTCTGGCAACACAGTATCCAGATGTTGAATTCTATGCTTGGGACGTTGTAAACGAAGCATGGCTGGATGATGGTAATCCTCGAAAGGCTGGCTCCAGCAAGTCTGAAGATTCCAACAGTTCTGCATGGGTTCGGATTTTCGGTGACAACTCATTCATTGAATATGCATTCCAGTATGCAAGAAAATATGCTCCGAAGAACTGCAAACTCTATTACAACGACTTCAACGAATACATGCCAGGCAAAACCACTGCTATCTACAACATGGCAATGGAACTGAAAGAAAAGGGCTTGATCGATGGTATCGGCATGCAGTCCCACTTGGATGTTGGTTTCCCGACTGCTTCCACCTATCGCAAGGCAATCGACAAGTTCGCTTCCACTGGTCTGGATATTCAGGTAACAGAATTGGATATTACCACTTCGGACACCTCTGAAGCAGGTCTGGAAAAGCAGGCTCAGCTGTACAGCGACATCTTCGATATTTACACCGACTATGCAGACAGCATTTCTGCTGTTGTTGTCTGGGGCGTTACCGACGACCAGAGCTGGCGTGCAACCAGAGTTCCGCTGCTGTTCGATGAAAACTTCCAGGCAAAGCCGGCGTATTATTCTATCGTGGACAATGTAGAACCAAAGGTTACAACCACTACAACAACTGAAATCACAACCGATACAACACCGTCCGAAACCACGACCACAACAGAACCTACATTCCGGCTGGGTGATGTGAATCTGGACGGAAATGTCAATGTTCAGGACGTTGTTCTGCTGCAAAAGTATCTGATTCGCAAGGAAACTTTGACCGCTGAACAGGCAAAAGCCGCAGATGTCAATGAAGATGGTGTTGTCAATGTCATTGACCTGTCCCGTCTGAAATTCTTGATGTTCAGAGATTTCTAATCCACAACATCAACCTAAAATCACTCGCATTCAACAGCGTTTTCTCTTCGGGGAAAACGCTGTTTTTCTGTTTCTGTACCTTGCAATGAGTACAGTTTCCATATTAGCACTCTCTATTTGCACTTGTTAGCACTCTTTTTGATTGAGTGCTAAATTTCATCTAGTTTTCACAATTGTGTGACACAGTTTTCATATAGTGGCAGTATCCTATAGACAATGAAAGAAAGGAATGAGCCCCATGAGAAGGTATCGGAAATGTTAGTAAGATTCGCAAGAACGAATCAGAAAACCACAGGAATTTGAACGCAGAGCCATCTGCTTTTTTGAGGAGGCATTTTTATGTATACCATGACACCGTTTGAAAAGAAGCATTTTGATTTACTGAATGCATTTCATGATTTTGAAAACGACTTTTTCGCTGGAACTGGCTGGAGTACCTGCAAGGTTGACGTTCGGGATGAGGGCGACAAGTTTGTAATGGAAGCCGAGTTGCCGGGATTCGAGAAAGAAGATATTCACCTTGATGTGCAAGGCAATTGCCTGAAACTGTCCGCAGAACATCACACCGATTCTGAAGACAAGGACGATAAGAAAAAGTACATCCGCAAGGAACGCTCTGAAGTGTCTTACCAGAGAAGTTTCGACTTGACTGGCATTGATGCGGAAAAGCTGGATGCAGAATACAAGAACGGCATTCTGTATGTAACCCTGCCGAAACAGCAGCCGGAAACGCCGACCAGCAAGCGGCTGGAAGTCAAATAAAAGATTGCATGACTGATAACGATAGAGAGGGAGGAATTTCTATGTATACCATGACACCGTTTGAAAAGAAGCATTTTGATTTACTGAATGCATTTCATGATTTTGAAAACGACTTTTTCGCTGGAACTGGCTGGAGTACCTGCAAGGTTGACGTTCGGGATGAGGGCGACAAGTTTGTAATGGAAGCCGAGTTGCCGGGATTCGAGAAAGAAGATATTCACCTTGATGTGCAAGGCAATTGCCTGAAACTGTCCGCAGAACATCACACCGATTCTGAAGACAAGGACGATAAGAAAAAGTACATCCGCAAGGAACGCTCTGAAGTGTCTTACCAGAGAAGTTTCGACTTGACTGGCATTGATGCGGAAAAGCTGGATGCAGAATACAAGAACGGCATTCTGTATGTAACCCTGCCGAAACAGCAGCCGGAAACGCCGACCAGCAAGCGGCTGGAAGTCAAATAAAAGATTGCATGACTGATAACGATAGAGAGGGAGGAATTTCTATGTATACCATGACACCGTTTGAAAAGAAACATTTTGATTTGCTGAATGCATTTCATGATTTTGAAAATGATTTTTTTGCGGGAACGGATTTGAGTTCCTGCAAAGTTGACGTTCGAGATGAAGGCGATAAATTCGTGATGGAAGCCGAGTTGCCAGGATTCGAGAAAGACGAAATTCATCTGGATGTACAGGACGATTGCTTAAAGTTGTCCGCAGAACATCACACCGATTCCGAGGACAAGGATGAACAGAAGCATTACATTCGCAAGGAACGCTCTGACATCTCTTATCAGAGAAGTTTCGACTTGACTGGCATTGATGCAGAAAAGCTGGATGCAGAATACAAGAACGGCATTCTGTATATCACCCTGCCGAAACAGCAGCCGGAAACACCGACCAGCAAACGACTGGAAATCAAATAAATCGACTTACTGATTCACAAACATGAAGGAGGAATTACGATGTATGGCTTGACCGCATTTGAACGAGATCCGTTTTCCCTTTTAGACCCATTTTCTGATTTTGATGACCGTTTTGTCAGCAAAGAAACCATTCGCAGCTTCAAAACGGACATTCGAGAAGAAAATGACAAGTTCATCATGGAAGCCGAATTGCCCGGCTTTGAAAAGGGCGAAATTCAACTGGATGTCAACGGCGATACGCTGACGCTGTCCGCTGTTCATCAGCAAGAACAGGTTGACAAGTCCAAGGAACACTACATCTGTCGGGAACGCTCCTATGGTTCTTACCAGCGACGGTTCGATATTTCCGGCATTGATGCTGACCAAATTGAAGCAGAATACAAAAACGGCATTCTCTATATGGTTCTGCCGAAAAAACAGCCAAAAGTACCAGCAAACAGACGGCTGGAAATTCGATAACGGTTCGGCGATTTTTGCCATATGATTGCTGTAAAAGATTCTACGGTCATCTGCATACACGCCCTCCAAAGTGTTTTGTGATACCGTTTTTATAAATTGAAAAACCGACTCTCTTCGTTGAGGGTCGGTTTTTTTGTTGCATTTTCTCCTGTTGTGTGCTATAATAAAAAGGATACGATGCAAACAATTTTTCCTCAACCATTGCAATTAGGAGGCGATTTTTTGGAAATCATCAATCAACTGGCAACGGAATTTCACCTGCGAAAAGAACAGGTTCAAAGCACCATTGACCTGCTGGACGATGGAAAAACCATCCCATTCATTGCCCGTTATCGAAAAGAAGCAACTGGCTCTCTGGATGACCAGCTGCTCCGACAACTGAATGACCGGCTGCAATATCTCCGTAAACTCCAACAGCGAAAAACGGAAATCTGCTCCGCTATCGCTGCACAGGACAAGCTGACCTCAGAACTGGAACAGCAGATTCAAGCTGCAAAAACGCTCATTGAAGTGGAAGACCTCTATCTCCCCTACCGTCCCAAGCGGAAAACCAGAGCCTCCGCAGCGATTGCCCGTGGACTAGAACCATTGGCTCGCATTCTGGCGGAACAGAAGTGGGAAACCGTTCCAGAAGAAGCTGCAAAACCATTTGTCCAACCAGAACAGGATGTGCCAGATGTAGCAGCTGCTCTGCAAGGAGCTATGGATATTTTAGCGGAAGAAATGGCAAACGATGCCGCTTTGCGGAAACAGATGCGGCAATTTACCATGCTCAGCGGAACGCTGTCTGCTCGTGCAGTGGATGAAGATGCAGAAACGCCATACCGCAATTATTATGATTTCCAAACACCGATTGAAAAACTACAGGGACACCGCATTCTTGCCATCAATCGAGGTGAACAGGAAAACGCCCTGAAAGTGACTCTCTCTCTCCCAGAGGGGAAAGGAGCTGCGGTTGTCGTGCGGAAATATGTTCACAATGACAGTCCGGCAGCGAAGCTGGTACAGACTGCGGCAGAAGATGCCTTTCAACGACTATTATTTCCGGCAGTGGAACGGGAAATTCGCAAGAACCTGACGGAAACTGCTGACACTGCTGCCATTCAGTTATTTGCCGCCAATCTCCGGCAATTGCTGCTGGCAGCACCACTCAAAAATCAAGTGGTTCTGGGTGTTGACCCCGGCTATCGAACAGGCTGCAAGTTGGCAGTCGTTGACGAAACGGGTGCAGTTTTAGATACTGGCGTTGCACATATCACCGTTGGCGAGGGAACTCGCATGGAACAGGGCAAAAAAATCATTCTGGAACTGTTGCAAAAACATCACGTTACAGCGGTTGCCATCGGAAACGGCACTGCCTCTCGGGAAGCAGAATCGGTTGTGGCTGCCCTGCTGAAAACACTCCCTTATCCGGCTGCCTATATGGTCGTTTCAGAGGCGGGAGCATCCGTTTATTCTGCCTCGAAACTGGCAGCAGAAGAATTTCCGGAATATGATGTTTCCCTGCGAAGTGCCGTTTCTATCGCACGGCGATTACAAGACCCATTGGCGGAACTCGTCAAGATTGACCCGCAAGCAATCGGCGTGGGACAGTATCAACATGATATGCCGAAAAAAGAATTGACGGCTGCTCTCGATGGCGTGGTAGAAGATTGTGTCAATGGCGTTGGTGTGGACTTGAATACCGCATCATTCTCCCTGCTCTCACATGTTGCTGGCATTAACAGCACCATTGCAAAAAATATTGTTGCCTACCGGACAGAAAACAGAGCATTTACCGACCGAAAGCAGCTGAAAAAAGTTTCCAAGTTGGGAGCAAAGACATTTGAACAGTGTGCCGGATTCCTGCGAATCCCGAATGCTGCCAACCCGTTGGATCAAACGGCAGTCCATCCGGAAAGCTATGCTGCTGCAGAAGCAATTTTAGATGCCTGCGGATTCTCATTGTCTGCCATGACACCACAGACACATCCAGAAATTTTCGGTGCAGCAAAGCGATACGGTTTTGAAGCACTGGCACAGCAAGCCGGAATTGGAATGCCAACCATGAAAGATATTTTAAAGGAACTCTCCAAACCGGGCAGAGATCCGAGAGAATCTCTGCCGCCGCCGTTGCTGCGGAGTGGTGATATTATGGAACTGAAAGACCTGAAACCCGGCATGGAACTGATGGGAACAGTTCGCAATATTACTGATTTCGGCTGTTTTGTAGATGTTGGCGTTCATGAAAATGGTCTGGTACATCTCTCTAAAATCTGCAAGCACTACATCAAGCACCCCATGGAAGTCGTACAGGTGGGCGAAGTCGTGAAAGTGTGGGTTTTGGAGGTAGATGGAAAACGGGGCAGAATTTCTCTGACCATGATTCCACCAAAAAAGAAGTAATCGTTGCAGTTTTCACATTCAAAAGCCGGATGCAATCGTTTTCAACCGTTCTAGAAAAGCGACTGCATCCGGTTCCATAAAATTGCCTTATTTTTAGCTTTTGTCCGCTGCTTCCCTGCGGAGATTTTATTTTTACCACCCGAAAGGAGTTTTTTTTATGTCTACAACTGTCGCTTCCAATCCGCTTGGCAGCGAATCTGTCACCAAATTGATGCTCAAATTCTCGATTCCCAGCATTATTTCCATGCTGGTCGGTGCACTTTATAACATCGTTGACCAACTTTTCATCGGGCAAGCCGTTGGTATGCTCGGCAACGCTGCCACAAATGTTGCTTTTCCGCTTTCCACATCCTGTATTGCTTTGGCATTGTTATTCGGAATTGGCGGTGCTGCCTGTTTCAATTTGAAAATGGGAGCTGGTGAAAAAGAAGATGCTGCTTATGCATTCGGCAATGCCTTTTCCATGCTGGTCATCAGCGGCGTTCTGCTGGCAGCCGTCAGCCTGATTTTCCTGAATCCACTGCTTCGGCTATTCGGTGCTCCGGACAACGTCATGCCCTATGCAGAAGAATATGTTCGCATTACTGCCTTTGGATTTCCGCTGCTGATTATCACTGCTGGCGGCGGTCATTTGATTCGTGCAGACGGCAGCCCAACGATGACGATGGTCTGTAATTTAGCTGGTGCGATTATCAATACCATCTTAGATGCCATTTTTGTATTGGGTCTGGATTGGGGCATGGCTGGGGCTGCATATGCAACTGTTATCGGACAAGTTGTTTCTGCCTTGATTGTTTTTGTTTACCTGCTCCGCTATCGGAAAACAGACTTGCAGATGAAACATTTCATTCCGCATTTCTCCCATGCTCGGAAAATTGCTGCCATCGGAATGGCTTCGTTCCTGAATCAAGTTGCCATCATGATTGTACAGATTATCCTGAATAATATGCTGGAACACTATGGTTCTCTGTCCGTTTATGGCGATGCTATTCCGCTTGCCAGTGCTGGCATTATCATGAAAGTTTATCAGATTATTTTTTCTGTTGTCATCGGACTGGGACAAGGTATTCAACCGATTGTCAGCTTCAACTATGGAGCAAAAAAATATGACCGTGTTTGGAGTGCTTACCGCATTGCTGTGATTACGGGCGGTGTTTTGTGCGTGATTGCATTTTTCCTGTTTGAACTCTTTCCGAAGCCGATTCTCTCCCTGTTTGGAGATGGCAGCGACCAGTATTATCAATTTGGCGTCCGGTTCTTTCGCATATTCCTGTTCTTCACATTCATCGACTTTTTGCAGCCGATTTCCACTACCTTTTTCACTGCTATCGGCAAAGCGGTCAAGGGTGCATTTCTTTCACTCACCCGACAGATTTTGTTTTTCCTGCCGCCGCTATTGATTCTGCCATTGTTTATGGGCATTGACGGCATTTTATTTGCAGGGCCGATTGCTGATTTCCTATCTGCTGCGGTCACTGTAGTCATGATTTTCATCGAATGGAAGTTGATGAAAAAAGAAGCCCCTGCACTTGCCTCTTAATTTCAAAAGAAAAACCGTTTCGGCTACGCTTCGGCAGCTGAAACGGCTTTTTTGTGCAAGAATTTATATTGACTTTCTGCCATGGAAATTGTATAATATAGACAATCTACAGCCGTTTTTTCCACAACCATTTTACCATTCTACAAATTGAAAGGGGCTTTTTTTATGTCATTTCCACACTCCTCCCGCATGGCTGCCATACTCTTGGCAGGCTCTTGCACACTCGCTGGAATTCCTGCTGTTCCAACTGTTGCAGCAGAAACCGCATCCACAGCACCCATTCGCTATGAATTTGAAAACGGTACGACCAGCGGCGGAAAAATCTATCAGGAAACTTGGAAGGGCAACACCGAAGAAGACGGCAGCGGTGAAGATTACGACCTGACCAACGCTTCCGGCGGTGGATTCTCCTACCTTGACCAAAAAGGAACGACTGTCAGCCTAGAAGTTACCGTTCCAGAAGATGGTCTGTATGAATTAACCGTCTGCTACTGCGAACCATACGACCCCAACAAAAAAGTACAATACTTAGATGTCAATGGTGTCAATCAGGGTGAAGTCAGCTTCTCCCACAACCTGACCTTTGAAGAAACTTCCAGCGGTGTGGTCATGCTGCAAGCTGGAAAAAATACCATCACATTTCGGGCATACTGGGGCTATACGATGTTCGACTATCTGGAAATCGCTCCTGCATCGGAATCCCTGACCAACCTCCAGCCAACCCGGCAGCTCTCCAACCCGAACGCCTCTGATAGCACCAAACGACTTTATCAGTATCTCTGCGACCAGTACGGCAAACATATTATCTCCGGTCAGCAGGAATACTGCGGTTCTCACAACTACAACCTCTATGCAGACCCGACCAATTTCATCAAGGACAACGAAGCAGAGTTTGAATATCTGGAAAAGACCACCGGAAAAATGTGTGCCATTCGGGGCATCGACTTCCTGAATTATTTCGATGGGGCAACTTGGGACGACAACGCCTCAGAACGTGCGATTCAATGGGTCAACGAATACAAGGGCATTGCAACGATTGTTTGGCATTGGAGAGTGCCATCTGAAAAGGGCGGTACAGAACGGGCATTCTATGTGCCATCTGCCAGTGCAGATTCCACCACATTTAGCATTACCAACGCCCTGCAAGAAGGCACTTGGGAACACGATGTCATTATGGCAGACATTGCAGAAATCGCAAAGCAGCTGAAAAAGCTAAAAGATGCAGATGTTCCTGTCCTCTGGCGACCGCTTCACGAGGCAGAAGGTGCATGGTTCTGGTGGGGTGCAGAGGGGGCAGAACCTTGCAAGCAGCTATATCGCCTGCTCTACGACCAGCTGACCAATGTTTACGGCTTGGACAACTTGATCTGGGTTTGGAACAGTTACACCTACTCCACCTCGCCGGACTGGTATCCGGGCGATGATGTTGTAGATATTGTCGGCTATGATAAATACAACGCTGCGGACGGACTGCCAAACCTCAGTTCCATTTCTTCTACCTTTTACAGCCTAGTACAGAGTACAGACGGTGAAAAAATGGTCACCATGGCGGAAAATGACACCATTCCATCCTTGGAAAACCTGCTGAAAGACAAGGCTTCTTGGCTGTATTTCTGCCCGTGGTATATGAACTACCTGACCAGCGAACAGAACAATCCTGCGGAAAACCTGAAAGAAATCTATAACAGTGAATACTGCATTACCTTGGACGAACTGCCAGATTTGAAAAGCTATCCGCTGGATGGCGGAACATCGCCGGAAATTCTGCTCGGCGACATCAATCAAGATGGCAGCGTCAACACAGCGGATGTTGTCCTGCTGCAAAAGTATCTGATTCAAAAGGCAACTCTGACCAAAACACAGGGCACAGCTGCCAACTATCAAAAAGATGCTGTCATTGATGTACTGGATTTACTGAAACTGAAACGGGATGTCTGGAAGAACCTATAAGCGTATTCCCTGCAACTACTTTTCTATGATTGGAGTTTTTTATGAAATCAATTCGTTCTGCTGTCACCTGTTCCCCCGGCACACGCTACGCTCCAGAAACGGACACGCTTTGGCTTGCACTAAGTAATGCAACTATTTCTTGTACGACAACTGCCACAACGGTAACAGTTTCGCTGCAAGCAATTGGTTCGGTTCGAGTTGCAGTTTTTTTGCAGGAAAAAATGGTGATGGATTTCGTCTGCACGGATGAAACCAAGACCATTTCGATTCCCTGCCCGTCAGAATCTGCCCAGCAAATCCAAATTTGCAAGCTTTCTGAACCACACTATGGCATTCTTGGCGTTTCTGCCCTCATCTGTGACGGTGGAACGTGTTCTCCGCTACCACCTGCTCCGCATCACCTCGCCTTTATCGGCGATTCCATCACCTGTGGATACGGCATTGATGCTGCCAGCCCAGAGGATGCCTTTTCTATTGCAACGGAACACGCTGCAAAAAGTTATGCTGCTCAGACCGCAAAGCTGCTGCACGCAGATGCACACATTCTCTCTTACAGTGGGTTTGGCGTTTACAGTGGCTTTCCAGAGGAATCCTGCAAAAATGAAACTGACCTGCTGCCACTGGTCTATGAAGCTGCCGGATTCTATCATTATCAGCCGGAAAACTGGAAATCTACAATCCTGCTCCCATTTGCACCGCCGGAAGCGGTGATTCTCTACTTGGGAACAAATGATTCCGCTTACCTGCATCTGTTTCCGGAAAAGGGGGCTGCATTTCAAGCTGCTTACGCTGCTTTCTTGCAGAAACTTCGCAGCCAGTTCCCGACGGCATTTCTGGTCTGCATGATTGGGATGAGCAGTGACCTTGATGCTGCCCCATTCATTCGGAATGCCGTTGCAGCTACCCAGCAGCAGGACAACCGCCTTGCTCTCTGCGACGTTCGTTCCATAGTCGGAACGGATTTCGGGGCAAATCATCACCCCGGTGCTGTCACACAGCGAAATGCTGCGAAACTGCTCGCTGATTTGCTGCGGAAACACCTGCCCTTCTAAGTCCGGACAACTTGTTTTTTTCAGAGAATGAAAAAAATCTATGGAAATTGATTGCAAAAGACGAGGAAATATAGTATAATAAAAGGAACGCAATTTCCATGAACACAAATCTGCAAGAAACAGGGAGGTTTTTACCGATGTGTGGATTTACCGGTTTTACAAACCATATCGACAATTCCAATGCGGTTCTTCAGGAAATGCTGAACCGAATCAAACATAGAGGGCCGGATGCAGAAGGCACTTACATTGACGAGGACATCGCCCTCGGTCACCGCCGCCTGAGCATCATTGACGTATCCGATGCCGGCACACAGCCGCTTTACAGTGCAGATGGCAATCTTGCCCTGCTCTTCAACGGCGAAATTTATAACTACAAGACCATTCGTCAGGCGTTGATTGAAAAAGGATATCAGTTTGCAACACAGACTGACTCTGAAGTTTTAATCTACGGCTATCAGGAATACGGCACAGCACTGCTGCAAAAGCTGCGTGGCATGTTCTCCTTTGTCATCTGGAACAAGAAAGAGAAAACTTTGTTCGGGGCAAGAGATTTCTTCGGCATCAAGCCGCTGTACTATGCACAGATGGGAGAAACATTCCTGTTCGGCTCGGAAATCAAAAGTTTCCTGCCGCATCCGCACTTTAAAAAGGTGCTGAATACCGCTGCCCTTGAAAATTACCTGACATTCCAGTATTCGCCTTGCACAGAAACATTCTTCAAAGGCGTTTACAAGCTGCCGCCAGCACATTATTTCATTTACAAGGATGGCAAGCTGGACATTCAGCAGTACTGGGAAATCGAATTCCATGCAGACGAAAAGCCGTCTTTGGATGACTGGGTAAACCAGATTTCCGACACGTTCCACAACTCCGTAGAGGCTCATAAAATCGCCGATGTAGAAGTTGGTTCGTTCCTCTCCAGCGGCGTTGACTCCAGTTATGTGGCAGCCATTGCCGATGTGGATAAGACCTTTACGGTTGGCTTCGGCAAGGAAGAACGCTACAATGAAATCGGCTGGGCAAAGGGCTTCTCGGAAGCCATTGGCAAGAAGAATTACAGCAAGGTCATTGAACCGGAAGAATACTGGGCGCATCTCCCGATGATTCAATATCACATGGATGAACCGCTGGCAGACCCGGCAGCCGTTGCCCTGTACTTTGTCTGCAATCTGGCATCGCAGTCCCTGAAAGTCGTTCTGTCCGGCGAAGGAGCAGACGAAATCTTCGGCGGCTACAACGTCTACAGCGACCCGGGTTCAACGTCTTATGAAAAGCTGCCTCGTGGCTTGCGGCGTGGGATCATGCACATTGCAGAATCCTTGCCGGCACACCGTGGCGTGAACTTCTTCGTTCGCAAGGGCAAAGATTTGGAAGAACGGTTCATCGGTAATGCTTATATGTTCACTCCGAAAGACCGCAAAGCCCTGCTCAAGATTCACACCAATGCTCCAGACCCGATGGCAATCACCAAGCCGTATTACGACCAAGTGAAAGACCAGGACGATGTAACCAAGATGCAGTATCTGGATTTGCATCTGTGGATGGCAGGCGATATTCTGCTGAAAGCCGATAAAATGAGTATGGCGAACTCGCTGGAACTGCGTGTTCCATTCTTAGATAAAGAAGTCATGGCACTGGCACAGCGGATTCCGACTCGTTATCGTGTCATCCACAAGCCATCGGAAAGCGGTGGCACGCCGTATATCACCAAGTATGCAATGCGATTGGCTGCAAAGAAAGATACCCCGCCGCAGACTGCCAAGACCGCAGCCAAGAAAAAATTGGGCTTCCCTGTTCCGATTCGGGTATGGCTGAAAGAAGATACCTATTACAATATGGTCAAGAATACGTTTGAAGGCAACGCTGCTCAGCAGTTCTTCCACACCGAAAAACTGATACAGCTGCTGGATGACCACCGTGCCGGCAAGGCTGACAACAGCCGGAAAATCTGGACGGTTTATATGTTCTTAGTTTGGTATCATGTTTATTTTGAATCGGACGTTATCCCGACCAAACCGAATGTTTCATGCTTCTGATTGGTCTAAAAATCATTGAGAAAGGCGACAACTATGGCAAGCTGTGTCACATTTGAATATATCCGCAAAAATCCGGATATCCGCACCTATATTCAGCGTGCCGATGAAGCATTGAAATCCATCGGCTATACCGAACACTCGTTTCCGCATGTGGAAAAAGCAGCTGCTACCGCAGCTCGGATTCTCACTGAACTGGGCTACCCAGAACGGGAGATCGAACTCGCTCGCATTGCCGGCTTTCTGCACGACATTGGAAACGTCATCAATCGTGTTGACCACGCCCAGAGCGGTGCTGTTATGGCATTCCGATTGCTCGACCGGCTGGAAATGTCAGTGGATGAAATCTGTTCTGTGATTTCTGCCATCGGAAACCACGATGAAGCAACAGCACAGCCAATTGATGCCATTTCTGCCGCTTTGATTTTAGCAGATAAAACCGATGTTCGCCGCAGCCGTGTTCGGAATACCGACTTTTTAACATTCGATATTCACGACCGTGTGAATTATGCGGTTGAAACAGCAGAATTGTTGATTGATAAAGAACAGCAGGAATTTGTGCTTTCCATGACGATTGACACGCAGATTTCTTCCGTATTGGAATATTTTGAAATCTTTATGGAACGGATGCTGCTTTGTCGGAGAGCCGCACAATTTTTTCATATGCAGTTCAAAATCTATATCAACCATAGTTTAATGTTATGATAGATACAGGGGGAGCTTGTCTTCCCCTGTTCTTATAGTTACAATGAAATAGGAGGATCTTCATGATGACCACATCCAAGCACCCACATTTGATTGACCTGAACGACTATCCGGTTTCCTGGTGGAAGGAAGTCGTAGACTTAGGCGAGAAAATCAAGAACAATCCGGAAGTGTATTCCGGTGCTTGCCACAACAAGATTATGGCAACCCTGTTCTATGAACCGTCTACTCGTACCCAAATGTCCTTCCAAACTGCTATGCTGCGGTTGGGCGGCCGTCTGATTGGCTTCGACAATCCGGCAAATTCCTCTGTTTCCAAGGGCGAAACCCTGAAAGACACCACAAAGATTGTCAGCAACTATGCGGATATTCTCGTGATGCGGCATCCGGTCGCTGGTGCTGCAAAAGCAGCTGCTCTGTCGGCGGACTGTCCTGTCATCAACGCTGGCGACAGCGGACACCTGCACCCGACACAGACCCTGACTGACCTGCTCACCCTGAAATGTGAAAAGGGTCGTCTGGATCATTTGACCATCGGTCTTTGCGGCGACCTCATCAACGGCAGAACGGTTCATTCTCTGATTAAAGCAATGACCTGCTTCGAGGGCAATCAGTTCATTTTGATTTCCACACCAGAACTGAAACTGCCGTCTTATGTGAAGGATATTCTGACCGCCAGCGGCTGCCCATTCCGAGAAGTGGCTTCTCTGGAAGAAGTATTGCCGGAACTGGATGTGCTCTATATGACTCGGATTCAGCAGGAACGGTTTGCAAGTCGGGAAGCATATCTGGCTCAGAAAGATACTTACATTTTGACTGTGAAGAAACTCAAGGCTGCAAAGCCGGATATGATTATCCTGCACCCGCTGCCGAGAGTTGATGAAATTGAAGTGGCTGTTGATGAAGACCCGAGAGCGATGTATTTCAATCAGGCACGGTATGGCATGTATGTCCGGATGGCTTTGATCATCACCATGCTGGACTTGAACAAGAAAGACAACCCGACCATTCTGCTCCGTGGGACAACCGTTAAGGGTGCAGCCTGCAAGAACCCGAACTGCATTACCTGTTCGGAATCCTACCTGCCAAAAAGCTTCCTGAAGCTGGGCGATGCTCTGCTGGAATGCGAATATTGTAACGAACGGCTGCTGTTAGAACGGTAAGCCGCTGTGAAACGACATCGACACCGCCGCAAAGCACCCATGCTTTGCGGAACGGTGCTGTGTCTGTTCCTGTTTCTTATTTTGATGGGTCTGGGGTATTTTCAGCAGAAACAAACAGGCATGCAAACACCAACGCCACCCATTCTGGAAAATGTTTCCTATTACGCACAAGGTGACCCGAGGTGGAAGCAAGATACTTTGGGAGATTCCATCTATCACATGGGGGATTCTGGTTGTCTGGTCACTTGTCTGGCAGCAGCTCTGCAAATGCAGAACTTCCACCGAACAGCACTGGGCGACGACATCAACCCCAAAACACTGAATCAGTTTTTCTCTGCCCATCAGGTTTATGATGCGGAGGGCGATTTACAGTGGTATGCAATGGAAGATGCTTTGCAGGTATCCACGGTTTATCTGGAATCCGGCAATTTTTCTGTGGAAACGCTGGAAAATTTGTGGAAAGAAAACATCTACCCCATCGCCTGTGTATCTGGAAAACATGGAAATCTGCATTTTGTGTTACTGGTTGGACGGACAGAAGATGAAAATTGGTGCATGGATCCCATGCACGCAAAACCGGAACTCGTGCCGCTCTCCCAATATGGAAACGACATTGCATCCATTCGCTATCTAATAGAACCGTCCTTTTCGGAAAGCAAGGCTGCTGACTGAGATTTTTCCCGTTTGTTTTTGCATGATACAGAAAAATTTTTCTGTTTTTCTGCGATTTTCCCCTTGACAAACGCTAAAAAATTTTGTATAATAAGCTTTGTACTGTCAGAGAGACCGGTGTGAGCTTGCGGAAGCCGGCGGTGCAGTCTAACCCAACTGCCCTCTGTCTCCCGATTCTGTTTTTTGTTGCAGAAACGGATTAAAGCATGAAAATATAGGAGGAATCTACTATGGCAACAACGATGCCAAAAGCCGGTGAAGTAAGCCGCAAGTGGTATATCATTGACGCAGCAGGTAAGCCGCTGGGTCGTGTCGCTGCAAAGGCAGCTCACATTCTGCGTGGTAAGCATAAGCCAACATTTGCTCCGCACGTAGACTGTGGTGATTTTGTAATCGTAATTAACTGTGATCAGGCTGTCCTGACTGGTAAGAAGCTCGAACAGAAGTATTATTACCGTCACAGCGGCTGGATCGGTGGTCTGAAGCAGACCCAGTATAAGGTTATGATGGAAGAACGTTCTGACGAAGCAATGCAGATCGCCATCAAGGGTATGCTCCCGCACAATTCGCAGGGTGCTGCACAGCTGACTCGTCTTCGTACCTACAAGGGTGCAGAACACAAGCAGGCTGCACAGAAGCCAGAAGTTTGCGAATTTTAAGGAAAGGAGTGTCTTTTAAATGTACGAATCTAAGGTAAAATATTATTATGGTACCGGCAGAAGAAAGCACTCTGTTGCAAGAGTTCGTCTGTACCCGGGCAATGGCACAATCACCATCAACGGCAGAGGCATTGATGACTACTTTGGTCTGGATACTCTGAAGCTGATCGTTCGTCAGCCGCTCGCACTGACTGAAAACCTGGAAAACATGGACATTGTTTGCACCGTTGCTGGTGGCGGCGTAACTGGTCAGGCTGGTGCAATCCGTCACGGCGTTGCAAGAGCTTTGCTCGAATTCAATCCGGAACTCCGTCCGGTTCTGAAGAAGGCTGGCTTCCTGACTCGTGACCCGAGAATGAAGGAAAGAAAGAAGTACGGCTTGAAGGCTGCTCGTCGTGCTCCGCAGTTCTCCAAGAGATAATTTTTCTCCCGAAAGTCAACGTATTTTCGGTGGATTTTCAGCAAACATGGACTGTATGGTCTTTGTTTGGTTTTTCTTAAAAGATTATAAAAATCCGCTTCGTAGCAATACGAGACGGATTTTTTGTTTTATTTCTGCACAAAAGTCAACCAAAATACAGTATTTGCGGTTGGAAAATTATGAGGATTTTTAGAATCATAAAAAGTACTTGATTTCATTTATAAAATCTGCTATGATAGGAAAAAGATAGATTTTTCCCTTTTATTTCCTCAACTCAACTGAAACCAGCAATACCATATCCAAAGGCCGATAGGAGAGAAGCCAATGTCCCTTTCATTCCTAACATTTCTATTCAATCAAAAAACCAGTGCAAAAAAATTTTGCCGCTATCGAATTTGTTCCAATGAACCATACAGTGACAAACAAGCCTTTCATGGAAATTCTGTTCGCTATCAGATTCGGCAAAGAAACCGACAACAGTTCGTTTATGCATACAACAACGAATATATTTTTACCTATAAGCAAATCAAAAATATGCCGGATTTTATAGATTCTACTCAGCTGGAATTAGTCCATCCAGATGAACTGATTCCCATCACAACGGAAACATTAGGATTATATGAAGCATGGATCAAATACTTCGTTTTTAATCGCATTGTTGCATTTTCCAACAATCACAACGGCTTTTATGATTGCCGAAAAGAAAATAAATACAAAACACTCCTCTATTTGGATGCAAAAAGTGGAATCTCTATCAAGCGAACATTTCAAATTGATACCAAGGTTCTGCTGGATGGAACAGCTTATCTCTCTGTTGACATCAAATGCGATTTCGAAAGTAATGATACCATTTTTGATTATATCTGCAAGGGCATTGATATTACAAATTTAAATGCAACTTGCGACTGGCAAAGTTATGACAAAACTTATACCATCACAAACCTGCACCAGGAAACCATTTTTCAGGACATCAATGGTTTCAATCTCTATGATTATTGGAAAGAAAAAAGACCCTCCCAAATAAAAACAATCTGTCCTACAACGCCCATTGTTTCAGTTTTGGACAAAAAGAAACAGCAAACAGGATTCTATATTCCACAATCGTTAAGACCGATTATTACAAGAAATTTTATTGCTGAACGACATCGGGCACTCTCTAAAAAAGTAGATACCTACACGAAACTTTCTATGGAAAAACGCCTGAAAATCATACAGGAATTTTTAAATCACTTGAATGCGGACAAAAAAATTATCCATACTAATCCGGTTGATGTTACAGAATTCGGCTATGCTACCTATGACATTACGCAAAATATGCCCTATTTAATAGTAGGCAATCAGAAAAAAATTCGGATTCAAGAAAAATATAAGGCTTTTTATAAAGATTTTGGATTTTATCAGTTGCCAGAAAACATTGTCGCTGCTTATTTGGGATATGATAGCCACGATGCCAGCAACCCAACTGCAAAAACCAGTCATGAACTGGTCACTTCCATTTTAAACTACACCAGAGGAATATTAAACAACACAAAAGACAGCCGCCTGCATCCACACTTATTGCCACTTACTTTTTATCAAGGGCAATCTTTTCACTATCAAAAGGGCAACTTACTTTCTTATCAGGAAAAAGCACAGGAAATCAAGAACATTCCAGAAATCAATTTCGTCATCTCCACATTGCCAATTGCAGCAGAAGAAGAAGATTTTTATCAAGATTCTGTGGAATCTCCTTATGATGCATATAAATGTGCCTTTGCAGAACGCAATCTTCCCTCTCAAATGATTTCAATGAATATGGCAACTGAACTTGGAACAAAAAACATCTCCTATCGCCTACAAAATATCATATTAGGCATTCTCAGCAAATCCGGCGGAATTCCATGGGTTTTAGAAGCTCCGATGGATGATGTAGATTGTTTTATTGGACTTGATGTGGGAACACAAGAAACCGGCATTCATTATCCATCCTGCTCAGTCTGTTTGGACGGAACTGGAAATCTGATTGGTTATTATGCCACCAGCATCGCTCAAAATGGAGAAAAAATTGATGAAGCCGCTCTCGAAAAAATCTTTGACCAAGTGCTGATTGCCTATAAAACAAAACATCATACCTACCCACACCATGTTGTCATCCACAGAGATGGCTTTTCCAACGAAGGAATCGAATGGTACGTGCAGTATTTCCAGAGAAATAACATTATTTTTGACTTGGTGGAGATTCGGAAAAATATTTCCACACGGCTGCTGCATCCCGAACAGATTTCCAATGAAATGAATCCAAACAGCGGAATGGCTGTCATTCGGGAAAACAAAGCTTATCTGATTTCCACAGAAGTAAAGCCCTATTTGGGTGCACCACGTCCTTTGCTTTTGGTGCATCAATATGGCAGTCTTTCGATTCAACAGATTGTTCGGCAAGTATACATCTTATCAGAAATTCATGTAGGCTCTATGCGAACCAGTCGCTTACCAGTTACGACACTCTATGCAGATAAAATCTGCAAACACCATCAGCATATTCCACATGATGTACTATCCAATCAATTGTATTTCCTATAAAAAAGGGCGTGTTCTAAGAATACGCCTTTTTTGTATTTTTTACAGAAATTTATTTTGATTGAAATGGAAACAATGCCTTTGCTCTCTACCCAAATCACAACCGATTTCTTCTCTCATCACAGTTTCTCAAATGCACAATTATTTTTATAACGCTCTGTTCCTGCTTCTTGTGGGGAGAGATACAGGGCAGCGTTTTCTTCAAGTGAGTCGTGCAATTGATTTCAATCAATCGTGAATTGCGTATGAAATTCTTATCATTTCCGTTTTATTTCAATATTCAATCGTAGGGTCAACTGTAAAATGGGATCTCAATTTTATAGTAAGCAATTGAATGGCATCCTGTGCAATCTTTTTCAAGTCCATCTGCAAGACCATACTGATTGCTCTTTTCTGTTCTTCCAGTGGAACACGATAAGAAGTGAGCGACATCTCTAAAAACCGCTGAATTTTCTTTTCCAGTGTAAAATAAAAATCGCAGGGAATCACCATATAGCCCCGCATCATGCCACTGCTGCCAATTACTCGCTCGTAAAAATCCGATTCAGAATTGGCTTCCGGGAAATACTGTCCAAACAGTTTCTGAACTTCTATCGCTGTATGATGAATGATATAGTTTAACGACCCTTCTGCACTATATGCTTCTACATAAATGCTGCGGAGCGTTTCTTTCATCTCTGTCACTGCCAGCTGAATGGAGGTTTCTATTGCATAAATCAACGCCGGAAATGCCTTGTCCCCTAAAAATTGATTGGCCATGTCAAACTGATTCTGGAACATGTATTTGACATATTCCAGCAGCAAGGCATCTTTGGTCGGAAAAATATTGAAAAAAGAACTATGGGCAACATTTGCTGCCGTTAAAATATCCTTGATGGTTGTATCATAATATCCCTTTTCCAGAAACAAGGGTACACACGCTTCCATGATTTTCATTTTTGCCGCACGACTATCATATCGCTTTGCCAAAAAGCACCCTTCTTTCTTGAATTGGAATTTAAACTGTAAATTGTACTTTAGTACCATCTTAGCACATTTCGGAACGGTTGTCAATCGTCCCTTACGATTTCATCATTTTAACCGGAATATTTGCACGAAATATGGATATTTTTAACAAATTTGTGTAGTTTTCATGCCATGAGGGCATTATTTGTTCTCTTTCTATCAACAATTATCCTAAATGCCGTTCCATTTTGTACAACAATCCTCTTCTTTTGCGGAATTTTGCTGCTGTTTCATAGCCATCTGTATTTTCAATACTAAAAATACAGAAAAATAGAAAAAATCATACAAATAACGGCATACTTCCTCTTTCTGTCCGACATTATCATTCATTTTTTCATCATATTTTTCCCAGAATCGCCCTATTCTTACATATATTATCATTTATTTTTACGCGAGCATTTTTGATTTATTCATAAAAATCAAAATCGTGAGAAAATTATAGTACTTTTTCTTTCTGTTTTGCCTAAAAGAACGCCCCTTCTCACTTCTGAATTTTGTATCATATTTACGAAAAACAAATTGACAGACTGGATATTGTTGACATCTTTTTTCCCATGTGATATAATAAAAACAATCAAGGCTGAGAAGTTTTCTTTCCACTAAAACCAGAAGACACTTCTTTCTCATCTTCTCCAATTCTCACCCTTTTTAATTGTTCGTGCAAAAAATCGAACAAAATACAAATTTTTCCAGCAACTTGCTGAATTAAAACGAATGTTCATGATATGATTGACAATCACCGCAAAGCATGGTATCATAAGATTATCTAGAAAAATGCTTTGCTTTTCCGATTCAATCTTCTTCTCTCGATGAGTCTAAAAGGCAAGCTAAAACGAGAAAGGAATATGGTATAGTGGGGACCTTTAATCAAAAAAACACAAACAAACAAGATGATGAAACCGAAATCGACCTGGGGAAATTGTTCAAAGCATTGGCACGGCGGCTGCCAATTATTTTATTGGTTACGCTCTGCTTCAGTGCCATTGGCTTTTCTTATGGTAAATATTACCTGCCATTGGAGTATACCTCCAGCACTTACATGTATGTAAAAAATGGGGATACTTCCGAAGAAAAAACTGCCATCAACCAACAGGACTTGATGGCCTCCAAATCACTGGTAGAAACCTATATTGTCATTTTGAAAAACGACACTGTTGTGAAACAGGTTGGTATGAATCTGGTCAGCAAATTCGGGGTATCAGAAATTTCAAAATGCTTTACTGTAAAAAACGGCATTATTTCTACCTCTGAACTCAAAAATTCAATTTCAATGTCTGCGGACGGCGATACGGAAGTGCTGAAAATTTCTGCACAGACCAAAGACCCGCATGTGTCCGCTGAAATCTGCGATATTTATGCAGAAGTTGCACCAACATTTCTCATCCGTATTATTGGTGCAGGATCAGTTGAAGTCATCGGCGATGCCGAAGTACCGCAATCCCCTTCTGCTCCAAATGTCAAGAAAATCACCATGATGGCAGCCGCAGCAGGATTTATACTCTCGGCTGGTATTGTAGCCTTAATTTATGTGCTGGATCGCACCATCAAAGGGGAAGACGATATTCAATCTTTCTCTATCTCTTATCTGGGTGAAATTCCGGAAATTGCGAAAACTCGCACCGGAAAAAAGAAACCCCGTAAGAAAAAAAACAGCCCTTCTGCATTGCGGAATATGTTGCTCTGTGCAAAGGATATTCCATTCCCATGTTCGGAAGCTTACCGCTCCATCCGTACAAACTTAATGTTTGCACTCGCTCCGCAGGCTCATAAAATTGTTGCGGTAACCAGTCCAAACGCTGCGGACGGAAAGAGTTTAACGGCTGCAAATATTGCAATGGCATTGGCAATGATGAACAAAAAAGTATTGTTCATTGATGCAGACCTGAGAAAACCAGTGCAGCATCAGCGGTTAAATCTGGAAAACAAAGTTGGTTTGTCTGAAGTACTGGGGCATATGACAACCTGGCAAGCTGCACGGCATATCGCACCACTGCCAAATATGGATGTGTTGACAGCTGGTACTTGCCCACCAAACCCGTCTGAATTGCTGGCATCTTCGGCAATGAAAGAACTGCTCCAAGAAGCAGAACAACAGTATGATTATATCATTATTGACACCACGCCAATCAATGTTGTCAGCGATGCATTGGGGCTTTCTGACTGCATTGGTGGCTTTTTAATGGTAGCTCGCTACTATGTTACCACGACCAAGGAATTAGAAACCGCTTTGCAGGCAATTTCTGTAACAGATGCAACTGTATTGGGTCTGGTTCTGACAGAAGTGGATTTCAAACAGGGCGGCTATTACAAAAAATATTATAAAAAAGGTTATTACTATTATTCTTATGGAAACGGAAATAAACAGAAATCCCATTCCAATCAGCAACCAACAGCTGCTTCTGAAACAACAGATTCTGATAAACAACCTGTTTTCTAAGAAGGAGGCAGTCCTATGATGGTTGACTTTCACTGCCACATTCTCCCCAAGATGGATGATGGCTCTAATTCTATCAATACTTCCCTCGCAATGCTGCGGAAGGAACACACACAAGGGGTAAATCGTGTGGTTCTGACCCCGCATTTCTACTGTGAAGAGGAATCGATAGAAGCGTTCTTACAAAGACGCAAAAAGGCTTTTTCTGCCTTACAAACTGCTATTTCCGACCAACCGCATACAGACGATATTCCAGAGCTTTGCTTAGGGGCAGAGGTTGCCATGTCCAGTGCATTGACACATATGGACTTACAGCCGCTCTGCATTGCTGGAACAAATGTCTTGCTGTTGGAGTTACCATATTATCGCCGATTTCGGCTGAAAGATGTTGAAACTATCATCAACCGAAACGACATTCAAGTTGTATTTGCCCATATTGAGCGGTTTTCCCGTTTATGGAATAAAGAGACCTTTGCAGCAGTCATGGAACTGCCCGTCTACAAACAAATCAACTGTGCTTCTCTTTGTCAAGCCAACTGGCGACGGCGGCGGCAACTGCTCCGCTGGCTGACAGACGGAGAAGTGCATCTATTAGGTACGGATGCACACAACCTCACCAGCCGCCCAGTCAACCTTCTGGCTGCTACACAGCTATTACAGCGAAAGCAACGAACGGCAGAATTAGAAGCCAGCATGGAACTTGCAGAGCAGCTGACAGAAGATAGTGTGCAGTAAAAAGGGTGTATCGTTTCACTGCTTGAATATGGGGATTTATTTTTCAAGAGGAGGATGGTACGATGCAAACAGAATGGATTTGGGCAGCAAAAGCCAACCAAGCAATCTTAACCGAAAAACGTAGCCAGAAGGTCTGGTTGGAACAAGACCTGCTCAACAAAAAGCGTGTCTATGCAGTTTTGCGGCGTTCCAGAGATATTTTCTTCTCGTTGCTGGCGATTATCGTTCTTTCCCCACTGCTGTTGCTGACTGCACTGCTGATTGTGCTGGATGACCCACACGGCAGCCCGATTTTTTCGCAATATCGTGTTGGAAAGAATGGTCGGAAATTTAAACTCTATAAGTTTCGTTCCATGGTCGTCAACGCAGAAGACCACCTGGAAAGCTTGATGCAGCAGAATGAAATGGATGGGCCGGTGTTCAAAATCAAAAAAGACCCTCGCATTACCAGAATCGGTAGTTTCATTCGCAAGACCAGCATTGACGAGCTTCCGCAGCTTTTCAACATTCTGAAGGGCGAAATGAGCATTGTAGGGCCAAGACCGTCTTTACCAAGAGAGGTCGAAAAGTACACGCCATACCAGATGCAGCGGCTGTTGGTAACACCGGGGTTGACTTGCTACTGGCAGATTCAGCCACAGCGAAACAGCCTTTCGTTTGAGGAATGGGTGGCACTGGATATTCAGTACATTCAAGACCGCAGCTATTGGCTGGACTGGAAAATCATTTTCAAAACCGTTGGTGCGGTTCTGACTTGTCAGGGAGAATGATATTCACTTTGCAAACAATACAAAATCCCACAGGGAATGCGTTCCTTGTGGGATTTTTTTATACAATCCTATTCGGTTTTATTTTTCAAATTCAGCGGAATTGCTTCGCTGTTTGATGTGCCTATTCTTGGAAAACCACCTGAAACCGGTTCGGCAAGGCTGGGGCACATCCCCAGCTTGCCTTGGGAATCGCAATTGCCCCTGAAACCTTGTATCTCATTACAGCCATTTCATTTTAAAAGGCAATTGCGATTTTATTTTGGTTCTCTCTTAGATTTCAATACAATCTAATCAATACGTCTGTTAGGGAGGACAGCTTGTCCTCCCTAACAACCCTCCTCCGCCGAGCTGAGCCAGCTCGACCGCAGTTTCTGCAACCATTATTCCAATGCGGCTGCGACTGCTTTTCCGGCTGCAACGCTCGCTTTTGCATCTAAATAGCGTTGGTTCGTACTGCCCCGAAAACGGCATTCATAACTTTTCTTGTCCGCCTCAAAGCGTCCATCAATTAAAATATCGGTTTCGTTCAGCAATGCCATCCAGTCTTCCCGACCGTCTGCCAGCAGTTGTTCCAATGTATATCCGGTATATGTCACCAGATTCAATCCCAAATCATGCACCTGTTTCCCCAGTTCCGCCAGTGCTGCCGCCTGACAAAACGGCTCTCCACCGCTGAATGTAACACCATCCAGTAACGGGTCACTTGCAATCTCTTTTAGCAATACTGCTGCATCCACCAGCTTTCCGCCCTGAAAATCATGGGTCTGCGGATTGTGACAGCCCGGACATCCATGCGGACATCCCTGCACAAAAATGGTATAGCGAATCCCCTCCCCATCAACAATCGAATTTTCTACCGTTCCTGCAATTCGCAGCTGCATCATAAATCCCTGCCTTTCTCGTTTTGATTCGCAAAAATTCCTGTAAGCAGAACTACTTCCACTTACAGGAATTTTCAATCATACATACGATTTCTATATTCAGCCATTATAAAGCGTGTTTCACACGGTCATGTTCTTCTGCCCGCTTTGCATCGTTAAACCGATCCAGCGTACCAACCAGATAGCCAGTGATTCTCCGAATCCGTTCAAACCCAACATCACCGCTGTGTTCTGTTCTGCCGCACTGCGGGCAGCTATCGCCGATAATGCCTGTAAAGCCACAGCAAGGGTCACGGTCAACTGGATGGTTCACAGAGCCATAACCAATCCCTGCTTCTTTCATGCAGCGAATGACCTTTTCAAACGCAGCCACGTTCTGTACAGGGTCGCCGTCCATTTCTACATAGCTGATATGTCCGCCGTTTGTAAGGGCGTGATACGGAGCTTCCAGACGAATCTTGTCCACTGCCCGAATCGGATAGTAAACCGGAACATGGAATGAGTTGGTGTAATAATCCCGATCCGTTACGCCCGGAATCACACCATACCGTTCCCGATCCATCCGAACGAATCGACCAGATAACCCTTCTGCTGGTGTTGCCAGAACAGAGAAGTTCAAGCCTGTTTTCTTCGATTCCAAATCGGTGCGATCCCGCATCGTCTGAATAATCTTCAAGCCCAGTTCCTGTGCTTCTGCACTCTCGCCGTGATGCTTGCCAATCAATGCCTTCAAGGTTTCTGCCAAGCCGATGAAGCCTACAGAAAGCGTTCCGTGCTTCAAGACTTCTGCAACGGAATCATCTGGGCCAAGCCCCTCAGAATCCAACCAAACGCCCTGTCCCATCAGGAACGGGTAGTTCCGTACTTTCTTCTGGCACTGGATTGCAAACCGGTCTGTCAGCTGTTCAATGGTCAAATCCATCATGTTGTTCAACAGCGTGAAGAATTTATCAATATCCCCATTTGCTTTGATTGCCAGCCGTGGGAGGTTGATTGATGTAAAGCTCAGGTTGCCTCTACCTGTTACAATTTCACGGGTCGGGTCATATTCGTTGCCGATCACTCTGGTACGGCAGCCCATATAGGCAATTTCCGTCCGGTAGTCACCCGGCTTGTAATACTGGAGGTTATACGGTGCATCCAAGAATGCAAAGTTCGGGAATAACCGCTTTGCAGAAACCCGACATGCCAGCTTAAACATATCATAGTTCGGGTCTTCCTTGTTGTAGTTCACGCCTTCTTTTACCTTGAAAATGTGAATCGGGAAAATGGGTGTTTCGCCGTTGCCCAAGCCAGCTTCTTCCGCCAGCAGCACATTTTCAATGACCATTCTGCCTTCCGGTGTGGTATCTGTTCCGTAGTTGATGGAACTAAACGGTGTCTGTGCACCTGCACGGCTGTTCATGGTGTTCAGGTTGTGAATCAGGGCTTCCATTGCCTGATAGGTTGCACGGTTGGTTTCCCGATAAGCATTCTTCTTTGCAAACGCCTGTATGGTTGCAATCTGGTCGGCTGTTAGCCGTTCAGAGAGCTTCTGTGCTTCTGCTTCCTGATAGCCGTTGTTATTTGCCAGACAAGGAATCAGACCTGTTTCCTGCTGGATAGCAGCTGCATAGGATTTTACAAATGCCTGTGGTTCTTCGATGTCGGTCAAGAGTTCCAGTGCTCTTGCAACATTCTGTAAGTACCGTTTCCGGTAAGTTTTCTTAACGCCGCCAGCCATTGCATAATCAAAGTTCGGGACGCTCTGTCCGCCGTGCTGGTCGTTCTGGTTGGACTGAATTGCGATACAAGCCAAAGCGGAATAGCTGGAAATATCGTTTGGTTCTCTCAGGAAGCCATGTCCAGTCGAAAAGCCATGCTGAAACAGCTGAATCAAGTCAATCTGGCAGCAGGTTGTTGTCAGCGTCAGGAAATCCAAGTCATGAATGTGAATGTCGCCATTCCGGTGAGCCTTAGCGTGTTCCGGCTTCAGAACTCGCATCTCATAGAATTCCTTTGCAGCGGAAGAACCATACTTCAGCATCGTGCCCATTGCGGTATCACCATCAATGTTGGCATTTTCCCGCTTGATGTCGCTGTCCTTTGCAGAATCAAATGTCAGTTCGTTCATAATCTTCATGAGATTGGATTTGACTTCCCGATCTCTGGTACGCTCATAGCGATATAAAATATATGCCTTTGCAGTTTGGGCGTGTCCACACTCAATCAGTTCTTTTTCTACCAAGTCCTGAATTTCTTCTACGGTCGGTTCTTGACTGCCGTGCAGCTGTTCATACAATGCACAGGTTTTTTCGGCAACATCTCTCGCCATGGCTGCATCTGTTCCGCCAACAGACTGAGCTGCACGAAATACCGCATTTGCAATCTTGTCTAAATCAAACGACTCTCTTCTGCCGTCACGTTTAATAATATAAGAAATCATAAGTGCGAACGCTCCCCTTTACATATACAAAATATAGTAGAGCAGCCTGTAAAGTAACCATGTATCTAGTACTTTACGGCTGCCTATCCAGTATAACGCATTTTTTCGGAATTGTCAATAGGAAAACGAAAAAAGCATTGCTTCTTCGGAATTTAATAGGAAAACAAATCAAAATTTACACCAAGCAGATAGAAAACAAGTCCTATCAGCAAACAAGATAAAAAAATGAAGAAAACAACCCGCAGGCGAAATCGCAGCTTCGGTTTTGGGTAACGTCCTGTATATTCCGGAAGTCCTTGAGCGGATGATTTTTTCTTTTTCATAGTAATGCCTGCCCTCCTTGTCGATGTTGAGTCGAAACACGTTCCTTTCTATTATACGACAAGCCAGCCAAAAAATCAAGGGATTTCTCCAAAGAATCGGAAGAAATTTATTTTTAAACAATGAATGAATTCTGCCGATTTTGAAATTATTTGGAAAAATACAACAAAAAAGACGCCTCTTCTTCCGAAGAAACGTCTTTCTCTATCGTACACAACTTGTACTGCTTAGTCGCTTACATACGGCAGCAGTGCAACGTGTCTTGCTCTCTTGATTGCTGTGGTCAGCTTCCGCTGATGATATGCACAAGTGCCAGTCACTCTTCTCGGCAAAATCTTTGCCCGTTCTGTCATGCACTTTCTCAGCTTTGCGATGTCCTTGTAATCAATGACATCTACTCTGTCTACGCAGAACATGCAGACCTTTTTTCTCGGTCTTTTTCCGCCCATTCTTGGTGCTCTTTCCATGGTCAAATCCTCCTAACTGCATTTCGCAAGTTTCGTTTTTGTTTTCTGCAATTTTGATTAGAACGGTACTTCTCCATCGCTGAGGATTTCTTCAAAATCGCTCAGGTCGCCCAATTGGATCGGAACAGAATTGTTCTGCTGCTGCTGAGCCGGAGCTGCTGCTGGCTGCTGTGGAGCTGCCTGCGGTGCAGATGGCTGCTGCTGGTACTGCGGCTGATACTGATAGCCGCTCTGATTGGATGGTGCAGTATAGTTTCCATTTGCCTGTGCAGCGGCTCTGGTTTCCCCGAAGGTCACATTGTCCGCCTGAACGTCCATAGAATAGTGCTTCACACCATTTCCATCGGTATAATCCGCATTTTGCAATCTGCCTTCCACAATGATCATTGAACCTTTGTGAAAATATCGACTTACAAATTCTGCCTGTTGCCGCCAGCAAACAACATTGATAAAATCAGCCTGCCGTTCTCCGGTGGACTTTGACGTATATGGTCGGTCGATGGCAACTCGAATTCTGCATACAGCAATGCCGCTTTGTGTCTGCCGGAAATCCGGGTCAGCACACAATCTACCCATCAGAATCACTTTATTCAGCATCCCATTCCATTCCTTTCCTCATATTTTCAAAAAAACCGTTCCTTGTAAAGACGTCTTATTCTGCAACAGTTACCAAGAACCGCAGAACGCCGTCTGTGATGTTCAGGACACGTTCCAGTTCAGCCGGAAAATCCGGTGTTGCTGTGAAGCTATACAGTGCGTAATAGCCGTCCGGTTCATCGTTGATCGGGTATGCGAGCTTCCGCTTGCCCCACTCGTTCACTTCGTCCAGTGTGGCTGCTGCTTCGATCTTGCTCTTGAACTTTTCAACCAGTTCCTTTGCAACTTCTTCACCCTTTGCCAGGCTGTAAACAGCCATCAGCTCATACTTTGCATTCAACTTTGCCACGTTAAAAACACCTCCTTCTGGATTTCGCCTGCAATTGTGCAAGCAAGGATAACATATCTATTATAGCAAACTCTGCTCGACTTGTCAAGCATTTTTCTGTTTTTTTCGGAATTTTTTTTACAAAATTCCCGACCTTAAAACGCCATGCTGATGCCCAGCAGAAACAGAGCCGTTACGAGAACGGTCACCGCATACTGTGCCAGAATGGCAATCAGAACGAACCAGTAATTCGTACCGCCTGCCATTCGCAGCCGGTCTTTGGTCATGCCTTCGGGCAGCCCCTCCGCTCGGATTCTGTGCACTTTTCGCAAAACAAACCGATAATAAATATAATTGGAAAAGGCGAACAGCAATACCCGTACCGCAAAACTCAGATACATACAAATAATATGCATCGTGTGCAGGACGGTTTCATATGGCAGCAATGCTGTGCAGAACGATTGAATCTGTTCTGACATCACTTGCAGGAAATTGTTGTACATGCCGCCCATACCACCCATGCTGTCCATGCTTTGCTGCATGCTGTGCAGCTGGCTCAAAATCGAATCATTGTTGGTGACAAATGAATACAGTTCTGACGGCAAATCCAACAACAGCAACACGCTGATAATCAGAAATGTCATGCCCCACATTTTCCGGCTGGCAAAATACAGTTGCGGGAACACCGCACTGATTAAATTCATGGTGAGTTTCGAGCCAGTTTCTCGGAATTTCTTAAACGCCGGAACATAATAAATCGTATTCGTCCGCACGAAATTTGCAAGGTCTTCCAGCCGTTCCCCCTCATAGTCCTCATTCGGGTCTAATCCGCAGCAAATATCCTGTGCACTTTGCTGCCAAGTCTGCTGGTTTTGCTGTGCCGTTTGCTGCTGTCCGTTCTCCTCTAAAATCATGCCACAGTGTCCGCAGAACGCCTGATGCACAGGATTTTCCGTTCCGCAGCGAGGGCAGCGACGTGTTTCCGGTGCTGCCTCCGGTTCTGGTAATGGAATTTCGACCGGTTTCCAGCTTCCGCCGTTTTCGTGCAGATGCACATTGATGCAGTGCCCATAATGCTGCCAGCACGCCCGATGGTAAGGCGTTCCGCATTCTGGGCAAACAACAACATCATCTTCCGGATCGAATGGCTTTTGGCATACAAAACAGGATTGTCCGGTATAATCTGCCATAAAGCAATGCACTTCCTTTCCAATTCTGTTTCCACAGAATTTGATGGTAATTCCCCGTTTCTTATTTCTGGCTGGAAGATTTCAGCTTTTTCCACCGGAACACAAATACACCCGTTGCTGTTCCAGCGGTTACAAGCGTGAATACAATCACAGCAGTTACCAAATCTTTTGTGCTGAACTTAGAAGATTCCGTTTCTGTTTCTGCTTCTGTTGTCACCTGTGTGGTCGGTTCGGTGGTGTCGTCTGCTGCTGCCGCTGGCAGTCCCCAGCAGCCCAGCCCGAGGATGCCGGCACAAAGCCACGCTAACATTCGTTGTTTCATTGTTATTCCTCCGCTTTTCTTTTCCAGCCCTTGTAAGTCTTGTAAGGATAGTATAAAGAATACCGCACCAGATAAAACGTCCAGTGCGGTATCCTGTTTTCGCTTGCGTCTAATTACTTCTCTGCATTCGGGGTGGTATATGGTGCAATATGATGTGCCAGATATTCCGAATGAGTTTCATTCTTCTGAATCCGAACATTGTTATAAACATCCATACCTGTTCCGGCAGGAATCAGCTTACCAATGATAACATTTTCCTTCAAGCCATACAGCATATCGCTCTTACCACGGATTGCCGCATCGGTCAAAGCCTTTGTGGTTTCCTGGAAGGATGCTGCCGACAGGAAGCTGTCGGAGCTGGAGGATGCCTTGGTAATACCCTGCAGTACTGGTGCAGTGGTAACCAGTTCTACATCTGGTTCACCATTTGCCATCCGTTCCCGCAGTTCTTCGTTAATGGTTTCTACCTTCCGCTTATCAATCAGCGTGCCCGGCAGTAAGTAGCTGCTGCCAGATTCTTCAATCTTGACCTTCCGCAGCATCTGGCGTACGATAACTTCGATGTGCTTATCGTTGATATCAACACCTTGCAGACGGTAAACCTTCTGCACTTCGCTGATGATGTAGTCCTGTACAGCATGAACGCCCAGAACTGCCAGAATATCGCCCGGGAAGATGTTCCCTTCGGTCAGACGAGTACCCTTTTCGATTTCTTCGCCTTCCTTTACCCGAATCTTCAGGTTATAGTGAATCGGATAAGATTCCGATTCGCCAGTAGTCTGGTTGGTAACGAAAATGGTTCTTGCAGTCTTGATTTCTTCAATGTGTACCTTACCGGACAGACGAGCCAAAATGGCTGCATTCTTCGGGTGACGGCTTTCAAACAATTCTTCGACACGCGGCAAACCTTGTGTGATGTCTTCTGCCGATGCGATACCACCAGTATGGAATGTACGCATGGTCAGCTGTGTACCTGGTTCACCGATGGACTGTGCAGCGATAACGCCGACCGATTCACCCACGCAAACCAGATTGCCGTTTGCCAAGTTTGCACCGTAGCACTTTGCACAAACACCCTGCTTTGCATGGCAAGTCAGGACGGAACGAATCGAAATCCGTTCAATGCCAGCTCCGGTAATCTTCTTTGCATCACTTTCTGTGAGCATTTTATTCTTAGAAATCAGCAGTTCGCCGGTTTCCGGATCTCTCAGGTCTTCTACCAGATAACGACCTGCCAGACGTTCGCCGAGCGGTTCAATCATTTCATTGCCGTTGCTGATTTCATAAACTTCCAGACCTTCATTTGTGCCGCAATCCTGTTCCCGGATGATGACATCCTGCGAAACGTCTACCAGACGACGGGTCAGGTAACCAGAGTCAGCGGTACGCAATGCGGTATCTGCCAAGCCCTTTCTTGCACCTCGAGAGGAGATGAAGTATTCCAAGATGTTCAGACCTTCTCGGTAGTTGGAACGAATCGGCATTTCGATGGTCGCACCGGATGTATTGGCAATCAAGCCACGCATACCGGCAAGCTGACGAATCTGGCTGATACTACCACGAGCACCGGAGTCCGCCATCATGAAGATTGGGTTGTAACGATCCAAACCGTTTTGCAGAGCGGTGGTAACGTCATTGGTTGCACCGTTCCAGATTTCGATAAACCGCTTGGACTTTTCTGCTGCGGAGATATAACCGTATGCATATTCGTTGTTGATCTCTGCAACTTCTGCATCGGCTGCTGCAATGATGTCCTTCTTTTCCTTTGGAATGATGGCATCGCAAACTGCAACGGTAATGGCAGCCTTTGTGGAATACTTAAAGCCAGTTGCCTTGATCTTATCCAGCACTTCGGAAGTGGTCGTTGTGCCGTGAATCTTAATGCAACGGTCGATAATCTGACCCAGCTGCTTCTTGCCAACCAAGAACGCAATTTCCAGATCAAACTGATGCTTGGAATCTGTACGGTCTACATAGCCCAGATTCTGCGGAATGTTTTCGTTAAAGATCAGACGGCCAACGGTACAATCAATAATCTGAGAAACCCGCTTATCACCAATATCTCTGGTAATCCGTACTTTAATCTTTGCATGAATGGAAACATCGCCTTCATTGTAAGCCATGAGGGCTTCGTTGACATCCCGGAAAATCTTGCCTTCGCCCTTTTCGCCATCCTTTTCCATGGTCAGGTAATACGAACCCAGAACCATATCCTGTGTTGGAACCGCAACCGGACGACCGTCAGACGGCTTCAACAAGTTGTTTGCAGCCAGCATCAGGAATCTTGCTTCTGCCTGTGCTTCTGCGGACAGCGGCAGATGGACTGCCATTTGGTCGCCGTCGAAGTCTGCGTTAAATGCAGAGCATACCAACGGGTGCAGCTTCAGAGCACGACCTTCTACCAGTACCGGTTCAAATGCCTGAATACCCAGACGGTGCAGCGTAGGAGCACGGTTCAGCAGAACCGGATGTCCCTTGATGACATTTTCCAGTGCATCCCAAACTTCCGGAGAAGTCCGGTCTACCATCTTTCTGGCACTCTTAATATTTGCAATGACCTTGGTATCTACCAACCGCTTCAGAACGAACGGCTTGAACAGTTCCAATGCCATTTCCTTCGGCAAACCGCACTGATACATCCGCAGTTCCGGACCAACGACGATAACAGAACGACCGGAGTAGTCAACACGCTTACCGAGCAAGTTCTGACGGAATCGACCCTGCTTGCCCTTCAGCATATCAGACAGGGATTTCAGAGCACGGTTATTCGGGCCAGTAACAGGTCTGCCGTGTCTGCCATTGTCAATCAAAGCATCGACTGCTTCTTGCAGCATCCGCTTTTCGTTCCGGACAATGATGTCCGGTGCATCCAGTTCCAGCATCCGCTGCAACCGGTTGTTCCGGTTGATGACACGGCGGTACAAATCATTCAGGTCAGAGGTTGCATACCGTCCGCCATCCAGCATAACCATCGGACGAATGTCCGGCGGAATAACCGGAACAACGTCCAGAATCATCCATTCCGGACGGTTGCCGGACTGCCGGAAGGCTTCCACGATTTCCAGCCGCTTCAGCAGCTTCAACCGCTTCTGACCGGAATTCAGTCCAACCAGTTCTTCTTTCAATTCTTTGGAAAGTTCTTCCAAATCAATTTCACAGAGCAGCTTCTTAATGGCTTCTGCACCCATTGCTGCTTCAAATTCATCGCCGTACTTTTCCCGATAATTCAGATATTCCTTTTCGGTCAGGAGCTGCTTCTTAAACAGCTCCGTATTGCCTGGGTTCAGTACGATATATTTTGTGAAGTAGAGCACTTCTTCCAGTCTTTTCTGGGAGATTTCCAGCATCTGACCGATTCTGGACGGTGTTCCCTTGAAGTACCAGATATGAGAAACCGGAGCAGCCAGTTCAATATGCCCCATCCGTTCCCGGCGAACCTTTGCACGGGTTACTTCTACGCCGCAGCGGTCGCAGACTTTGCCCTTAAAACGAATCTTCTTGAACTTTCCGCAGTGACATTCCCAGTCCTTGGTTGGCCCAAAAATCCGTTCGCAGAACAAACCATCCCGTTCCGGTTTCTGTGTCCGGTAATTGATGGTTTCCGGGCGTGTTACCGCACCATAAGACCATTCCCGAATCCGTTCCGGTGAAGCAAGTCCAATTTTTATGGATTCAAATGTATTAAATTCCAAATTCGTACCCTCCTGTATTCTATCACGAGATTTTCATACATGGTAACTTGTTACATTTCGTCATCGTCAAACGGATAATCATCTGCATCATCCAGATAATCGTCTTCGTCTGTATCGTCAATATCCTCAAATGGAACATCCTCTGCATCCGGATCTCCATTTGCAATGGTCTTATCATCATCATAACCCATGCCGGCATCTTCCATATCCTTGGACATACCTTCATAGTTTGCAGTATCGGTGATGTCGTCATCACTTTCATACGAAACAACCTGTGCGGTGACATCGTCATCGAAGTTCGACCGCAAGTCAATTTCATTCTGTTCGCCATCCAATACCTTGACATCCAGACCCAGTGACTGCAATTCCTTAATCAGAACCTTAAAGGATTCCGGAATGCCCGGCTTCGGTACATTCTGACCCTTGACAATTGCTTCATAGGTTTCTACACGTCCAACGGTATCGTCAGATTTTACGGTCAGGATTTCTTGCAGGGTGTAAGCTGCACCGTATGCTTCCAGTGCCCAAACTTCCATTTCTCCGAATCTCTGACCGCCGAACTGTGCCTTACCACCCAACGGCTGCTGCGTAACCAGAGAGTACGGACCAACAGAACGAGCGTGAATCTTTTCGTCTACCAAGTGGTGGAGTTTCAGGTAGTGCATGTAACCAACGGTTACACGGTTATCAAACTTTTCACCAGTTCTGCCATCATACAGTGTGAACTTACCGTCTTCGCAGAATTCCAGTGCCTTCGGGTTGATGACCTTCTGCATCGGCTTCAGGTCGAACGGATCATTCCGATGCGGTTCGTTCCGGCGATTTGCTTCCCGGAAGCATTCTCGAATGTCATCTTCGTGTGCACCGTCAAAGACTGGTGTCATCACGTGCCAGCCCAGAGCCTTGGCAGCCATACCCAGATGCACTTCCAATACCTGACCGATGTTCATACGAGAAGGTACGCCCAACGGGTTCAGAACGATATCCAGCGGTGTGCCATCCGGCAGGAACGGCATATCTTCTTCCGGCAAAATGCGGGAAACGACACCCTTGTTACCGTGACGGCCTGCCATCTTATCGCCGACGGAGATTTTCCGCTTCTGAGCGATATAGCAGCGAACCAATTTATTGACACCAGCCGACAATTCATCACAATTCTCTCTGGTGAAGATTTTTACATCAATGATGATACCAGCTTCGCCGTGCGGTACTTTCAAAGAGTTATCCCGCACTTCCCGTGCCTTTTCGCCGAAGATCGCACGCAGCAGACGTTCTTCTGCGGTCAGTTCGGTTTCGCCCTTCGGGGTAACCTTACCAACCAGAATATCACCAGCGTGTACTTCTGCACCAATCCGGATAATACCGTTTTCATCCAAATCCTTCAGTGCATCGTCACCGACGTTCGGAATATCTCTGGTAATTTCTTCTGGGCCTAACTTGGTATCTCTGCATTCGATTTCATATTCTTCAATGTGAACGGAAGTGAAGATATCTTCCCGTACCAACCGTTCATTCAGCAGAACTGCATCTTCGTAGTTGTAACCTTCCCAGGTCATGAAGCCGATGAGGGCATTCTTACCCAGAGAGATTTCACCGTCAGAAGTAGACGGACCATCTGCCAGAACCTGTCCCTTTGTAACGTGTTCGCCAGCGTCTACAATCGGTCTTTGGTTGATGCAAGTACCCTGGTTGGAACGCTTGAACTTTTCGAGCTTAAAGGTCTGTTCCTTGTGGGTTTCATCCGACAGCAAGGTAATGGTGTCTGCGGAAACTGCCGTAATCACACCATCGCACGGTGCAAGCACACAAACGCCAGAGTCTACAGCTGCCTTGTATTCCATACCCGTTCCGACAAACGGCCGTTCGGTCTTGAGCAGCGGCACTGCCTGTCTTTGCATGTTAGAACCCATCAACGCACGGTTTGCGTCATCGTTTTCCAAGAACGGAATCATAGAAGTTGCGACAGAAACGACCATCTTCGGGGAAACATCCATAAAGTCAATGCGATCCTGTTCGACTTCCAAAATCTGTTCCCGATAACGAGCCGCAACCTTGCGATTTGCAAAGTGTCCGTCTTCGGTCAGCGGTTCGTTTGCCTGTGCAACAATGTAATTATCTTCTACGTCCGCAGTCATATAGACAACTTCGTCTGTTACAACGCCAGTTGCCTTGTCTACTCGCCGATACGGAGCTTCAATAAAGCCATATTCGTTGATTCTTGCGAATGTTGCCAGATAAGAAATCAAACCGATGTTCGGACCTTCTGGCGTTTCAATCGGGCACATTCTTCCGTAATGGCTATAATGTACGTCACGAACTTCAAATCCTGCACGATCTCTGGACAAACCGCCCGGACCCAATGCAGACAGACGACGCTTATGGGTCAATTCTGCCAGCGGGTTATTCTGATCCATGAACTGCGACAGCGGAGAAGAACCAAAGAATTCTTTAATTGCAGCAGTAATCGGACGGATATTCACCAAGCTCTGCGGTGTAATCACATCCATATCCTGTGCCTGAATGTTCATCCGTTCCCGAATGACCCGTTCCATTCTGGTGAAACCAATCCGGAACTGGTTCTGCAACAGTTCGCCAACAGAACGGATTCGACGGTTGCCCAAGTGGTCGATGTCGTCCACAGTACCAACGCCTTCGCAGAGGTTCAGGAAATAGCTGATGGTTGCATAGATATCATCCAGAATAATATGCTTCGGAACGAGTTCATCCAACCGCTTCTTCACCTGTTCTTCCACTTCTTCCGGTGTGGAGGAACTTTCGAGAATTTCTCTCAGAACAGAGAACGAAACCTTTTCGTTGATTTCATATTTGCTGATGTCAAACTGTACATACGGCTGCAGGTCAACCATGCCGTTACCGATGACCTTAACTTCACGCTGTACAAACCGGATAGCATTTTCTCCGGCTTCGGTGACATAATATTCTTTACATTCTACTGTCAGGAATGCAGCCTTTACACCAGCTTCCTGAATCTGTTCTGCCTGTTCGTAAGTCAGGGTCGTTCCTGCATCAAACAGCAGTTCGCCTGTCATTTCATTGATGACCGGACGGGACAGGGTATGTCCAGCCAGACGGCTTGCAATGCCCAGCTTCTTATTATACTTATACCGACCGAACCGGCACAAATCATACCGCTTTGCATCGAAGAACAGATTGTTCAAGTGGGTCAGGGAGCTTTCCACCGTCGGCGGTTCGCCCGGACGCAGCTTCTTATAAACATCCAGCAATGCATCTTCGGTATTCTTGGTGCTGTCCTTTTGCAGAATGGTCTGCCGCAGACGTTCATCATCCCCGAACATTTCATAGATTTCTTCGTCTGTTCCGATACCGATTGCACGGATAAAGGTTGTCAGTGCAATCTTCCGGTTCTTATCAATCCGGACATAGATGACATCGTTGGAATCCATTTCATATTCCAGCCATGCACCACGGTTCGGAATGACAGTGGTCTTAAACAAATCCTTACCGGTGCGGTCTTTTTCAGAAGCGTAATAAACGCCCGGAGAACGAACCAACTGCGAAACGATGACACGTTCTGCACCATTGATGACGAACGTACCGCTTTCGGTCATGAGCGGGAAGTCGCCCATATAGATTTCGCTTTCCTTGACCTCGCCGGTTTCCTTATTCCAGAGGGTCGCCGTCACACGCAGTGCGGCAGCATAGGTTGCATCCTGCTCCTTGCATTCTGCAATGGTATACTTCGGCTTTTCATCAATCCGGTAATCAATAAAGTTCAGAACCAGATTGCCGTTGTAGTCTGTGATAGAAGAAACGTCCCGGAAGACTTCCTTTAAGCCTTCCTCCCGAAACCAGCGGTACGAATTTTTCTGTACTTCGATCAGGTTCGGCATTTCCAGCACTTCGTTGATTTTCCCGAAGTTCATTCTGACATTTTTTCCACACTGCTTTGGCGTCACATTCACCATAGGCGAAAAAACCTCCTTCGTTATAATCGAAAAAATTAGCACCTGTAAGCAGAAATGAAAAATTTTTCGTATTTTTCGATTTTCTCTTGACAGGCGGGAAAGGATATGGTATACTATTAGTTTTTGCGTATGCCACCCTTGTGGCACTACGATACATTTTATTATTCTATAATATCCTAAGAGGTTTGTCAAGTAGTTTTTTTAAATTTTACAGATTTTTAAAAATATTTTGAGAATTCCCCGTATCCATCCCGAAAATCTCGTGCACATTTCGGCTTTTTGATGGCTGGATGAGAGAATTTTTGCAGAATACCAAAAAATCACCCCCACAAGCAGTTTCAAAAAATTTTAAGAAACCCCTTGACAAATCGATAAAAATAGTGTACTATGTTGATAGTGCACTAATTCACACGGTCACAAAAAGCCGTACATCCTTCTGAAAGGAGGCATTTTGGATGGAGTTTCAAAACAACTACCCCATCTACCTGCAAATTGCAGATGACATCAAACGGCGGATTGTCATCGGTGAGCTGCATCCCGGTGACAAGCTGCCCTCCAACACCGATTTGGCGGTTGCTTATACCGTCAACCCCAACACAGTACAGCGAATTTACCGACAACTGGAAGTGGAAGGCATCACTTTCACTCGCCGAGGCGTGGGGACGTTCCTGAGCGAAGACCCCAAACTTGCGGAACGGTTACGCAATACCATCTTGGAACAGGAAGTGACTGCTTTCCTGAAAAAAATGCAGCAATATCATTTTTCAAAGGCTGCACTCTTTACAGCCATAGAACAGCAGTTGGAACAAGCGGAAAAAAAGGAAGAAACAGAAACAACAGACAAAAACTAAACCAAAAGGAGCAAAGGGATTATGTTAACATTTGAACATGTCAGAAAAAATTATGACAGCAAACGGGTGCTGGAGGATTGCAGCATTTCGTTTGAGCCGGGAAAGGTGTATGCCCTCGTGGGGCCAAACGGCACCGGCAAAAGCACCCTGATGAAAGCAGCTGCCGGACTGGTAAAAATCAACGGCGGCACGCTCACCTACAAGGGGCAGCCAATCGGAACAGAGAGCAAGAAACACATTGCTTATATGTCCACCGAACCATTCTATTATGACTATATGCGGATTCGGGATGTCAAGGCATTTCACAAGGATTTCTTTGCGGACTTTGACGCAGATTTATTCGACCGCCTGCTTACATTTATGGAGCTAACACCGGATTTGAAGATACGGGCGTTGTCCTCCGGTATGGCTGCGAAGCTGAAAATTGCAGTGACGCTCTCCAGACGAGCAGAAGTCATCATGCTGGATGAACCGCTGAACGGCATCGACCTCATCGGACGGGATCAAATCATCCACACCATCATTCAGGCAACCGGAAACGGTGCAACTTTCATCATCTCCAGCCACTTGTTCGATGAATTAGAGCCAATTGTGGACAATGTTGTCATGATGAAAGGCGGCAAGGTCATCTTGGAAGGCGAACTGGAAGCCATCCGTGCGGAACACGGCAAATCCATTTCCGACTTGTATCGGGAAATTTATGCGGATACAGCCGTTCCGCAGTTTTAAACAAAAAAATAGAACCATCATTCCACAACGCTTACAAAAATAAGGAGGATTTTCCATTATGGGAAACGTATTAAAATATGAAATCAAAAAGTCCAGATTCATGATGCTGATTGTCGGCATTATCATCGGCTGTCTGGAAATTGCGTACTTAATCGGTTTTTTCGGATTCAAATTTGCACAGAACGAAAAGTTGAACGACATCTTTACCAGCATCTGGGCACTTTCCACTGTCCTGCTCATCGTTGCCGCCTGCTGTTCCATGCTTGCCGGAGCACTATACAGTGTTCTGCTGTACAACAGTGACATCCGGAAAAAGTCCGGTTATATGTTGTTTTTAACCCCAACCCCCACTTGGCAATGGATTCTTGCAAAAATCCTGATGGGGCTTCTTGCAACCGCCGTTCTGGTTGTTGTCTTTGCCGTTCTGGGAATTGCTGACATTCTGTTGTTCATTCCGGAATTGGATGACACTTCCTTCATCGGGCAACTTCTGATTCCACTGCGGGATATGTTCTTTGACAACATCGGTACAATGGTTCTGTTCCTGCTGAACATGATCTTACAGATCGTTGTGATGATCACCACCATTTATCTGGCAATTTCCATGTCCAAAACCTTATTGGGCAACAAGAAAATCGGTACATTTGTTGCATTCGTTTTCTGGATTGCGTTGGAAATTTTACAGTCTGCCATCAGCAGTTTGTTTACACTGTTATCCAATGGGTTGTTCTCCATCAGCATTGACATGAGCGAAAACGGTCTGGTCTATAATCTGGATACCGCTGTTCCGTTTCTGCTGGCAGCAATGGCATTGAATCTGGTGTTTGCTGGTGTTTGCTATGGTGTTACCGTTCATCTGACCGATAAGAAAATGAGTTTCTAACCCTCTCGTTTTTTGCAAATTCTGTAAACGGATATGAACATGAAAAAATCCCCTTGCTTTTCAAGCAGGGGGATTTTTATTTGATTCTTAGAAAAAACTTATGCGTACGGTTCGGCAAAATCGCTTCGCTTTTTGCCTTTATGCTGTTCGCCGGTGGTTGCGTTGTCCGAATTGCCTATGAATCTTTCTTAGATTCCAGTTTACAGGAATTTTTTATGTTTCTAGAATGGCGAACAGCATTTACCAGCTTCTCTTAGATTCTTGTTACTGCTTATTATCCACTCTCTGCAGGGGGCAGCTTTGCCCCCTGCACCCCTCGCCGAGCTGAGCCAGCTCGACCGCAGTTCGCCTGCGGCGGAGTTAATTGCTTTCTTCTGCAGCTTTTCGCAGCAGTGCAATTTCTGCTGCATATCCAGCATCATCATTCGGTGTTTCCAGAATGAACGGCAACTGTTTCAAAACTGGATGCCGAACAACCGCTTTCAAGGCTTCCAATCCAATATAACCTTGTCCAATCTTCTGATGGCGGTCTTTATGTGCTCCCAATGGGTTCATACTGTCGTTTAAGTGTACTGCATACAGACGATGCAAGCCGATTGTCTTGTCGAACTCTTCCAATACGGCTTCCAGATTTCCGGCAATATCATAACCGCCATCCCAGATATGACAGGTATCCAGACACACACCCATTTTCTCTTGCAAGTGTACGCTGTCTAAAATTGCCCGCAGTTCTGAAAAGTTTCTGCCGACTTCACTGCCCTTTCCTGCCATTGTTTCCAGCAGAACGGTCGTGGTCTGCTCCGGAAATAGCACTTCGTTCAGCGTTTCTGCAATCTGTGCAATTCCCACTTCTTCACCCTGTTTCACATGGCTGCCGGGATGAAAATTATAATACTGATTCGGTGTGTATTCCATTCGCTGCAAGTCATCTGCCAGCATATCTTTCCCAAACTGCCGAATGCTGGGGTCAGCGGAACACAAATTCATGGTATACGGTGCGTGTGCAACGAGATGTTGCAGGTCATGTTCTGCTGCATACGCTAAAAATGCAGCAACATCTTCTTTCTGAATCGGCTTTGCTTTTCCGCCCCGTGGATTTCGTGTAAAGAAAGCAAATGTCGTTGCACCCAAGGCAACTGCGTGTTTTCCCATCTCCAGATAGCCCTTTGACGATGGTAAATGGCATCCAATTCGCAGCATATTTATTCCCCCTGTTCGGTCGTTTGTTCTGTGGTTTCCGGTGTTTCAGATACTGGCTTGTCTGCTGGCGGTTCGGTGTTGTCCAAATCCGTCATAATCTCTTCCAGTACCTTTTTTGCATATTCATAATATTCCTGCATCACCGCTTCGCTCTTATAACCCTCTGTTGGTTTCCGCAGACTCAAGCATAAATCTCTGTCCAGCCGCCCTTCCGAATAGCCGATTTTCTGTGCAAAATCTGTATACCGCAGATAATACCCATATTCTCGGATGTGAGAATCCTCCGGATACAGCTGCTCTAAATTCACGAGTGTATCTTCAGCGGAAATGTAGTCATTCGCCTTTGCATCCGTCAGGAGCATGACACCTTCCGGCATCTGCATTTGTGTCGAAAGTTTAGTGGCGTTGGCAGTATAATAGTCCATATTGTCAATGTCATCCGACACGGGAATACAATAAATGCTAACAGTGACTTTTCTATCTCCGTTTTCATCATCTACGAACTGCTCTAGATAGGTTTGCAGTTCTGCGGATTTCTTTTGCAATTCCTCGTTATCGGTCAAGACCATTAAAACGAAATCCGGCTTGACTTTGGTCAGCTGGTCATATGCCAGATAGCCAAAAAGCAATACCAATACAATGGTAATCCCCAGCCACCATTTATTATGGTAAAAAAAGTTGGAAATTCGCTTGCCGAGCGGCATTTTTTTCTTTTCAGGATGTTCTTCTGCAATCCGATCGCTTTCGGTAATCACACCCTGTTTCAGGCGAATCAGTTCAATGCGGTCTTGCTGAATTTTTTTCTCATAGGCTTCTTTTTCTCGTTTTTCCTGCTCTGCAAGCTGTGCCTGCATCGCAGCTTCACGGGCTTCTTCCTGCTGCTGTTCTTTCGCATCAATCTCCCGCATGGTTTTGAGAAAACTTTTGCCTTTTTCTTTTTTCTTCTTTCCGGTGGGAGCAGTGGTTTCCTGCTCTGGCGTTGTTTGCTTCGGGGTTTCTTCTGCCATAAAAGACTCCTTTTTTCCTGTAATGATTCATTCTCATCTCATATAAGCACAAAGGGGTGTCCCGTTTTCCGATGACACCCCTTCTGTTTTTCTGCATCTTTCTTTTTTTGCAGCTTATGCTTCGGTCGTTTCCGCTACTTCGTCTGCATCTTCTTCCGATTCCTGTCCATTCTTCGGCAGTGGTCGCATGGTCGGGAACAGCAGAACGTCCCGAATGGAAGCACTGTCGGTCAACAGCATTACCAGACGGTCTAACCCTAAGCCCAGACCACCCGTTGGCGGCAGACCATATTCCAATGCATTTACGAAATCTTCGTCTACTTCCCCAGTCATATCGCCCAGTTCCCGTCTTGCAGCAACCTGTGCTTCAAACCGCTGCTTCTGGTCAATCGGGTCATTCAATTCAGAGAATGCATTGCCCATTTCTCTTGCATAGATGAAGTATTCAAACCGTTCTGTAAATGCCGGTTCGCTTGGCTTCCGCTTTGCCAGCGGTGAATTTTCAACCGGATAATCATAAATAATAGTCGGCTGAATCAGGTTTTCTTCTACGAATGCATCAAAGAATGCAATCAAGACATGACCCTTGGTAGCGTGTTCGCCTTCTTCGACTTCCACGCCTTTTTCCTTGGCACAAGCTCTTGCAGCTTCGTCGCTGTCCCATTCGTAGTAATCGACGCCAGCATACTTCTTGACTGCTTCAACCATCGTCAATCGTTCCCACGGTTCGCCCAGTGCGATTTCAACGCCCTGATACAGAATATGGTCACTGCCGCAAATGGTCTTTGCCAGTGTCCGGTACATATCTTCGATCAGATCCATCATACCCTTATAATCAGTATATGCCTGATACATTTCAATGGATGTAAATTCCGGATTGTGAGATGGATCCATGCCCTCGTTCCGGAAAATTCTGCCGACTTCATAAACCCGTTCAAATCCGCCAACAATCAGCTTCTTCAAGTTCAGTTCGGTTTCAATCCGCAGGAACATATCCATATCCAGTGTATTGTGATGGGTCACGAACGGTCTTGCCGCAGCAGCAATCTGTAATGGCAGCAGAACTGGTGTTTCTACTTCTACATAGCCAATATTGTCCAGATAATTCCGGATTTCCCGCAGAATCTTGCTTCTGATCACAAACGTGTTCTTGACTTCCGGATTAACAATCAAGTCCAGATACCGCTTCCGGTAACGGGTATCCTGATCCTTCAGACCGTGCCACTTTTCCGGCAACTGCAACAGTGCCTTGGAAAGCAGAGTAATTTCCTGTGCATGAATGGAAATTTCGCCCTTCTTCGTCCGGAATACAAAGCCCTTGACACCGACAATATCACCGATGTCCCACTTCTTAAATTCCTTGAATGCTTCCTTGCCACCGATGTCGTTCATCCGGACATAGACCTGAATTCGGTCAGAGCCGTCCCGTACATCAATGAAGTTTGCACGTCCCATATCTCTCCAGCTCATGATTCTGCCGGCGATGGAAACGATTTGTTCCTTGAGCGGTTCTAAGCTTGCCTGAAAAGCTTCCTCGTCACCGTTTGCAGCTTCTTTCAGACGGGCTTCGGTTGCTTCATAGTCTGCCTTGAGATCTGCTGCGTGTGCAGTGACATCATACTTTGTAATGGTGAATGGGTCGTTGCCAGCTGCCTGTAATTCAGCCAGCTTGTCCATCCGAATCTTCTTTAAAATGTTAATATCCTGTTCGGTTTCCGCTGCTGCGTTCTGCTGCGGATTCTGCTGTTGTGCCATGTAAGATCCTCCACTTTTAAATTACCGACAACTTACTTGCCGATTTCCAGCACCTCAAAGAGCAATGTGCCAACTGGTGCAAATACCTGAAATGTTTCGCCAACCTTCTTCTTGAGGGCAGCTTTTCCGATCGGAGAGTCGTCCGAAATCTTATGTTCTGCAAAATTTGCTTCGTTGCTGCTGACAATCTGCCAGGTTTCTACTTTTCCGCTCTGGAAGTTTTTCAGCTTGATGGTAGAGCCCAGACCAACTTCATCCAAGGAAATGCTGTCATCGTCTACGACTTCGCAGTTATCCAAGGTATACTGGATTTCCTTGATCTGTGCTTCGAGAATTGCCTGTTCGTTCTTCGCTTCATCATATTCAGCGTTTTCAGAAAGGTCGCCCTGTGCACGAGCTTCTTTCAGTTTCTGTGCCATTTCCGCACGTTTTACGCCAACCAGATAATCCAGTTCTTCTTTCAGTTTGTCATAACCGCTTTTTGAAATCTGTTTCATTGCCATACTGCATGACTCCTTTTATTCCTGATAATGGTTCTCATTCCCATTCGCCGATTCCTACGGGAATCTGCGAAAAATACAACCTTTATTATACTGTATTTCCGTTGAATTGTCAAGGGCTGGTGTGGGCGTTTGAAAAAGCATCTGCTTTCGTTCTTGGAAAGGCTGTCTGCATCTGATTGCTTGACAAGACATCCGATTTATGCTATATTTTTCATGATTTCCAATCCAATTCTGATGAAAGGAGCGTTCTTCATGCATTTCTTTTCCCACAAAAAGTCCATTCTACCGCTGCCGGACGGCTGCACGCCGGAACAAATCCAAATCGAATCCAGCATTTGCACCGGCGAAACCACCATTGGTTTTTACGATGCCACCGAAAAGAAATTACGGTATGCAGAACTGGTAAAAACACCAGCAGACATTGCCGCTTTCTATGCACGATATGGACTCACACCGCCTGACCACTCGTAAGAAAAAGACTGCCGCTTTTCGTTCCCTGCGACAGTCTTTTTCTATTTCGATGTTTCTGTATGTTCAGAACTTACTTCTGTAATGTTCCGCTGGACAGGGCTTTCAGATAAGCATTGATAAAGCCATCCAAATCGCCATCCATAACCGCTTGAATGTTTCCGTTTTCAAAGCTGGTGCGGTGGTCTTTTGCCAGTGTATATGGCATGAATACATAAGACCGAATCTGTGCACCCCATGCAATTTCTTTCTGTACGCCCTTAATGTCGGCGATTTTATCAAGGTGTTCCCGTTCCTTGATTTCCACCAACTTGGACTTCAACATCTTCATTGCATATTCCTTGTTCTGGAACTGGCTTCTCTGTGTCTGACAGGAAACAACAATGCCCGTTGGCAAGTGCGTCAACCGAACCGCAGAACTGGTCTTGTTGATGTGCTGACCGCCCGCACCGCTGGAACGGAATACATCCATCTTAATATCTTCCGGACGAATGTCTACTTCCATGTTGTCATCAATTTCCGGCATGACTTCCACTGCGGAGAACGAAGTGTGCCGTCTGCCGGAGGCATCGAACGGAGATACCCGAACCAGACGATGCACACCCGATTCTGACTTCAGGAATCCATAGGCATTTTCACCCTCAATCAAAATGGAAGCACTCTTCAAGCCGGCTTCATCGCCATCCAGATAATCCAGTGTCGTTACCTTGAAATGATGCCGTTCTGCCCAGCGGTTGTACATCCGGTAGAGCATTTCTGCCCAGTCCTGTGCTTCTGTCCCGCCTGCTCCGGCGTGGAACGTCAAAATCGCATTGGAGTGGTCATATTCTCCGGTGAGCAGAGATGCCAATTTCATTTCTTCCAGCTTCTTAATAAAAGCGTCGCATTCTGCATTCATATCCGGTGTGCTTTCTGTTTCGCCCTCTTCGAGAGAAAGTTCAATCAGCGTAATAATATCTTCCAGTTCCGACTGCATCTTCTTATAGGAATTGATGCGGTTTTCCAGTGTCTTGGATTCCTGCAACACTTTCTGAGAATGCTCCAGATCATCCCAAAATCCTTCTTTTGCAATTTCTTCCTGTAATGTATTGTAGCGTTCCGTTGCAGCTGCAACGCCCAATACTTCGTACAACTCATCCATATCTTTTTGATAGTCGGACATGGTTACACGCAATTCATCTAATAAAACCATAGTGTCAACCTCTCTTTTCAAATCACTCAAATAAACCGTTTGTGCTTACACATACAATTTTTATTATACTATAAATTCGTGTCAATTGCAATGGTTTTCGGAAAATATTCAGAAATTTGAAGCATGATTGGCAATCTTGCCGACTGTGTCACCGGTGTGGCACAGGCAATGAAGCTGACCATGGATTCCGATTTGCAGTATCAGCTTGACGGCATTTCCGGTGCGGTTTTGAGCCGTGATGCAAACGGCTCGGTGGTAAATAACTACTATAATGACAACAGCCGCACAGTGCATCAGACCAACAATAGTCCGAAAGCACTGTCACGGCTGGAGATTTATCGACTTACGAAGAATGCGGTGAAGCAGTAATGGGGCGGAGTTTGTTGCCTTGCAAACTGGAATTTGTGACACTACACCATCAACTAATATATCACTATATTCGTTTATTCATTTGTTTATTTATCTCATTACAGTAACTGTAAAAATCAGAAATTTCCCCCGATTCTTCTAACCTTTTATAAAATGTATGCCACTCACGACCATTTGAATATAACATGATTCCATCTTTTATGATTTCTGCGAACTGCTCATAATTATTTGAAATTTTAAATTCATCTTGTGCCAAATAATGATGATTATAAGTTACGGAAAATGTGGTTTTATCATCAATTATTACAATATATTCATAAAAATTGGTATCACAGCGTGCTATTCCGTCAAGAACACAATATATTTCTGTTATAAATATACCGTTTTCCTCATCATAAACACCATAAGCCCAACTAATATTATTATATCCAATAGAATTGCTTGAAGGACAAATAGGTCTTAGAAAATCAAGCATTATTCCTCTTGTTTTATCATTGGTCAAAGTAAATTTAAACATTTTCTATTTCTCCATAAATTCCGATTTATCGGGCTGTCATGCCCTACAGCATATCCCCAATTATATCACATTCCACTCTCAAAAGTCAATGAAAGGAGCTGAAATTTTGTTTTTCTCATCGGAAAATATTCAGAATTTTCGCTGTTTTCCACAGATTCCACCCCCTGTTTTCCCCCGCAAAAAAATTTTTTTGCACAATGGGATTTTTCAGCGGGTTCCATTGTTATTAGGGTGAAGTACTTCTGAATCCCACAAAAGGAGATGAACAACATGGACAAATCCACATTTCAACAGAAACTCCAACAATACAAAGACATGGTTTACCGCATTGCCTATACCTATCTCCGCAACACCGCTGATGCAGAAGATGTATCACAAGAAACATTCCTGAAATTCTACCAACTATCCAAGCCCTTCACAGATGCTGGTCTGGAAAAGGCGTGGCTGATTCGAGTGACCCTCAACGCCTGCCATAACCTCCGGAAATCCGTCTGGTACAACCGGAGAGCAGACTATAAAGAAATTCCGGAGCTGTTCTCCGACCCCACCGACCACCTGCTCTATGAAGAAGTATTTGCACTGCCGGAACGATACCGCATTGTCATCTTGCTCTATTATTACGAGGAATATTCCATTCAAGAGATTGCCGACCTGACTGGCCGTAAAATCTCAACCATTCAAACGCAGCTTGCCCGTGCCAGAAAGAAATTAAAATTGGCACTCACGGAACAAGGGAGGGATTTTTATGAACAAGAATCGTTATCAGCAAATTATGAATCGCATTCAAATGCCGGAACGCTGTGAACAGGCGATTCTAGAACAAATTGCACACAACGCCAGCCCCGTTCCAACTCGCAGAACTTGGAAACGTAACGTGATTGCTGGTGTTGCGATTGCCGCTTGCATAAGCGTCATCGGTATGGTTTCTGTTTCTGCCATTCAGGGCACAAACTGGATTCATCAGCTGTTCCCGAACAGCAGCGATGATGCAGCAACCGCACAATATGCATCGCAGCAAGCTGGAAATGTTTCTGCTTTTTCCGCCGATTTGGACGATTTGGACGCAGAACTGATTGCCGCCTTTGCAGATGAATCCAACTTATATTACGCCGTTCATCTGACCCCCAAAACAGAGAACCCAGAAAAATATACCGACCGATTCACCATTTCCCAAACCGGAACATTCTGGTTCAATGGCGAAACAAACACCGATTTTTTGCAAGGCAGTGCTTCGGAAACTCGACCGGACGGAGATGGCTATTTATTTACCAACAAGATTCATCTGGACAGCGGCACATGGGAAAACCACATGACCTATCAGGCAGAAATGCAGGCAATCTTATATGAGGGCGAACAATACGAAACGCTCAAGCAAAACTTCGGTACGATTGGCACGATTTCCATCACCATCGATTTGCAGAACAAACCACAGACCAGTGTTTACACTGCTTCCGGAACGTGGAACAATGCAAGTGGTTTTCTCAATGTCGAACAAGTTGTCTTACAACCGCTGACACTGACCATTGACGGCACAGCAGACAATCAAACCAACTCCGCAAAACAAGTATCGGTCATCTTGAAAGACGGCAGCACTGTTGCTGGAGAATACATGACAAGCGGTTATCGCAATCATGGCATTGTCACTGAAGACCTGACACAGGTAGAACAATTCCTCTATCTGGAAAAGCCCATTGACCCAACCGCAGCCACTGCCATTCAAATGGATGATGTCACCATTCCACTGACTGCCAAAGCAGACAATACCATTCTTGACCCTGCTTCTATGGTAGCGACTATTTCCAATTTCACGACGACAGGCATGGATGACTTTACCGTCACACCGCTTGGTGTGCTCAGCGATGGAACAAATCTTGCAATGGTGCTGAATCTTGCTCCAAATCAGCCGGATATGTTGCCGGAAGAAACAATGTTTATCATTGATGTATGCAGCTTGAGCATCGACAACAAGCCTCTTTCTGAATTGCTAAGCTCTGAATCGCTGAACACGGTGTATGCCTATTCTGAACAGCAAACAGATGGTACTTATACTTTCACCTGCAAAATACAGATGGATGCATTTTTGAACCAGCAAGCAGATGTAGCATTTGCCCTGAAAACGTCTGACGACAGCACGCTTGGCACAGTTGCATTCCACTTGGACAACATCCAGACCATTCCGAGTGTCACCTATACTGCGGATGGCATTTGGAAACACTATGTTGAAATTCAAAAGACTTATCAAGTTTTCCATATTCAGCAAGTCACCTGCTATCCTTCTCATATCAAACTGGCTGGAAAAATGGATAGAGATCTTGTAACACAGCCAGAATCCGTTTCTGTGATTTTAGCAGACGGTACAATCGTATCCGCCGTTGATTTACAGAGCGGAAAAGGTGGATTATCTGCCGGATACGGCGTTTCTCACAATCTGGATGGCACAGGATGGTTGGAATTTGACCTCCCCCAGCCGATTGACCCGAACGCTGTTACTTATCTCAAAGTTGACCAAACGATTATCCCATTAACAGCAGCAGAATAACAGCTGTTTTACTTTCTCATCTTTCTCCATTTATTTTTCATTCGCAGCCCTGCAATTTTATTTGTGGGGCTGTGTTTTTTTCAGCTGCAAACTTACTTTCGACAGCATTTTCCCCTGCTCTGTGCTATAATCAAAAGACAGGCGGTGATTGCAATGCAAGTCATTTATGTCGACGTTTTGCTTTTCTTCAACTTCTGTGTCAACTATTTTCTTCTGCGGGGAACGGCATTTCTCACGCACACCCCTTGCCGGATTCCACGCTGCCTGCTCAGTGCGTTGCTGGGCAGTTTCTCGGCTCTGGTCATCCTCCTGCCGCCCCTGCCCTTGGCAGTCAACCTATTGATTCGGCTGGGAACAGCTGCCGGTATGAACGGGCTGCTTTGCTTCGGGCTTTCTCGCCGAACGATGCTGCGGCAAACCATTTGGTTTTTCTGTTGCAGTATGCTCTTCGCAGGCTTTCTGATGGTTCTTCAGCAGAGCACCAACAGCCGCCGGATTTTTCTGGGCAATCAATGCTTTTACTTGCAGCTTTCCCTTCCAGCCTGCATTTTCTGCACGCTATTGGCATATGGGATTCTGCGACTCTGGCATGCTGTTCGGATGCGATGCCGACACACCGATGTTCCCTATCGGGTCTATATTCGCATCGGCTCAGAAACTCGGATACAAACGGGGCTGGCAGATACCGGAAACAACTTGGTTGACCCATACAGCGGCTTGCCCATCATTGTTTGCAGCCGACAGGCATTTTCTGACCTGCTGCCGCAATGCCAGAAAAAACAGCGGCACTACCACTATGTTCCCTATGGGACAGTATCCGGCACAAGTTTGATGCCGGTTTTTCAGGCGGATGAAGTGCTGCTGCAAAACGAAACAACAGGAGCAAGACAGCAGGTTGCTGCACGCATTGGGTTAGCAGATGCACAGGAGCAGGCAATTTTTCACCCCAACCTCCTGCAAACGATTTAACGGTCTATGTGCGTAGAAAGGAGTTTGCCTTATGAAATCTTTGCTGCAATTTTTGCGGCAGCTGCAATTCTGGCTTTGTCCGGGACAGATGCACTACATTCACGGAGCGGATACGCTACCGCCGCCGCTCTCTGCTCCGGAGGAACGGGCGATGTTGGAGGCACTGGCAAACGGCAACACGGATGCCCGAGAACAGCTCATTGTCCACAATCTCCGGTTGGTGGTCTACATTGCAAAGAAATTTGAATCCACTGGCATTGGTTTGGAAGACCTGATTTCCATTGGTACGATCGGGCTGATTAAAGCGGTGAACACCTTCTGCCCCACGAAGAAAATCAAACTTGCAACCTATGCTTCCCGTTGCATTGAAAATGAAATTCTGATGTTCCTGCGAAAGGCAACACAATATCGAGGAGAAGTTTCCATTGATGAACCGTTGAACATTGACTGGGATGGAAACGAACTGCTGCTCTCGGATATTCTGGGAACAGATGCCGATGTGGTCAGCCGAAACATCGAACAGGAATCGGAACGGGAACTGCTTCGTTCTGCGGTTTCAGAACTGGGCACACGGGAACGGGAAATCATGGAATTGCGGTTTGGGCTGGTGGATGGAAAAGAAAAGACACAAAAAGAAGTTGCTCAGGCAATCGGGATTTCACAGTCTTACATCTCCCGTCTGGAAAAAAAAATCATCCGAAAACTGAGAGGCACATTACAACAATTCAACCAATAACCAACAAAAAACCGCTGTACATCGTTCTGATGTACAGCGGCATTTTTATGTGTTTTGTTTTATTTCCTTTTTCAAAGAAGGAAAACCAATTACTTTACCAGTTCATCCGATGTGCCCGGACCCAAATCTGCTACAAGGAGCAATACAAACCGTATCAGCTTTGTGGCATCATCTTCATTTACGGCACCTGATACTTCTGTTACATCCGCATTGACCAATGCATTGTCAGACAGTGTTACCAGAGTAGCCAGATACTTATTCAGCTTAATGGCATCTCGCAGGTCTACGACGCCATCCAAGTTAACATCGCCATAGAACGGTTCAAATTTTTCTGTTGTAGTGGTTGTAGTCGTTGCCTGTGTAGTCGTTGTGGTTGCCTTAGCAGTTGTAGTAGTAGCCTTTGTTGTAGTCGTTGTGGTCGTTGTAGTAGTAGTGGTAGTCGTTGTAGTTGCTGTGGTGTCTGCCGGATTAACGGTTACATTAACGGTATCCTTCTGACCCTTCGGTGTTTCAACATTGATGACAACGGTTCCTGCACCAACACCGGTAACATTACCATCCTTGTCAACCGTTGCAATGGTTGGATCTTCAGAAGTAAAGGTGCAGCCATCAACATTTGTCGAAATCTTTCTGGTATCGCCAACCTTGATGATCATATTCTTCGGGTTCACGCTCAGATCCTTTTCAAACAAGTCTTCCTTGGCAGTATTCTTTTTGTTGTCAACATCATAGTAAGCAGAAACGCTCTTGAGGTTGACAGAAGTTACTTCCTTGCCTTCGTTGTTATCTGCATAGTACAAAGCGATAGAGAAGTGGTCGCCTTCCTTTTCGGTGCTAACCTTGTTCAAGAGAGACATAATTGTACCATCTTCGCCAAGGGTAACATTTGCAACGTCGGTCGGCATAATCCACATATAAGTGTATTCATGATTCTTATCATCGGATTTTACCAATGCGATAGAACCAGCCTGATACCAATAATCGCTTGCCTTGTCAACAACAGTAGTACCATTGCCCAATACGAGCTGTCTTGCATCGACCTTGCTGTCCAGTGTAAATTCAATTGCATAAACATCGGCAGTCGTTTCATAAGTCATACCGAGGTCAGAATACAGGATTTCCAACGGGTCATCACCGGTCTTCAGTTCCTTGTTAATGGTGAGTTCCTTTGTCTGGCTCTTATACGGGAAGGTCAATTCTTCGGTATAAGTCAGCATTGCACTGTCGATATCCAGAGATTCCAGCGGTGTGTATTCTTCTGCTTCGATTTCACCGTACCACAACTGGAACGAAATGGTCTTGCCGGAAGCAGCATCTGCATACTGTTTCACATCTTCCGGAACGTCCCAAGTTACCTGTACATAGTCGCCAAAGCTCTGTTCTTTCAGGTCTTTTCCGTTCTGAATCTGTACCAGACCATTTTCTGTATCTGGAGAACCAATCTTGTAACCAACATTTTCGAGGTTCTTTGCAACATCATCATAGGTATCTGCACCGATATCATTGTACCAGTAACCAGCATTTCCATCTTTCTTGAAGCCTGCCAGAGAATCATCGGTTACGTTACCGGCTTCATCTCTACCAATCTTTGCCTTTGCCTTTTCGGTATCTGCCGGAGTGCCTGCATTTACATTCAGACCGCCGCCGTACATAATCCGAGTTACATTCTGGTTATCCTTTGCACGCATTACAACGGTCAAAGCTTCCGGTGTGATCTTTGTGGTTTCATCGCCAGAACCAATTCCGAAATCGTCATAAGAGAACTTATGGCTGTTCATCGGGTCGCCGTTCTTCCGAATGGTTGCTTCGGAATTTTCATCGCCATACTTGTCAAGATAACCATCTTCGCTGTAGTCCGCACCCTTCGGGCTTGGTGTCAGGGTAATGGTATCTGTTCCATACTGTTCCTTTGCCAGCTTCTTCAGGTCATCAGCATTCAGCTTCTTCGTAATGGTGGATTTTACAGTTGCTGTACCATCCTTATTATCAACGAACGAGTAGTTACTGCTCTGTTCATTCTTACTGCTATAGAAGCCGCCTTCACCGGTATTCGGGAACTGTGCTTCCTTGTCCGGATTGTCTGGGTTCGGATTATCCGGATCAACTGGCTTTGTGCCGTTGCTGGTGTCAGAAGTGCCGTTTACCGTAATGGAGGTCAAGGTAACCGGAATCTTAGTTTCACCGTTTGCCGCATAACAATTCTGGAATTCGAGGTGACGGTCAGAATGCCACTTTTCATCGATGCAGTAGCCAATGTTCTGTCCCTTCAAATCCAAATCCTTGACATTGACAACAACGGAGAATTCCGATGCATACGGCGTGCATTCCTTACTCAAATCTGTCCAATATGGCTTTTCATCCAAGTTAATGCCGAAATAATACGAGAAGTTTGTAACTTCTTCGTCAGCCTTAAAATTAAACTGCAACGTTGTAAACGTTGTGTGGTTTTCACCAGAGCCGAAAATATCGGACATCAGACCGGTATAGGTGCACGCATCCTTGTTCGTCGGAGTGCTTGGGTTACTTGGGTCTGGAATTGCAACTTCCAGTGTCTTGTTTACCGAAATTTCGTTTCCAGCAGCCCAAACGATCGGGGTTGCAGCCATTGAAGTTCCGAGCATTGCCACACTCATCACAGCAGCAATTGCACGCTTTTTCCATACAGTATGTACCATTATTGATATCATCCTTTCTCTACTCTTTTTTGCTTCTCATTGAATCATAACAGGTTTATGCCTATGTTATAAACGTTTCATTTCGAACTGTTCTTATTATAACACGATATTCCGCTCTAATTGTGGATTTTTTATTAACATTACGAAGAAATGGGCATTTTCGCTGTAGAAATTCTAATCCCTGTTTTTGTGCAATCTGCACAAATTTCAGACGAATTATTGAAAAATGTAGAAAAGCGCATACAGTTTTCAGCACAGAATCCACAAAACCGGACAACAACTGCTGCCCGGTTTTGTTTCATTTTCTAGTGGTTGTGGTTGTTTCAGTTGTATGAACAGTCACACGCTCCGGTGTTGTAACGGTTGTGGTCACAACGGGCGTATCGACTTTCACGCCTTTCACATAGACTTTGTTGGTGTAGTCCCCGACTGCCCAGACCCGATCCCATTTTTCACAAGAAATGGTCGGTGTATAACTGAACGAAACCGATTCGCCTTCCATCTGCGGTGCACCCAGCAGGTTGACGGTTACCGTCAAATCCGCAGCAGACAGATGTTCAATCTGGTTCTTTGGTCCAATCATTTTTACCGTGAGCTGACTGGTGTCTACGGTCATATTATATGTCGTTGGTGCGTTCATAATGCTGATGTCTGTCACAACAAATTCTTTTTCTACTAAATTCGAAGTATCCAACGCTAGATTTACGGAAGTAACGCCCGAAAGATTCTCATAGTTCTCCGGAATTTCCAGTGGGAAGTCCTTAGAATAGCCAATTCCAATATCCGAAAGTGAAATCTGTCCAATGCTGAACGCTGTTTCTGCATCCAAATTGGCATCAGAAGTTGCCAGCGTAATATGATCTTCCGACTGTTTCAGCAAACTCCGCAGGTATGCTTCATCAAAGTTTGTGGGCACATTTCGCAGCTGATAGGTAATATCCAAGGTCTGTGTATATTGCACTGGAATTTCCACTGCATAATTGGAGAGCGTATATTCCAAATACGTGCTTTCTACTGGCGTATCATTTTCATCCCGAAATTCCAGCTGGTCGGTCGTCAAAATGGTTGTTGCGGAAAGTTCCCGTTCTTTTGGAATCACCGCTGCTGCATAGCTGATTCGATTCATAATGGTTTCCGGTCCTGTCACTTCCACTTCATTCGGTGTCACCTTGACATCTTCTGTATTGATGACACAAGTGCTGGAACTGGTGATTTTTCCGATGTCGCCCTGAATCGGATACTTCTTCGTGACCATTTTATCAAATCGTACATTGACGGATTTCGGAGAAATGGATTTCACAGTAAACTGTGTGCCATCTTTGCTGGAAACGCTGATGTCCAATGTTTTCACGCCCGAAGAAGTGACATTTTCTACGACTGGCGTTGCAATCATATCATTGGCATCTAAGTTCCCGACCTGTGAACGGTTGCCCTCGATTTGCACGGTAACTTCTTTCACGCTGTAATCAATGACACTGTATCCATTGAGTTCCGCTGCCGTTCCCGTAATATCCACCGTCAAGGGAATGTGAGAGATGGTACGGGGTGTGGTCGGATACAAGTTGATGGAAATCGCAAACCAAAGAAAAATTGCCGTGATAATCGAAAAAATCATCGTTCCCATACGGGTATTGAACAGATAGGAAAATAAGCGAAACCGTTTTTTTTCTGGATTCTTTGCTGTCTTCATGGCTGCTCTTTCTCCTTTTTCGATTTAATAAACGGAATTTTCCGAGCAGCTTTCCGAATCGCAGAATCCGTATCCGTCTGAATCAGGCGGTCTGTCAGCAACTGTTTCAGCTGTTCCCGTGTAAATCCGCTTTTCAGCAGCCCATTTTCTGCAACAGAAATTGAACCGGTTTCCTCCGATACCACGATGACAATCGCATCTGAATTTTCACTCATGCCAATGGCTGCCCGATGGCGAGAACCCAGCTTTTTATTCACAAGTTCCTCTTTCTGCGGCTTCGGCAGGAAGCAGGCAGCTGCTAAAATCATGCCATCTCGCATAATAACTGCCCCGTCATGCAGCGGCGTTTTCGGGTAAAAAATATTCCCGAATAATTCCTTGCTGGGCGTTGCATTCAAAATTGTTCCGTTGTCAATCTGTTCGCCCAGACGTGTCTGCCGTTCGACAACAATCAATGCACCGGTGGCCGTTGCAGACAGTTCCACGCAGGCATCGCAAATCGCTTCAATTGCCGTCCCCCAGACGGCTGCATCTCCTGTGGGCATAGAGAGTCCCAAGGACAGCCCCCACTTACTATTCCCCACCTTTTCCAATGCTCGCCGCAGTTCCGGCTGGAACATAATCATCAGGGCAATCACGCCGATACTGAACGCCTGCTCCATCAGGTAGGAAACGACTTTCATCTGTAAAAACTTTGCAATGATGTACGCAATGAATAATAGTACAATCCCTTTCATCAACTGTCCGGCACGGGTTTCCCGTACCAATTTGATCACCCAATAGACCAAATAGGAAAGCACCAAAATATCAAATACATCCACCAATTCTGTGGTTTTCAGGATACTGAACAAACTGTTGATTGCATCCTGACACCACGTCATCAACTCTGTCCATCTCACTGGTTTGTTGTCACACCCTTCTCGATTCTGTAAGCCTTGCAGAATCCTCCAATTTCTTCCAACTGCAACCAAATTTTTGTTTTGATTTGGTTGGTTTCGGATTCTTTTTTCTCTTTTTTTCTATTTCTATTGTAACAAGCTTCCGCCAGAATTGCAAGGGATTTCACAAAATTTTCATGGAAATTCCCGTCCGCACGTTTCTGCAATCTCCGCATAAAATAGTAGTATCCGAAAAGAAGAAAGGGGGAGAGAATGATGTTGGAATGTCAAGTCGGCATGCAGTCCGATACCCAAGCCCGAAAGGCACAAGCTATTTTGCAGCGATACGGTTATCCCTGCCGGATTCAGCGGCAAGTACACGCCACACCGGAGGGATGCAGCTATTTATTGCAGACAAAAGGGGCTTGTAAACCCATTGCAGACCTGCTGGAGGAAAACGACATTCCCTTTTTATCTCTGCGGAATGTGCGTGATGCACAGTGATTAATTTTGACAACGCTGCAACGACGTTTCCAAAGCCACGTTCTGTTCGGCAGGCAATGGAAATGGCGATGCTGAAATACGGCGGAAACGCTGGTCGAGGCGGTCATCAGCTCACGGAACGCACATCAGAACAGGTTTTTGCTGCAAGAGAAGAAGCTGCTGCCTTTTTCGGCGGGAAGCCGGAAAATACAATTTTTTGTCTGAACTGTACGCACGCTTTAAATCTCTCCATTCAGGGCATCGTACAGCCAAACGACCATGTGATTATCAGCAATCTGGAACACAATGCTGTATTGCGTCCAGTGGCAGCAATGGTACGGGAACGAGGGGTACAGTGCAGTATTGCTCCGGTTTCGGTCGATGACAAGGAAACCGTTGCTGCATTTCGGGCACGCATTCGCCCCAATACCAGAGCCATCATTTGCACACTTGCCAGCAATGTCACAGGACAGATTCTTCCCTATCGGGAACTGGCTGCCCTCTGTAACGAGCATGATATTTGCATGATTGCCGATGGTGCACAGGCTTGCGGAACGCTGCCGGTACAGATGTCGGATGGAATCAATATCCTCTGCACCGCCGGACACAAGGGACTATATGGTGCAACCGGAACAGGCTTGCTGATTACTGACACCAAATTTCCCATTAAACCGTTGTTGTATGGCGGAACGGGCAGCCTTTCTGCAAAACTGGAAATGCCGGATTTTCTGCCTGACCGTCTGGAATGCGGAACGCTGAATATTGCTGGGATTCTGTCTTTGCGGGCAGGAATTGCCTTTGTCAAAAAAACCGGAACTGCTGCGATTTTCCAGCATGAAACGACCTGCTGCAACAAGTTATTATCCATGCTGCAAACCATGCCGCAGGTGACTGTTTATCGACAGCCGGGGGCTGCTTATGCACCCATTGTTTCATTTAATATACAAAATTTATCTTCCGAAGAAACAGCAGAATTACTCGACCAAAAGGGCTTTTGTCTACGGGCAGGGCTGCACTGTGCACCGCTGGCACATCGTGCAATCGGAACGATAGACGGCGGAACGGTGCGGTTTGCACCCTCTATTTTTAATACGCTGCCAGAGGTTGTCGCATTGGGCAATGCCATCCGGAATTTGTGAGAATCTAGGGAAAGATGCAGGGAAAATACTTCTCTGCATCTTTTTTATAAACAAAGGGCTTTTGTCTACGAACAATGCTGCACGATACACCACTAGCACATCGTGCAATCGGAACGATAGACGGCGGAACGGTGCGGTTTACACCCTCTATTTTTCATACGCTGCCGAAAGTTGTTGCATTGGGCAATGCCATTCGGAATTTGTGAGAATCTAGGGAAAGATGCAGGGAAAATACTTCTCTGCATCTTTTTTATAAACAAAAGGACATACCGCACAAAAACAAACTATGACTTTTTTACTTGACCGAACCACCTTTTTCGTGCTATACTGATTTTATCTATGATAGAAAGGACGGAGTTTTCATGACTTCTTCACCAGATACGTCCGGCATTCTCGTTTGTGCCGGAAATGCCACCCGTATGCAAGGACAAAATAAAATACTCCTGCCACTCGGACAAACCAATGTCATTGGTATGTCCATGCTGGCAATGGAACACTGCGACCGCATCGCAGAATTCATTGTGGTTGCTCGCCCCAGTGACCACGATGCCATTCAAAAAACCATTGCAGGCTTACAGCTGAAAAAATGCTCTGCAATCGTTCCCGGCGGTGCAACTCGACAGGAAAGTGTCCTGAACGGCGTTCGGGCTGCCTCAAAAGAAACAAAACTGTTCGCCATTCACGATGGTGCAAGACCGCTTGTAAAGCCGGAACACATTGCTGCTGTCATTCACGATGCTGAGGTGTTCGGTGGTGCAACGCTCGGCGTTCCGGTAAAAGATACCATTAAAGTGGTCAATGATGGACTGATTGTCGATACGCCCTATCGTCCAAACCTCTATAGTACGCAGACACCACAGGTTTTCCAGAAGCGAATCTACTTTGAAGCTGTGGATTTTGCACTGGAACACCACCTTGATTTTACAGATGACTGCCAACTTGCAGAAGCCATTAACTGCAAGGTTTACATGACTGTTGGCGACTACACCAACTTGAAAATCACCACACCCGAAGATATTTTCATTGCTCGGATGCTGCTGGAAAAACGAATGGAGGAATCAACATGCACAAAATAAGAATTGGTCACGGATATGATGTACACCGCTTAGTCGAAAATCGAAAGCTGATTTTAGGCGGCGTGGAAATCCCCTTTGAACGGGGACTGCTCGGACATTCTGATGCAGATGTCCTGCTGCATGCCATTTCTGATGCACTGTTAGGAGCGGTTGCACTGGGCGACATCGGCAAACATTTTCCGGATACTGACCCTCGCTATGCCGGAGCAGACAGCATGCTGCTTTTAAAAGAAGTCGTTCAATTGGTTCGGAACGAGGGCTATCAGGTCGGCAATCTGGATGCAACGATTTTATGCCAACGTCCGAAATTAGCCGGATTCATCTCTACGATGCGGGAAAACATTGCTGCTTGCTGTGAGATTCCCGTTTCGAATGTCAGCGTCAAGGCTACAACAGAGGAAAAGTTGGGCTTTACTGGCTCGGGAGCGGGCATTGCTGTTCATGCAGTGGCATTGCTGGAACACATTGACTAAATCAAAGCGATAAAACACAAAACCGCCGCAGGAAATCGTCCATCCTGCGGCGGTTTTTGATTCAATTCAAATAGAAAAATGATGGATGCGGTTTACTTCTTTCTCTTGCTGATGAATGCAACAACACCAGCAGCCGTTAAGGTCAGACCCACTGCAACCGCCGGAACGGTGGTTGTGTCACCAGTCTTCGGTGTGCCGGAGGTGTTCTTTGTAGCAGTGGAAGCAGGAGCGTTGCTTGCAGAACCGTTGTCGGTCTTGCCGTCATTGCTTCCATTATTTGTACCATTGGTGGCTACAAATGTGTTAGTTGCTGCATCATAGGTGTATGTAGTGCTGTCAACTGTAGACGTATAATCTTCTTGTGTACCATACCATTCATAAAGACTTCTGTTGATTGTAATGGTATCCCCATTAGAAGACAAACAATCGTCTAATTTCAACTTGAAATTTCCTGCCCAATCAAAGCTTCCATCTTCCATTCTTGTATACACAGCACTGCCAACCTGCAAACCATTGATGTTTGTTGGAATCAGATTTCCATCGTTATCATAAACATAAATTGTCAAATAACTCCGAGCGTCTGCGTCTGACATTGGCTTAACGAATTGTGCATAGAACTGATATCCATCACAAGTAAAATCTGTGCTTTCAAATCCATACAACATTCCGCCCATTAACACACTGTTAATCAAAGTTGCCCCATCTTTTGTTACAAAGAATGTCTTAACAACTTTTTCATCTTGATCTTCTACAACGATTGTGGCAGAAGTCAAAACGCCATCCACAATATGGTATTCTACTGTTTCATATCCGCTGACAGCCGGCTTATACTTCGCAGCATAAACTTCATACAAAGCCTTCTTCGCTGCCTCCAAATCTGCTTCGCTTGTTGTTGTGGTCGTCGTGGTTGTGGTTGTTTCAAATGCGGTTGTTGTAGTTGTGACCGGTTCCGTACCAGCTGGTAAAAGTGAATTTGCATTATAAGTATATTCTTGCCAATTTCCTTCTACATTGATAGCAATTGTTCTTTCACCAGTCACCTTAAAATAGGAATTAATATCTTTTTGTGATGCCATTGCATCTGAAGTACCAGCAGCACTGTTTTTTCTTACAACAACATCCATTAAATTAGAGGGCGAACCATCCATAAGAATGGAAAGATAAATCGGATCATCGTTTCCTGTCCCTCTATAAGTATAAACCTCTACTGATAAAGTACAAATATCATTTTGACTTAAATCATCAGTTCCTTGTGCATACTCGCCTACTTGACACGTTGTTGTAGCAAGAACTTCTTTTGTTCCCTCTTCTTCTACCGTCTGATTCTCTTCTGTAGCAACCGTTTCTTCTTCCACAGCAGTGGTTTCTACAACGGTGGTTTCTGCATCCGTTGTTTCTTCGATCGGTTCAGTCGTAATAACAGTTTCCGTTGCCGGTTCGGTTGTGGTTGCGTCTTCTGCACCAACGGTCAAACCAGTTGTTCCCAATACGCTCAGAGCTGCCAGAATTGCCAACATTTTCTTCATTTTCATTCTGAATTCCTCCTATTTCCACAATTCAGATGTAAAGATGGACACATTATGTTCTAACCCGCCCACTTTTTGCCATCCAATTGTCTTTATTATAGCACGCCGTTCCGGAAAAATCAACCATTTTTCATTTTTTCTGCAAATTTCCACAAATTCCCCGATTCATTCTAATGCCTTTTGTCGATTTTGATACGAATTCAAGTAGAATTGTCGAAGTTCACCGATAAAATCCCTGTTCTATTGCAAAAAGCCGCCGCAGAAGGGGTGGTTCTGCGACGGCTTTTGATTTACAAAATAGAAAAATGAGTCAATTTTTACTTATACTTTCTGTTCAGGAAAGCAACTACACCAGCGGCGGTCAGGGTCAGACCAACGGCAACTGCCGGAACGGTCGTTGCATCACCGGTTTTCGGGGTGCTGTCTGTTGATTTCTGTACGGCAGCAGTCGGGCGTGCCGAATCATTCGGCTTTTTGGAATCGTCATCAAATTCAAAGGTCGGAATCTTGTCAACCTGCTGGATTCCATCCTGAGAAATTGCATAGAATACCAGATTTCCATCTGTCATTTCTACAACGACATACATGGTTGGATTGACCCCTGCATCAGTTGCACAATAAAGAACATAGTAGTCACTTGTATTCTCCAGGGTTTTGTAGAATGTTGTGAACTGCACATAAAATTCATCATAAAACGGATTGTCCGAGCAAACCAATGCATCATTGTGATCAAAATCGTCATAGTAGGTCACGTAGAAAATATCTTTTGTTCCATCCGTCTTTACATAATAAACGACTTGATAAGTATAGCCCTCTTCGTCAACATAGTATGTATGATACGTGCCGATCCATGTTCCATCCTCCAGCTGAAGAATGTTATCGCTCGAATAGTCCGGAAGCATCTCTACATTTTCTTCATCCGGAAGCAAGTCAGGATTAGAGCCGGACTGAATCTCATCGATCAAATTATCGATCTGCTTTTGCAGTTCTTCCATAATTTTTGAAGTTTCTTCTGCGGAATACGTGGTCGTCGTCGTAACAGAAGCAGATTCTGTTCCAGTTACTGCTACTGTTGTTTCAACACCATCTGCATCACTTTTTACCGCAGTCGTCGTGGAGGTGGGTTCTTCGGATTGTACAATTGTCGTGGTGATTGCTGTTTCTTCTGTTACCGTAGTTTCGTTGACTTCCATTTTTGCTTCATCCACAGCAGTAGTTTCTGTTCTTGTTTCTGCAATTTCCGAAACGGCTGTTTCTGCTTCGGCTTCCGTTGTAACGACTGTTTCCACTGTTGGTTCTGTTGCAGCAGTGTCTTCTGCTCCAACGGTCAAACCTGTTGTACCCAGCATGCTCAGAGCTGCCAGAATCGCTAACATTTTCTTAGTATTCATTCTGAATCCCTCCTGTTTTCATATTCAGATGTAAAAAAAGTCATTTTATCATTAGCCACAACTGTTTTTTCATCTGTCCAATTTTATTATAACATGTTTTATTAAAAAAATCAACTGTTTTTTCTTTTTTAAAAATTTCCTGTAAATTGAAAAGAGCAGTCGGCTTTTCTCTGCATCTCTGATGCTGCTGCCCTAAAAAAACAACTCTGCGACTCTAAAAACCTTACTTTCTGAAATGCATTTTTGTGCATTTTTTATAGAATTTCATTAGATTTGTCATTTTCTTCGCACAGCTGTCTTGACAGGTATTTCAAAAAATGTTAAACTGTTTTTGTAAAGTAATTTCTGAAATTTCTATTTCCAAAGGAGAATTGCCATGCAATGGAGTCCTGTTTCCAAGGCGGAACTGCCTGCCTATCTGAAAAAAGCAGCTGCCCTGCTCGCTGTTGCAACTGTACTCAGCGGATGCAGCGGACAGCCGTCTGATTCTGAACCAACACAAACAGCACTTGCCGGAGAAGTCGAAACAACTGCTCCGACCACAACAACGACCACTTCAACCACAACAGAACTGCTGCAATTGGCTGGAGAAATTGACGTTTCTGAATCGGATATTGCGGTGACAAGTTCGGATTCCTGATATTTTGGGAATGCTTTATGAAAAAAGAAAGAAAGGATGTTGCATTATGCAATGGAAACCGATGAAGGAGTATCAAGCTCCTGCCTATCTGGCAAAAGCAGCAACGCTGCTTGCTGTAACAACACTCTTAAACGGATGCGGAAACTTACCCGTCACACCAGTTGACCCACCGCAGCCCGGCACAACTACACAAACCACAACGCAACAAACCACAACCGCAATGAGCGGAGCGGCAGCAATTCCACAGGAAACAACGATTTCCACACCACCTGTTACAACCACCACAACAGAAGCCATGTTTGAGGGTGCTCTCACAACACCGCAACCCACTACAACTACAACAGAACCTGTATTAGACGGAGACATTATCATACCACAGAAAACGACAACCACGACATTAGCCGGAGACATTATCATACCACAGAAAACGACAACCATACTGGAAGGAACTTTCCCTGTATCACAATCCACGACAACCACTACAACTGAACCAATGCTTGCAGGGGCTCTTACCACACCACAACCCACTACAACCACCACAACCGCTGTCCCAGAACAGCCATAAGGGAGGCGTTTTCTTGCACGTTACACTCCACCTCACTGACCAATGCAATTTAGATTGCAGCTACTGCGTTCACGAAAAACGAGACTGTGTCATGTCCGAAACCGTCTTAAACGCTGCCTGCGACTATATCTTTCAGAGCGGAACAACTGCTGGCATCTGTTTTTTCGGCGGAGAACCACTGCTGGAAAAAGGCTTGCTGCAAAAGGCAGTTACTCGCTGCCAGCAGCACACCAAAGAAACTGGTATCCCGTTTCAATGCAAGATGACCACCAACGGCACGCTATTAGACAAGGATTTCATCCAGTATGCAAAATCCATCGGTATGCACATTGGTTTATCATTTGACGGCACAGGACAAGACCGCTGTCGGCGGTATCGGGACGGCAGCGGAACATTCTCCGACTTGGAACGCAATGCAAAATTGCTGCTGGAACAACTCCCGAACAGTTATGCGATGATGACGATTGCTCCGGAGGCAGTCGACACCTACACCGACTCGGTTAAATATCTGTATCGGCTTGGCTTTCGCAACATGAATGCAACTCTCGCATATGGAAAACGGGTACACTGGACAGATGCCCATCTGGAACAACTACAAGCAGAGTTACAGAAAACGGCAGACTTCTACGAACAGCAATTTCTACAGGGAACACCGTTCTACTTCGGAACATTTGACGGGAAAATTCAGGACAGCATTCGGGGGCACTGCTCCGGTGAACGCTGCCATTTAGGGCTTCGGCAAATGCCCGTTACACCGGATGGCTCGCTGTATCCCTGCACACAATTCATCAACGACCCAGATTATTTGCTGGGCGATGTTTTTCACGGGCTGGACAAGGAAAAAGTTCGGAAGTTGATTCATCGGGAAGCAACGCCGAACCGCTGTCAGGAATGTGCCTTGAAAAACCGCTGCACGAACGCTTGCGGCTGTATGAATCGGCTGGAAACTGGCGATGAAAATCAGGTTTCCCCGCTGCAATGCACCTATGAACGGATGCTGATTGCAACGTGTGACGCTGTTGCAAATCGCATGATGGAACAAAAACCAGAAGCATTTCTGAAAAAATTCGCATAATTAAAGAACAAAACCGCCGCAGGAAATCGTCCATCCTGCGGCGGTTTTTAATTCAAATAGAAAAATGATTCGTGCGGTTTACTTCTTTCTCTTGCTGATGAACGCAACAACACCAGCAGCCGTTAAGGTCAGACCTACTGCAACTGCCGGAACGGTGGTTGTGTCGCCGGTCTTCGGTGTGCCGGAGGTGTTCTTTGTAGCAGGAGCATTGCTTGCAGAACCGTTGTCGGTCTTGCCGCTGTCTCCATTATCACTACCACCTGTTACAATGTTACCGTTTTCGTCAATGGTAACGGTTACAGTAAAGGAATCTAAACGATCACCTATTCCTGCACCACACTGTCCATGGCTGGTATTGACATTCGGATCTTCACTTGAAGAAAATGTTCCTGTTGTACCAGTAATTGTAATCGTTCCTGGCTTTGCATCCTTTACCAAAAATCCGCCTACAAAATAACCGTTTGGCACAATGCTTACTGTCCCATTCGTGCAACCTGTAATAGTTGTGCAGCTAATAACCATGCTGTCTTTATAATTACTTTCTGTAATTTCCTGACCTCTTTTGTAACAAAAAGCTTTGACATAGCTGGTCGGAATTTCAACTGTGAAAGTCTTTTCCTGATTGTCATCAGTTGTTGTTCCTGTGGATACAAACTTGCCGTTTTCAAAAACATAGGAGTGGTATTTTACAGTAGAACCACTGTAATCAATTACAGTAATCGTATTTGAACCGGTTTTAACCAGATATCTACCGACTTTTCCATAATTCTCCGGTCTTCCATCATCAGCAATATATGTATCGGCAGGAACAGAAACCAACAATGTCCCATCTTGAGAATAAATATTCAAATACAACCATGCTTCATCTAAGCCAGGTTCTTTATTACCATATTCTACCTTTGGTGTCAAGGTTACTCCATCCAGCACGAAATCCCCAGTAACAACTTCTTCCTTTGTTCCCGTTGTTGTGGTCGTCGTTGTTGTGCTATCTGTAGTAGCGGCGGTTGTCGTCGGTGCTGTGCCAGCTGGTACAAACTGACCATCTACATACTGATAAGATTGATTTCCACCATATGCATCAATTGTTAAAATATCTCCATCAATAGACAAAAATTCTAAAACGTCTTTATTGCCTCCTGTGTGACTGCCATCACCGCCATCACCAAGAATAAACAAATCTATGCCAGACAAATTTGTTTCCACAATCGATCCATCTGCTTCAATTCGATTAATCTTTAATGTAACATAAATAGCTGTAGGATCTGGATCATCTCGTGGATCTACTTCAACAGCCTGAAATTTTATACCATTAAAAGTAAACTCTGCGGTTTCTCCAATTTTTCCAACAACCTGATTCTCTTCTGTAGCAGCTGTTTCCACAGTTGATTCCGTTTCGGTTTCAGCTGTTGTTTCCGCAGCAGTCGTTTCTGCCTCGGTTTCAGTCGTGGTGATTGCTTCGGTTGCCGGTTCGGTCGTGGTAGCCGTATCTTCTGCCCCAACGGTCAAACCAGTTGTGCCCAATACGCTCAGAGCTGCCAGAATTGCCAACATTTTCTTCATTTTCATTCTGATTTCCTCCTATTTCCACAATTCAGACGCAGAAAGCGACGTTTTTTTCATTTTGTCGCCCATGTTTTTCCATCTGATTGTTTTTATTATAGCACACGTATTCGGAAAAATCAACCATTTTTTCATTTTTCAGCAAATCCCCACAAATTTCCTGTCTTGAAATTGTAATTTTTTACATATTTTGATCTGAATTCCAAAAAAAAGCAGGAACTGCATTTCATTAGTTCCTGCTTTTTTCATACTATTCGTTTCCGCCATCTTGGTGCAGCCGATAGGATAACGCCATCAAACTATCTCCCAGATGAACATTTTCAACTTGGATGGTATTTCGGTCAACTTCTAAATCACAGTGACTGAAATTCCAAAATCCATGAACGCCCAGATGCACCAAATCATCCGCAACCGCCTGTGCAGCGTGTTCCGGAATACAAAGTACTGCTGCTGCTGGATGCACCTGCTCGCAAAAATCAGAAAGCTGCGTCATATGCTGCACCGTCAATCCGCCCAGCACCTGCCCGCAAACCGTTGGCACAATATCAAAAATGCCTGTCAGATAGAATCCATATGCTGGAAAATCAATGTTGACGGCAATCACGCTGCCCAAATGACCAGCTCCAATTAAAACCGCCGGCATACACTGTTCCAGCCCGATGATTCTGCCCAATTGTGTCCGTAAGTCTGATACATGATAGCCATAGCCCTGATGTCCGAATCCGCCAAAACAGTTTAAATCCTGACGAATTTGTGATGCAGTCGAGCCGAGCTGTGTTGCCAGTGCCTGCGAGGAAGTGCGTTCGACACCTGCTCGCTCCAGTTCCGAAAGATAGCGATAATAGCGTGGCAGTCTCCGAACAACAGAGTCAGAAACCGGTTCTTTCAGCATCATTGGATTGCACTCCTATTCTTTTTATACTGCTGTTAATTTACTGCATCGCTGCATCCAGACGTTCCCGAATGGCTTCCAAAAATTCCTTGGAGTTTACCTTCTTCTTGTTTTCCAGCTTGGAAATCAAGTACAGGTCGCCTGTCATGACACCGTCTTCGATGGTCTGAATGGTTGCAGCTTCCAGCTTGTCAGCAAACTGCATCAGTTCTGGCAGGTTGTCCAGTTCGCCCCGCTTCCGCAGTGCACCTGTCCATGCAAAGATGGTTGCAACGGAGTTGGTCGAAGTTTCTTCGCCCTTCAGATACTTGTAATAGTGCCGCTGAACTGTACCGTGTGCAGCTTCGTATTCGTAAATACCAGTCGGAGAAACCAGAACAGAAGTCATCATTGCCAGGCTGCCGTAAGCAGTGGAAACCATGTCGGACATCACATCGCCGTCATAGTTCTTGCAAGCCCAGATATAACCGCCGTGCGAACGAATCACTCTTGCAACAGCGTCATCAATCAGGGTATAGAAGTATTCAATGCCTGCTTCTGCAAACTTTTCCTTGTATTCTGCATCAAAGATTTCCTGGAAGATGTCCTTGAAGGTGTGGTCATACTGCTTGGAAATGGTGTCCTTGGTTGCAAACCAAACATCCTGCTTCAAATCCAAACCATAGTTGAAGCAAGCCCGTGCAAAACCAGCGATGGAATTATTCTTGTTGTGCAGACCCTGAATAATGCCATCTGTATCCTTGAAATCAAAAATCAGCTGACGGGTTTCTTCGCCTTCTGCATTGGTAACAACCAATTCTGCCTTAGAACCCTGCTTCACTTTCATTTCGGTGTTCTTATAAACATCGCCATAAGCGTGACGAGCAATTGTAATCGGCTTTGTCCAAGTCGGAATATACGGTTCAATACCCTTTACCAGAATCGGGGTGCGGAATACAGTACCGTCCAGAATGGCACGAATCGTACCATTCGGACTCTTCCACATCTGGGAAAGATGATATTCCGGCATTCTTGCAGCATTCGGGGTGATGGTTGCACACTTTACAGCAACGCCATACTTTAAGGTTGCGTTTGCACTGTCAATGGTAACCTGATCCTTTGTCTTTTCCCGATAGTCCAGACCCAAATCATAATATTCGGTCTTAAGGTCTACATACGGTGTCAGCAGGATGTCTTTGATCCACTGCCACAGAATTCGGGTCATTTCGTCGCCGTCCATTTCTACCAGCGGCGTTGTCATTTGAATCTTTGCCATTGTTTTTCCTCCTCAGATTTTCTCATTGTTGACGCTGCAACAATTTTTCAAAGCGGTTCTGTCGGCATGGTTGTCCTTGCCGACACGCTTTTTTCTACAAAACGTCTGTCGATTTCTTGCCTGTCGTTCTGTGATGTCCGTTTAGAGCAGTTCCTGAATCGCAATAAATCCGATGCCCATCAGCAACCCTGCCAGTATGATGCAACCTTCCAGCAAATGTGTATGCGGCTTTCTTGTGATTTTTCGAGCCAGTATATATAAGATACCAGTAATAAGAATTAGGATTCCCAAAAATCCCATCATCCAAACGGGATTCTCTCGAAAAATCCGGAAAAACTCCAGCAGTGATTTGGTTCTCCTCTTTATACCATATCCGATAATCGGAATGCCAATCAAAAGAGAACTCCCGATTACACCGATGGCAATCAGCCGTTTGTTCCAGCATTGCGGTTTCGATGCAGATTCAATCTGTCCATCAATTCTATTTTCTGTATCTTGTGCCATTTATGCAAACACCACCCACCGCAATACACCTAAAATTAACAGGTGCAGCGGATAGAACACATAGAAAAACCACTTGTGAAACGGTTTCTTGCTGCCGCTCTTTCCGTTGTATCCAAACTGAATGAGTGGAAACACCAGAAAAATTCCGACTTGAAAGAATGCCAGCCACCAAGGTGTCGTTGCCAGCATATTTCCGCAGCAGAACAGCGTCAGCATACAAAATGCCGTCCACTTTTTCCGTGGATCATTCCGGTAACAGAAAAAGAACAACGCATAGAGAATATCAAAAATTGCCCAATCTCCGAACAGGGACAGGATACAAAGCCCGATAATGCCCAATACCTTGACCGGTTGCGGACACCTGCCTTTATCCCATAGCCAGATGGCAAGCAGACTCAGCAGCAATGTATAAATCACACCAAACTGCAAGCCAATATATCCTAGTTCAAAATAGGAAAACGGAATCCAAGACAACAAAGCAAATATGCCCAGCCGACACGCATATTTTTCCACGCTGCGGGTGTAATAATACCCATCCGCCAACATATATGCCATCGTCGGGCCAGTCAGCCGCCCAATGATATGCATGATTTGCCCCAACAGCGATGCGGTCGGGACAAATGCCCATGCGATATGGTCAATCAACATGGCGATGATGACCAGATATTTCAATTCATTTCGATTGAGGGAATGCAATTTGGTCATTGTAGAATCCCTTTCGGTCAGGATTTTTCACGATACTTCCGAAAAATTGCAATGCCTGCGACCACTGCAACTGCAATCAACAAAAGCACAATTGCGGTGACAGGGCTTTCCTGAAAAAGATGGAAAAAGTTGCGAACGGTTCGCTGTCTTCTCCATGCAATCAGCAAAAAGAGGATTACCGCTATGACAATACCGCCAATCATTCCTTTTCCCTTTCCGGTATTTTTTGGTTCTGCCATCGTTTTTCCTTTCCCGTTTTGCTTACTTGCTCAGTGCATCTCTGGTATAATCCAGCAGACCGCCTGCCAAAATAATATCCTTTGTCCGTCCGGTCAGTTCACACAATACCGGAATTTCAACGCCTGCGGTCTTGTTGACCAGTGTCAGGGTTGTTTCGCCGTTTTCAATGTGCTTCCGAACATCTGCCAGTTCCAGTTCATCACCCTGTGCAATCTTTTCATAGTCTGCTTCGTTGACAAATGTCAGCGGAAGAATTCCAGCATTGATGAGGTTTGCACGGTGAATTCTTGCAAAACTCTTCACCAGAACTGCCTTTACGCCCAAATACAGCGGAGCGAGGGCTGCGTGTTCTCTGGAAGAACCCTGTCCATAGTTCGAACCACCAACGATGATGCTCTTGCCCATTTCCTTGGCTCTGGTCGGAAATGCTTCATCACAAACTGTGAAGCAATGCTGCGAGATTGCCGGAATATTCGACCGCAGCGGCAGAATCTTTGCACCAGCCGGCATGATGTGGTCGGTGGTGATATTATCGCCAACCTTCAGCGAGCAGCCAGCGGAAATGGTTGCTTCCAGCGGAGCAGTTTCCGGGAACGGCTTGATGTTTGGCCCTCTCAGGATTTCTACGCTGTCCATTTCTTCTGCCGGTACTGGCTTTACAATCATGTTATCATGAACCTTGAACTTTTCCGGCAAGGTAAAGGTCGGCATTTCGCCCAGTTCTCTTGGGTCGCTCAGGTAACCAGTCAATGCAGAATAAGCAGCCAGTTCCGGAGAAACCAGATAAATCTGTCCATCCTTTGTTCCAGACCGTCCGAGGAAGTTCCGGTTAAAGGTTCTCAGAGAGATACCGCCGGAGTTCGGGGACTGTCCCATACCAATGCACGGGCCGCAGGCACTTTCCAAAATTCTTGCACCTGCATCAATCATAATTTCCAGCAAGCCCAATTCTGCCATCATGGTCAGAACCTGCTTGGAACCCGGTGCAATTGACAGGGAAACATCTGGATTTACGGTCTTACCCTTTAAGATATAGGCAACTTTCATCATATCCAACAGAGAAGAGTTGGTGCAAGAACCGATGCAAACTTGGTCGATTTTCAGCTTGCCGATTTCTGCAACGCTCTTTACGTTGTCCGGAGAATGCGGACATGCAGCAAGCGGTACCAATTCGCTCAGATTAATGGTAACGACTTCATCATAGACGGCATCTGGGTCAGCCTTCTGTTCTGTCCAAACTTCGCCTCTGCCCTGTGCTTCCAGGAACTGCTTGGTAACTTCATCAGACGGGAAAATAGAAGTGGTTGCACCCAGTTCTGCACCCATATTGGTGATGGTTGCACGTTCCGGAACGGAAAGGGCCTTGACGCCTTCGCCACAGTATTCAATGACTTTTCCAACGCCGCCCTTTACAGAGAGCCGCTTCAGAACTTCCAGAATAACATCCTTTGCAGCAACCCACGGGGACAGCTTACCAGTCAATTCTACCTTTACAATCTTCGGGCAGGTAATATAATAAGTACCGCCGCCCATTGCAACTGCAACGTCCAGACCGCCTGCACCCATTGCAATCATACCGATACCGCCGCCAGTCGGGGTATGGCTGTCCGAACCAATCAAGGTTTTACCTGGCACGCCGAACCGTTCCAGATGTACCTGATGGCAAATACCATTGCCCGGACGGGAGAAATAAATGCCATGCTTCTTGGCAACGCTGCCGATAAAGCGGTGATCGTCTGCATTTTCAAAACCACTCTGCAAAGTGTTGTGGTCGATATAGGCAACGCTGCGTTCTGTCCGTACTCTTGGAACGCCCATTGCTTCAAATTCCAAATATGCCATTGTACCGGTGGCATCCTGTGTCAGGGTCTGGTCGATACGGATTCCGATTTCGGTACCCTTTTTCATTTCGCCTTCTACCAGATGTGCCTTCAGGATTTTTTCGGTTAATGTCAAACCCATGTTCATCAAGTCCTTTCGATTCTTATGCTTGTTTCCGGTGGTTCTGCCAGATGCTCGCCGGAAAAAAGGAAACTGATTTTCCTTCCTATACGCTTATTGTACCAGATTTCGTGGTCTGTTGTCAAGAAATTCACAAAGTTTCTTGATTGCAAAAGCAATTTTTCTATTTTTTCTGATTTTTGCAAAAGCTGCATTTCTTGAGAAGTGGATTTTAAGGGAGGGATTGCAAGGGGAGATTTTACTGTTCAAATGGAATGTTCTTAGGGAAAACGGTCTTTCACATCCGGCAAAAGGGGGTTCCACCCCTGCTTTTGCCTGCCAGCGTGCTGCAATCGCCCCGTTGCCTTGTCTGAATTTACAATTTATTTCTCATTCTTCAACTTTACTTGAATTTGAAAGTTTCAAAAAATGCGATTGCAGCAGAAAAACCATATTGCAAATTTTCGATTTGCTTCGCAAATGTGGGCTACTCGCCCACACCTCGCCAGCATTTTTGAAAAATTGCTGGATCAAAAAACTTTTTGTTGCCTGCGGCTCATCATTCAAAACCATGATTCTTTCGATTCGCTCTTAGATTTTTGTTGCAGTTTTATTCACAAGTCTAATTTGCTCCGCAAATGTGGGCTGCTCGCCCACGCCTCGGCAGCATTTTTGAAAAACTGCTGCACCGAAAAACTTTTTCTTTGCCTGCGGCTCGTTCTTTGAAACCAATTTGATTTTTTATTTCTAACAAAAACAGCAGCTGGTTTTTCCAACTGCTGTTTTTTCGATGATTTTCTTCAATTTTTGATGTTATGCATGTTTCAACAGCAACTGCCGGAGCAACATGGCATCCACAACATTCAAAACATGATCCGCATTCAAATCTGCTCGGCTGCTCTGTTCTGCGGTCATCGTTCCCTTCCGAACCAGATACTTTTGCAGCATGATCAAATCCGTTAAATCAGCTGTTCCATCTCCGTTGACATCGCCATTTACAGCTTCTGTTACAGTCGTAACAATTGTTGTTGTAACAGCCGGTGCTGTTGTCGTGGTGGTTTCGGTTGTTGTTTTTGCTTCTGTGGTGATAACAGCTGTTTCCGTTGTAGTTACTTTCGTTGTGGTAGTAGATTCTGCACTACCCTTTGTATGCACAATCACCTTTTCCAATGTTACATCACCAAAATACTTATGAACCGTCATCTTGCCATAAGCCTTGGATGGAGTAACCGTCAGCGTTTGATTTTTCAAGTCTTCACTAGTGAAACTGGTTGCTTCATTCCAGCCGTCAAATGTCACACTACCATTATAAGACGCACCATCCGCAGCGGAGAAAATCACATCAATGGAAGTGATGTCGGAATATGGTCGCAAGTCAATATCTGTATCAAAGTCAACATCCGTTAAAGTAAATGCAGAATCGCCGGATGGATTGGTTTGCGGTTCAGTGGTAGTTGTCTGTGCAGAAGTGGTTGTTTCCGCAGGTGTGGAATCGGTTGCAGTTGTCGTTCCTGTCGTCGTAGTAGTGGTTTCAGTTGTAGTTGTCGTTGTTGCTGTCGTTGCAGGTGTGGTTGTCGGAATCACCGTGCCATGGAAATAGGTTTCGGTCAGCAGATTCGACCAATACTGCCCCATTTTTGCATAGCCTTGTTCACTTGGATGCACACCGTCTTTCAAATCGCCAGCAGAAATATCAATTGTGCTGTTAATATCAGAAAATTCGATGTGTGCTCCTTCCGCCTGCTTCTTTGCAACCAGATTCTTTACAATCGTATTGTAATCATCCACTGCAGCCTGCACGGTTGCAACAAATTTTTCTGGGTCACTTTTATAAGAAACGCCATAAGTCCATTCATATGCACCCAACCAATCATAGCGTTCTATCGCATCAATATTTGGAATGGATGCCAGATAGAGCACCTGTCCATCTCCAGAAACATACGGAATTAACTTGTCCACCAGTTCTTCCAAACGGTCGCCAATTCCGGTCAATTGAGCATCCAGAACGTCATTTGTGCCGATTTGCAGCATGATGACATCCGGCTGATAAGCTTCCATCATATTGCCCGAAACATCACCATTCACATAAGTAGTATCGAAAATGGTTTCCTGTAAGCCTTGCCGACTGCCAATTTTTTGAATCGCATAACCACTGTAACCGGCATGTGCTGGGTCATAGGTAATGGTTGTGCCGTTCCAATCATACGTTGCACTGTCCGTCCAATTATTATTTGGCCCTACCATATCAAAATTAGTAATGCCGTTTTGCTGCAAACCATAACAAAAATACTTTCGATAGCCGTTGTCGCCATTGATATATCCATGTGTGATAGAATCACCCATCGCTATTATTTTCACCGGGTCACTGGCTGCTGATACTGGTTCAACTTGCACCGCCTGCAAAACCGAAGTTGCCCCCAGTAATACGGTTGCGGCAAGCAGTCCTGCCATGGTTTTCTTTGTTTTCCACATAAAAATTCCTCCTTCAAAGCTGTTTATCGACTCTGTTCTATTTTTAGTATAACCAGAATAAAGAGCCGATTCAAGCTTTTTTTGTAAAGAAGTCATTTAAAAAAAATCGTTTTCCTCGCCAAATAGCAAGGAAAACGACCTTTTTCAAATATGGTGGGCCATCGGGGACTCGAACCCAGGACCATCCGGTTATGAGCCGGGAGCTCTAACCAACTGAGCTAATGGCCCAAAGAGGGGGAGAAACGAAAAAGAGGCGAATCTTGAATGATTCGCCTCAAAGAAAAGATGCCGGCATCTACCGATTTTTCCAGGTCGTCACCGACCAAGTATCTTAGGCGTAAAGGAGCTTAACTTCCGTGTTCGGAATGGGAACGGGTGGAACCTCCTTGCTATCGACACCGGCTGCTTTAAAAAACAGAATTGAAATACTCACTGATGAAGTTTTTAGAGAACTGAAAAAGACCAATCACAAAAGGAAAAGCAATCGACCGATTAGTACTTGCAAGCTAAACATGTCACCATGCTTACACTTTAAGCCTATCAACCTCGTAGTCTACAAGGGGTCTTATTCCGAAGAACGGATATCTTATCTTAAGGTCGGCTTCACGCTTAGATGCTTTCAGCGTTTATCCGTTCCGCACTTAGCTGCCCAGCTGTGCCAC